>Ga0181528_10002660_pt1 | contig 11045 bp, 7 predicted proteins | sample PEATcosm2014_Bin_47_FD_119742 | JGI IMG/M metagenome (GOLD analysis project Ga0181528, IMG submission 119742) | Peatland microbial communities from MTU Mesocosm Facility, Houghton, MI, USA - PEATcosm2014_Bin10_10_metaG | ecosystem: Environmental > Terrestrial > Soil > Wetlands > Peat | place... | reverse complement strand
GGGCCTGGCCGGCGGCGCGGTCGCGTCGGTCCTGGTGTCGACGGTGGCCGTCGGGGCGATCCACCCGTGGACAGCGGCCAACGCCGCCGTGCTGGGCCTGGTCGTCGCCGTGGTCGCTCCGCTCGGCGACCTGTGCGAGTCACTGCTCAAGCGGGACCTGCGGCTGAAGGACATGGGCACCCTGCTGCCGGGCCACGGAGGCGTCCTGGACCGGGTCGACGCCCTCATCTTCGTGCTGCCCGCGACCTACTACCTGGTACGCGCCCTCAATATCGGGTGAGTTTCGGGCAGGCTGGTGGGATGACGCCGCCCACCCGAGGATCCGCCGACGCGACGTCACCGGTACCGGACGGCCCCGTCACGGTCAGCGTGGTGGGCTCGACCGGCTCCATCGGCACCCAGACCCTCGACGTCGTCGCCGAGGACCCCGGGCGCTACCGGGTCGTGGCGCTCGGGGCCCAGCGGTCGGTCGATCTCCTGGTGGAGCAGGCCCTCGCCGTGCGGCCCGACGTGGTGGCCATCGGCGACGCGGCGCTCGCCCCCGGCCTGGCCGGCCGCCTCCCCCGGGGTACCGAGGTCCTCGCCGGCCCCGACGGACTCGCCTCGATCGCCACCGGGGCGGACGTGGTGGTGAACGGCGTGGTGGGGTTCGCCGGCCTGTCCGTCACCCTGGCCGCCCTCGAGGCCGGCCGTCGCCTGGCCCTCGCCAACAAGGAGTCGATCATCGCCGGGGCGCCGGTGGTGGCCACGGTCCGGGACACCCCGGGGGCCGAGCTCCTGCCCGTGGACTCGGAGCACTGTGCCGTCCACCAGTGCCTGCGCGCCGGCCGCCCCGAGGACGTCGCCCGGCTCCTGCTGACCGCCTCGGGCGGACCGTTCCGGGGCCGCAAGGCCGACGAGCTGGCCGCCGTCGGGGTCGACGAGGCGTTGGCCCATCCGACCTGGTCCATGGGACCGAAGATCACGGTGGACTCCTCCACGCTGATGAACAAGGGCCTCGAGGTGATCGAGGCCCACGAGCTGTTCGGCGTCCCCTACGACGCCATCGACGTGGTGGTGCACCCCCAGTCGATCGTCCACTCCATGGTGGAGTACGTGGACGGGGCCGTGGTCGCCCAGCTGTCGCTCCCGGACATGCGCCTGCCCATCGGCTACGCGCTGGCCTACCCCGCCCGGCTCGCCTCGCCGTTCGGGGCCATCGACTGGGCCGAGCTCTCGGTGCTCGAGTTCGAGCCCCCGGACCGGGCGACGTTCCCGTGCCTCGACCTGGCCTACCGGGCCGGACGGGCCGGCGACCTCGCCCCCGCGTGGCTCAACGCGGCCAACGAGGTGGCCGTCGAGGCGTTCCTGGGGGGTCGGATCACGTGGTCGGCCATCGCCGAGGTGGTGGCCGACACCCTCGACCGCTACGACGCGTCGGTCCCGTCGGGCGGCCGCACCGTCGACGACGTGCTCGACGCCGACGCCACCGCCCGACGACTGGCCGTCCGGGTCGTGGCGGGCCGGGAGGCACCATGAGCACCACCGAGACCCGGACGGCGGCCGACGGTGCCGCCGCGCCGACGGTGTCGGCCCCGCCGCGCGGTCCGGAGAAGTCCCCCCGACGCCTGGCCGGCGAACTGCTGGTAGCCATCGCCGTCATCGTGGCGCTCGCCGTGGTCACCGGCTACGTCGACCTGCTCATCGTCGTGGTCTCCATCATCGTGATCGTGATGCTCCACGAGCTCGGCCACTTCCTGGCGGCCAAGCGCGGCGGCATGAAGGTGACCGAGTACTTCGTGGGTTTCGGGCCCCGGCTCTGGTCGTTCCGGCGGGGGGAGACCGAGTACGGGATCAAGGTGCTGCCGCTGGGCGGCTACGTGAAGATTCCCGGGATGACCAACCTGGAGGACGTCGACCCGGCCGACGAGGGCCGTGTCTACCGGGACAAGCCCTTCCACTCGAGGCTCCTGGTGGCGGTGGCGGGATCGGCGGTGCACTTCCTGCTCGCGTTCGTCCTCCTCTGGGTGCTGCTCACCTTCGTCGGGGTGCCCAACTCGAACCAGGTCCAGATCCAGGGACTGCACGCCGTGGGCAGCCTGGCGAGCCCGGCCGGCACCGGAGGGGTCCGGCCCGGCGACATCGTGGTGTCGGTCGACGGGAAGCCCGTCGGGGGGGACCTGACCACGCTCACCTCGACCATCCAGCACCACCCCGACCAGCCGGTGACCGTCGTCGTCGACCGTGACGGGACCCGCCGGACGCTGACCGTCACCCCGGCGAACGGTCGGACCGAGCACGAGGCGGGCGCCGCGGTACCTGCCGGCACGGCCCCGTACGGGCTCATCGGGGTCAGCCTCGGCTCCCCGGTGGAGACCCGGTCGCCCCTCCACGCCGTGGCGTCGACCGGTTCCGAACTGGGCAGCGTGGTCTGGGCGTCGATATCGGGCATCGGCCACCTGTTCTCGCCGAGCGGGATCTCCCAGCGCTTCGACCAGGTGACGAGCGCCAAGGCCGCCAGCCAGGCGGCGGCCGACGGGACCCGGGCCCAGTCGATCGTCGGCATCGGCCAGACGGCCACCGACGCCCTTCAGGCCGGAATCGGCGACTTCCTCTGGATCCTGATCGTGATCAACGTCTTCTTCGGCGTCTTCAACCTCTTCCCCATGCTGCCGCTCGACGGCGGCCACGTGGCCATCGCCGTCTACGAGAAGATCCGCACCGGCCGGCGCCAGGTCATGTACCACGCCGACGTCGCCAAGCTGATGCCCTTCACCTGGGCGTTCATGCTGTTCCTGGCGGTACTCATCGTGCCCGCCCTCCTGACCGACATCCTCCACCCGATGGGCAATCCCTTCGGCTAGGTGCGGGTCCGCCCCGCCGCGTCCCCGGAGCCGTCGGCGGGGTGTCCCCCGGTAGCATCGGTGGTATGTCACACCCCCGAGGGAGCCTGACCGAGCGCCGCGCGACCCGTCGGATCCAGGTGGGCGACGTGCCGGTGGGCGGCGGCTCGCCCGTCACGGTCCAGTCGATGACCACGACCAAGACGGCGGACGTCGACGCCACCCTCAGCCAGATCTACGCACTGGCCGCCGCCGGGGCCGACATCGTCCGGTGCACCTGCAACGAGGAGGAGGCGGCCGAGGGTCTGGCCCGGATCGTCCCCCGCTCCCCGGTCCCGATCATTGCCGACATCCACTTCCACGTGGAGATGGCCCTCGCCGCCCTCGAGGCCGGCGTGCAGGGCCTCCGCCTCAACCCCGGGAACCTGCGCAAGCCCCACGAGATCAAGTTGGTGGCGGCCGAGGCCAAGGACCGGGGCGTCCCCATCCGCATCGGCGTGAACGCCGGCTCCCTCCACCCCGACCTCTACAAGAAGTACGGCGGGGCCACGCCCGAGGCACTGGTCGAGTCGGCCCGGATGGAGCTCGCCTACTTCGCCGAGGTCGACTTCGACGATGTGAAGATCTCGGTGAAGGCCTCGTCGGTGCCGCTCATGATCGACTCCTACCGACTGGCCTCGGAGACGTTCGACCACCCGCTCCACCTCGGGGTGACCGAGGCGGGGCCGCCGCCGGCGGGGCTGCTGAAGGGCACCGCCGGCATCGCCACCCTGCTGGCCGAGGGCATCGGCGACACCATCCGGTACTCGTTGACGGCGGACCCGGTCGAGGAGGCCCGGGCCGGTCGCCAGCTGCTCGAGGCCCTGGGCCTGCGCGAGCGCAAGGGGCTCGACCTCATCGCCTGCCCGAGTTGCGGGCGTTCCGAGATCGACGTCATCGCCGTGGCCAAGGCGGCCCAGGAGGCACTCGAGGACCGCAACCTGCCCATCCAGGTCGCCGTCATGGGCTGCGTGGTCAACGGACCCGGCGAGGCCCGCGAGGCCGATCTCGGCATCGCCGCCGGGCGCAAGCGGGGCCACCTGTTCATCAAGGGCAAGATCGTCCGGGTGGTGTCCGAGGAGCGCATGGTCGAGGAGCTGGTGGCCGAGGCCGAGCGGTTGGTGTCCGAGGGGGTCGAGGCCCGCCTGGCCGCCGCCGACGCCGGGGCCGCCGCCGAGGCGGAGGCCGACCGCCAGGAGCTGCTCGAGGCCAAGGGCGCCGATGCGAACGCCTCGGAGACCAGGGTCGACCTCATCCGCAAGCGCTTCGGCGACGAGGCCGCCCCACCCGACTGACCACCGTCGGTGCCGGCGGCGATGCCGGGCGACGGGGCGGGACGGGCTCCGGAGGCGTGGTTCGGTCCCGGTAGGCTCTCCGCCCATGCGCATGTCCCGCCTCCTGGTCCGTACCCTGCGAGAGGCCCCGGCCGACGCCGAGGTGGTCAGCCATCAGCTCCTGGTCCGGGGCGGCTTCATCCGCCGGCTGGCCTCGGGCGTCTACACCTTCCTGCCCCTCGGCCTCCGGGTCCTGCACAACATCGAGGCGGTCATCCGCGAGGAGCTGGACGCCGCCGACTGCCAGGAGCTGCTCCTGCCGGCCCTGCACCCGCTCGAGCTGTGGGAGCAGAGCGGTCGGGCGGCCATGTTCGGCTCGGACGCCCTGCCCGCCATGCAGGTCGAGGCCCGGGGTGGCTCCTTCGTGCTCGGGCCCACCCACGAGGAAGTGGTCACGGTCACCGTCGGCGCCGAGGTCGACTCCTACCGGCAGCTGCCCCTCACCGTGTACCAGGTCCAGGTCAAGTTCCGCGACGAGGCCCGGCCGCGTTTCGGGCTGCTGCGGACCCGGGAGCTGATCATGTGCGACGCCTACTCCTTCGACGTCGACAAGGACGCCATGCAGGCGTCGTACCGCACGGTCTACGACGCCTACCTCCGGATCTTCACCCGCCTGGACCTCGACGTGTCCCCGGTGGAGGCCGAGTCCGGGGCCATCGGAGGCGAGGTCAACCACGAGTTCATGGTCCCCTCGGCGGTGGGGGAGGACCACTTCGTCCGGTGCGTGAGCTGCGGCTACGCCGCCAACGTGGAGGCCGCCACCCGCGGGGGCCTCGTCGATCCGGTCATGCCGGACCCGCAGGCCACGGCCGTCGTCGAGCACCACACCCCGGACCGTCCGGGCATCGACGAGGTGGTGGCGTTCTTCGACGATCCCGACGTCACCCACGCCGACCTGCTCAAGAGCCTCGCCGTGATCGACGCCGACGGCCGGGCCGTCCTGCTGCTCCTCCCCGGCGACCGCGAGGCGCGGCTGCCCACGGGCTGGCGGCTGTTCGAGGAGGCCGACTTCGCCGCCCACCCCTCGCTGGTCAAGGGCTACATCGGACCGATGGGCCACGACGGCACGGGCATCAGGGTCGTGGCCGACCTCGGCGTGGCCCGTCCGGGCCCGTGGATCACCGGGTCCAACCGCCCCGACCACCATGTCAGCGGTGCGCTCCTCGGTCGTGACTTCTCGGTCGACGAGTGGGGCTCCTACGCCGAGGTGGTCAGCGGCGACGCCTGCCCCCGCTGCGGTGCCGAGGTGGAACTCGTCCGCTCCGTCGAGGCCGCCCACACCTTCCAGCTCGGGACCCGCTACTCCGACCTCCTGCCCGGCGCCTCGTTCGTGGCCGAGGACGGCGGGGAGGCCGTCTTCTCGATGGGCTGCTACGGCATGGGCGTCTCCCGGCTCCTGTCGGTGGTGGCCGAGGAGCACCACGACGACCGCGGCCTGGTCTGGCCGTCCGCCCTGGCCCCCTTCCAGGCCCACCTGGTCGCCCTGGGCGCCGGGCGGTCCCCCGAGGTGGCCGAGGCCGCCGACGCCCTGTACGACCGCCTGGTGGCGGCCGGCGTCGACGTCCTCTACGACGACCGGGACGTCTCGCCGGGGGTCAAGTTCGCCGACGCCGACCTCATCGGGATCCCGGTCCGGCTGGTGGTCGGGTCCAAGGGGGTCGCCCGGGGCATCGTCGAGTGGCGATCCCGGGCCACCGGCGAGGAGCGCGAGGTGGCCCTCGACGCCGCCGCATCGATCGTCGGCCCCTGACCGCACCGGCGGGGGAGCGAGCCGTCCACACCCGCTGACGGGGTGGACGACACGGGTCCTCGTCGCGGCCGGACGACCAGGTCAGGGTCCCACCGGCCCCCTGTCGCTGCTATACTTTCCAGTCTGCCGTTCGGTTGGGGTGTAGTGACGCTGACGAGGCGTGGGCGGCCAGCCCACGCTTTTGTTTTGGTCGGAAACACCTCGAACCGGGTGTGCAGCACAGGTCGGGACCCGAGGGTCGCCGGCCTCGAACAGGACGAACGCGACCGACGACAGACGCACAGACCGGAGAGGAGGAGGCGCAGATGGACCAGGATATCTTCGCCGCCCTCCAGCCGGTGATGGCCGCGGCCGGCCTCGAGCTGGTCGACGTCGAGATGAAGTCGGGCGTACTCCAGGTGACCGTCGACCGGGAGGGTGGCGTGGACCTCGAGGCCCTCACCGCCGCCAACCGGGCCGCCTCGACCCTGCTCGACGAGCTCGACCCCTTCCCGGGTCGCTACTCACTCGAGGTGTCGAGTCCCGGCATCGAGCGCCCCCTCCGCACCCCGGCCCACTTCGCCAAGGCGGTCGGTGCGCTGGTGACGGTCAAGACCCGGCCGCAGGTGCCGGGCGAGCGACGACTGCGGGGCACCCTCCTGGCCTCCGACGACGAGGGGTTCACCCTGGCCGTCGAGGGATCCGACGACGAGCCGGTCCGTCTCGCCTACGGCGACATCGACCGGGCCCGCACGGTCTTCGTGTGGGGCGGGCAGGACACCCCGGGCAACCCGGCCGGAAAGAAGGCCGGTGACAAGGCCCCGGGCCGGAAGCAGACGCAGAAGAGGAAGCAGGTCGTTACCCCATGAGCAAGACGAACTTCGAGTTCCTCGACGCACTCGGCCAGATCGCGCGGGACAAGGGGATCTCCGTCGAAACGCTCCTCGACGCCCTGGCCAACGCCCTGGTGGCCGCCTACAAGCGGCGCCCGGACGCGGCCGAGGAGGCGGTCGTCACCATCGACCCGGACTCGGGTGAGATCCGCGTCTACGGCCAGGAGCTCGACGAGGACGGCAACGTCATCCGCGAGTGGGACGACACGCCGGACGACTTCGGGCGCATCGCCGCCCAGACGGCCAAGCAGGTCATCCTCCAGCGTATCCGTGAGGTCGAGCGCGACCTCAAGTACGAGGAGTACGCGGGCCGCGAGGGTGACATCGTGACCGGCATCGTCCAGCAGACCGACAACCGCTACACCTTGCTCGACCTGGGCAAGGTGGAGGCGCTGCTGCCCCAGGCCGAGCAGGTCTCCTACGAGCGCTACGAGCACGGCGCCCGACTCAAGGCCTACATCGTCGAGGTCCGCAAGACGACCAAGGGGCCCCAGATCGTCGTCAGTCGGAGCCACCCCGGACTGATCAAGCGCCTCTTCGAGCTCGAGGTGCCCGAGATCTCGTCGGGTGCGGTGGAGATCAAGGCGGCCGCCCGCGAGCCCGGGCACCGCACCAAGATCGCGGTCTGGTCGAACGACCCGAACGTCGATCCCGTGGGCGCCTGTGTGGGGGCCCGTGGCTCCCGCGTCCGCATGGTGACCAACGAGCTCCGCGGCGAGCGCGTCGACGTCGTGCCCTACTCGGACGACCCGGTCGAACTGATCCAGTCGGCCCTCGCCCCGGCCCGGGTCCGCGAGGTCCGCCTCGACGACGACACCGGCACGGCCACGGTGATCGTGAGCGACTACCAGCTGTCGCTCGCCATCGGCAAGGAGGGCCAGAACGCCCGCCTCGCCGCCCGGCTCACCGGCTGGCGCATCGACATCAAGAGCGAGACCCAACTGGCCGAGGAGGAGTCCGGCTACGCCGGCGAGGAGTGGGCCGAGGGTGAGTGGATCCAGAACGAGGCCGGCGAGATGGTGTGGCAGCCCGCCGAGGGCGGGTCCGCGGTATCGGCGACCGAGTGGGCCGAGGGTGCCGAAGGCGCTGACGAGGCCGAGGGCGGGTCCGGTGGCGAACTGGTGGCCGAGGACATCGCCGAGGCCGAGGTCGAGGCCGTCGAGGACGCCGTGGTCGTCGAGGAGGTCGCCGAAGTGCTGGAGTCCGACGGTGCCGGTGCCGAAGGTGCCCCGATGGCGGAAGCCGAGGGACAGCCGGCCGGGGAGGCTCCGGCATAGCGCCTCAGCGAACCTGCATCGGGTGCCGCCGGACCGGTCCGGCGGACACCATGGTGCGGGTGGTGCGCCTCGGCGACGGCACCCTGACCGTGGGGCGGACGCTCCCGGGGCGTGGTGCCTGGTTGTGCCGGGGCTCGGTGGCCTGCGTGGACGCCGCGCAGAAGCGCCGGGCGTTCGAGCGGGCCCTACGGGGCCCGACGGCCACCGGGGCGGTCGACGGGCTCCGTCGGACGCTCGGGGAGTCGGCCGGCGGGCCGGGACCCGGCGGCTAGGCCAGACCGGTGTTGTGATGTGCGAGGATGGAGGGTCGTATGTGCGTTGTGGCACCTACGACATCGAAGGAAGGGCAGTAACAGCCGTTGCCGAAGAAGATCCGGGTATACGAGCTCGCTCATGAGCTCGGCCTGACCAACAAGGAGGCACTTGACCTCTGCCTGTCCCTCGGGATGGGCGTCAAGAGCCATTCGTCGTCCATCGAGGACGCGCAGGCGGACCGCGCCCGCCGGAAGGCGGACCGGGAGGGCCTGCGCCGTCCGGTCCAGCCGGAGGAGCCTGCTGCCCCGGCCAAGAAGGCCGCCGCCAAGAAGGCCCCGGCCAAGAAGGCCGCGCCCGCCAACGAGCCGGCCGCGCCGGCGACGCCGGCCTCCGGGGGTGACGAGCCGACCGGCGGTGACGACACCGCCCCGACGGCACCTCCCGTGAAGCGCACCGGTGCCCGCCTGGTGACGAGCCGTCCCGCCTCCGAGCAGCCCGGCGTCGCCCCGGCTCCCGCGCCCGCCCCCCGACCGACGGCCACGCCGCCGGCCCCGGTGGCCCCGGCCGCCGCACCGGCACCGGCGCCCGCGCCGACCCCCATCACCCCGGTGGCCCCGGCCGCCACGGCCCCCGCGCCGTCGCCACCCGCGCCGGTGGTTCCGGCCGCCGCGGCCCCCGCGCCGCCGGCCGCCCCCGCGGCTCCGGCCGCCGCCCCCGCGCCCACTGCCGCGCCGGTGGCTCCGGCCGCCGCGGCACCCGCGTCGCCCGCCGTGCCTTCCACCGCCGCCGCTCCGGTGGCCACGCCGGCCACGCCGGCCGCCCCGGCCGACGCCGCTCCGACGGGCGCCCCGCCCCGCCCCGGTTCGGGACCCGTCAGGCCCCCGACCAGCCCGACCGGCAAGCCGATCCCGCCGCCGCCCGGCGGACCGCCGCGCTCGCTCTCGGGAAAGCCGATCCCACCGCCGCCCGGCGCCGGCGGACGGCGACCCCCTCCCGGCGCCCCGCGTCCCGGTTTCAGCGGCCGCCCGAGCGGACCCGGCGGTGCCGGTCGTCCCGGCGCGCCCCGTACCGGTGGTCCCCCCGGGGCCACGGGTGGTGGCTACGGCGGTCGTCCCGGCGGCTCGACGGGTGGCTACGGGGGCGGACGCCCCGGTGGTGGACCCGGCGGCCCCGGGGGTGGACCCGGCGGTCGTGGAGGCCCCGGTGTCGGCCGCGGCCGTCCGAACCAGCGTCGGCCCCGTCGGCGGCGTCGGAACCTCGAGGAGCTGGAGCCGACCACCCTCACGGCCTACGCGCCCTCGACGGCACCCGTGCCCGAGAACGAGGTCATCATCGAGCGCGGGTCGACGGCCCGCGACCTCGGTCCCAAGCTGAACCGTTCGGCCGGCGACGTGGTGCGCTTCCTGCTCCTCCAGGGGGAGATGGTCACCGCCACGCAGTCGTTGACCGACGACATGATCGAGCTGTTCGCCGCCGAGCTGGGCGCCGAGGTGCGCCTGGTCGACCCCGGCGAGGAGCGCGAGGCCGAACTGCTGGCCAAGTTCTTCGACGACGACGACGAGGAGGTGGACGAGTCCGAGCTACGACCCCGTCCGCCGGTCGTCACCGTCATGGGCCACGTCGACCACGGCAAGACGCTGTTGCTCGACCGGATCCGGTCGGCCAACGTCGTGGCGGGCGAGGCGGGTGGCATCACCCAGCACATCGGCGCCTACCAGGTCGACTGGGAAGGCCACCCGATCACGTTCATCGACACCCCGGGCCACGAGGCCTTTACGGCGATGCGCGCCCGCGGTGCCGAGGTGACCGACATCGTGGTCCTGGTGGTCGCCGCCGACGACGGCGTCATGCCCCAGACCGTCGAGGCCATCGACCACGCCAAGGCCGCCGACGTCCCGATCATCGTGGCCGTCAACAAGATCGACCGCGAGGAGGCCGACCCCAACCGGGTGCTCCAGCAGCTGTCCGAGCACGGCCTCGTGCCCGAGGCCTGGGGCGGCGACACCATCGCCGTCGAGGTGTCGGCCCTGCAGTCCCTCGGCATCGAGGACCTGCTCGAGCAGATCGTGCTGGTCGCCGAGATCGAGGAGCTCCAGGCGTCGCCCGAGGGCCGGGCCCGGGGCGTCGTCCTCGAGGCCGAGCTCGAGATCGGTCGCGGCCCGGTGGCCTCGGTCATCGTCGAGCGCGGCACGCTCCGCGTCGGTGACCCGATCGTGGCCGGCGCCGCGTGGGGCAAGGTCAAGGCCCTGGTCGACGATCACGGTCACCAGATCAAGGAGGCGCCACCCTCCACCCCGGTCCAGGTGCTCGGCTTCTCCGAACCCCCCGAGGCCGGCGACGAGTTCCGGGTGGCCCCCGAGCTGGCCCAGGCCCGCACCATCGGCGAGGCCCGCGCCCACCGCTACCGGGTGGCCGGCCACGTGCCCGCCGCCACCTCCGCCCTGGGCGGAGCGAAGCTCGAGGACCTGTTCGAGCAGATCCAGCGGGGCGAGACGGCCACGCTGAACCTGATCCTGAAGGCCGACGTCCGTGGTTCGCTGGAAGCCGTCACCGAGAGCCTGCGCAAGCTGGAGCGCGACGACGTGAAGCTGAGCTTCGTCCACCGTGGCGTGGGTGGCATCACCGAGTCCGACGTGGAGCTGGCCCAGGCCTCGACGGCCACCATCATCGGCTTCAACGTGCGTCCCGACCGACGG
>Ga0181528_10002657_pt1 | contig 11050 bp, 10 predicted proteins | sample PEATcosm2014_Bin_47_FD_119742 | JGI IMG/M metagenome (GOLD analysis project Ga0181528, IMG submission 119742) | Peatland microbial communities from MTU Mesocosm Facility, Houghton, MI, USA - PEATcosm2014_Bin10_10_metaG | ecosystem: Environmental > Terrestrial > Soil > Wetlands > Peat | place... | reverse complement strand
GCGCGCGTGGTCATCACTGAGATCGACCCCATCAACGCCCTTCAGGCTGCCATGGAAGGCTACGAGGTCACCACGCTTGAAGACACCCTCGGCCGCGGCGACATCTACGTCACCACCACCGGCAACGTGGACATCATCACCCTTGAGCACATGCTCAAGATGAAGGATCAGGCCATCGTCTGCAACATCGGCCACTTCGACAACGAGATCCAGATGGACCGCCTCAACACGCTCGCCGGCGTTCAGAAGCTGAACATCAAGCCGCAGGTGGATTTCTACACCTTCCCCGCGACCGCCGATCAGCCTGCTCACGGCATCTTCATCCTCGCCGAAGGACGCCTGGTCAACCTCGGTTGCGCCACCGGCCATCCGAGCTTCGTGATGAGCAACAGCTTCGCCAACCAGACCCTTGCACAGCTCGACCTGTGGGCCAAGCGCGATAGCTACAAGGTCGGCGTCTACGTCCTGCCCAAGTACCTGGACGAGGAAGTTGCCCGCCTCCACCTCGAGAAGATCGGCGTCAAGTTGACGACCCTCTCCAAGAAGCAGGCCGACTATCTCGGCGTCCCCGTCGAAGGCCCCTACAAGGCGGAGAACTACAGGTACTAATAGCAGGGAAAAGGGAACAGGGATCAGGAGTAGGGAGTAGGGAATAGGGAGTAGTCTTCCCACGAAATGTTTCTGCTCCCGATTCCTGCTCCAGCATGAAAATGGGTGCCCCTGGTCCCTCGCCTTTGGGGACCGGGGAACCCTCCCAGAACGCCCCAAATTGCCGCTTGTCGCACATCTCAGTCGGGGGTAAGATCGTCTTACTATGCAGACCAGAGTCTCAACCAAAGGTCAAATCGTGCTGCCGGGAGCGCTCCGCCGCCAACTCGACATTCGCGCCGGCGACTCGTTGGAGATTGCGATCGAGAAGAACCGCATCGTACTAACAGCCCCAGAGAGGAAACACGAAGTAGCAAGAATCATTCAAGACCCGATTACCGGTCTACCGGTCATCGATGTGGGGCCGGATGCGCCGGTCCTCACCAGCGAAATGGTTCGCGAACTGCTGGTTGATTTCCCATGAAGTACCTTCTGGACGTCAGCCTCCTCATCGCGTATGGCTTCAGGAAACACGGCTGTCATGACCGGGCCAGCGCCTGGATTCTATCCCGAAAAGACGATTGCTTTTGCACCTGTTCAATTACCGAGCTTGGCTTCGTTCGAATCCTGGGCAACGTTCGCGCCTATGGAATGGACGTTGCACATGCCAGAGTCCTGTTGATGGAACTGAAAGCCTGGAGATCGCTGCCGCTTGTTTTCATACCGGACGAGAATGATATTTCATTCCTGCCCACATGGGCCAAGAGCCCGTCACAGACGACGGACGCCCATCTGTTGCAACTGGCTAAAACGAATGGAGCGATGCTAGCCACACTGGACGAGAGAATTCCCGGCGCCTGGCTAATCCCGTAAACCTGTAGATTGCATGTCGAGCCCGAACAACGTTTATAGGGGCCCAAGTCCCTCGATTTTGGGGACCAGGGAAAGCTATATTCTTGCGGATTAATAGAGCGGAGGAGGCTGAATCCTAATGAAATATGACGATGCTTCCTGGCATTTTGGGGGCGAGTTTCCGAAGGATCTACCAATTGAGGCGGGAGCGACGCACACAGGTATGTTTGTTGTGTGGGCGTTCTTGTCCGGTTTCGCCGGTGACTTGTTTGCTGTGGATTCCCCGGATGAGATACAGAAACTTCAGTCACGAACGATTACCCCAGGAAGGTTTTTTCTGGAGTCATGCGATGGTAAGTTCATCGATGATGATTTGAACGATGAGGGAAATGCTTTTACCCAAGCCTACTTTGACTTTGAGAAAGGAAAGTACATTTCCGACTACGAGGCAGAGCTTGGAGAAGAAGTAGTAAATCTCTATTACGTCAAAGATTCATGGGAAAACTTTGACCGACTGAGGCCAGTTCTGGATCGTCGATTTGCGGATTGGAGAACAAAATAGTGTCGTCTTCACAATCAAGATTTTCTTTCGAGCTCTTCCCGCCGCGCACACCCGAGGCGACAGCGAAGCTCTCCGGCGTCATCGACCAGCTCGCCGTGGCCGGCCCCGCATACTTCTCCATCACTTACGGCGCGGGCGGGTCCACGCAGGAGGGCACCTATGAGACCCTGATGGCCGTGGCCCGCCAGACCGGCATTGCCGCGGCTCCGCACCTCACCTGCGTAGGATCGACGAAGGCTCACATAGCCGAACTGCTCGACCGTTACCGCGAGGCGGGCGTGCGTCGCATCGTGGCTCTGCGCGGCGACCTGCCTGCCACGGCAATGAGCACCGCCGCTCCCGGCGAGTTCAGCTATGCCAGCGAACTGGTCAGCTTCATCCGCGCCCGTCATGGCGCATACTTCACCATTGAAGTGGCTGCCTACCCGGAGATGCATCCCCAGGCATCGAGCCCTTCGCGGGATTTCGAGTATTTCTGCCGCAAGGTGGAAGCGGGCGCGGACTCAGCCTTGACCCAGCTTTTCTATAATCCCGATGCATATTTCGATTTCGCGGAGCGCTGCCGGAAGGCGGGCGTCACCATCCCCATTGTGCCCGGCATCATGCCCATCACCGGCTTCGCCAACACGGTCAAGTTCACTGGCGGCTGTGGTGCGGATCTCCCTCGCTGGATCCGGATACGCCTGGAAGAACTGCAGAACGACAAGCCTGCTTTAGTTGAGTTCGGCATTGAAGTCCTTACACGCCTCTGCCGCACCCTGCTCGACAACGGCGCGCCCGGCCTGCACTTCTACACCGTCAACCAGGCCCAGCCCACGTTGACGCTTTGCGAGAACCTGGGGCTTACCGCGAGGTCTTAGCGGATCATTTCACCGTAAAGAAAACCAGCGCCAACCCCAGACGAGGGTTCCGGCAAAGAGCGCAATTTGCAGGTCGGGCAGAACGCTTTCGGGAAAGAGTTGCCGATGCTTTCTGCCCACATCAAAACCCTGACGGGTCCACCAGGAAAAGCGCTCGCTTCGAGGAAGCTTTTCATTAACACGGACTTGGATCAGGATCGAAACAACGGTATTTGCCAGGATCGCAAGAACAAGAAAACCCCACGCAACGAGTTCCATCTATTCCTTTCTTGCAATCCAAAACCTGCTCGCTTGAAGCGAGCGGGTTCCCTGATCCCTGTTCCCTGATCCCTACTCCCTAGTCTTTTTCACCCACCTCTTGACCTTCGTCCACGCCGTATCATTGACCAGCCGCGTCTGTTCGGCCTTGAGTGCCTTGTACGACTGCTTGACATAGACGTCGAACTCCGGAGGCCAGCCGATGGTGGAGCGGCGCTCGCTGTAGTCGCCCTCTTCCCACTTGTGCAGCACCGCCTTGTAGCCCACCACGTGGGTCACAAAATCCAGCAGGCACTGCGGCATGTGCTCCTCGATGATCAGGTACGCCTTCTCGATGATGATCTTCTCGCGAACATCGTTCAGCGGCATGAAGATGGTGGTCATCCACAGCATCCACTCCTTCATCTCCTCGTCGGTGATGGGGAAGCTCTGCGTCTTTCCCTGCTTCTGGAGCAGGGATCGGTAGGCGATGTCACCCGCCTTCGACGCCACATACAGAGGCCCGTAGAACTGGTTCAGCCGCTTGTTGACCAGCTTCAGCTTGTCGCGCCGGCGCTCCAGCATGCGCGCGCTCAGGAAAGTGGCCAGGTAACCAATAAAGGCCAGAATGATGGTCAGCGTCGCGGCATTCTGAAGAAAGCCCGACAAAGTCAACGGAGAATCGACGGCCGCTTGCATGGCAACCGAGTATAAATGCGCAGGCATACAACGTGAAGTGATGAAGGCATGGAGGTGTGGGCAGATTCGGGCTCTAGTCTTCCATCTGCGCTGCCGGCTCGCGGAGGATGAAGCGTGCTCATGGGCCCTGTTTCTTGCGGAGGGAGCGGCCGCCTACAGAGGCTGCGGAAAGACTCAAGTCTTCTGGCTTTGTAACAGGGCACGACTTTAGTCGTGCCGATAAGGCCAATGGAAAGAACTGGGCTTTAGCCCCTGCTATAGCGAAACCAGAGTTGGTGTATCCCGGAAGCACTACACCCAAGTCGACGCGACCATCAGGGAGCCGCGACCTTGCAAGAAACTGTCCGGGACAAAGGGACTATGGTTTCGCTCTAATGCCCATTCCAACGATTCGCTCGAATTTGAGCCTTTTTCCGCAGCCCGTTCAGGCCCTTGAAGCCAGAGGCTCAACTGGAGCGGCCCTTTGGGCACGGGTCTTTCTCAACCCGCCCCATGCTTTGTTGGATAGGAATGCTTGATCTTTCTAATCGATGTCGTTGGCCATCACGACAGACACCGGCGGGTTGCTCGTCAGCTGGCTGTCGATGATCATCACGGTGCGTACTTCGCCGCCGGTCAGGGCCATCGGGGTCGAAGTGTATTTGGGACTCGTGAGGCCGGTGGGGACAATCACCAAGGTGACGGTCTGCGAGGTGAAGCTGATGTAGCCCGCCGTTCCGCCAACAGTCAAATCGGTAAACAGCGGGATGGTGTTGGCCATGGTGGTGCCGGCGGGAATCATGTAGATGTCTACAGCGCCCACCCTCGGGGCCTGATTGATGAACCGGAAGGCCGAGTGATCGGCGGCAGCGGGAACCTGCTGGTCTTCCAAAACGGTGACCATGTAGCTGGTCGGCGCTGCGCCGTTGTCGGTGAGAAAAACGGAGTGCTGGTGTCCTGCGAGCAAGGTAGCGCTGGCAGTGACCAATGCCGTCCCGCCCGTTGCCGCAGTAACTTTGATCGCCGCTGCGGAAGAGGCCGGCAGTGTGCCGTAGTCCGAAATGTATCCCTCGCCGATGTTGCCGGCGAGTATGGTCCCCTCTACATAAATATCGACCGCCGGAGCAATGTACGATGCGTCGATGACGCGCACCAGGCTGGGCTGCGTATACGACGCGACGTTCTCGCAGGCGGAAAGCCCCAACGCAATCATCAGAGACCCGCCGGCCGCCAGCGCTAGCCGGGCCGGTGTCAGTGTTCGTGCCTTGCTGATCCAGCTTTTCCCGGTGCTGTTCATCCATCTCTCCGGCAGGAGCTTTGCCGCTCGGCAAAAGGGCCGCGCCAACTCCAAAACCCAGTCAAGCTCCTCAACCAGATCTCTAGCCCCTGTGTCGAGAAGGCAACCAGTGCCTTCCATTCATACTACAAGGGGTTGCAGGGATGAGTTTACGACTTTTGGGGCAAAGCGGCCATTTGTGGTCATCTCAGCTTGCCCCCATGTAAATGAACCGCGCCAGGAAGAGCGCAGTGAGCAGAGTCTGGGTGCCCCAGGTCCCGCGCATTTGGGGACCTGGGAGAGCACAAAACTACACGGCTACGGTTCTCGCGGCCGCTCTAGCTTGCCCCCATATAAATGAACCGCGCCAGGAACAGCACGGCGAGCACATAGAGCAGCCACTCTTCGCGACGGAACTTTCCCGCTGCGATGTGCAGGATGGCCCACGCGATGATGCCGAAGCCAAGTCCATTGGCGATGGAATAGGTAAAGGGAATCAGCACCAGAGTCAGGAACGCGGGCACCGCGACCAGCGGCTCGTTCCAGCGAATCTCGCCGATCGACGCCATCATCAGCGATCCGACCAGGATCAGCGCGGGAGCGGTGGCCGCCGAGGGCACCATGCCCACAAAGGGCGCGGCTCCAATGGCGGCAAGAAACAGCAGTCCTGTGACAATTGCGGTGACGCCCGACCGGCCTCCGGCAGCGACTCCGGCGGTGGATTCAACGTAGCTGGTTACGGTGGAAGTACCGGTCAACGATCCGAAGATGGTGGCCACTGCGTCGGTGAACAAAATCCGGTTCAGTCGCGGAATGGTGTGATCCGGCGCAATCAAGCCGGCCCTCTTGGTGACCGCCACCAGGGTGCCCAGATTGTCGAAGAGATCGACGAAGAAGAAGATAAAAACGATCTCCAGCAGGCCCTTGTTGAGTGCGCCGCGCAGGTCGAGTTGGAAGGCGGTCTTGGCCAATTCGTGCAGGCCTCCGGGGGCGGGCGTCCAGTGAACCATGCCCATCGCCCAGGCGATGCCGGTGATCGTCAGAACGCCAATCAGAATCGCCCCGCGCACCTTCCGCACTTCCAAAGCAACCATCAGGATGAGGCCGAACAGTGCCAGCGCGGTAGTCGGGTTCTTGATGTTGCCCAACGCCACCATGGTGTTCGGGTCTTGGGCCACCAAACCGGCGTGCTGGAAGCCGATGAAGGCGATGAACAGACCGATGCCGCTGGCGACTGCGGCGTAAAGCTCGTGGGGAATGGCGCGCAGAATCATCTGCCGGATTCCCGCCGCCGTCAGCGCTAAAAAGATCACGCCGCTCAGAAACACCGCACCCAAAGCCGTCTGCCAGGGAATATGCATCCGTATGCAGACGGTGTAGGTGAAGTAGGCATTCAGGCCCATCCCTGGGGCCAGCGCAATGGGATAGCGCGCGACCACGCCCATCAGAATCGAGCCGAAGGCCGCGGAGAGGCAGGTGGCGGCCGTGACGGCCGACAGCGGCACGCCCGCCTCGGCCAGGATGGCCGGGTTCACCAGCACAATGTAGGCCATTGTCAAAAACGTAGTGACACCGGCCAAAATTTCCGTGCGCCAATTGGTTCCCAGGCGCGCAAATTCGAAGTAAGATTCCAGTCGTTTCAGCATAGGCAGGTATTACTAGAAGACCACATCGTGCCGGGGATGCGAAGCGCCGTCTGCGGGGCACACTCTGTGCTTGCCGATTTACACAGACAGGCTAGACATTCTGCTAGCTTATTCTTGATCGCGGATTCCCCGAATTCGGGTCCAATTCCCCTACAGCGGTTCCACAATGGCTGCACCCAGGAACCACTGATCTCAAGTGGCTTTTTCCTTAAGAAAAGGCCACCTTTCGAAGGACTACAAAGGGCACGTGAATTGTGGAACCGCTCTAAGTAGGCTATCCAAAACTCAGAGTCCCATCTAACCCGTATGGAGGTATTTATGCCCACCATCGTCACCAAAGACGGAACACAAATCTATTACAAGGACTGGGGTGCCGGCCAACCCGTGGTCTTCAGTCACGGCTGGCCGCTGAGCGCGGACGCATGGGACGACCAGATGGTCTTTCTGGCTTCGCACGGCTATCGCGCCATCGCGCATGATCGGCGCGGTCATGGCCGCTCCAGCCAGCCATGGAACGGCAACGACATGGACACCTATGCCGACGATCTGGCCGCGCTCACCGAAGCGCTCGACCTCAGGAACGCGGTCCACATAGGCCATTCGACAGGCGGAGGCGAGGTGGCGCGCTATATTGGCCGCCACGGAGAGAAACGCGTCGCCAAGGCCGTCCTCATCGGCGCGGTACCGCCGTTGATGTTGAAAACCTCCGCCAATCCGGGCGGCCTGCCCATGGAAGTCTTCGACGGGATCCGCGCCGGGGTGCTGGCCGACCGCTCGCAGTTTTTCAAAGACCTGACGTTGCCGTTCTACGGAGCCAACCGTCCTGGTTCCACGGTCTCGCAGGGTGTGCGCGACTCATTCTGGTTGCAGGGAATGCAGGCCGGATTCAAGGCCGTCCTCGATTGCATCAAGGAGTTCTCCGAGACCGACTTTACGGAGGACTTGAAGAAGATCGGCGTGCCCACGCTGATTCTGCACGGCGACGACGATCAAATCGTTCCCATCGACGATTCGGCCCGCCTTTCGGTCAAACTGGTCAAAGGGGCCAGGCTCAAGGTCTACCCGGGCGCGCCGCACGGCATGTGCTCGACACTCAAGGATCAAGTGAACGCTGACCTGCTCGCTTTCATCCAGGAGTAGAAGTCCGAGTAGAAGTCCGCAAAGAGGCCCGTTACTACAGCTGCAGATTGGAAATTCCGGAGGGTGCTGGGGGCTTGGTCCCCTTGATTACAGGTCCAGGAAGCTGCGCCTTCACAGGCTGCGAAAAAACTCCATCCGGCGGGCAAGAAGCGTCAGGGCACGACTTCAGTCGTGCCGCAAGTACCGCAAAATCAACGTGGGCTTCAGCCCCTGAGAAATGAATTCTGTATTCTTGCTACCCTTCTGGCCTTTTTCCGCAGCCTGTTCAGCCCCGGAGGGAAACTGCGCAATCGCATGATGCCCGCCTCCCGGCCGGACAGGCGCCTGCATCTATCGCGCCGGAGGCGCAATGGCGACTAGCCCAGCGCTTCAGCGCTGGGAGAGCCGCCCATTGAAAACTCGGTGCCCTGGAGGGGCGGCGAAAAACGGCGAGTCCGTCATCGAGAAGACGCTCATCCCACTGCGGAGGAAGGCCTGCCGATACATGTACAACCTTAAGCCTATTCGGGATAACGAAAGCAGGCCCTTTTGCGTACCTGCACCTCCAAGACCTTCAACGATCCCGCCCGTCACCCCAGCAGCTTCGCCGCCTCCGCCGCGAAATACGTCACAATGAAATCGGCTCCCGCTCGCCGTATTCCCACCAGCGATTCCAGAATCGAGCGGCTGCGGTCCAGCCAACCCTTTTCGAACGCGGCCATCAGCATGGAGTATTCGCCGCTCACCTGATACGCGCCGATGGGGACTTCGACCCGCTCGCGGGCGGCGCGGATCACGTCGAGGTAAGGCATGGCGGGCTTCATGAGGATCATGTCCGCGCCTTCGCCCAGGTCGAGATCGATCTCGCGCATGGCTTCGCGCAGGTTTGCGGCATCCATCTGGTAGGAGCGGCGATCGCCGAACTGAGGCGCGGAATCGGCCGCTTCGCGGAAGGGGCCGTAGAAAGCGGAAGCGAATTTCGAGGCGTAGCTGAGGATCGCTGTATCGGCGCAGTCCAGGTGGTCGAGCGCGTTGCGGATGGCGGCGACGCGCCCATCCATCATGTCGCTGGGCGCCACGATATCCGCTCCGGCGCGGGCCAGGCTGGCCGCGGTCTGACCGAGCAAATCGAGGGTCGGGTCATTTTCGACCGTCCATCCGTCCTGTTTCTCGACGATGACGCCGCAGTGCCCGTGACTGGTGTACTCGCAGAGGCAGACATCGGCAATAAGGACCAGCTTCTTGGAAGAAGCCGAAGCCTTGAGCGCGCGCAGTCCCTGCTGAACAATGCCGTTGTCGTCCCAGGCTCCGGAGCCCTGCTCGTCCTTGCTTTCGGGCAGGCCAAACAGCAACAGCCCGCCGACCCCGAGGCTGGCGGCGTATTCGGCTTCTTTGACCGCCTCGTCGACCGAGAGATTGAAGACGCCGGGCATGGAGCCGATTTCGCGGCGCACGCCCTCGCCGGGGCAAAGAAAGAGTGGGAAGATCAGATCGCCTGGTTCAACGTTGGTCTCGCGCACCAGCGCCCGCATCGGCTCATTGCGGCGCAAACGCCGCATCCGGGTCTCAGGAAAGCTCATCGCCCGATTGTAAATGGAATCGCACTCAATGGACGTGGACTCGCTGTAACATCAATTTTTACAACTGGTCGTAAAGCGTGCTGTTGCGATAGCCCATTAGGACCACCAGGGTCCAGACGCCGATCGCGGTTCCGATGGGGAACTTGAGGATTCCCAGGAATGCGGCCACAATGGCCACCACGCGGCCCCATGGCGCCCGCTCCATCAAGCCCCACCCCGCCATCAGAGCCATGCCGGAGCGAACGATCACCACGACCCAGACAAGATGCAGAAATGCCGGTCCCAGGAAGGGCGGAAAGCCGCCAGGCCCCCACGGTCCGTGCATCCAGAAACCGAAAAAGTGCCCGTCCACAAATTGACGAGCGAAGGTCATGCCGATGACGCCAGCCAAGAGGGAGAGTCCGGCATAAAGGAACCAGACGACGCTGAGCGCCCTGACCTTGCCTGCATAGTTCTGAAGCTCGAACTCCAATCCGGGAACGGGAGGAACCGGCGCTGCTAAGGGGCGGCCACACTGCCCGCAAACCGTCTGTCCGGGTGCTACCGCCTGACCACATCCGCTGCAAAACATACCCGAGGCCTCCAAATGACTTCACTAGCAATACGCTGCCAGACGGGTTGGGGTTCCGCTCCATTTTCCGCCGGGGTTGCCCACCCAAAGTCTATTAGCCCGCGCCCTGCGATGCAGCTGCCAACTTGCTAACTCGCGATCCCCGCGTTAGCGGGGCAAACTCGCCAAATCGGGCCAAATACCCCGCCTCCATCTCCAGGCCCGTTCACCCGGCCAGTGCCCGCAGCGCCGAAACGCCGGCCCCCAGCAATGCGGTCCCGTCGTCGGGCGGCAGGATTTCCAGCGAAAAGCTCTGTAGCGGAGAGAGCCGGACCATGGTCTCCAAATAGCTGCGCAGCAACGGCAGATCCAGGAAGCCAACATTGTGGCCGGTAAAGTAAAACCGGCCCGGGCCGGCCAGGTGGATGAACGAAGCAGTTCCGGCAGCCAGGGCGCGGTGCCACAGGTCGACGAACTCGCGGCAGCGGGCATCGCCCTGATGCGCGTTGGCGAAGACCTCCTCCGGTTCCATGTCCAGAAAGCGCAGACGCATGGAGCGGTAACCCATGATGCCTTCCAGGTGTCCCACTCCGCCGCAGCCGCAGAACTTCTCCTTGGGATCCAGAGTAACGGTGATGTGTCCGCCTTCCCAAATCCCCTCCACGTAAGGCCAGCGGCCGTAGCCGATGCCATTGCCGATGGTCCAGACGCGGGTCAGTTTCTCGAGCTGCCCGCGTGTCGCGGCAACTCCGGCGGCGATGGCGTCGGCGTCGTTGGCAATGTGTACCGGGGCGTGAATGCCGAGGGAGGCGAGCTTGCGCGTGAGTTCCTCCTCCATGTGCATTCCCTTGAGCTGCGTAAGATTGGGCGAGTCTTCCACCAGGCCATGGCGCACGATGCCCGGAACCGCGACGCCGATGGCGTCAATGGGAATGCCTTCCTTTGCCGCAAGCGTGGCGATCTGCGTGGCCAGAATTTCTACCAGTTCGCCTCCTGGAATAGAGGCGAGAGCGTCGAGCTGAAGCGAGCCGGCCTCGTAGCGAAGAAGCTCACCGGTCAATTTCAGGTCATCGAGCCTGCCGGACACGATGTGTTCGGTCAT
>Ga0181528_10002656_pt1 | contig 11050 bp, 12 predicted proteins | sample PEATcosm2014_Bin_47_FD_119742 | JGI IMG/M metagenome (GOLD analysis project Ga0181528, IMG submission 119742) | Peatland microbial communities from MTU Mesocosm Facility, Houghton, MI, USA - PEATcosm2014_Bin10_10_metaG | ecosystem: Environmental > Terrestrial > Soil > Wetlands > Peat | place... | reverse complement strand
TACGTCCGAGGTAATCGAACTACCTATCGGCGCGGGCCATCTTCGCGGTCAGGAGATGACCATGCATCGCGATTCCAGACAAAACCCGTTCCCGTCAGCCGCCGATTTGGCCATGTGGCTGCTCAATCTGGCCACCCGGTTGCTGGCGCGCGCGTTCAACATGCCGGAACCGCTGGTGCACCATACCGGAATGTTCGTCTACATCCGCGTGCAGGAGGTCGAGACCAGCATCGGCCGCAGGCTCTGCCCGGTGCGGCTGTGGCGGCGGATTCAGGCCCGGTGCAGCCGGTCGCCATGACGCAAAGCGGTGTATGATGCTCACGGGAAACGACGGGAGCGTCTTTTGGGTCAGGCGAAAGTAAGCGGCACCGAGGGCTATGCCGAAGAGGCCGAGGATCTCTTCAAACGCTACGAAAGCATTTCCGGCCCCGAGGCGCACAAAGCTATTTTGCACTTGATCCCGACTACGGCGAGCCACGTCCTCGATGTCGGCGCGGGCACCGGGCGCGACGCGGCGTGGTTTGCCAGCATGGGCCACCGCGTGACGGCCGTCGAGCCCACCGAGGCCATGCGCCTGCCCGCGATGAAGTTGCATCCCTCGCCTGCAATCGAATGGCTCGATGACAGCCTGCCCGAGCTCGCGCTGGTGCGCAGCCGCGGCGAAGCATTCGATCTTATTTTGTTGAGCGCGGTCTGGATGCATTTCGATGCGGCGCAGCGCCGGGAGGCGATGGCGAGTTTGGCCGCGCTGTTGCGAAACGGCGGAACGCTGATCATGCGGGTCCGGCACGGCCCCGTGCCGCAGGGGCGGCGGATGTTCGAAATCCCTGATGAGGAGACCATCGAACTCGCCGGCGCGCACGGTTTGCACGCGGTTCTGAACCTGCGCGCGGAATCCACACTTCAGGCCAACCGCGAGGCCGGGGTCAGCTGGACCCATCTGGCGTTCAAGAGGAAATAGCGCAGTCCTTATAAGTCGTAGCCGCATGAGCTCTTGCGATATGCGGGGAGCAGCGGCAAAGACCCGGATATCGCAAGAGCTCACCCGGGCTACGGTTTAAATCAGCGCGTGGCCGTTGGCCTTGTGTGCGACCTTGGTGCCGTTGAGCTTCCGCGGCTTCTTCGCCGTCTTCTTGGACTTGTTGTTCTTGGCTTTGGCGAGTTTTTCAGCCTTCTTCAGCGCCTTGCGTTCTTCTTTCGCCTTCAGGCGCAGCCGCTCCGCCCTCGCCTCGGCGCGCTTCTTCTTGCGCTTTTTCTCGCAGGCGTCGCATTTGCAGCCGATCGGCTTCAAATAGGCCTTGAAGTAGTCGGTGCCGTAATCGTAGTTGATCTCCTCGCCCGGCTCGATGTTCTTGATGGCGCGGATCACCACCTTGCGCTTGCGCGGCTTGACGTCGGATTCCGCGTTCGGCTTGCAGGCGTGGTTGATGTAGCGGGCGACGTTCTTGCGCACCGACCCGTCGATGGTCCAGCGGTTGGTCAGCTCGAACAGATATTTGTTCTCGATCGCGTCGTCTTTTTTCTTCTTGGAATCCAGCAACGGCCCAAAATAGCGGACGATTTTGCTGCCCTTCTTGATCGGTTGGGTGGCGAAGAGGCCTAACCCGGTGCGGGAGCGGCCGACGCGATAAGGCTTGTTCGAGGGAATGGCAGGCATGATCGACTGGACTGGTACGCTCGTTGAAGGCTAAGGGATCTGCGAAGCGGCTGTTCTATGACGATTCCGCTGTCATGTCAGGTCTTTCGCGCATCTGTTGTAAGCCTTCCCCAGCTTCTGTGAGGCGGAACTGCACGGCTGTTGAGCACGCATTGCGGCCGATTACGCTCCCGGCGGCCGGCCGGTGCTGGATTTGAGCATGGCGTCGAGCAGGGTATCGACCTCGACGCCCTCGGGCAGCCGCCGCAGCACGTCGGAAAGCCGGTCGTCCAGCAGCAACATCGTGAAGCCGTGGACCAGCGACCACGCCCGCACCAGCGCCGCGCCCTGATCGAGCGTCAGCGCCTGCGCCGAGATCGGTTCGTGGCGGCTGGCGCCGATCGTGCCGGCAAAACCGGCGAACGAGGCGTTGGCCGCTTCATGCAGCGACGGCCTGGACATATCGAGCCGCTCGGTGCGGAACATCAGGCCGTACAGGCCGGGATGCGCCTGGGCGTAGTGGACATAAGCGTGGGCGCGGATCCGCGCCTGCTCCATCGGCGGCATCGAGCTGTCGCACGCCGACGCCATCGCGGCGCTGAATTGCCGAAAGCCGATCGCGGCGAGTTCGCTGACCAACCCTGTAAGGTCGCCGAAATGATGGGTCGGCGCGGCATGCGACACGCCTGCCTCGCGCGCCACCGCGCGCAGCGTCAGCCCCCCGAGCCCGTCGCGCTCCAGCACGCGCTCGGCCGCCTCCAGCAGGGCATCGCGCAATGCGCCGTGATGGTAGGGCGAAGCGTTGCCGGCGGCTTTGGTCTTGCCCGGTTTTGGCGCGGCGTTTTTGCGTCCCGCGCGCGGCGGCGCTGCCTTGCCCGGCGCGCGTTTGGCCGCAACCTTGCTGTCATTGGGGTTTTTGCTCATCGCGGCGTTATAGGTGGCCATATTTACACTGTAAAGATTTAGCTTGACGGAGCTCGGTACCGCCGATAGCTTTATCTTTACGATGTAAAGATATCATGGAGTGCGCGATGCAGGACCAAGTCGTTGCCGCCGATGCCGGGCTGTCCAACCGGGGACCGATCCCGTTCGAAGCCGACGCCCCCTTCCTCAAGGTGATCGGCGAATTGCCGCGCGAGCTCAACGGCACGCTCTATCGCAACGGCCCCAATCCGCAGTTCGAGGCGCCGGGCGCGCACTGGTTCGTCGGCGACGGCATGCTGCACGCCTTCCATCTCGAGAACGGCCGCGCCAGCTACCGCAACCGCTGGATCCGCACCCCGAAATGGCAGGCCGAGCACGACGCCGGCCGCGCGTTGTTCGGCGGTTTTGGCCGCAAACTGCCCGGCGCGCCCGCCGCGGCCGGCCAGGACACCGGCGTCGCCAACACCAACATCGTGTTTCACGGCGGCCGCCTGCTGGCGCTGGAGGAAGCCCATCCGCCGACCGAGATCGAGCCCGGTACGCTCAATCGGCGCGGCTATGTCAATTATGACGGCGGCATTTCCGGTCCGTTCACCGCGCACCCCAAGATCGACCCGGTCACCGGCGAGATGGTGTTCTTCGGCTACAACGCCTCCGGGCCGTTCACGCCCACCCTTTCCTTTGGCTCGATCAACGCATCCGGCGCCGTGACGCGCTTCGACCGGTTTGAAGCGCCCTATGCCAGCATGGTGCACGATTTTATTGTCACGGAGAATCATCTGCTGTTTCCAGTCCTGCCCATCACCGGCAGCATGGAGCGCGCGATGAAGGGCCAGCCGGCCTTTGCGTGGGAGCCGGACAAGGGCGCCTATGTCGGGGTGATGAAGCGCAACGCATCGACAAAGGACATCGTGTGGTTTCGCGGGGAAAACTGCTACGTCTTCCACGTCATGAACGCCTGGGAAGACGGCAACCGCATCATCGCCGACGTCATGCAATGCGACGAGGCCCCGCTGTTCACCCACCCCGACGGCCGGCCGACCGACCCGGAAAAATCCCGCGCCCGGCTGTGCCGCTGGACGTTTGATCTCTCCGGCAATACCGACCGTTTTACGCAAGTTTATCTCGACGACATCGCGGGCGAATTCCCGCGCATCGACGATCGCCGCGCCGGACTCTCGAACCAACACGGCTGGTACGCCTGCGCCAATCCGCGCTCGGGCGTGTTCGGCGCCCTCTCCGGCATCGTGCATGTCGACGGCCGCGGATCGCGCCTCGGCCAATATCTGCTGCCTTTCGGAGACACCATTTCCGAGCCCGTCTTCGTCGCCCGCGGGCCCGATGCCGCCGAAGGCGACGGCTGGCTGCTGTCGGTGGTCTGGCGCGCCCGTGAAAACCGCAGCGACCTCGCGGTGTTCAACGCCACCGACGTCGCGAGCGGCGCGGTGGCGCTGGTGCAACTCGGTCATCGCGTGCCCGACGGCTTTCACGGCAACTGGGTCGATGCGGCGTGACCTTAGACCTCTTCCCGCTTGGGGGGAGAGGTCGGATCACATCGCAGATGTGATCGGGGTGAGGGGGTACCGACCTTTCAATAGGACTCAGCATACGCGGTAAGGCCCGCCCCTCACCCGAACCCTCTCCCCTAAAGAACGGGGGGAGGGAGAAACAGCACCGGCCGTGTTCTGGCGCGCGGCCGAAAATGACGCTATCGTGTTTTGCGGAGATGACACCATGCATCTGCCGGCCATTACCGCGACCTACCTTGCCGTTCTCGCCCTGCTCTATGCCGCGCTCGCCCTTCGGGTCGCGCGGCTGCGGCGGCGCAAACGCGCCGTGTTCGGCGACGGCGACAATGCCGAACTGCGCGCCGCGATACGCGGCCACGCCAATTTCGCCGAATATATCCCGATCATCGTGCTGATGGTGGCGATACTGGAAGCTTACGGCTCATCGGTCCTGACCATCCATCTGCTGATGGCGGCGCTGCTGCTTTCGCGGGTGCTGCACCCGATCGGCATGCATGCAAGCCCCCGAACGCTGCAATTCAACCTCGGCCGGGTCGCGGGCATCGTGATCACCGTCACCGTCCTGATCGCGGCTGCGCTGCTGATCCTGTTCCGGATCTCCCTCACATTATTTTGACACTGTAAAGATTACGCTTGACGACGTCTATCTGGGGGCTTACTGGTATCTTTACGATGTAAAGATTGAGCCAATGGAGGCTCCCAATGAACCTGATTCTTGTCCCGTTTGCCGCCTTTGCCGGACTGACCCTGGTCGCCTCGGCGCCGGTCAGCCTGTTCGGCGCCGCCGCCGTGGCGCTGGCCACCATTGCCTGGGATCTCAGCCGGGGGGCTTCGATCAAGATCCTGGCCAGCGGCGCGGCGATCCTGTTCCTGGCGCTCGGCAGCTACCTCACCTTGATCGATGCGACCCTGAGCACGCCGTCGGTGCGGCTCGCCGTCGACAGCGGCGTGCTGGTTATCGCGCTGTTGTCGATCGTGCTGCGCTACCCCTTCACGCTGCAATATGCCCGCGAGGTGGTCGACGCCGAAACGACAAAACTGCCCGGCTTCATGCGCGCCAATTACATCATCAGCTGGGCCTGGACCGCGGCGTTCCTGCTGATGGTGATCGCCAATGTGCTGATGATCTATCTTCCCAGCCTGCCGCTCTGGACCGGAATCGCGATCGCGCTGGCGGCGCGCAACAGCGCGGCGCTGTTTACCAAATGGTACCCGAAACATCGGATGGCGATGATGAGCAAGCAGGCCCTCCCCGCCCCCAGCGCTTCCTGATCCAAGCACCCTGAAAAGGCATCCTGAAAAGGAAACGACGATGAAGAACGTATTTGCAAAGCTCGCATCCGACTTTTTCTCCACCATCGTCTTCCTCGCGGTGTACCTGATCTCGGACAACGTGCTGCTGGCGACCGGCGTCGCCATCGTAAGTTCGGTGGCGCAGGTCGCCAGGGCCCATATCAAGGGCGAGCCGCTCGGCTTCATGACCTATGCCAGCCTGGCGCTGGTGGTGGTGCTGGGCACGGCGACGCTTGTGACCAACGATCCGCGCTTCGTGCTGGCAAAACCCGCGATCGCGCATTTTGCCATTGGCGCCATCATGCTCAAGCGCGGCTGGATGCTGCGCTACATGCCACCGATCGTCGCGGAAACCATTCCGGAATACGTCACCTTCGCGGGCTACGCCTGGGCGGCGCTGATGTTCGCGCTCGGCTGCGGCACCATCGCGATCGCGATGTCAGGCGACATCAAGCTGTGGGCGCTCTACGTGTCGTTCGTGCTGCTCGGCGCCAAGCTTGCGGCCTTCGCGATACAATATGTCGCATTCCGCCTCCTCGTCACGGGGCGGATTCGCGCCGCCCGGGCCTGATCCCACATTTTGCTTGGCGGCGAGATAGGCTATACCGCCGACGGATGCTGGCCCGGGACCATTCCGGTTTGCGGGAAGCACGGGAGACGATGATGGCGGTAGACGGCAACTGGAACATCACCATGAGCACGCCGATGGGCGAGCGCAAGGCGACGCTGACCCTGAAGAATGCGGGCGGCACGCTGACCGGCACGCAAGGCGCCGACGGCAATTCGGCCGAGATTTTCGACGGCAGCGCCAAGGGCGACGACGTCGCCTGGAAAGTTTCGATCACCAATCCGATGCCGCTGACGCTGGAATTCACCGGAAAAGTTTCCGGCGACAGCATGACCGGCGAAATGGGCATCGGCCCGATGGGCAGCTTTCCATTCACGGGAACGAAGGCGTAGCGCGTTTGCCGTCTCGAACCCGTAGGCGGATTAGGCGAGGCCGTAATCCGCCGCGGCCTTGGCGTTGTGAATGGCGGGTTACGGCTTCGCCCAACCCGCCTACAGGCTACGCCGCCCGAACCGTCGCGAGAAAACTCTCGACCTCTTGCTTGAGGCGTTCTGACTGCTTTGCGAGTTCGCCGGCCGAACCGAGCACCAGTTCGGCGGCGGTTCCGACCTGCCCGGATGCCTGCGTCACGCCCTCGATGTTTTGCATGACCCCCTGCGTGCCCTGCGCGGCCTGCTGCACGTTGCGGGCAATTTCCTTGGTCGATCCACCCTGCTCCTCCACCGCGGCGGCGATCGTTGTGGCGATCTCGTCGATCTGACCGATGGTGGTGCCGATCCCGCGGATCGCCTCCGCCGTCGCGCCGGTGGAGTCGCGGATGGCCTGGATCTGATCGGCGATCTCCACCGTCGCTTTCGCGGTTTGGGTCGCCAGCGCCTTTACCTCGCTTGCCACCACGGCAAAGCCCTTGCCGGCCTCGCCGGCGCGCGCGGCTTCGATCGTCGCGTTCAAGGCCAGCAGGTTGGTCTGGGCGGCGATGTTCTGAATCAGCCCCATCACCTCCCCGATCTTCTGTGTCGCCTGCAACAACCCTTCCACCATGGCATTGGTGCGGTCGGCCTGGGTGACGGCGCTTTGCGCGATCGATGCCGAGTGGGCGATCTGACGGGAGATTTCGAGGCCCGATGTCGAAAGTTCCTCCGCCGCGGCAGCCACGGTCTGTACGTTCGCCGTGGTCTGTTGCGCGGCCGCGGCGACGGTGGTGCTCTGCCGGGTGGTCTCTTTCGCGATCGCGGACAGCGATTGCGCCGATTGCTTCATTTCGCTGGCCGCCGCAGCCGCGCCGGCGACAATTCCGCCGACATTTTTCTCGAACTCGTTCGCGATGCGGTTCATGGCCGATTTCCGTTCCGCCACGGTACGCGCCGTCGCCTCCTCACGCTCGGCGCGGAGACGTTCGGCGTCAATCAATCGATCCTTGAACACGGCCAGGCCGCGAGCGATATGGCCGATCTCGTTACGATGCTCGACGAACGGGACCTCGACGTTCAAGTCTCCCTTTGCGAGAGCGTCCATGACGCCGCAGATCGCACCGAGCGGACGAACCAGACCGCGACCGAGCGCGAATGCGGCCAACACCGCGAGCAGCAACCCGGCCAGGCCGCCTGCGGCGATCCAGATGGCACGCTCGAACACCACGGCGTCGATATCATCGGTGTAGACGCCGGCCTGGATCGCGAGCAGGTTTTCGCCCTCACCATAGCCATCGGCATAGCTGAGCTTCGGCAGTTCCGGACCACCCGCGGCTTTCGGCACCTCGTATTCGAGAAAGCCGCCGCCGGTTCGCGCCTTGCCGACGATATTCTGGATCAGCAACTGGCCGCGCTTGTCCTTGTAGTCCCAGCGATTGACGTTGATGTATTTGGGGTTGGCGTGCACATAGGTAACGCCGGCATTGGTGCTGCCGGCGCCGTAGATTCCGAGATAGTCGTCGAATTTGCCCCAGCGCATCGCGCCGATGGCATCGAAGGCAAGCCGCCGGGCTTCCTCCGCGGAGAGTTTGCCGGCTTTGGCTTTTTCCTCGTAGTTCGACAGGATCTTCTTCGCGGCCTCGACCATGTCGAACACCTTGGTCCGACGTTCCTCGATGACGGTATCGCGAAGCACCATCACCTGGGCGGCCAGCGCGGCGACAAAGACAACGGTCAGAACCGCGATGATCATGGCAAAGCGATTGTAGACGGAGAGATGTCGCATGATGGGGCCTCCTGACCGAAGCGAGCGATCGGGGACCGTATCTCGTTACCGGTTAAGGCTTTGTTGAAAACAACGTGCAATGTCTCGGCATGAAACCCTTACGGCACTCCGCGACCGACGGTCTCGCGGGCACCAGGGGCAAGCAGTCCGCACCGTGTTCCGCGCGCGCTTCAATTGCCTCAGGAACAACAATCGCCTCTTCCGGTTGCCCCCGCATATTTCACGGAGCAACCGATGTCAGACCACAATCCTCTTCGCCGTAACCTTCTGATCGCCGCCACCGCCGCGGCCGCCGGGATCGCCGCGACCGGCAGCGCTTCGGCGCAGAGCCGCAGCGATACCGCCCCGCGAGAACTCAATGGCAAGCCGGTGCCGGAGCCGTCACCCGAGCAAAGTTCCGGACCGATCCAGCCCGGGCGCGGGACGATGCTGACCGGCAAGGTCGCCGTGGTGACGGGCGCCGCGCGCGGCATCGGCCGTTCGATCGCGGTTGAATTCGCGGCAAACGGCGCCGACGTGGTGGCAGTCGATATCGCGGGCCCGGTATCCACCGCATCCAACGCGGTGCCGGCGACGCCGGCCGAGCTCGATGAGACCGTCCGCATGATCAAGGGATACGACCGCCGCGGCGAGGCGATCCAGGCCGACATCCGCGACATCGCCGCGTTGCGCGCGATCGCGGACCGGGTCGAAAAGGATTACGGCAAGATCGACATCGTGGTCGCGGATGCCGCGATCCAGCGCTGGAAGCCGCTGCTTGAAATGGACGACGCCGACTGGCGCGACGTGATCGACAACAACCTCAACGGCACCGCCAACACCGTGCGCGCCTTCGCGCCCAAGATGGTCGCCCGGCGCAAGGGGCGTTTTATCCTGTTGTCCTCGATGCAGGGCAAGCACGGCACCAAGGACGCCGCGAGTTATTCGGCGTCGAAATGGGGCATCCTCGGCCTGATGAAATCCGCCGCGCTCGAATTCGGCGAGTACAACATCACCGTCAACGCGCTGATTCCGGGACTCGTCGACACCGCGCTTACCCGTTACGACAAGCGCCTCAGCGAAACCATCGGCGAAACCGGCCGCCCCAGGAACGAACACCCGACCCCGCAGGAAGCCTGGGACATCCGCGCGCCGACCGTTCCGCTCAAGGTCGGCTGGCTGCAGCCGGACGACATCTCACCGGCTGCGGTGTTCCTGGCGTCGGACGCCGCGAACATGGTGACCGGCGCGGAGTACGAGGTCACGGGCGGGGATAGCGCGAAGGATATCTGAGCGATCGGTTCACGCCTGACGCTTTCCAGGCTTGAGGCTTTGCTTGGCCAGTTCGCCATAGAGACCAAAAATCCGTTGCGACTGGTCGACGAAATTCGCGTACGCCTGTGTTGCGAAGTCGGCTTGGACTTCGACGGCCTTGTCGAGCGACCGCACGCCCATCAGCTTTTCGACAAAGGACCTGTTCTCCTGAAGCGATTTCCTCGTGAAGTCCCTGTAAGCATTGGCGATGGTTTGAATGTCGACCGGGAAATTCTCGCCAGCCGGTGAAACGGCTGCTTCGGTCGGCGCGGCGACCTCCTCGATCGCAACCATGACGGCCGGTTCGGCTTCGCCGGTCGGCGATTGCGCCACCGGAGCGGCCGTGGCGCTCGCGGGGACATCCGCCGCTGCGATCAGGGAGTCAGTTTGAGCTCCATCCGGCTGACCGAGCTTCGGATTCGGCTGTGATGCAGCCTTTTGGTCGCGTCGGCCGGCCTTGCGGCCACGCTGGCGCGGTTTATCGCTCGATTTGTCCTCGTGCGTCGTCGACATTGATGGAGTCCCTTCCGACATCTAAACCGAATCAAGCGCCGAAACTCCGCCATGTTTGCGATCAAATCGCGTTTCTGGCTTGTTCGTACCGCGGCGGTGATGTGATTGTCGAAGCAAGAGTCGTGCCCGACGCGCTAAATGCATCGTCATTCCGGGATACGCCACTTGGCGCAGGCCCGGAATCCATAACCCCCGTGGCAATGTTCCGGTGTGACGGCGGTTGGCTGAATCAAGATCACAGGTGTTATGGATTCTCAGATGCGCAATTGCGCATCATAGCTCGCGCAAGAGCACGCCCCGGAATGACAAATCCCCTCACCCCAGATTCAATTCCTTGAAGAAATCATTGCCCTTGTCGTCGATGATGATGAAGGCCGGGAAATCCACCACCTCGATGCGCCAGATCGCTTCCATGCCGAGTTCGGGATATTCCACCACTTCGACCTTCTTGATGCAGTGCTCGGCGAGGTTGGCCGCGGCACCGCCGATCGAACCGAGATAGAAGCCGCCGTGCTTCTTACAGGCCTCGCGCACCGCGACCGCGCGGTTGCCCTTGGCGACCATCACCATCGAGCCGCCGGCGGCCTGGAACTGGTCGACAAAGGAATCCATCCGGCCCGCGGTGGTCGGCCCGAACGCGCCCGACGCATAACCTTCCGGCGTCTTGGCCGGGCCGGCGTAATACACCGGATGATTTTTGAAATAATCCGGCAGCGGCTCGCCCTTTTCCAGCCGCTCGCGCAATTTGGCATGGGCGGAATCGCGCGCCACGATCATGGTGCCGGTCAGCGACAACCTTGTCTTGGTCGGATATTTTGAGAGCGTTGCGAGAATGTCCTTCATCGGCTGGTTGAGGTCGATCTTGACCACCTCGCCGCCAAGCGCCTGCTCGACCGCCGGTAGATACTGCGCGGGATTGTGCTCGAGCTCCTCGAGATAGACGCCGTCTTTTGTGATCTTGCCCAGCACCTGGCGGTCGGCCGAACAGGACACGCCGAGCCCGATCGGCAAGCTCGCGCCGTGGCGCGGCAGCCGGATCACCCGAACGTCGTGGCAAAAATACTTGCCGCCGAACTGCGCGCCGACCCCAAGCGACTG
>Ga0181528_10002654_pt1 | contig 11058 bp, 11 predicted proteins | sample PEATcosm2014_Bin_47_FD_119742 | JGI IMG/M metagenome (GOLD analysis project Ga0181528, IMG submission 119742) | Peatland microbial communities from MTU Mesocosm Facility, Houghton, MI, USA - PEATcosm2014_Bin10_10_metaG | ecosystem: Environmental > Terrestrial > Soil > Wetlands > Peat | place... | reverse complement strand
CCCAGATCGCTGTCCAGAAATTCTGCGCCATGTCGCTGTGGTAGTGATGCACGACAGCAATCCATCCGCCGTGAATGCCGGGATGCGCCAGCAGAGGCAGCGTGAGCCCGTGATGGATCACCGCCGTCAGCGTGCCTGTGATGAGCCCGACAAACGCACCATGCCCCGTGGCCCGCTTCCAGAACATGCCTAGCAGGAACGTGGCAAACAGCGGTGCATTCACAAAGCTGAACACCAGTTGCAGCGTATCCATGATGTTGTTGAAGTTGATCGCCGCATAGGCCGTCGCGATCGATAACAGAATTCCGCCGACTGTGGCCCATCGGCCCACCGCCATGTAGTGCTTGTCGCTACCGCCCTTGTGGATATAACTCTGATACAGGTCGTACGTGAACACCGTATTGAATGCCGTCACGTTCCCCGCCATGCCGCTCATAAAGCTGGCCAGCAGCGCCGTCAACCCCAGTCCCAGAATGCCCGTCGGGAAGAAGTGCAGCAGCATGTTCGGCGTTGCGAGATCGTAGTCCAGAAGCGGATCGCCGTTGGTATCCAGCATCGCCTTGCCAGTCACCGGGTTGATCTTCGCCGGAACCAGCCCGCGCCCTTCTTCCACGTTGTGCGGCACCACCGTTGTATCCCGCACAATCATCCCGTTCACGTTCCGCTCCACGGTGTGAGTCTTCGGCGTGGGCAGGCCAATAGCCAGCAGCCCTGGCAAAATCACGAGGAACGGAAAGAAGATCTTCGGAACCGCCGCAATCAACGGAACCTTGCGCGCCGAAGCCATGTTCTTCGATGCCATCGCTGTCTGGATCACCAGGAAGTCCGTGCACCAGTAGCCCGACCCCAGTACAAATCCCAGCCCCATGCCGATGCCGATAATCTCAATCCCCATCGGGTTCGTCGAAGCATGCGCCACGCCGTGCCACTCGTGCATATACGCTACCGGCACTGACGCCTTGAGCCCGCTCCACCCGCCAATGTTGCGCAGTCCAAGGAGCACCAGCGGCAGAAAACCCGCCACGATCAGGAAGAACTGCAGCACCTCGTTGTAGATCGCGCTGGTCAGCCCGCCCAGGAAGATGTACGCCAGCACAATCACCGCCGACAGCACAATCGAGAAGGTGAAGATTCCATCCGGATTCCAGCCCAGCGCCGCGAACAGGCCATCGAAAACATGCAGCGCCTGAATCAGCCGGGCCATCGCATACATCGAGATTCCCGACGAAAACACCGTCATCACGGCGAACGAGCATGCATTCAGCGCTCGCGTCTTTTCGTCAAAGCGCATGCGCAAAAACTCTGGCACTGACCGCGCCTTTGACCCGTAATAAAACGGCATCATGAAGATGCCCACAAACACCATCGCAGGAATCGCGCCGATGCCGTAAAACTGCGCCGTCTCAAGCCCGTACTTCGCGCCCGACGCACCCATGCCGATCACTTCCTGCGCGCCCAGGTTTGCCGAGATAAACGCCAGCCCGCAAATCCACGCCGGCAGCGCCCGCCCCGCCTGGAAAAAGTCCTTGCTCGTCTTCATGTAGCGCTTCAGGGCAAACCCGATGCCCAGCACAAAGACGAAGTACAGCAGCATGATCAGCCAGTCGACGTAAGTCAGGTTCAACACGAGCAGCTCCTTGGTTTCGGGTACAGACTTGGAAAAAGCCTCTGGGTGAAAGACTTGGTTGTGAGCGTGATGCGAGCAGCACTTAAATTGGGTCCAGACAACTCTACTCAGCAGGGCGGAGGTACGTCCAGCAAAAAATGAAAAGGTTTTCATCCAGGCGACAGCGATCCGTCTTCAACCCCACTCACTCCCTTCCAGGTCCCTGTCCCCAGATCAGGGCATTTACACTGAAAGAGCATGATTCCCACCCTTACCTGGACCGCCGAAGGCGTCCGCTTCATTGACCAGACGAAGCTCCCCCTCGAGGAGAGCTATGTACTCGCCACCAGCTACGAACAAGTGGCCGAGGTTATCGTAACCATGGTTGTCCGCGGCGCGCCGGCCATCGGCGTCTCTGCCGCCTACGGCATCGCCCTCGGCGCAGCGCAGACCACCGCAACCACAACCGCCGAGTTCGCGCCTGAGTTCGACAAAATCTGCGCCCGCCTTGCCGGAACCCGTCCCACCGCCGTCAATCTCTTCTGGGCCATTGACCGGATGAAGAACCTCTTCAGCAGCCTGCTTGCCTCTGGCGCAACCCTCGCCGAAGTCCAGGAAAGAATCCTCGCCGAAGCCAATGCCATGTACGACGAAGATATCGCGGCCTGCAAGGCCATGGGTGCCTTTGGCGGAGCGCTGCTGCCGGAAGAGGGCGGCGTGCTCACCCACTGCAACGCCGGAGCACTTGCCACATGCGGTTACGGCACAGCGCTGGGAGTGATCCGCTCTGCTGTCGAGCAGGGCAAGCACATCCACGTCTACGCCGACGAAACCCGCCCATTCCTGCAAGGCGCGCGTCTAACCGCCTGGGAACTGATGGCCGACGGCATCCCCACCACCGTCATCTGCGACAACATGGCCGCCAGCCTGATGCGCGCCGGCAAAATCCAGGCCGTCGTCGTCGGAGCGGACCGTATCGCTGCCAACGGCGACTTCGCCAACAAAATCGGCACCTACAACGTCGCCATCCTCGCCAAAGAGCACGGCATCCCGTTTTACTGCGCCGCGCCCTGGTCCACCATTGATCTGGCCACCCCCACCGGCGACGCCATACCAATTGAAGAGCGCTCTGCGGTGGAAGTCACACACCACGGCGGCAAGCAACTCACCCCCTACGGCGTCGGCATCTGCAACCCCGCATTCGACGTCACACCAGCAAAGTACGTCACCGCCATCTTTACCGAACGCGGCGTCCTCCGCGCTCCATACGCTGAGTCGCTCCGTGACATGGAACTCGCGGCAAAATAAATTGGGGCGGCCACAATCGCCGCCCTGCCTGCTCGCCTCCCCGCTCACCCGCGCTATACAGTAACAGTGTGTCCTTCCCCAGGCCATCCATCTTCCGCAGCCGTTCGCTCCCGCGTGGCATCTTCCTCTCGGTCGCAGCCTTCCTGGCCAGCATGCGGCTGGCTGGATTCCCGGACGCGAGTCACCTCCACTCCTCTGTCTGGCAGTTTCTCCCTGTCCTCGCTGTCTTCGGGGGCATGGTCGACACCGCCCGCTGCCTCGGACGGCACTGGAGCCTTTACCATGCCGGCGTCCTCATCCTGCTTTACTCGGAACTGATGATCCTCGCCATGGCTGTCTTCTTCTGGGTCTACCCCGTGTAATGCATTGACATTTCAACCCTTTACGTCTGTTTAAAAACAATCGGGAAAAGCTGGCACTGACCCGTTTCTCCCGTGTAAGATTGGTCGAAACGCATCATCGTAACCCTGCGACTTGCGTGGCCAATATTCTTGAGGGGACATAACTGGAGGAAGAAATGATCAAAGGTTTCAGAGACTTTATTCTGCGTGGAAATGTATTAGATCTGGCAGTCGGTGTCATCATGGGCGGTGCATTCGGCACCGTGGTCACATCGCTGGTCAAGGATGTGTTCACCCCGTTCATCGGCAACCTGGTCGGCAAGCCCGACTTTAGCGCGATCTCGTTCGATCACATCATGATCGGCAATTTCCTGAACGCGACTATCGCGTTTCTGCTGGTTGCCGCTTCGGTCTACTTCTTCATCGTGTTGCCGGCCAACACACTGATGGCCAAGTTCAAAAAGCCCATACCGGACGCGCCGCCCGCCACCAAGACCTGCCCTGAATGCCTCAGCGAAATCCCAATTGCCGCCAAGCGCTGCTCGCAGTGCGCTCAACCCGTCGCCTAGAACTAGCCTAAAAAGCGGTTCTCTTTCGACTCCAAACCACGCAGAAATGCTCACCCACCTTTGCGACTTCTTTGTGTCGCAAGGGTGGGTGAGCATATTTCATTGCGAGCTCAGACCCAAAGGCCGCAACGGCAGTTTCTGCCCCACCGCAGGTGGTTAGTCCAGCCCCCGCAGCGCCCCTGACACCGCGTAGGTTCCCACAAAAACCATGGCCGCCACGCCAGCCATCCCCGCCAGCGCATGCGGAGTCGGCACATGCCGCGACAGCTCCCCTGCCAGCAGCGATCCAAGCGGTGGCAATCCCAGAAAACTCGTCGCATAGATACTCATCACGCGCCCCCGCATCTGGTCGGTAGCCAAATGCTGAATCGCCACGTTGAACGACGAGATCATCAGAATCGCGCTGTACCCCTCAAACAGCAGTACGCACTGCGACAACAAAAAGCTGTGCGAATAACACACCGCAATAATCGCCGAGAAGAAGACCACCCCGCCACCGGTCACCACCATTCCCCTGTGCCGCAGTTTGCCCAGCGCCGCCACCGTCACCGCGCCCAGCACCGCACCCAGCCCTGAAGCCGCCATCAGCCATCCCAGCCCGGTCTCGTCCGAGTGCAGCTGAATCTTGGCAAAGTACGGGATGAACGTCAGAAACGGAATTCCCAGCAAACTGGCCGCCGCCGTCAGCCACAGAAGCACCCGCATCTGGTGGTTGCCGCGCACGTACTGAAAGCCTTCCCGCAGGCTCTCGAACAAGCCCGGATAGTGCGATGCCTCCTGCTCCGGATAGCGAATCCGCGTCAGCGCCCAAAGCACCGCCAGAAAGCTCACACCATTCAGAAAGAAGTTGCCCGCCACACCCACCAACGCCATTGCATACCCGCCCAGCGTCGGCCCCAGGATGCGCGACATGTTGAACTGGGCCGAGTTCAGCGCAATCGCATTCGTCAGGTCCTCGCGCGGAACCAGCCGCGGAACCAGCGCCTGGTAGCTTGGCGCATTCATCGCCATCGCCATCCCGTTCAGGAAGGCCAGGACCACCACCTCCCAAACCGTAATGATCTTCAGCCACGCCAGGCCGGCCAGCCCAAACGCCAGCAGCATCATCACTGACTGCGTCACCAGCAGCAACCGCCGTTTGTTTACGCGGTCCGCCACCACCCCGCCAAACAGCGTAAAGATCAAGAACGGAATGGACCCCGCAAACCCCACCACCCCCAGCCAGAATGCCGACCCCGTCAACGACAGCACCAGCCATCCCTGCGCCACGTTCTGCATCCAGGTCCCGATATTCGACAGAAAATTCCCGCCCCAGAACATCCTGAAGTTCTGGTTCCGCAGCGCCCGCACAATCTGCGGAAACTGGCTCTCTTCCGGGCTCGCAAAGCAGGGCGTAGCCGCGTCGGCCTCCTCCACCGCCAGGCTCTGGAGCTCCCGATTTTTCTCGCCATCCATGCTCAACTCAATCGCGCCCAATCCCGAATACAGTCTCAAAAAACGACCAACTCGCTGTCTTTGTGACTCGCTGGCCCGCTGACTCGCGGGCCGGTCTCCATAGTGTAAGCTTTGGGTTAATTCAAGCTTCCCCGCCGAAGGCAGTCCGGCCGCAAGTTGAATTCATCAGAATCATCAATCTCTATTAAGGGACCAGCCCATGTCTGCGCGCATACTTCTTGCCTTGCTCCTCATCCCTGCCCTCCTCCCGGCTCAGACCACCCCGACCTCCGTCTTTGGCTACACCGACTTCGCCGCCGAAGCCAAAATCGAGCAGCAATTCCTCGCCGTGCCCGACGCCAAGCTTGCCGGCCAACACCTCAAAACTCTCACCGCCGAGCCCCACATCGCGTCTTCTCCTGAAGACCACAAGACCGCCCTCTACGTCGCCGAGAAATTCCGTGCCGCCGGGCTCGAGACGGAAATCGTGCCCTACCGCGTGCTCATGAACCAGCCCAAAGTCGTCCGCATGGAAGCCTACGACGCCAGCGGCAAGTTGCTCATCAGCGGTCCCAACAAGGAACACGTCAACGGCGACCCCGGCCAGGACGATCCCCGCGTCGTCATGCCCTTCAACGGCTCCTCCGGCTCCGGAGACGTCACCGGCGATGTCGTCTACGCAAACTACGGCCGCATCGAAGACTTCGACCAGCTCGCCGCCCAGCACGTTGACCTGCACGGCAAAATCGTTATCGTCCGCTACGGTTCAAACTTCCGCGGCGTCAAGGTCTACATCGCCCAGCAGCGCGGCGCCATCGGCGTCCTTATCTACTCTGATCCCCAGGACGATGGCTACTACAAAGGTGACGCCTGGCCCATGGGCCCCTGGCGTCCCGATACCGGCGTCCAGCGCGGCTCCGTCCAGTTTCTCTTCGACTACCCCGGAGATCCGGAAACCCCCGGTGTTGCCTCCACCCTTGACCTGCCCGACTCCGCCCGCGTCAACCCCGACGGCAATCAGCCACGAATCATCTCCATCCCCATCAGCTACCACGACGCCTCACCAATTCTCGGAGCCCTCAAAGGCGCCGGCGTGCCGCCAGGATGGCAGGGCGCTCTGCCCTTCCGCTACCACCTTGGCGCAGGCGGCGTAAAAGTCCACCTCGTCTCCCAGCAGGACTACCAGCGCCGCGTCATCTGGGACGTCATCGGAAAAGCCAAAGGCTCCACCTACCCCGATGACTGGGTTGTCGCCGGCAACCATCGCGACGCCTGGGTCTACGGCGCTGTAGACCCCAATAGCGGCACCGCGGCCATGCTCGAGTCCGTCCACGGCATCGGCGCACTCCTCAAGCAGGGTTGGCATCCCAAGCGCACCATCGTCTTCTGCAGCTGGGACGCCGAAGAAGAAGGCCTCATCGGCTCAACCGAGTGGGTGGAGCAGCACGCCGAGGTCCTCGAGCATGCCGTGGCCTACTTCAACGTCGACGTCGCCGTCTCCGGTCCCGACTTCTCCGCGGCCGCCGTCCCCTCACTCAAGGAGTTCGTCCGCGACCTTACCCACTCCGTTCCCAGCCCACTCGGCGGCTCCGTCTACGACGAGTGGAAGCTCAACCGCGGCGAGGGCAACGAGCACCGCGCCTCCAATTCGCCGGCTATTGACGAGGATGTCCACGTCGGCGACCTCGGCTCCGGCTCCGACTTCACGCCGTTCCTCCAGCACATCGGCGTCCCCTCCACCGACATCGGCTCCGGTGGCCCCTACGGCGTCTACCACTCCACCTTCGACGACTACGCCTGGTTCGTCCAGAACGCCGACCCACACTTCCTTTACCTCCAGCAGATGGCTCGCGTCTTCGGCCTTGAAGCCGTGCGCATGGCCGACACCGACGTCCTGCCCTACGACTACGTCACCTATGCCCGCGCCATCCAGGCCTACATCACCGCAGCTCAGCACCGCGCCACTGACGCCGGCCTGGGTTCGCTCGACTTCGCCACCACCCAGATCGCAGCCGGCCATTTCTTCGCCGCCGCCCAGCACGCCCACGACCTCCAGACCACCCAGACCAGCGGGCTCGACAAGCTCAACTTAACTCTCCGCGCAACTGAAGCCGACCTGATGAACCACTCTGGCCTACCCAACCGTCCCTGGTACCGGCACACCATCTATGCCCCCGGCGTCTACACTGGCTATGCTGCCGTCGTCATCCCCGGCGTCAATGAAGCCATTGACGCCAAAAACCCCACCCTCGCCGCCCAGCAGTTGACTGTTCTCACTCAGGCTCTGGACCGCGCCGCCCACACCTTGGAGACTGCACCGTAACATTCTGTTTCTAAAGTTCTTATAACAAAGAAACTTGTCACCCTGAGCAGCGTTGTACAGGGAGCCAAAGGGCATGCTTTTCGGGAACCCCAATCCGAAACCGCGGCCCCACATGAAATCCGCGACCCTTGATGGACACTCTTTTGTTCTATTCCGCTCCCCATCCAAGCTGCTGAATAACGCCAGAATCCTTCCCTGCATCCAATCCTTGTGTGATCTGAATCACTCCCCCGGTTGACCCGGACACGTTACGCTCGTATCGTTAAAGGTTGAATATGAAAATTTCTGGAAATACCGTACGGATCGGCATCGCGACGACGGTGATCGTTGGAACCGTTGCGTGGCTCGCGCTGTCGGGCTACAGCGCCAACAAGAGCTACTACGTCACCATCGCGGAACTCGGCGGCATGGGCGACAAGGCGTATCACAGCCAGTTACGCGTTGAAGGCTTCGTGGTTCCCGGCTCCATTGAGCAGAACGGAACCCACGTCGACTTTGTCATGAACGAGTTTGAGAGCCACTCGCCCAAGGTCGCTTCCGGCCACCTGCTCAAAGTGACCTACAAAGGCTCTGAGCCGCCCCCGGACACGTTCAAGGACGACTCCCAGGCTCTTGCTGAAGGCTCTTATGGGCGCGACGGCGTCTTCCACGCCAACGTGTTGCAGGCCAAGTGCGCCAGCAAGTACGCCCCCGCCGGCCCCAACCAGCCTGCGGTCAAACCGGCGCAAAAATCCACCGCCTCGGCGCCCGCAGCGACCACCGCAAAACCGGCTGCCTGAGAATGCCCGCTGCCGCAGAAGCCGAAAAGGCGGCTGGCACACGCTCACTCTGTGCCAGCCTCAGCGGCGTTTCCAAACTCTTTGGATCGTTCGCCGCGCTACGCCAAATCTCCGTCGATCTTGAGCCGGGCCGCTGCTACGTCCTCATCGGCGAAAACGGCGCCGGCAAGTCCACACTGCTGCGCATTCTCGCCGGACTCCTCCGTCCCAGTCACGGCACCGTCAAAGTCTTCGGCAACCTTGAGCCCCACGATGCCCGCGCCCGCATCGGCTACATGAGCCACGCCCCCATGCTCTACGACGAGTTCACCGCCGTCGAAAACTTGCGCTACTTCAGCAGCCTTTACCCCGGCCGCCCCAGCCTCTCGCCGGAAGACGCTCTTAGCCAGGTTGGTCTCGACCCATCGCTCGACCGCACCCTCGGCCAATACTCGCAAGGCATGCGCCAGCGGACCTCGCTTGCCCGCGTCTTGCTTCCCGTCCCTGAATTGCTTCTGCTTGACGAGCCCTTCTCCAACATGGACGTCGAATCCGTCAGCCAGATGGTGCAGCTTCTGGCCGGCTTCCGCCAGTCCAATCGCACCATCGTCATCACCACCCACCAGCGTGAACACGCCGCCCCCATCGCCGACTGGGTCCTCGCCCTCAAAGCCGGCCGCGTCGCAAGCTTCACCCCCGGGAGCCCCACTCTATGAAGACCAACGGCGCCCGCTTCCTCGAGTCGCTCAACATCGCCTTCGAGCTTCGTGAATATGAAGTCGATCCTGAAGACCTCTCCGCCATCACCGTTGCCAAAAAGATTGGCATGCCCCCCGAGCAGGTCTTCAAGACCCTCCTCGTCACCGGCGGCCCCAACATCTATCGCTTCGCCGTAATCCCCGGCGACGCCGAACTCGACTTCAAGAAGCTCGCCAAGGCCGCTGGCCTACGCAAAGCGGAAATGGCCCCCCTCAAGGATGTCCAGCCCCTCACCGGCTACATCCGCGGCGGCGTTACGCTCTTCGGCGCACGCAAGCCCTACCCCGTCTACATCGACGAGACCGCTATTCTCTTTGACACCATCAGCGTCTCCGCCGGAGCTCGCGGAACCCAACTCATCCTCGCCCCCAACGACTACCTCCGCGCCGCCCACGCCCTCGAAGTCGAAGTCCAGCTAGCCGACCTCACCAAGCACGGACACTCCGGGGGAAATGGATGACAATCCTCTGGACCCACCTGCTCAAAGACCTGCGCATTGAGTGGCGCTCCCGCGAAGCCGTCAACTCCATGCTTTTTTTCGCCCTGCTGGTCGTCGTCCTCTTCTCGCTCGCCTTCTCCCCGCGCGGCGCGTTCTCCCAGGAGATCTCAGGCGGCGTCATCTGCGTTGCCACCCTGTTTGCCTCTATGAGCGCTCTCAATCAGGCCTGGGCACGCGAAATCCGCCACCAGGTCCTTGACGCGCAACGCATGGCCCCCACCTCCGGCTCAGACCTGTTCCTGGCCAAGGTGCTCGCCAACTTCCTCTTCGTCTCCATCGTCCAACTCGTGCTCGCGCCCGTCTTTCTGGTCTTCTATAACCTCCATGTCCAGGGTCAGGCATGGCTCCTCGCGCTCGTGCTGCCCCTCGGCACCTGGGCCCTTGTCGCCAACGGGACTTTCTTCGCCGCACTCTCCATCCGCAGCCGCAACCGCGAACTCCTCCTCCCCCTCATCCTCTTCCCCATCTTCATGCCCGCCCTGTTGGCCATGGTCCTCGCCACCGGCTCCATCCTCACCGGGGACAGCGACCCCATCCTGTGGATCAAACTCCTCGCCGGCTACGACATCATCTTCACCACCGTCAGCCTGCTCCTCTTCGACGTTGTCTTCCAGGCCGAGTAGCCCTCAACTCCGCGAAATCCAGTCCTCAATGCCTCCGGTTGTACACCACCCAGCCCAATGCAGTATCCTGTCGATTAAACAATGATTTTCTCCCGCGATTACATCGGGTATCTGGCCCGCCGCACGGTCAAGCACCTCATCGACGCAAAGCTCATCACTGCCACTGACGTTAAGGCGGTCGAAGCGCGCGTTGCTGAAGGGCTGATCGAAGAACTCTCCCTCGAAGACCGCATCAACGAGGAAGTCCGCGTCATTCTCGACGCCTACTCCGAAGAAATGCGAAAGTCCGGCGCACAATATGCCGAGATGTTCAAAAAGGTGAAGACCGAGCTGGCCCGCAAATACAAGGCGGTCCTATGAGAATTAACCCCGACAAGCTCAACAAGCTCGCCCACACTGTCGCCGACACCCTCGCCGAAATCGATCAGGTCGGCTTCATGGAAGATCGAAACACCATCCGCCAGGAAGCCCGTAAAATCCTCACTACCCTGCTCACCGAGGAAGAGCGTATTGACAAGGCAGCCCGCCTCAAAATCTCCAATCAGCGCAAGATCATCCAGGAAGGCTCGCAGGAGTGGGAGATCCTCTACCGCAAGTACTACAACGACGAAGTCCGCAAGCTGGGTATTTAATCCAGCCCGCAACTCCGACTTCATGCCAAAGCCAAAGAAACTGCCCTTCGCAACCTGAACCGGGATGGCCAACCTTTGGCATCACCTCTGATTTTTGTTAGAGTAGAGAAGTGGCCGTAACCGGCCGCCCCTCGCAAGTGTGGCGCTATCGTCTAGGGGTTAGGACGTGAGATTCTCAATCTTAAAACACGGGTTCGATTCCCGTT
>Ga0181528_10002653_pt1 | contig 11059 bp, 6 predicted proteins | sample PEATcosm2014_Bin_47_FD_119742 | JGI IMG/M metagenome (GOLD analysis project Ga0181528, IMG submission 119742) | Peatland microbial communities from MTU Mesocosm Facility, Houghton, MI, USA - PEATcosm2014_Bin10_10_metaG | ecosystem: Environmental > Terrestrial > Soil > Wetlands > Peat | place... | reverse complement strand
CTTTTTTGAAAGGCTCGTGAGGGATATGGCCAGCAGACGGAATTGAGATTATGTATCACCATCTACGTGAATAAATACGACGAAATACTGTGAATTACTCTGTTGCGCCCTGCAACCAACTCGAGGTCCCGTTTGCTCCAATGCTATGTTGGATTTTCGGTGACTACCGTCACTTTCAACGGTTGCCGGTGTCTCGTTCGTATGATAAAAACAAGACAGTTCAGCATTTAAAAGATGTTGCATCTCGCCAACCTCGACAATCCACGTCGCAAGACGACCGGCGCGCTGCTGGTGCTTTTGGCTGTGTGCTCGATTGCGGTGAGCGTCGCTACTCGATACTGTTCCCCACAGTATTCCTCGATCACCAGAACTCACGTTGTACACAAGCATTGCTCGTCTGAACCAGGGCGTCAAAGGTTAACTAAAAGCACGGCCAACTGGTTGCCGCCGGTTGGGCAAACCGCAATTCTGCAGTCGCCGACTGTTTATACTCCATTGTCTTCGGTTGGACCATCGGCAACCACGCGATTCCTTGACCAAAGCCTCGCGAATCGCCCCCCTCCATCCTCTGATTTGCTCTCCTAGTGTGTGCAGCCGAAGCTGCTGACCTGATACTTCCTCATTCCTTCGATCCGCACCGCATGCGGTAGTCGCGAAGCAGGGCAGACGTCTCTCATTGCACTCAGGGCCTATTGATGCGGAGTGACCGCTGTTCAATCGGCTTACTAGAAACCCGAGTGCTCGGGCAGTGATCTGCGCCGAGTCAGTGCGAGAGAAAGCATTGGAAAGGAAACAATCGATGGCAATCGCGCCACTGTTGACCGACAGTGAACTGGACGCCCTCCGAGAATTTGACACGTGCATGGTCGCCAACGCGGTCGAGACTTACAATCTTCGGCTGCGTAATACGGGATTTACTGATGCCAGCATCCGGTGCATGTTCACAGATGCGCCACCGATGGTGGGTTATGCCGTCACCGCTTGTCTGAGAAGCGGTGAGCCGCCAATGAAAGGTGGAACGTTCCGTGATCGCAGCGATTTCTGGCATTCCATCCAAAACGTTCCGGCGCCACGCATTCTGGTACTCGAAGATATGGATCGCCCTCCTGGCCGGGGTGCATTTTTGGGCGATGTCCATGCGTCGATATTGAGAGCTTTGGGTTGTGTCGGGTATGTGACAAACGGCGCGGTCCGCGAGCTCCCTTCTGTCAGGACGACGGGCGTTCAGGTATTTGCGGGTAGCGTGGCGGTCTCGCACGCGTACGCTCACATTTTCGATATCGGCTCAAAAGTTTCGGTGGGAGGAATGGATATTCATCCCGGCGACTTGTTGCATGGAGATCAACATGGGGTGCTTAACATTCCCTTGGAAATTGCGGGCGATGTGCCACGCGTGGCGACCGCAATGAAGCTTCAGGAACGCATGGTGATCGATTTCTGCAGGTCGAGCACGTTTTCGATCGCACAGCTCAGCGAGATCATGAAGAAGACACTGCTGTAATCGGAATTCTTCGTTGAGACATCGGCTGGCGTAGAAAAGCCAGGGAAAGTTGATGGATAGCAACGTGATAACTCAAGGCGAGGGTAGAGCGAACGGAACGAACCGCAATGGCAAAGGGATTCTGTTGACCCTTGCGACATTTGGAGTCTTCGCAATTGTCGGGCTGTCTGCCTGTTCGGGTGGAAGCGAGAAAAAAGTTGAAGCAAACGGACCCGTCATTACTGTCGGAGTGACCAAGGTCGTAAAAAAGACGCTAGGCCAGCAACTCACCCTTTCTTCCGAGTTGGTGCCCTTTCAGGAGATCGACGTTTACGCGAAAGAATCGGGATACGTCAAAACACTGCTGGTGGACTACGGCACTCACGTGAAAGCCGGACAGGTGATGGCGATCCTGGAGATTCCGGAGCTGGAGGCACAACTGCAGGAAGACCAGGCAGAAATCAAGAACGCGACCAATCAAGTGACAAGAGCCCAGCATGACGTCAGCCGGTACCAGGCGCAATATAAAGCCCTGCATCTGGAATACACGCGGCTGAACGGAGTATTTGAGAGCCAGCCCGGCATTGTCGCCCAGCAAGAAGTGGATGACGCGCAGGGAAAAGATCTTGCAGCCTCGTCTCAAGTGGATGCGGGTCAGGCTGCTTTGGAAGCGGCTGAGAGCCAACTCGCCGTCTCCAAGGCAAAACTCTCGCATGATCAAAGCCTATACGACTACTCGAAGATCACGGCGCCTTTTGCCGGCATCGTCACCGAAAGGTACGCGAACCTCGGAACCCTCATGCAGGCGGGAACCGGATCGAGCACTCAGGCGATGCCCCTGGTGAAACTTTCGCAAGACGATCTATTCCGCCTTGTGATTCCGGTTCCGGAGGCATATGTTCGCGACATTAAAATCGGCGACCCGGTCAACGTTCGCGTGCCTTCGCTCAATCGGACGTTTCCGGGGAAGGTGGCGCGGTTTTCAGTCGATGTGCGTTCCGACACACGCACGATGCACACCGAAGTCGATGTTCCGAATCCACAACGAGTGATGTTGCCCGGTCTGTACGCGGAAGCGGATCTCCAACTCGACCGCAAGGACAACATTCCGTCTGTACCAATACAGGCGCTGAGTCATCGCGGCGGCGGTACCACAGTTTTTGTGGTGGGTCCCGACGAGACTCTAGTGCAACGTCCAGTGCAAATTGGGCTGCAAACGAGTAGCGATGCCGAGATCGTGTCCGGTTTGGCGGAAGGGGAAAAAGTTGTCGTGAGCGATCGCAGCGGTCTGAAGGCCGGAGAAAAAGTGATTCCGCAAATGATGGTGCTGCCCGAGTACAAAGAGGGCGACACTCAGCAGTAATGGCGACCAGTTGCTTAGAAACGAGTTCGGAACGAACAAGATTGGATAGGGTCTATGCCAGGTTTTTCAATTCGTAATCCGTATTTCATCATTGTTATCTGCCTCGTACTCCTCGTGATCGGAGTGACGAGCATCGCGCGCATGCCGATCGATTTATTTCCTCCAATCAACTTGCCGGAGGTTGTCGTAGCGACGTTTTATAGCGGCATGCCGCCCGAGGACATTGAGACTGACATCACCGACCCGCTAGAACGCTTCTTCACTCTCGCGGCTGGCGTGGATCACTTTGAGTCTCGATCAATGTTGGGCGTCAGCATCATCAAGGTCTATTTTCAGCCGGGTACGAGTCCGGATGCCGATGTGACCGAACTTTCTAACTTAGCGCTAGCGGATCTGAAGCGTCTGCCGCCGGGCACGCTGCCTCCGGTGGTGTTGAAGTTCGATGCTTCCAGCCTGCCCGTGGCTCTGGTTACCGTCAAAGGCGAGGGCTTAAACGAGACTCAACTTCACGACTACGCGCAATTCCAAATTCGCAACCAGATCACGACCGTCCCCGGATCCTCCATCCCTGGTGTCTTCGGCGGAATCTATCGCCAGATCATGGTCTACGTGGATCCGTACAAGTTGTCATCGCGCCAGCTCAGCTTGATGGATGTGGTTCATGCCGTGAACGACTCGAACCTTATCTTGCCAGCAGGTGACGTCAAGATGGGACCGTACGATTACTTCGTATATTCCAATAGTCTCGTCGACAACATGGACGAACTGGGGAGGGTCCCGCTTAAAGTCGACGGTCATTCATGGGTGACCGTCAACGACGTCGGGAAGGCCGAGGATTCCCATCAAATCCAGTACAACATTGTTCGCATCGACGGTCAGAGGTCCGCCTACATCCCAATCATGAAGCAGGGCGGGGACACGAACACCATCGCGGTGGTCGATGGCGTTCGCCAACTGATCAAGCATCTTTACGACATTCCCAAGCAGATGGTTACCAGCATTGTGTTTGACCAGTCTGTTTATGTAAAGGAAGCAATCGACACAGTCCTGCACGAAGGATTTCTGGGGCTGATTCTCACCAGCCTGATGATCCTGATTTTTCTCGGCAGTTTTCGCGCCACCTCAGCTGTGCTGCTTTCGATTCCGTTGTCAGCACTTGCGGCGTTCGTCATTCTCGCCCTGATGGGCGGGACGATAAACACGATGATTCTGGGTGGCATGGCTCTCGCGTTCTCGCGGGTGATTGATAACTCCGTGATCTCGCTCGAAAATATCTATCGCCATCTTGAAATGGGAGCGGCACCGATGGTAGCCGCCGAGGTCGGTGGCGCTGAAGTCAATCTGGCAGTCCTAGCCGCTACGTTGGTCGACGTCGTCGACTTTTTTCCTGTCGTTTTTCTGTATGGCGTTGCTAAGTTTTTATTCTCGGCCTTGGCATTGGCGTTCTGCCTCTCACTCCTGGCTTCGTTTGTCGTGGCGATGACCGTGATTCCTCTCTTCTGTTCCCGGTTCTTGAAAGCGGTGCCCCACCATGATGCTGAGAACGAACATAAGGAGTACGAGGTCGAGCCGACCGCTTCCGTCAGCAAATCATGGATGGATCGGTTTAATGCGCGCTTCAATCGGATGTTCAACAAAATTCTCGACTTTTACGAGCACTGGGTGAGGCGCGCTGTGCAGCGGCCTGGACTCACAGTTGTTGCCCTGAGCTGCCTGTTCCTGGCGAGCCTGGCCATCTATCCGCTGATGGGGTTGGCGTTCTTTCCAAAGACTGACGCAGGACAGTTCACCGTCAACTTGAAAGTCCCGACCGGTACGCGCATCGAGGTTACGGACCAATATGTCGCCAAGGTTGAAGATCTGATTCGTGGATCGATGGAAGGCAAAGACCTGAGAAGGATTGTTTCCAATATTGGAGTTGTTCCTGATTTCTCTGCGCTCTACACGACGAACTCCGGTCCGTATACGGCGACGGTACAAGTTCAGCTGAACACACCGCATAAGCTGAGCAGCTTCGCATACATGGACCGCGTTCAGGAGCGCATGAGCAAGCAGTTCCCAGAGATTCGCACATTCTTTTCGAGCGGCTCGATGGTCGACGCGATTTTGAACACGGGCATGCCGGCTCCCATCGACGTGCAGGTCAGCAGTTCCAACCTCGATCAGATTTATGGGATCGCCCAAAACCTCGCGACGCGTATTCGCGAGATCAAGGGTGTCGGCCAAGTCTACATTCCGCAAGACATGAACTATCCGGCGCTACGACTCGATGTAGACCGAGTTCACGCCGGAGAATTGGGACTGACTCAGAAAGATGTCGTCGACAACGTTATCACCGCGCTGAATTCCAATTACATGATCGCTCCCAATTACTGGGTCGATCGCAAGAGCGGCAACGATTACTACCTGACAGTGCAGTTGTTCGAGAAGGGGCAGGCTGCGATTCACAATCTGGCCGACCTCGGACAGATTCCTTTGCGTGATCCCGGTTCGGGAGGAAATATGAACTGCGGTCCGGCGGGACCCCCGCGTCTCGGAAGCGGGCAGCCGTCGTGGGCCTGCAATGGGGGAGGAAGGCCGACGACAGTTCTGAACAATGTCGTCAACGTGCAACAGGTACAGACTCCCACTGAAGTGGACCACTATCAAATTCAGCGAGCGGTCGACATTTATGTAACGCCCTCCGGAGAAGATTTGCAGCATGTGACGAGTTCTATTCGCAATATTCTGGCAAAAGAGGAGATTCCGTCGAATGTACGAGTCAACTTGCGAGGCATGGTAGATGGCATGGAACAATCTTTCAAAAGCTTTGCTTTCGGATTCCTAATTTCCTTCGTGCTCCTGTTCTTGATTCTGACAGCTCAATTCAAGTCGTTCGTCGATCCTTTCTTAATCATGCTGGCGATTCCGATGGGATTCATCGGAGTACTAATCATTTTGCCGCTGACGGGAAGCACGTTGAATGTGATGTCGCTGATGGGAGTTCTGATGCTGGTGGGCATCGCCGACTCCAACAGTATTCTGATCGTCGACTTCGCACACAATCTGGAGAAGCAAGGACTGTCACCGGCGGACGCAGTCATCACTGCTTGCCGCGTACGTCTTCGTCCAATCCTGATGACGTCACTCGCGACGATTATCGGCATGATTCCAATGGCGCTGAAACTGGGCACCGGTGCTGAACAATATGCGCCGATGGCAAAGGCCATCATCGGAGGGTTGACCTCGTCGGTGCTACTGACGATCGTCATTGTGCCGGCGGCTTATTTGTTGGTTTATGGAAAGAAAGATGAGCAATCTCCCGCGCTGGAGGCCGCTCAGTGAGAATAAAAACAGTTTGGCTTTCTACGACGATTCTGGCGCTGTGCACATTTCTGCTTCAAACCGGCACAGCGCAAAGTTCTAACAATTCAGGGAGAACGGAAGACCTGCCGTCCGCCCCGCAGCCGCAGACGGCACAACGGAAGATGGTCGCGCCGTTAGAAGCGAGCTTGAGACTCGGGGCGGGTGTGCATAACGGTGGGCTGCAGGCTCTGAGCTCCCGAGTTCCTGAGGCGGGCCAAGCCGTTCCGACCTCGACTAGCCCGATTCGACTAAACCGCGTGCAAGCAGAGCAGTTGGCGCTGAAGAATAATCCTCAGATCAGCGTCGGGCATTTGCTGGGGTTGGCTCAGCATCAGGTTTATCGTCAGGCACGATCGGCGGAACTGCCAACCTTTAACGGCGCGATTACGGCGGTGGACGCAAACGAAGGCAGCCGTATCGGTGCAGGAGCGCTGAACGCACCTCGTCTACTGGAGCATGCTGGCGCGGGAGTCACGCTCAGCCAACTGCTCACGGACTTCGGGCGCACGGTGAATCTCGTCTCGTACTCCAAGCTCTTGGATAAGGCTCAAAACGCTAATGCTCTCGCCACGGCCGAAGATATTGTTCTAGCTACGGACCAGGCCTTCTATAACGCGCTCGAGGCTCAGGCGCTGCTCAAAGTCGCAACGCAAACCGTGGCCACCCGGCAATCGGTTCAACACCAGATCGACGAACTGGCGAAAAGTAAGCTGAAGTCGACTCTTGATCTCTCTTTTGCAAACGTCAATTTGTCGCAGGCCAAGTTGTTGCAACTCGATGCTCAAAACAATGTCGACTCGACGACTGCGGCCCTGACAGCGGTGCTCGGTTTCGACAAGCAAGTCAATTACGAACTCAGCGAAGAAAATACTCAATTACCGTCACCGCCGCCCGATGTTGATGTCCTCATTAACACTGCCATCCACCAGCGACCTGATTTGCAAGCCTTTACTTTCAACCAACAGGCTGCGGAAAAATTCCGTCGCGCTCAGAGGGACCAGATTCTTCCGACGATCAGTGCGCTGGGGACGGCCGGAGTGTCGCCAGTGCGTCCGGACTGCTTTGGGGGATGTTTTTCCAACTATTTCATCTCGAGCTGGTACGGAGCCATCGGCGTGAACATGAATGTCCCAATATTTAACGGTTTCCTATTCACTTCGCAGGCCTCGGAGGCGAATTACCGCGCGAAAGCTGCTGCGGAGAATACGCGAGATCTGCGCGATCGAGTAGTTCGCGACGTCCGTACGGCGTGGCTTTCTGTGAATACTGCTTTCCAACGCGTTAGCGTGGCAGAAGAACTGGAGAAGCAAGCTAACCTTAGCCTGAATCTCGCTCAGCAGCGTTATCAGTTAGGACTGGGATCGATCGTTGAACTCAGCCAGGCGCAGCTCCAGCAGACCGACGCTGCGATTGGGTATGTGAATGCTCAATATCAGTACCGGCTTTCTCTTTCAACCTTGAACTTCGAAATCGGAGCGCAGCCCTAGTCGGAGCCGGAGATATCAATTGAACAAACCGGGCCGGTTTGGCGGCAGGAAGCTCCAGATCGCGGATGGTTCAGCGGAAGTATCAAGTGGTTCATGAAGAGAAGTCGGAAGCAAAAACGATCCTCGTTCACGACGCTGCGCGGAGTTCTGCTTTCCGTTTCGATTGGTGCGTTTTTTATTCTGGTTTTTTGGTTTGTGTATTACATGTACGTTTTGCCGATGGAGAAATCGATCCCGTAAACACCTGCTATTCCTCGAGTAACTGTCCTAAAAAGAAAAAGGTGACATGCACTTTGCGGGCGCACGCCACCTTAATTTCTCGTTCGAGTTGTTACGCTCCCGCTCCAGCTGCTCTCACCAGAACACTCGACTGCAGTGTTTCTGCGATCCGTCCGAAATAGAGACGATAAGAGCGATGGATTGCGTACATCACGGGAAATACCGCGAGCGCCAATCCCCAGCCCAGGTGCCAGCTCAGCGCCTGAACCATTGAGGTGACGCCGGCACTGACCACGTAATAGGGGAACGCAAGGTGAGCCAAGTTCCACCATACGAGCCCTGCCGCCTTTGCCTCGCTGATCGCGACGATACCCGCCACCGGAGCTGTCTGTCCCAGGAATAGAGTGGCTGTCGCCAGCGCCAGCCCGAGAGTATTTCCCTGGACTGGCGATTTGCCGAGCCACGCTGAATGGAATATGAGGCTGGCCAGTGAACTGGCAAATACCATCATGCTGAGATTGAAAGCCATCTGCTGCGGGTTGAATTTCGCGTTCTTGCGGGGCCAGCATTGCACCACGGTTGAAACGATGGTGACCGCTACCGCTTCTGCTGCGCTTAGATTCACAACCGCCGTCAGCAAGAAAGGCAGGTTCACTGACATATTGCCGTTGATGCCGGGCAGCTTCACTCTCATTCGCGAAGTTGCTGCTGCCAGGGCGAGCACTGCTACTGCGAATGGGGCATGCATCGTATGGCTTACGAACCCTGCATATCCCGCGGTGCCCGCAGCGGCCAGCATCATTGCGCCGATGAACGTTTTAGTTTGCCGTGTGTTGTTCATATCTCTTCTCCTTTCTGTCGTTCATTCACACGGTTACTATTGTTCGTCGTCTCCGGCGTCGGTGAAGGCGGCGTCAGCGTTTCCTACAGACGCGCCCCAGACTACGCTAGTGGCCGAAGCCGTTCCTGTGCTGGATCCCCACACCACGCTGAACGCGCTTAGCGCATTGCTGTTCCAGGGCAAAGAACTACCCCAAACAACAGACGTTCCGCTCACGATGGAAGAACCCCAGACCACCGAGGTTCCCCAGACGACCGAGCTTCCCCATACCACCGAACTCGGGGAGACGCTGGAGTTCCCGTACACGAGTGAAATCGTGCCATTCTGCGGGTTGAAGACTGCCGTAGGTGAAAGGGCTGTTCCGGTTGTAGCCGGAGCGAGGTCTGTGTTCGCGACTGCAGACTGCACGTTCAGCAGGCCTGATCCGACCGAGAACAAATCATAGGTCGAGAGGAAAGTCTGCGACAGGTGCGGAACATAGGCCGAAGTCGAGAATAGGTTAAATGCGAGGTTCATCTTGCTGGCCGTCTTCATCAAGCGCGCTTTTACTTCATCGGGTGTAAGCGTGCTTTGCTGTTGCAACAGTAGTGCAGCGGCCCCTGCGACCGCTGGGGTCGCCATGCTGGTGCCGCTCAGCGTGAAATAATCGTTCTTGCCATCCGTGCCGGTTACAAGCTCGGAAGGATACGCAGCTTCGAGCGTCGCTCCGGGAGCAGCTAATGAGACGACGTCATTACCTGGGGCAACGAGGTCGGGCTTTACGACGTGATCGTACGTCGTGGGGCCCTTCGAACTGTAGCTGGCGAGGGTTTCAGCGGCGGCTGAGGTTGATCCGTTAGCCTTGGTCGCACCCACCGTGAGCACATAAGGATCATTTCCAGGTGCAGTGACTGTTCCGAAGCCGTTGCTTCCGGTGACACTCAAACGTCCGTAGTTGCCGGCCGCTACTACCACGACGATTCCACTCTTCCAAGCAGCTTCAACTGCCTGGCAGAGAGGATCTTGCGTATAGCTGACGGGGATGCCGCGTCCGAGTGACAGGTTGATCACGCGAATGTTGTAGGCGTTCTGCAGTGAAATCGCGGCCTGGATGGCTGCGATGACCGTGCTATCGGTGCCTGCTCCGTTCGCATCCAGCGCCCGGAGGTCGATCAGACTGACTCCAGGTGCCACGCCTTCATACTGACCGCCGGAGAGTGAGCCGTTGCCGCCAATGATTCCGGCAACGTGAGTTCCGTGTCCGTACAGATCGTACTTTGCGCCGCTCGAGTTAGTCGTTGCGGTCCCGGTGAAATCCTGGTGATATACGACGCGCGAAGCGCCGTTGGCGCCATGTAAGTCAGGATGACTATCGTTGATGCCGCTATCAATGACAGCGACGCCAACACCCGCTCCGGTGAAGCCGGAGTTCCAGGCGGAGGCTACACCAGTGGCACCATTGGTCAGATCATCCAGCACATTCATAGGATGGTCGATGGTGACCGACGTGATTTCCGGGTCTGCTTCCAAAGCTGGCAGAGCGCTGACCGGTACCGTGAAAGCGGCGCCCTTAATCATGTGCAGCTTCGCATGCAGAAGTCCGCCACGGTTTTGCATGGTGGCATAATGCGCTGCCGTGGGAACCTGTCGGTATTGGACAATGACCCTTACCGTCTGTCCCTTACCTAGTCCCTGCTTGGCTTTGGAAACGAATCCTGAAAGCTCGGGAGACATCCGCGAGGAGAACTTGCCGCTTTCGCTGTTGGCCAGATTATTCCAACCCTGGCCGAACGCCATCCCCGTTGTTAGTGCGAGGACCATCGCGAGACGCTTGCCCCATGCCGCACTGTGCCGTTCACCACGACCAGTTTTGTTCGGCTTCTCTGTGCCACGCATAAATCTCACCCTTTCTTGATAGGGGGAAAAGATCACACTTCGTACCCACAGAGCCTGTTGCACGGGAGAAGCCAATGGGTGGGCTGTAAGTGGTTGAATCTATGGGCGACTTCAGGATGGCTCTCGATGAGATCGGGCCAGTCTGTCCCTCCGACATGGGCGTGGGACACTCTGTCCCAGCACTAGGCAAGCGAACGTGACTGTGGTGACCGAAGATCGCAGCATGATTTCCTTCGGCGGCTGCTCACAGCGAGACTCGAAGTCGTCGAATTGCCGGCGGAAGAGGTGAAGCAGTTCTTTTAGAGACGCTAGCAGATTCGGACTAGGCAGGCGTGAAGACTAGATCGCGGCTGCTTTGCTCTTCGGCGAAGGCTGGGGTAATTTCGGCAGCGCAGCCATCAGACGCCGCGTGTATTCGTGTTGAGGGTTCGTCAAAACTTGTTCTGCAG
>Ga0181528_10002651_pt1 | contig 11065 bp, 13 predicted proteins | sample PEATcosm2014_Bin_47_FD_119742 | JGI IMG/M metagenome (GOLD analysis project Ga0181528, IMG submission 119742) | Peatland microbial communities from MTU Mesocosm Facility, Houghton, MI, USA - PEATcosm2014_Bin10_10_metaG | ecosystem: Environmental > Terrestrial > Soil > Wetlands > Peat | place... | reverse complement strand
CGGGACTCGAGGACTATCGTTGGCCGGTACTGCGCGCATCGATGTCCAAGTGGCAGTTCCAACTCTTCAACTTCTTCTTCATCGTGCTCTATCAGAACTTTCTGTTGGTGCTCATCGCGCTGCCAGGGCTGACGGCCTACCAACATCGCACCACGCCTCTCGGTCCGCTCGACGTGCTGCTCAGTGCAGCCTTCCTCGCGTGCACCTTCGCCGAGACCGTCGCCGACCAACAGCAGTGGAACTTTCAACAATGGAAGCTCGCCGAAGCCACGGCCGGACGAGAGCCCACGGTCCGCTTCGTCCAGACCGGCCTCTTTCGTTACTCGCGCCACCCGAATTACTTCTACGAACAAGCCCAGTGGTGGATCCTGTTCCTTCTTGGCGCAGTTGCCGCTGGATCGCTCCTCGAGTGGACGGTCCTCGGCGCATTCTTGCTGACGCTGCTCTTTCTTGGCTCGACGAGCTTCACCGAACGGCTGACCCTCGAGCGCTACCCCGAGTACGCGCTCTACCAAAAGTCCACGTCGGCGATCATTCCCTGGACCACCCGGGCGCCTCGCTCGGTCGTCCAGACCGCCCGGTCCGACTAAGAGATTAAACCTTGGCCGCGAGCGATTCCAGGTAATAACGAATCTGGATCGCCACGGCCGCGCCTTCGCCAACTGCCGAAGCGATCTGTTTGGTCGAACCAGCTCGAACGTCACCCGCCGCGAACACGCCCTCGACGTTGGTGTGGAACATGTGATCAGTGGTGAGAAATCCTCGCTCATCCACCGCCAAGGTGCCGTTGAGGAATCCGGTGTTGGGGTCGAGTCCGATGAACACGAACGCACCCGACGTTTCGTGCGTGACGTCCTTTCCGTCGCGATTGACGGTTATCGACTCGAGTTTCCCCGACGAGTTCGCGTTGAACGATTGCACCTTCGCGTTACACCACACCGACATATTGGCGTGATTCAGCACCTTGTCCTGCAACAGCTTGCTGGCGGTCAACTTGTCCATCGCCTGAAGGACGGTGACGTGATCGGCGAATTGTGTGAGGAAGAGACCCTCCTCGAGTCCGCTGTTGCCGCCACCGACAATGGTCACGTTCTTCGCTCCCTTATAGAAGGGACCGTCACAGGTGGCACAAAAGTGAATGCCCGCCCCGATGAGATCGGCCTCCCCTTCGGCTTCGGTTCGACGATAGGTCGATCCCGTGGCGACCAGGACAGCTCGAGCCATGACCGAATCACCGGTCGAAAGGTCTACACGCAAGAAGGGCTCATCGCGCGTGATCGCCGTGACCGCGACGGCTTGAAGGATTTCGACGCCGTAGCGCTCGGCTTGGCGGATGATTCGGTCCGCTAATTCCGCACCCGAGACGCCGTCGGGAAAACCCGGGTAGTTATCGAACCGCTCGGTCACGCCCGCCTGACCGCCTGGCGCTGATTTCTCAACCACGAGGACCTTGGCGTTCTCTCGGGCTGCGTAGATTGACGTCGTGAGGCCCGTGGGCCCACCACCCACTATGACGACGTCGTACTCGGTGCTCGACGCGGAGCGAGTGAGACCAATGCGGTCCGCGAGCTCGTCGTTGGTGGGTTCGGTGAGGAAGGACCCGTCGGGAAAGATGATCGTCGGTATCACGCGCTTACCTTCGTTTCGCGACTCGACCTCGTCGATCGCCTCGGGGTGCTCTTCGAGGTCAACCCACTCGTAGGGGATTCGATGAGAGGAGAGGAATTGCTTGGCCCGCCGACAATCGGGACACCAACTCGCGCCATAGACAACGATGGGGTCTGGAGTGTTCTGGTGATCTGACATTTCGCCACCTTAGAGGTCGCGCAGAGCGAACGCACCGAGCATCGCCTCGAATCCACGGCGAGCGCCTGAAGAAAACCAAGTTCGTCCGATACGCTCACGTCAGAGGGTGGACAGGTGACGACGACGCGAGATTTTCTGGACAAAGTGCTCGAGCGGATGGGACCGCTCGACGTCAGCGCTCGCGCCATGTTCGGAGAATACGGCCTCTACTTCGAGGGACGATTTTTCGGGGTGGTCTGTGACAACACGGTATTCATAAAGGTGACCCCGCGCGGCGCGAACGTCGCCGGAAGAATCGCGAAGGGCCAGCCCTTTCCCGGGGCCAAGCCGTGGTTCAAGGTATCGGCGGCGAAGCTCGCCGAGCGCGATTGGCTCACGTTCTTGATCAGCGAGACCACGGCGGACTTGGCGCCTCCAAAGACAAGAGGTCGACCACGCCGCACGTCTTGAATTTGGCACCCACTACCCTCGCGCCGGCCGGTCCCTCCAACTACGACTGGTAAGTTCCGTAACCTCGCGAGACCAGTTCACCGACGAACTCCAAGACCTCACATACACGCTTGCCCGATTCGTTGACGTAGTTGATCACCACGATGCCGACACCCTCGTAAATGCCCTCCAGCTCGAAGTGAAGGTCGGGTTTCCTTCGCAAACCCTCGGCCCAGTAGTCGCGCAGCGCGGGCTTTCCCCGAACGACGCCCTTGCTCGAGGGGACCAGTTGCGCGGCCAACGGTGACGCGAACACCACGTCCTCGGTGAAATGCTCCATGATGGCGTCCAGGTCGTGCTCGTTCCAAACGCGTAACCAGTCGTCCACGAAGCGTCTCGTCGAGAAGGGATCTTTCATGAAGTGGCGTTCACGAGTGCTTCACCGGCCCGCACGTTCTTTGAACCATGCTCAACTGTAACCCCGAGCGGGTGCTCGCTCTTCGTGGACTGCGCGGCCGTCGATAAAATCAAAGCGTGAACCTCCAAAAAGTGATCTTGTACTACGGGTTCACGCCAGTGGAGGATCCCGAAGCCATTCGCCTCTGGCAAGAGACTCTTTGTCGGAATCTTGGCCTCAAGGGTCGTATCTTGATCTCGAAGCACGGGATCAACGGCACGTTGGGTGGCGACATGTCCGCTCTCAAAAGATACGTACGTCAAACGAAGAGTTACTCTGGTTTCCGCACGGTCGACTTCAAGTGGTCCGACGGTACCGGTGATGATTTCCCGCGATTGCGGGTGCGGGTGCGCGACGAAGTGGTGTCCTTCGGAGCAGCCGATGAGATCAAGGTTGACGTGGACGGCATCGTCGGAGGCGGTATCCGCTTGACTCCCGTCCAAGTGCACGAACTCGTCGCAACGAGAGGTGACGACGTCGTCTTCTTCGACGCTCGAAACGCGTTCGAGACACGGATTGGCAGGTTCAAGAACGCCGTGGTGCCGGACGTGGAAACGACTCGCGATTTTGTCCGTGAGATCGATAACGGAAAGTTCGACCACTTGAAGTCTCGGCCCGTGGTGACCTACTGCACCGGTGGCATCCGCTGCGAAGTTCTTTCCTCATTGATGAGATCGCGCGGTTTCGAGGAGGTTTATCAACTCCAGGGTGGCATCGTGCGCTACGGGCAGGAGTTCGGAGACCAGGGCCTTTGGGAGGGCTCGCTCTATCTCTTTGACGCTCGGATGAATCAGGAGTTCAGTAAGGAATCGAAAGTCCTCGGCGCCTGCGAACACTGCGAAGCACCAACGAGCAAGTACTACAACTGTTCGAATCTCGCGTGTCGGACCTTGACCCTGCTCTGTACCACCTGTGCCGCGAACGACCAGGGTGCGGTGTGCCTCCACGGTCAGAGGGCCGGGGACGAACTCCGAGTCCTCTGAGTTGTGCGTGCGCGGAAGGCGCCGGGCGAACTGAACAAGATGATTGGCAAGTAGGTTAGGGCGATGGCGTCATCAGATTCTTGCGAGGGCTGCGGTTTCCGCTGGAGTTCGATCACCGCGTCAGAAATACCTGCACGCACGGCCCGTGCCACCGAGCAGTTCGTCAACATCGTGCTCTCGTCAGCGGCCTCGGTCAAAATTCGCCCAGCCCCCGAGCGTTGGTCCATTCTCGAATACGGCGCGCACATGCGCGACGTCTTTATGTCGATTCGCGAACGCATCATTCGGGCCTCCATCGAGGAAAATTCCGTCGGATCCCCAATCTATAGAGACGAACGAGTCAACCTTGGCTTCTACAAATTCGACCAACCCGATGAGGTAGCGATCGAACTGAGTACGATGTCCAAATTATTCGTGAAGACGTTTAAGGCATTACCGGCCGACTATGAGCAGCGACTCTTTACGTACAGTCCCATCTCGAACGCACGGGTGACGATCCTCTGGGCGTGTGCGCAGGCCCTTCACGAGTGTGAACACCATCTCGGTGACCTTCAAGAGAATGAGAGACTCCTGAATGCATGAAGTCCCGCGTCACCTGGCGATTCTCGGAGCACTTTGGATCGCGAGCGCGACTCATGGCCGCTGAGCAGACATCGGGGCCTCTGGCCCTCGTGGGATCGGGTGAATATCTGCCCCAGATGACGGCGATCGAAGCCTCTCTCTTGCAAGGGCGGGCGCCGAGGTACGTCCAGCTCGCGACCGCTGCGGTGCCCGACGGTCCGAAGGTCGTCGAGCATTGGCACAATCTGGGTAAAACCCAAGCTGAGCGAATTGGAGTTGAGGCGGTGATCATTCCGGTGAACGTTCGCGACGACGCCCTGAACGAGACGTACGCCGAGCTCGTCGCGGGCGCGGGGCTCATCTACATGTCCGGAGGAAACCCGGGCTACCTCGCCGAAACCTTGCGCGAGACACCGGTCTGGGATGCCATTGTTCGAGCGTGGCGAAGTGGTGCCGCACTCGCGGGCTGTAGCGCGGGCGCAATGGCGATGACCACTTGGGTACCATCTCTTCGTCACCCCAAGAAGGGTGGCACACCCGGCCTCGGTCTCTTGCCCCAACTTCGTGTCATTCCGCACTTCGACCTGTTCACCAAGCGGATGCCCGACGTCGCGGCGCGTTTTTTGCTGCCCTTTGATGACAACGTGACGATCCTCGGGATTGACGAGGACACTGCCGTGGTCGGTGGACCCGAAGAATGGACCGTACACGGACGCCAGTCTGCCTGGATTCTGCACCCCGACTCTCGTGACGAACTGCCAGCCGGGACGACGTTCACTACCCGGAAGTAGGCGTACATGAAGCGTTTCACCCTGATCGGTGCCGTAGTCATGGCGTTGAACATTTCTGGTCTCATTCTCATATCGAACGAAGCACCGGCCCAAGCAACGAGCCCTTCGACGACATCGCTCTATAACTGCACGCTGCTCCAAGTGCGGCCCACCAACATCGTGTTGACGTGCGCCGATTCGAACCGCTACATCAAGCACGTCACGTGGACCTCGTGGACTTCGGTGCGTGCCGAAGCGACCGGTACCTTGACGTGGAATGGCTGTTCTCCGGCGTGCTACGACGGCAAGTGGCACTCCGAGAAGATTCGATTCAGCGCCCGCGACCCAAAGACCGTGCTGGCGCATCGGATCTTCACCGAACTCTACGGGCCGCCGGGCGGTTGGGGCAATGGTTCGAGAGTGTGGGTGTTGCCGACGAAGCCTGAGTGAAAACGCGACCTCAACTCGTCTATTCGCCGGATTGATCCTGCCGGTATTTCTCGAAAACGTCCACAAGGCGCGACAGTGCTTCCGCCGACAAGTCCTCGGGACCCACTGAACCGCTGATCGCGATGGTCACTCTCATCTGTTCGAGGTAGGCCGAGCACGCCTCACAGCCCTCCAGGTGCCGCTCGAGACGTCGCCGGTCGCGCCGACTGAGTGCACCTTCGAGATAGTCGCTCACGAGGGCAACCGCCTGGTGACACGTGATGTCTTGGGTCATTGCCATGAGTACCCTCCTTTCAGCTTTCCCTCCAGCGCTTCGCGGATCTTGGCTCGACCTCGGTGCAATAAGACGCGCACATTGGACTCAGAAATCTCAAGTAGCTCAGAAACTTCCCTGGTAGACAGTCCCTCAACGTCGCGAAGCGTTACAACAGATTGCTGGGGTTCGGGTAAATCCCGTATTGCCCTTCGACACGCTTCTACGACGTCGGCGTTGGCCAGTCTGTCGTTGATCAGTTCGGTAAAGGGTACCGGGGCTTCGCGCCACATGCCTGCCTCATTGAATCGAGCACTCGAGACCGGATCGACCGGATCGACGTTCACGACCCGGTACTCACGCGCACCGGTCTTGCGAGCGCGATTCGCCGCGATGCGGAAAAGCCATGTCTTGAACGTTGAGCGCCCTTCAAACTTCTCCAGGCCCTTCATGACAGCGATCCACGTGTCCTGGGCGACGTCTTCCGCCGAAGACTCGGTCTTTACGAAGTAGCGCGCGAGTCGAATCAGAGAATGTTGATAGCGCTCGACGAGTTCAGTGAAGGCGTCACGATCGCCGCCCAGAATACGCTCGAGCAGAGCCTCGTCTTCCATACGTATAGGGTAGTTCGCCAATCGGTCCGTAAAATTGTCTCGCCTTGCGACACTACCGTCGTGAGTCCTTGTGTCTTGCGCCAGTCACTGAATCTCACTCACGTCGTGACGATCTCATTCTTCTTACGCCCACGACCTCATCGCTCTGTTGACGCGTCGACTCAGTTCAAGACAACTCGCATACGCTTCTTCGCCGACCAAGCTCCGGCACTCAGCAACACCCACTCCAAGGAGAACATCATTCGCAGTAAGAACCACCCGCGCCCACGCCGCGCGCTCGTAACATTTTGAGGTCTCATCGCCGGCGCAGTCACTGGCGTTGTGCGACGCCGATGATTACGAGATCGGCGGTGTTAGCCGTGTCGAGGTCATCGACGTAAAGAGCGTTGGCGGAGGAAAGATTGACGTCGCTCTTGGCCTCCACGCGGCACGTGCAGCGGCCATCACGGCCTTTGACATCCCGAGCGTGCATCAAGGAGTCGCCGCGTCGATGCTTTCACGCTACTTTGCGACCAGCGCGTGGGTGGCACCGGCATGGATGTCGAGCTTTTGTCCGGCGCCGGGTCCGAACTCGTAAGTCGTAAAGACTCAACTGTGGGCTAGTAGGGCACGCACGTGCGCCTTGGTCGAATCGATAACGGGGAACGAAGCAGCTGTCTCGTCGACGAGCATGCCGAACTCGGTACAGCAAAGACCGACCACTTCTCCACCCCTTGCACGACAGTGATCCGCGATTCCCAGGAACGTCGACCGAGAACTTTCCAGCACGATTCCTTGGGTCAGTTCCTCGAAGATCATTCGCTGCAACTCCAACTGCTCATTCTCTTCGGGCACGACCACGTCGACTCCCGCTCCCGAGAGGTACGGCGTGAAGACATTGCCCGCCATCACGTACTTCGTGCCCAGTAGCGACAATGACGAGGCGCCGCGTTCGCGAAGTTCGTCCACGATCGCCTCTCGAATGTCAATCACGGGAACCTCGACACTCGCAACGACTTGCTCGAAGTTGACGTGCATCGTGTTGGCAGTTATGGCCAGGATGGTTGCCCCGCCACGTTCAAGTCGCTGGGCGGATGCCGCAAGGATTCGACCGGTCGCGTTCCAATCGCCAGTTCTCTGTAACGCCACGATCTCACTGAAATCCAGCGAATCGATAAGGATGAGCGGCTGATGCCACGGGCCCCGCGACGCGGCGGTGAACTCATTGAGCAGTGAGTAGTACGTCCGCGTTGATTCCCACGACATCCCGCCCAAGAGTCCAATTCGCCTCTCGGTCACGAGGTCCCACGTGGCTGGCGCTCGATGTAATGCGTACCACGCGCCAATAGGAATCCGAAACCTACGGCAATCACCGCCTGGGAGGCGAACAGCACGTGAGCCACGTTCAAGAGGTCGATGACCCCCAGAACCAGACCCGCCAACTCGACGCCGACGAGGATTCGATCCCAGACGGACGTGTTCACATGGAGAAAGAGCCACACCGACGCCGCGGGATCGAACACCATGGCGGCCAAGCCGACCACCCCATGGACGTCCTTGAGGGGAGTGTTCAACGAGTAACCATAGGTGGTGACGAGGAGAAGAAGACACAAAAGCGCGTATGAACGCAGCAATCTTGCCAACACCAAGGCATTGTGGCCTCCCACCGGGAGATATTTCGCGGCGATCAAAGTGAAGATCACGCAGCCGAGATAGGTCAACGTATAGGGGATCACGGTTTTGACGTGGATCCCGTAGTTACTGAATCCCCCTTCGTCTCGCTTCAAAACAAAGCCTGGATGAAGGCTAAGACAGAGAATGACGAACACGACAAGATTCCACTGTCCGTACGTCACGAACCTCGAAGCCCGGTTATTCATAGGTCGAGTGTACGGTCATTCGTCCAAGACGAGATTAGACGACCCCACGTCAGTCGCGTCAATTTTGTCTCAGGTAGACCTCACGAGTAGGAGACCACTACAGGCAATCGCGATTCGCCGACTCCGTCTTCAGCGCGTCACTGGAAACCTGGGCCTCCCGGGAACGACAGGAGCGGCGCACCACCATCTGCACGAAAGAGTTCGACCTTTCCGATGCCAACTCGAACTGTCAGATCCAGATGTGACGTTGCATTCTTGGACGTACCAGATTGGTAAAAGGACTCACTCCCGTCGGGATAAGAGATCGTGCTCGTCCCGCTCTGGGCGCTCAGGTTCACCTGGACACCGGGCGGCACCGCCACCATTAATTGACCGATTGCCACGGTCGCGTCGATGGCCAACGAATCATCGTGGAACTTGACTCCGCGTAGGTCAATGACCATGGTTCCGATGCCCAGATGATACTGATGTTGTATTTCGGTCACGGACGCTGGTTGGTAGATCCTCTGACCGACGCCACCCGATATCGGGACTCCCGTACTTGCGACGTACGCCAGGACGCCGCCCGAAGCAAGAATTGCCAGGCTCACGATCGCGATGAGAAGTCCGAGAAAGAAGCGCGCGAAGCGAAATCGACCGGGGCGTCGCAATGACGCGATGGCGAGCACAACCAGAAAGATCAACCAGAAGCCGCCTATCCCTCGACCAATGTTGGGCCCGTTGAGTACAACGGATAGAAAGATCAGCCCAAGACAGAGCGCTCCGGCGAGCAACACCAAGCCACGAAAACTCCAGCGCGGACCGTCGTCTGAAGTGCCACTGGCAGTGCCAACCACTTGAGCCCCTTCGAGCGGAACAAGTGCCCACATGGCGAGATAGATCGCCGCACCGAGTCCTCCGACGAGCGTGAGGACAACGAAGACCACCCGTATGACGTTCGCGTCGATGTCAAATCTTTTTCCGATGCCCCCCGCGACGCCCGCGACTTTGCGATTGGTCGTGCTGCGCTGGAGCTTCTCTGGCGCTGAGTTCGGGTCAGGAATTGTCGGTTCGTCGAGTACGTCGTTTTCGCTCATGGCTTTGATGTTAAGCATCTCGAATGCAAAGCCGATATCGGGATGAACCCTCAGACGCGTCGATCTCCCAAGGGTTTACCCTTATTGTCTTCAGGCGAACTTCGTGCCAAACTCAGGTTCATCAACAAGCAACCACTTAGCGCAACCGTTTTTCGTTCCGACACCCCAGGTCGGCCACAACGACCCCTGCGACGTGACCCCGACGATGCGTTGCTCGGTGGCGTGTGCAGTGGATTCGCTCGGCGTCTTGGTGTGCGAGCCCGAACGGTGAGACTGGTCACGGTGCTCTTGGCCGTGTTTTTCGCCTTGGGAATCGTGATCTATATGACGCTCTGGATACTCCTGCCGCGACGCGACGAGACTTCGTCCATCTTCACGAGGACCGTGAACGATCGGCGCGACAAGGAGATCCTCTTCGCCGTTTCCATCGCGGTGCTCACTTTGTTCATTGCCTTCATTACTATCGGAGTCGGACCTCCGGGCATCCTCTTGTGGTTCTTGGCTCTCTCGAGCCTCGAAGCCGTCATGGTGTGGCGAGGTGCTTCAGAAGCAGAACGAGACCACCTTCGTTTCATCTCCTCAGACCTCGCGAAGCTACGAGTTGGTCGCAACGACGGTTGGCGCGCCGTCGCCTTACGCACGGGCTTAGGGATTATCTTCATCATCTGGGGAATCTCACTCATGTCTCGCGTAAGCGGCGAGCACGGAGCCGCCGCCTACGTGCTCGCCGGGGCCGGTGCCCTAGTCCTGGGTCTCTTTGCGTTGTTCGCACCGTGGTGGATTCGTTCGGTTCAGGACCTCTCCATGGAACGACGAGCGCGCGTGCGCGCGCAGGATCGTGCCGACATGGCGGCGCACGTCCACGACTCGGTGATGCAGACGCTTTCACTTATTCAGCGCTCCGCCAGTGACGCGAACGAGGTGACGCGACTGGCGAGACAACAGGAGCGAGACCTGCGAAGTTGGTTAGCCAATCCGGAGAAGTTCGGATCGCAATCGACAACCGCCGACACTCTTTCGCAGTCGATCCTTGACGTCGAAGGCGAGATTGAGGACAACTACGACGTCTCGGTGGACGCGGTCATAGTTGGCGATACGCCGACTGACGAAGCGGTACTCGCGTTGGTGGCTGCGTGCCGCGAGGCAATGTTGAACGCCGCCAAATGGTCCGGGGCACGAAGCGTCGCCATCTACGTCGAAGTAGAAGCCAAACAGATTTCTCTCTTCGTACGTGACCAAGGCTCCGGTTTCGATCTGGCTTCGGTCGCCCCCGACCGCCAAGGAATATCTGGTTCCATCGTCGAACGAATGCGTCGCCACGGTGGAACCGCCACCGTCACGAGTTCGCCGGGCGCCGGCACCGAAGTGGAATTGCGTCTACCTCGAGTTTCCCGTTCGACGTGACGTCCCAGCGACTGCCCACGGTCTTTCTCGTCGACGACCACGCCTTGATACGCTCGGGTCTTCGTGCCGAACTCTCCGGTCACGTGAATGTCGTGGGGGAGGCAGACGAAGTGGCCGCGGCGATCGAGATAATCCTCGAGCGCTCGCCGGACGTCGTCTTGCTCGACGTCCACATGCCCGACGGCGGCGGGCTCGCGGTCCTGCGGGCGGTGACCAAAGAGCAGCCTGAGGTCAAGTTCCTCGCACTCTCGGTTTCCGACGCCGCGGAGGACGTCATCGCGGTCGTGCGGGCGGGCGCGCGCGGCTACGTCACCAAGAACATCGAGGGACCAGAATTGGTCGAGGCAATCGTCCGCACCGCCGCGGGCGACGCAGTGTTTTCGCGCCGTCTCGCCGGCTTCGT
>Ga0181528_10002650_pt1 | contig 11067 bp, 9 predicted proteins | sample PEATcosm2014_Bin_47_FD_119742 | JGI IMG/M metagenome (GOLD analysis project Ga0181528, IMG submission 119742) | Peatland microbial communities from MTU Mesocosm Facility, Houghton, MI, USA - PEATcosm2014_Bin10_10_metaG | ecosystem: Environmental > Terrestrial > Soil > Wetlands > Peat | place... | reverse complement strand
ATGCCGCGCTTGAAGGTCGTTTCTCGTCTCAGAAGGTTCAGCGCGATGCGGTTGAGCAGGGAAAAATTTTGCGCGGCATGGCCTGTTCGTTTTCGGTCCAGGTCTTCGCCGAAGCCCACGTCCAGTACCCAATGCAGCTTGTTTTCGATGCCCCAGTGCTGGCGAATCACCGCGTTCAGCCGCGCTGCGTCGGGCCGAAGACTGGTAATGTAGTAACGAATTTCGCGTTCGATCTTTCCCGACACCTTGTGATACCGTTCGCTCTCGATACGCACCAAACCCTGTAAAGACGCCCACTCCGCAGCTTTCTCGATCATGCTCAAGTCGGCAATCACCGAACACTTGCGCTGCTCGACCCGCCCGTGGCCGCAGTCGATTTCCTCGGCCACCGCGTCGGACGGCTGCAGCAAAAACGAATCGCGCACCTGTTCGGCCAGCAGCCCTTGATTGTCCTTGACCGCCAACACATAGTCGGCTTTCTTGTCGATAATTCGCTGCGCGATCTCGCGCTGGCAGCCCATGGCATCGATGGTCACCACCTCGCCCGCCGTCAGTCTGGCGATCGACGAAACCCAGGTGGCAAAGCCACGCTCCATCTCTTCCGGGTCCAGCGCCGCAAAGACCCGATTGAAGGTGTCATGCGAAGGGATGCCGCCGGGAAGCCGAAGAAACGTCTTCAGCCACTCCCGCTTGTTCAAGCCGTAATCGGCAATGTCATTCCAGCTTTCGGCGCCGCTCAAAACCGCCGCAATGGCAATGAGCAGAATCTCTTCAAGCAAATGCTCCCGATTCCGCTCCACCCGAGGGTCCGTTCACTCAGAAAAATACTTCAAGGGGTTGTCCATATCCCCTTGTCACAGCTCTACCCCCGATTTGCATATAGCAAGTCTGGTCCATTTATATGCGTCGGACCTGGATCGGCGCACGGCACAAAGGCCGCCGACGTCTCCATGAACTCCAGCACAGGTTACGGAACCATGCTCAAAAACGGGCTTCATCGAGAAACACCAGTGACGTGGGCCGCCTACTTGCCGTCAGCATGGACGCATAAAGAATATAGGGCCATGCTGACGGAATGTTTCTTCCAACCTCCACCGGATAATGTCGGTTCAATGCTCAAAATCAGATTGTTTGTGGTCAGAAAGAATAGAGCATTTTCTCAAATAGTGTAGACTGTTTCTGGCGACTCTCCGCGGCGAACAACGACATGGGAAAACCCCTTGCAGATGATTTGCGCCGTAAATTGCTTTCAGCCTACGATCAAGGCGAAGGTTCGCTTCCGACACTGGCGATTCGTTTCCTGGTGAGTGAAGGTTGGGCGAAGAAAATTTCTGCTGCGCGCAACCACACTGGACAGGCCGAACGAGTTCTACACAAGCCGGGCCGCAAGCCGCGTGTGGGGGCTGAGCAGCAGAAGTTGGTGATCGCCTGGGTAGCCTCCCAGCCTGATCTGACGCTGGTTGAGATCCAAGCCAAGTTAAAGACCGAAGCGGGCATTACGCTGGGTGTTCCACGTATTTGGCTACTGCTGAAAAAACTAAATCTGCGGCTTAAAAAAAGTCGCTCCACGCCGCTGAACGAGACTCTGAAGCCAACCAAAAACGACGTGAGGAGTTCATTGCAAAGATCCGCACGATCAAGCCGGAACGCCTGATTTTCCTGGATGAAAGTGGTGTTACCACTTCGCTGACGCGTCTCTATGCGCGTGCTTCTGGCGGAGGCCGCATCTATGAAGGCACGCCCGACAGTCGCTGGAAAGTTTTAACCATTTTGGGCGCTCTCAGCACGCGCGGCATGATCGCTGCGATGACCATCGAGGAGGCCACCGACGGCGATATTTTCCTCGCCTATCTGGATCATTGCTTGTGTCCGCAACTGCGCGCGGGCGACGTGGTGGTGATGGACAACTTGAGTTCGCACAAGGTCGACGGAGTCGAGCAACGCATCAAGAAATGCGGCGCGGAAGTACTCTACCTGCCGCCCTATTCGCCTGACCTGAACCCCGTCGAAAAGGCTTGGTCGAAACTCAAAACACTGCTTCGGTCCACCAAGGCAAGAACCAAAGAAGCCCTCGACAAAGCCATCACGGAACTGCTTCCTCAGATCACCCCAGAGAATGCAGTGGCATGGTTCAAACACTGCGAAATCGGTCTATAGTAAATAGGAAAATGCGCTAATACTACAGTTGTAGATAGATGATAAACTGATTTTGCTCTGGTTGATTCTCCGCATTTTTCTATGGAGAAGCGATTATCTGGTTGGAAGCGTGAGTTGTTGCGGGTACATGGCCTGATCGCGGGCCTGTTTGCGCGCTCTGAAGCGCGCGAGCGCAGTCTTGCCTATCTTCAGGGTTTGTTGAGCGGCTGCGAGCGGAAGAACGGCTGGCAATTGGCCGAGTGGATGGGCGATGCTTCCCCCTACGCTATGCAACACCTGTTAGACCGGGCGCGCTGGGATGCGGATCTGGCGCGGGATCAAGTGCGCAGTTACGCCATCGACGAGTTATGCAGCGCGGACGCCGTTTTGATCGTCGACGAGACGGGTTTTCTCAAGAAGGGCCTTCACTCGGCGGGCGTCAAGCGCCAGTACACGGGCACCGCCGGACGCATAGAAAACAGCCAGGTGGGCGTCTTTCTTTGCTATGGCAGCAGCAAAGGCGCGGCGCTGGTGGATCGTGAACTGTACATTCCACAAGAGTGGGCTGAAGATCGCGAGCGCCGCCGTGAGGCTCGAATTCCCGACACGGTTGAGTTTGCCACCAAGCCGGAGTTGGCACGACGCATGATCGGGCGCGCATTGGATTCGGGCGCCACGGCGGCCTGGGTTGCAGCCGACGAGGCGTACGGTCATGACAGCAAGATGCGCCGGTTTCTGGAAGATCGCAAGATGGCCTATGTGCTGGCCGTGGCCTCGGATCAGCGCCTGTGGCAAGCGGATTTTATGCAGCATCGCGTCGATGCGATTGCGCAGAGTTTACCGGCCTCGCGATGGGAGCGGCTTTCTGCTGGCTTCGGCAGCAAGGGCGAACGGCTCTATGACTGGGCGTTAATGGAGTTATCCAAGCAGGATGGATGGACGCGAGCGCTGTTAGTGCGGCGCAGCATCGAAGAGAAGCCGGAGTGCGCTTACTATCTGTGCTACGCTCCGGTCGGAAAAGACACGATTGAAGCGTTGGTTCGCGTGGCTGGCGAACGCTGGAAGATCGAGCAATGCTTCCAGACAGCCAAGGGCGAATGCGGACTGGATCATTACGAGGTGCGTCATTGGCGGGGCTGGTATCGGCATATCACGCTGTCGATGCTGGCCCATGCAGTGTTATCCGTATTGCGAGCGCGAGGAGAAAAAAACTTCAGAAGCGCAGGTGCCGTTGAGCGTGCCCGAACTGCGCCATCTGCTCACCGGAATGCTGTGGCGCGGTTGGCACGGCCTTGAACATTTGTTGCAATGGTCCAAGTGGCGAAGACTGCACCAATTCCGAGCTATGTGCTGCCACTATCGCAAGCGCGATTCGTCTTTACCTGCTCTCTATCTACAACTGTAGTACTAAGCAATGCCGATTCCTGACAACCAGACCCTGATGCTGCCGCTGTTCAAGCTAGAGCAGTACATTCGCGCGATACTGTGCCCAAACTCGCCCTGCAATTCGGTCTCTCCGAGGTCAGTTGCTGGAATCTATCTCTGACAGACTCCTAGGCAATACAAAGCGCCAACCGCGACGGTACGGGCGCAACCATTTTTGCGGGGCCTGGCAACATCTGAGGCGCGGAGAAGTCTGGCCCTCGGTTGCATAGGATAAAATGAGGGACGGTGCATCGAGGTAAGAGAATGCCGATCAACGTATGCGAGTTGTATTGCCCGACAGCATACAGAAGTAGTCCGAGTGGAGATGGGTCATACCTCGTTCGTCAGCTACTCCAAGGAAGAACCTTATCAATCTCCGCCGTACTTCACCGCGTCCTTGGCATATGTAACGGGTTTCGCACAATTGAAGGCCACATAGAGAGGGTCCGGCGATCACTGGGACCCGATTCTGGCAATTCGATACCGGAAGCCATTGGCCGCCTCAGGCAATTGGACTTGCTAAAACCATGCGAATGGGCAATTCCCAAAGAGCGGAAAAGTAAAGCGAGAAACAAGATCAGTTCGCTGGCAATCATCACCGCCGAACGCCCTGAGGAGTGCTTAAGGGCATTTGCATCCTATGACGCCAATTTGCAATTACATTCCCGACCAGCAACCATGATAGTCATGGACGATTCGAAACTTCCGAACGACCTGAAGAATCGTCTTCGGAAGCACTCGGTCCCATCTGGAAGAGAGGTTCGCTATGCGGGGAGAGCGGAAAAGCTCGCTTACATTGAAGGTTTATCCAGAGCTGGAATTGATTCGAATATCGCGCGCTTTGCAATCCTTGGTGACATACATCTCAGCATCTGCTCGATTGGGGCCAACCGAAACGCTCTGTTGCTTGACACTATCGGCGAAAATGTCTTGTCCGCAGATGACGACACGATATGCAAGCTCCGCGGTCACCCTGCTCCCGCAACTGGATGCAAGCTCCAATGCTCTGGAAATCCGAGAGATAGTTGGTTCTATTCAAACCGAGACGAAATAGTCGCAGAAGATAGATGGACCGACCACGATCTGCTTCACGAACACGGTGAAATGCTCGGAGAATCAGCAGCGGCTATGATTCAGGGAGCCGGCGGTCAAGTTGAAGCAGACCAATTATGTTCTGACCTACTCTACGCGCTCCAAGCTGGTTCGAGTATGATTCGCGTGACGATGAGCGGCGTCATCGGCGATTCCGGAGCATATTGTTCAAACTGGGTTCTTTGGCTCGACGGGCCGAGCCGGAGGCGTATCGGGGAAGATGAACTCCTGTTCCGAACGGCGCTGAACAGCCGAGAAACATTCGGCGTCGTTCCGGTTCCTACCATCGACCACTCGGGTTTTTGCGCTTCAACGACTATGGCGCTTAACAATACTGAGATTCTGCCACCTTTTCTTCCTATTGGACGGAACGAGGACGGTATGTTTGGGACCCTCCTTCGGATGACTTCCTGCAACTCCTTCGTCGGGCACGTGCCTTTTGCGGTGTTCCACTCCCCGAGCAACGTCCGACAATATGTGAAAATGCCGGACTTCAGGCTATCAGACTTGTTTCTCTCCTTGTTTGCCCGAACACATTCCTCAGACCACATGACGGTATCCACGCTTCTTCGACGGATTGGACGTGACTTGATCGAGATTAGTATTCTCCCAGCGCCAGAACTCTCCGAGGTGATTGCCCAGGCTGTCTATGAACGAGAGGCGAAAAGGATTGCGGGGACGTTTAGCTTCACCCGCAGTTTACCCTACCAAGGGCCTCCATTTTTCGAGGAGGAATTTGCAAAGTACAGGGTTCATCTCCTTCGGGCAACCACGAATGAGGCATTTCGCTTCCCGGTCGAATTTAGTGCCGCGTTTGGAGGGGCCGCGCATCAGAAGATGAAAGAGTTATTATCTTTAACCGGCCAATTTTTTTGTTCCTGGCCCGATATTGTGGATGCCGCAGCCCAACTGAATCGTGCGGGACAGCGGATGACCAAGATGCTATAGCTTCTGCTGATGTGCGAAATTACAGACTCTCCTTAGTCCACCGCACCCACGATCTCTTGTCGCTTTCCCGCCTTCGCCGCAACGAGGAGCATGACCTACAGATTAGATTTGCTGGAGCCTCCACCATTCCGAATATCTGGCTCCGGAGCAGGCTCGCCTCGGCACCACCCATTATTTCGGCAGGGGTCTGGAATACTATATTGCCGTGTAGATTCCTCTGTTCGTAGTCCTGGCAACAGAGATACACGGCTCCGTCGTACCGTACGTGCATATGACACAAAATCCTCTCGCAGCCAGCCAGTTTCAAATCCAGCATCGGTTTCGTGATTGCTACCAACTCCTGATGTGAGCCGGCCCGGTCGTTGGATCGAATACGTTCTACCTTAATATTTGTTTGTGAACGAAAGAAGTGCTGAATCTGCATAGTGCGCCGCTCATGGCAATCGGTGATGCCATTGACATCGATTACAACAGGTACACAAACACGTTCGGCAATTCTTCGAATCGCAGTCGTGACGCGGCGATGGAAAGCTTTGGGGATGCGCATAAACCTGGACCACTCAGCGGGGTCTGCGCTCGGGTAGTTGAACACGATGGCTCGCATCTGGCACTGGTCGATAACAAACTTGCACAAATCGTCATCAAGTTGCGTTCCGTTTGTGAATAGTAGCATGAGCAAATTGTGACTCTTGAGAATATCGCACCGTTCACGAAAGAATGGATCCAGCAAGGGTTCTCCGTAATGGTTCAGTGCAACCGACCATGGCTGGTAGGGCGAGATGGAAGCAGCGATCCTGCCAAAGAGATCAATTTCCATGACCCCGCGCGGCTTGGGATTTGTGGATTGGGGACAATAGCCACAACGGGCATTGCATTGCCTAAATGTTTCTATGTCGACGCGGTGAATCTGGAACGAGGTGGATTCATCAACACTATCGAGAACAATCCAGCCTTCCTCCGACAAATCAGAGAGAATCCTTTGGGCCGACTCAGCCGAGAGATTGCAGATCGACACCAGTTGATCGAAAGTGAACGGCCTATGAATCCCCAACTGAATCGCGGTCCGCTCGTGCTGACTCAAATCCCTGGTTTTCCGAATCAAGTCATGGTATCCAACATCCTCACGTATAAAGACGAAATGGCTGGTACGCCACCTAGGGGCTAAGGCAGCGCCACCGAACACAGTCAAATCACCGGTCTCCATCTGTCCCCGATCCCTTCTCCCTGTCATTTTCCATTATTCCTCGGCAGTCTCCAAAAACCGAATTCGCGGAACGAGTTTGGGACGTGGATATTTTATCCCTGTCCCGATACGCTCTTGCCAGGGAATGCGTCGAAACATCGATAATTTGCTTAGCGCCTTCAAGTTTACTTTGGTAACATAGTATGGTAAACAGCCTCAAGTGCATGATTCTAAGTATGGTATCTACATGTTTTGTGTATGCGCGGTCTGCCAAATCTGAGGTTTCTACTCTCTTTCAACGCTACTCCGCCCCTTTCGTCATCTTCGAGAAGGAGATCTGAGTCCGGAAATCTCGGAGCGATTTCGGCCTCAATTCGATTTAGTTTCAGTCATTTAGCCAACCTGTCCAAGATTTTTCACATGAAAATTCCGGCTTCTATGGCACACAAAATAAAATAGTTACTGTAATTACCAGGACGCATCAGATTGTAGGAACTACAGAATTCACAAAACTATACTTGACATTACCTGGCGATGTACCGTAAGTTTTTCTTGCTCATTGTACGGGGCGCACGCACGCTCCCAATAGTCGACCATTTGGAGGATTTGCGCACATGGCTCGTTTCCTTACTGCTCAACGTCGTGCCTTCCTGGTTTTCTCGGCAATCCTTTTCACACTTCTGATTCGACTCGTTTCGTTTTCCGTCGGGAACAGTTTCCGGGCGGGCCGCGGCGCTGTTACCGTTACCGACAGAGGTCCATTCAAGCAGGTCGCCATCAGAGTTGCCAAACTCCACTCCAGCCGTGGCCTGAGTCTTCCCTTCAAATTCGGGTTTATGGCGCGACCGAGCACCAACTATATGCTTCGGATTGCAAATTTTGTCCCCTTCGTCATGCTTGAGAATCTGGGCGCTGCCTCCCTTCTCCCGGAACTCGGCGTTGAAATGCTTGCTCAATCGTGCAGCAGCGACTGTGACGACTGCAACTGCAACTGCGAGTGCGACAACTGCAGCTCAGGTTGTACTGGAGATTCTTGCTATAGCTAATCGAACCTCGACAACTTGATGGCAATGTTTCTCAAAGAAGATATTGGAGTTACGACCATGCGCAAGTATGTGACAAGAATCGGTACGGATGGGATTCTAAGCTGTGTCTTGATTATTGCAGCAGGCGGCGTAGGGTTGTCCGCACAACAGGCCGTATCTCCGGCGGCGGAAACTGCTGCGCCATTGTCACCCCCGTACAAGACCATCACTTATTCAGCGGCCAGGCCTCAAGGCGCGACCGAACCCTTTTTCAGTCACGGCTGTCTCATCCAGTTTTTACATAAAAGTACCTTTGCGGGTCAGTCGAACATCTATCTCTGGAACTCGTCTGGGCTGCTTGAGCATGAAGTTGCTGTCTGGCCGGCGAAAGCAACGTCGCTCTTCCTGACCTCCGTGGATGTAGGAATCAGTTCGCAGTTGACGTTTGCCGGTGAGGCGACAAACGCCGATGGCACTACGACACCCTTTATCGCGACATCGAACCTCGATGGAGAGAGTCCAAAGTATTTCAGCACAGGAAACTATCGGGCGTCTCAGATTGCTCAGGCAGACGATGGTACGATTTGGACGGTTGGAGCCGAAAACTTTGTCGCTATAGTTAACAGCATGAAGAAATGGAACAATTATGACGTGTTGCGGCACTATAGTCCTGCTGGTGCGCTTCTTGATCATTTTCTTCCTCGCTGGGGATCGGCTACTGCCTATGTTATTCAAGAAGTAAATGCGGCCAACAACACGACCCTTCGCGCTTATGATTCTCAGAATCATACAATCGCGACGTACGCCGCGCCGTTTTGGGGACCTCAAGGGGGATTTGCTGGATCGGCAATCAGCAGCCAGTCATGGCTGAAAGCGGTAAGCGGGGGCGTGGTTCTTTACGACGGTCGGAGTGGAATAGTCTATCGCTATAGTTCGTCAAATCCATCTCTGTCGGAGCAGGGCGTTGAACTCAGCGATAACGCAGGACGCCAGATCAGTGGATTCACAGTTACGAGTGACGGAAGAATATTTGCGAGTATGCAAAGCAGCGACGCGACACATCCGGCTGGTTTCGGTCTCTTTCAGTTGAGTAGCTCTACTCAAGGCCTTGCAAAGTGGTCGAAATTGCCGCAGGATGCATCAGGAATGGTGTCGTTCGGGTTACTTCTAGGTTCGGATGGAACGGCAGTAGTTTACCAGACAGCTAAGAGCCAGGTAAATTGGTCCGAGGTGTCCCAATGACCAAAGCATCCTCCTTGATCTCTTTTGCTTATAGGTGCAAGGCATTTGTGTGCGATGTGGTCGCACATCTGGAGATTTCAGACCGACGTTCCTCTCAGGGCAATCGGTACCAAGCGAAAACATTCATGCGTGATCAGGAGAAACGTACTATGTTCGTACCTAGAGTCAGACAGAGAGTGTTTCTACCGCTAGTGACCAAGCTGCTTCTGGCCGTACCTGGCGCACTCTCATATTCTCAATCAGTAAATGTAACGGTCACGTTGAATGCCGAAACATTTACTGTGGGTACTCCTGTAGAGGCCACTGTTAATGTAAACTCCATGGGGGCAACTGTAAATAATACTGCTGATTGTACCGTCACGCCAGGTGGAACCAGTATAATAGTTGAGCTAAGTGGTAGCGGCATGGAAGCGGAAGGGGAAACAAGCATCAACACAATCTCTTTTTCGCCAGAAGCCTATACGATTACATGCACAGGGTCAGCGACTATAAAAACTCCTTATAATTCTTATACCGAAACCGGGAGTGGCTCTGCCACTTTTGTTGTCAATAGCTCACAAGGCAGTTGCAGTGGAGAAGAGGGAGAACCAACAAGCAGAAACGAGATTAACGGTTCGCTCATTGTGAACACAACATTTACTCTTCCGTATGGACTATCTGATGGAACTTCTAGTTCACTTTCTACGACGGGTATCGGAGTAACAGATGATACAGGAGAACAGGATTGCGATGGGTATGAAATACTTGAAGATGGAAATGGTAGCTTTGCCACAATAACGGATGGACCTGCAAACTCTAATTCTGATAATACCGTTACATTTCATTGGAATATTAATGATTATTCTTATGGGATCGGGACGCCTTGCGACTGCACTGGCGAATGCAATTGTAATACTAATGGCGTCGAAGAGGATAGCATTCAACCGGTAGCATCACCACGCGTATTTGCGTCAGAACCTTTGTCTTGTAAGTAGTATGAATTCTCGGAGAGGAAACGGTATGACAAAACAATTGCTGGTATTTCTGGTTGCATTCTCTGTGCATAGTTTTGGTGCTGCGCAGATTGTGAGCATCAAAGAGTCTGGAGCAATTCAAGCTGCTAATGGATGGCAAGACATCATTCAGAACCATAGCGCGAGTCCCATTGTCGCTCTGCATGCCACATTCAGTTGTAATGAAGAGGACGGGTCTAGACATACCGATATAAATGGCAGTATGGATTCCATTTTCCAATTCGGCCATGACAGCGCTATTCCGCCGGGTGGAAGCTATGCTGCGAGCGTGTTCGGTCATGCTCAGTGTTCGGGTAATGCTGTGGACGTAGTTATTTTCGCGGATGGCCATATAGAAGGAGATGTGCAGAAGGCAAATGCCATGTACCAAAGGCGACGTGGTGCCTATATGGCACTAACAATCACAATTCCACTATTAAATACAATTGCATCTCAAGGCGCAACTCCTCAGGATGTTATTCAGATATTGCAAGACCGCTCCAAGACGCTATCAAACGATAAGACACTTAGCGGAGAAGAGACGGTTGGTGAGTCTTTCGTGTTCAGTACGACTATCACATTGCTAAAATCACAATTTACTGTGCGCACCCCATCAGACTTTACTCCAAATAGACAGCCACACATCAAAGATCTTGCGAAAGAGAAGAATATCTCTTTACAACAGGCGCATGCTGCTGTGTTAATGAACAAATTCATGGAATGGAAATCTGCGCTGGAAGGCAATACGGAAATTCCTGAGGGGCAATAGTGTGAGAACCTATTTGCTTATTCTGTCGGCGGCATCGTTTGTAACTCAGATGGGCACGGCGCAGATGCTGAGTATCAAAGTATCCGACGTTATTCAGACTGGTTCTGTATGGGAAGAGGTCGTCAAGAATTTGAGCGGAAGCTCGATTGTCTCCTTGCATGCTACTTTCCACTGCGTAGACACAAATGGGATTCATTTAATAGACGAGAACGGCAGTTCGGATTCTCTCTATCAGTACAGCTGCGATCGTGATAT
>Ga0181528_10002649_pt1 | contig 11068 bp, 11 predicted proteins | sample PEATcosm2014_Bin_47_FD_119742 | JGI IMG/M metagenome (GOLD analysis project Ga0181528, IMG submission 119742) | Peatland microbial communities from MTU Mesocosm Facility, Houghton, MI, USA - PEATcosm2014_Bin10_10_metaG | ecosystem: Environmental > Terrestrial > Soil > Wetlands > Peat | place... | reverse complement strand
TCGGCGCTGGCGGGCGTGGCGGGGATTTTTTACGCGATGCGCGCGCCGGGCATCGAGCCGCTCATGGGCGTGCAGCCGGGCCTGCACGCGTTCGTCGCAGCAGTGGTCGGCGGCATCGGCAACCTGCCAGGCGCGGCGCTCGGCGGCCTCGTCATCGGTCTGCTCGAAACGTTCGCCGGCGGCATCCCCGGCTTGTCGAATTATCGCGACGGCATCGCCTTCGCCATTTTAATTTTGATTTTGCTGTTCAAACCCGCCGGACTGCTCGGCAAATCAACGGTGGAGAAAGTCTGATGCACACGGGCGCAAAACGATTTCTGTTCGCGGCCATTTTCGTGGCGGCGTTCGTGTCGTATTTTTCCGCGCAGTTCAACCGCTATTACCTCGGCATCGCGATTGATGTCGGCATCAACATCATCCTCGCCGTCAGCTTGAACCTCATCAACGGCCACACTGGGCAGTTTTCGCTCGGCCACGCGGGCTTCATGGCCGTGGGCGGCTACACGGCGGCGAGCATCACGCTGGCGTTGTCGCAAAAATTTCCGGCCGCCGCCACGCCCGTGCTGTTCACCGGCGCGCTGCTGGCGGGCGGATTGACGGCGGCGCTCGCGGGCCTTGCCGTCGGCGTGCCGACGTTGCGACTGCGCGGCGATTATCTGGCCATCGTCACGCTCGGCTTTGGCGAAATTATCCGCGTCATTTTTGAAAACATGGACTGCGTCGGCGCGGCGAGCGGACTCAAAGGCATTCCGAATTACACGAATTTTTTCTGGGCGTGGTCGCTGGCGGCGGTAACGGTTTTTGTCATCACCTGCCTAGTCAATTCAACCTACGGTCGCGGCTTCATTGCGGTTCACGACGACGAGGTGGCGGCTTCGGCGATGGGCATCAATCCGACCAAATACAAAGTCACCGCGTTTGTGGTCGGCGCGTTTTTCGCCGGCATCGCGGGCGGACTTTACGCGCACCACAAACAATTTCTCTCGCCGACCGGCTTCGACTTCATGAAGTCCATTGACATCGTGGTGATGGTGATTCTCGGCGGCATGGGCCGGACGACGGGCGTCATCATCGCGGCCATCCTGCTGACGCTGCTGCCGGAATTCCTGCGCGGTTTCGCGGAATACCGCATGATCATCTACGCGCTGCTGATCATTGTGCTGATGATCGCGCGTCCGCAAGGTCTTTTCAGCTTTGGCAAAAAATGAGCGCGCCTTTGCTCAATCTTGAAAAAGTAACCATCCGTTTCGGTGGCCTGACGGCGGTGTCGGAACTGGATTTGCAAATCGGCGCGAACGAACTCGTCGGCCTCATCGGCCCGAACGGCGCGGGCAAGACGACCGCGTTCAATTTGGTCACCGGCGTTTATCAGCCGACGGCGGGAAAAATTTCCTTTGGCGAAAAGCCCACCGCCAAATTCCAGCCGCACCAGCTCGCGCAGCTCGGCATCGCGCGGACGTTTCAAAACATTCGGCTGTTCGCCTCGATGACGGCATTTGATAACGTGCGCACTGCCGCACGGCTGCATTGTCCGCGCGGCGTCCGCAACGCGCTCTGGCGCGGCCGCGCCTTTCGCGACGGCGAAAAAGAAATTACCGATGAAGTGATGACGTTGCTGGATATTTTCCAACTTGGAAAATTTCGCGACGCGCTGGCGAAGGGTTTGAGCTACGGCGACCAGCGGCGGCTGGAAATCGTCCGTGCGCTGGCGACGAAGCCGAAACTGCTCCTGCTCGACGAACCCGCTGCCGGCATGAACGCGAGTGAAAAAACGGAATTGATGCGGCTCATCCAGTTCATCAAGGACAAATTTCAGATTTCCATCCTGCTTGTTGAGCACGACATGCAGGTGGTCATGGGCATCTGCGAACGGATCGCGGTGCTGGATTACGGCGTGAAAATCGCCGAAGGCACGCCGGCGGAAGTCCGCGCGAATTCCAAAGTGATTGCCGCGTATCTGGGTGAAAAGAAACCGAAGTAAAATGAACATCAAAGAAACAAAGGAACAAAGTTTTTTGGGTCAGAGTTTTCTCTTCTTCGTTGCTTTGTTCCTTTGTTGTTCAAACAGCCATGCTGGAGCTAAATAATCTTGTTGCGGGTTACGGCGCGATCAACGCGCTGCACGGCATTTCGCTGTCCGTGCCGGCTTGCAGCATTATCACGCTCATCGGCAGCAACGGCGCGGGCAAAACGACGACGCTGAAGACCATTTCCGGCCTGCTCAAGCCAAAGTCCGGCGAAATTATCTACGACGGCAAGAACATCGCGGGTCTGCCGCCGCATGAAATCGTCGCGCGTGGTTTGTCGCATGTGCCCGAAGGTCGGATGATTTTTGCCAACCTGACCGTGCTGGAAAATTTACAGATGGGCGCGTATCTAGTGCGCGACAAGAAAATTGTCCGGCGCGAGCTGGAATTTGTCTTCGCCACGTTTCCCCGGTTGCAGGAACGTGAGCAGCAAATTGCCGGGACGCTTTCGGGAGGCGAGCAACAAATGCTGGCGATTGGCCGCGCGCTGATGTCGCAGCCGAAATTTCTGATGCTGGACGAACCGTCGCTCGGTCTGGCACCGCTGCTGGTGAAAACCATCTTTGAGAAAATCATGGAAATCAACCGTGAACGCGGCTTGACGATTTTGCTGGTGGAGCAGAACGCGAACCTCGCGCTGGAGATTTCCCATTCCGGCTACGTTTTGGAGACGGGTAAAATCACGTTGCAGGGCGAATCCGCGTCGCTGCGCCAGAATCCGCAGGTGCGGAGCGCATATCTGGGTGGTTGAAGCGAGCTGAAATGACCTGTTGACTTCAACCGGTCATCTGATAAATTTCGCGTCCCTTTGTTGGGTTTTGAAATGAAAACGCATTTACCTAAAGTGAATTTGGACCAGCGCAAGTGGCACGTTATTGATGCCGACGGCGCCGTGCTTGGCCGGCTGGCCGTGCAGGTCTCGGATATTTTACGCGGCAAGAACAAGCCCGTCTACACGCCGCACCTCGACGCCGGCGACTTCGTGGTCGTCATCAACGCTGAGAAGGTCAAGCTGACCGGCAAGAAGGAACTGGCCAAGGAATACATGAGCTACTCCGGCTGGAAGGGCGGCGAGAAATACGCCACCGTCGAGCAGGTGCGCGCCAAGCAGCCTGAATTCCTCATCACCCACGCCGTCAAAGGCATGATTCCCAAGAACCGGCTCGGCGCGCAGTTGCTCACCAAGCTGAAAGTGTTCAAGGGACCGAAGCACGATCACGCCGCGCAAATGCCCGCGACTCTCGCGGTTGCTAAATAAATTTTCGTATGGCCACCAAAACCACCAATGAATTCCTCGGCACCGGCCGGCGCAAGACCGCCGTCGCCCGCGTGCGTCTCGCCACCGGCACCGGCAAAATCACCGTTAACCGCCGGGCGTTTGAAAATTATTTTCCGCTCGACACCCAGCGGTCCGTCGCCACGTCGCCGTTGACGGTGGCCGGCGCGCTGGAAAAATTCGACGTGCGTGTGACTGTCGCCGGCGGCGGGCCGAACGGCCAGGCCGACGCCGTGCGCCACGGGATCGCCCGCGCGCTGATCAAGTTTGACGCCGCGCTCCGTCCGCCGCTGAAGGCGGAAGGGTTGCTCACGCGCGATTCGCGCATGCGCGAACGCAAAAAATACGGCCAGCCGGGTGCGCGCAAGCGCTTCCAGTTCTCGAAGCGCTGATCGCTTTGGAATTTTCAAACCCTGCTGGATCAATCCGGCAGGGTTTTTTGTTTGTGACAACCAAGAAACAGAGCAACTCAGGCCGGAAAAAACTTTGTTCCTTGGTTCCTTTGTTGTTCAATTTTGCTTTAAGAAATGAAATCGAAGAAAGTCGCCATCGTCGGTGCATCGGGATATTCCGGCGAAATCTTGGTGCAGTTGCTCTTGAACCATCCGCACGCGGAACTGGTCGCCGTCACCTCGCGCCAGAATGCCGGACAATCGCTGGCGCAGGTTTTTCCGAAATTCGCCAGCCACCCGAAATCCAAGATCCTCCGGTTCATTGAGCCGAACGCCGAAGTTTTGGCGAAACAGGCTGACGTGGTTTTTTTGGCGCTGCCTCATGGCGTTGCCGCCGAATATGCCTTGCCGCTCATCGTCGCCGGCTGCGTGGTCATTGATTTGAGCGCCGACTTCCGGCTCAAGAGCGCGGAAATCTACAAGGAATTTTACGCGCATGATCATCCCGCGCCGGAGTTATTGAAAAAATCTGTTTACGGTTTGCCGGAAATTTATCGAGACGAGATCAAAAAGTCTTTACTCATCGCGTCGCCCGGTTGTTATCCGACCAGCATTTTGCTGCCGGTGATTCCGCTGCTAAAGGCCGGGCTCATCAAACCCGCCGGCATCATCGCCGATTCCCTGAGCGGCGTGAGCGGCGCGGGCCGGAAAGCGGAGGTTGATTATCTGTTCTGCGAATGCAACGAAAGCGTTCGCCCTTACGGCGTGCCGAAGCACCGGCATTTGTCCGAGATTGAGGAACAACTTTCCTTCGCCGCCGGAACCAAAGTCACGATTCAATTTACGCCGCATTTAATCCCGGTGAACCGGGGAATTTTGACGACGCTGTATCTCGCGCCGGAAAAACATTTTTCAACCGAGGCGGAAATGAAATCGCTCGGGGGAAAAATTTCCGCGTGTTACGCCAGGGCTTACGGCAATGAACCGTTCGTCCGCCTGCTCGACGGCAAAGCTTTGCCCGACACGAAAAACGTCGCCGGCACGAACGTCATAGAAATCGCCTGGCGGCTCGACCCGCGCACCGGCCGGCTCATCGTCATGAGCGCCGAGGACAACATCGTCAAAGGTGCCAGCGGCCAGGCCGTGCAAAGCCTGAACCTCGTGTGCGGTTTCCCGGAGACGGCGGGTTTGATTTAGCGCGATTTGAAATGCAAATCAAACCACCCGTCGAGCATTTGAACGAGCCGGTGACACGGTTCGCGCGAAAAGATTTCGCCACGCTCAACCAAAAATTCACAGTTGAACAGGCGCTGGCTTCCATACGGCAGCGCGGCGTCGGCGAGAAGATCGTTTATTTCTACGTCATGGACGCCGCCGAGCAACTGGTCGGCGTCGTGCCAACGCGCCGGCTGCTCATGGCTCCGCTGGAACAACCGCTGTCCGAGCTGATGATTCGAAATGTCATCGCCATTCCAGGCACGGCGACGGTGCTGGAAGCGTGCGAATTTTTCGTGCTCCACAAATTTTTCGCCTTTCCGGTGGTTGACGAAAAGCGGCGGGTGATCGGGCTGGTGGACGTGGGCTTGTTCACGGAGGAGGTTTTCGACATCGCCGAGCGCGAACAGATGACGGAGGTTTTTGAAACGCTCGGATTTCACGTCTCCCAGGTGCGCGACGCCGCACCGTGGCGCGCCTTTCGCATCCGGTTTCCGTGGCTGCTGACGACAATTGTCAGCGGAACCTTCTGCGCGATGCTTGCCGGATTTTACAAATTGACGCTGGAGAAAAGCCTCGTCATCGCGTTTTTTCTCACGCTGATTTTGGGTCTCGGCGAAAGCGTCAGCATCCAGTCCATGACGGTCACAATTCAGGCGCTGCGGACGACCAAGCCGACGTGGCAGTGGTATTTCCTCTCGCTCTGGCGCGAAACCATCACCGCCCTGTTGCTCGGTGGTGCGTGCGGATTGGTCGTGGGGCTGGTCGTTCTGGCCTGGCAACAAACTCAAATGCCGGCGGTGGTCATCGGCGCGAGCGTGACATTCTGCCTGCTGACGGCATGCATCACTGGATTGAGCGTGCCGGCGCTGCTCCATGCGCTGAAACTGGACCCGAAAATCGCCGCCGGCCCGATCACCCTGGCCATCGCGGATATTTTCACGCTGTTGTTTTATTTCAACCTCGCAAAATTTCTCTTGTGACAATGAGCCGTTCCTCGCTTCAAACCAAATCCGCCAGGTGGAATGCTGCGGATTACGCCGCGAATTCCGCCGTGCAGCAATCCTGGGCGCGCGAACTCATCACCAAGCTCAACCTGCGCGGCGACGAGCACATCCTTGATGTCGGCTGCGGCGACGGCAAAGTGACGGCGGAGATCGCCCGCGCCTTGCCGCGTGGTTCCGTCACGGGCGCGGACGCCTCGCCGCAGATGATTGAATTCGCCAAGAAAACTTTTCCGGCGGGAACCTTTCCGAACTTGAGGTTTCGCGTGATCGACGCGCGCAAAATAAAACTTGGCCGGAAGTTTGATTTCTTTTTTTCCAATGCCGCCTTGCATTGGGTGGATGATCATCAGGCGATTTTGCGAGGCGCAGCTTCGGTATTGAAGCCCGGCGGACGGCTGGTGGTTTCCTGCGGCGGGAAAGGCAATGCCCACGACGTCTTTCTCGCGCTGCGGCCGGAAATGCGGCTGAAGCGCTGGCGGGAGTTTTTCCGCCGGATGCCGATGCCGTATTTTTTTCACGCGCCGGCGGATTACGAAAAGTGGCTGCCGAAATTCGGCTTCAAAATTCAGGCGCTGAAGCTCGCACCGAAGGACGCCACTTACGCCGGCGCGGAAGGTTTCGCGACCTGGCTGCGCACGACGTGGATTCCCTACGTCCAGCGCGTGCCGGAGAATGTGCGTGAAGATTTTATTGCCGCCGTTACCGGACGTTACGTCGCCAGGCATCCGTCGGATGGGCATGGAAAAATCCACGTCCGCATGGTGCGGCTGGAAATCGAGGCGGTGAAGATTTAACGGCCCAGAAACAAAGCAACGCGGACCGAAAAAAACTTTGTTCCTTCGTTCCTTTGTTGTTCAATTTTCGAAAATGAAAATGCAATTCAAAGAAATTTCCGGTTCCATCGTCGCGCCAACCGGCTTTCGCGCCAGCGGTGTGTTTTGCGACATCAAAAAACTCGGCACCGGCAAAGGTAGCAACAAAGGCCAGAAGCGCGACCTCGCGCTGATCGTTTCGGAAACGCCGGCGACCGTCGCCGGCATGTTCACGACGAACCAGGTTTGCGCCGCGCCGGTGAAAGTTTGTGTTGAGCGCGTGGAAAAGGGAAGCGCGCAAGTCGTCGTGGTGAATTCCGGCAACGCCAACGCCTGCACCGGCAAGCAAGGCCTGGCCGACGCGCGCGAAATGGTTTTGTTCACGGAGCGCGCATTGAATCTGCCGAAAGGCGCGGCGCTGGTCGGCTCGACCGGGCGCATCGGTGTGACGATGCCGATGGATAATGTCCGCGCCGGCATCATCGAGGCCGCGACGCTGCTGGGTTCAACCGCCGAACACGCCGACCACGCGGTCGAGGCGATCATGACGAGCGACACCAAGCCAAAGCAGATCGCGGTGGAATTTGAGCTTGGCGGCAAAACGGTGCGCATCGGCGGCATGTGCAAAGGCGCGGGCATGATCCAGCCCGGAATGAGTCCGACCGGCGCGCGGCCGGCCACGCTTCCTCACGGTGGATTGCACGCTACGATGCTGGGTTTCATCACGACGGACGCGGCAATTGATGCGAGAGTTTTGCAGACGGCGCTCAACCAAGCCGTCGCGCACAGCTTCAACCGCATCACCGTGGACGGCGACATGAGCACGAATGACACGGTTTTGGTTTTGGCAAATGGTTTGGCGGGAAATCCTATTTTGAAAGGTGGGGCGAGAGTCCTCTCGAGCCCTAAATCAAAAAAGTCAGGGCTCGAAGGAATCTCGCTTTACCAAGATTTAACAAAATTTCAGGCCGCTTTGAATCACGTTTGCCTTGAACTGGCGAAGAAAATTGTGCGCGATGGTGAGGGCGTGCATCGCGTCGTGACCGTGCGCGTGAACGGCGCGAAGACGATTCAGGATTCCGATGCCGCCGCGCGCGCGGTGGCGAACAGTGCGCTGGTGAAAACGAGCTGGCACGGCGGCGACCCGAACTGGGGCCGCATCATTGACGCCATCGGCTATTCAGCCGCGGCGGTGGTGGAGGAGAAAATTGACATCGGCTATTCCGCCACCGGTAGCAAAAAGATTTTGTGGAGCCTCAAGCGTGGTCAACCGACAAAGGCGACGTTCAAGGAATTATGCGCGGCCGTCGCGCCGAAGGAATTTGAGCTGCACATCCACCTGAATCTGGGCCTGGCGAACGCGGTGATGTATGCCGCGGATTTGACCGAGGAATATGTGGATTTCAACAAGGGCGACGTGACGGATGAGTCGTCATTGGGCGGCTGATTTTTAGCCGCGGATTTTCACAGATGAAACGAAGATTCTAAAATTCAAAAGCCGCCGGAAAAATCCAGCGGCTTTTGTTTTCAATCGGAAATCGGAAATCAATAAGCGGCTTGCGCGCCTTTGATGTTTTTCTTACCCATCCACGGCATGAGCGCGCGGAGCTTGGCGCCGGTCTTCTCGATCGGATGCTGTTCGCCTTTTTTGAGCAGAGCGTTGTAGCGTTTGTAGCCGCCTTCGTATTCCTTGACCCAGTCTTTGGCGAACTTGCCGGACTGAATATCTTTCAGCGCCGCCTTCATGCGTTTCTTGACGCTGCCGTCAATGATCTTCGGACCGACGCTGACGTCGCCCCACTTTGCGGTTTCGGAAATCGAAAATCTCATGCCGCTGATGCCGGATTCGTTCATCAAGTCGGCGATGAGTTTCAATTCATGCAGACATTCGAAGTAGGCCATCTCCGGCGAGTAACCGGCTTCGACGAGCACTTCAAATCCGGCCTGCACGAGCGCGCTCGCGCCGCCGCAGAGCACGGTCTGTTCGCCGAACAAATCAGTTTCGGTCTCTTCCTTGAAATTCGTTTCAATGACACCGGCACGCGTGCCGCCGATGCCTTTGGCCCAGGCGAGCGCGATCTTCTTCGCATCCTTGCCGGGGTTTTGATAAACGGCGATGAGCGACGGAACGCCTTTGCCTTCGGTGTATTGGCGGCGGACGGTATGGCCGGGACCTTTCGGCGCGACCATGATGACGTTCACGTTCTTCGGCGGAACAATCGTCTTGAAATGAATCGAGAAGCCGTGCGAGAACACCAGCGTCTTGCCAGCTTTCAGATTTGGCTCGATATCTTTCTTGTAGCACTTGGCCTGTTTGGTATCCGGCAGCGCGACCATGATGACATCGGCCAGCTTCACAGCTTCGGCGGTGGTGACGACCTTGAAACCCTTTTCCTTCGCGACCGGAATGGATTTGCTGCCTTCGTAAAGGCCGATGAGGACCTTGAGGCCGCTGTCTTTGAGGTTGAGCGCGTGGGCGTGGCCCTGCGAGCCGAAGCCGAGGATCGCCAGCGTTTTGTTTTTGAACACGCCGAGATCGGCGTCTTTGTCGGTATAGACTTTGGACATAAATTATTCTTGGTTGGTTAAAATTATTTGCGTGGCATCGCGGCCTTGCCGGTGCGTGTGATTTCCAACACGCCGAACGAATTCATCAGGTCGAGGAACTTGACGATCTTGCTGTCGGCTCCGGTGATTTCAATGGTGAGCGACCTGGGCTGCACGTCCACGATTTTGGCGCGGAAAATGTCGGTGATCTGCATGACTTCGGCGCGCGACTTGGAATCCACGCCGACCTTCACGAGCACGAGTTCGCGGTCCACGTATTCGCCTTCGCTGAAATCCTGCACCTTGAGCACGTCCGGCAGCTTGTTGAGCTGCTTGACGATCTGTTCCACGGTGGCTTCGTCGCCGTGCGTGACGATGGTCATGCGCGAGGAAGTCGAATCATGCGTCGGCGCGACGTTGAGCGAGTCAATGTTGTAGCCGCGGCCGCTGAACAGTCCCGCCACGCGCGTGAGCACGCCGAACTTGTTCTCCACCAAAACTGAAATGGTATGTCGCATAAAAACCGTCTGGGACGGACAGGTAATCTAACAACCGTGGTGGAAATGGCAATTTGGAAATTATTTAACCGGCTTTAATTCTTCCGCCTTGTGTTCATGGATGGCCGCGCGGCTAAAATTTTTGGCGGCCTTGAGATCGGCGGCCAGTTGTTTCTGCAACGCGCATTCAACCGAGTCACGGGTGAGGGAATGCTGCGTCCAGACGAAGCCGAGCGCCGCCACGCCGGCCACCAGGGCGAAAATCCCCGCCGGATTCCTCATGGTCAAATCCATGTTTTCGCGCGCCAGGCCCAGTCCGCAAAGGCCGGTGAACAAAATCAAGCCGCACGATAAAATGGCGATGGAATGGCGCAGCATAAGTTGCGAGGCGGACGTGAGCCGGCCGGCAGCGGGAGCCGCCGTCGGCGGCAGACAGGCGACCGGCAGGATGGTTTGCAGCTTCGGGTCGCGCAACACGATCAGCGCTCCCTGCGGGTTGGGCCGGACGGTCGGGCGCTCAAAAAAATCGCCTTCGTTGCCGGTGGCCATAAACTTCGCCACGCGTTCCTCGGCGACAAGATTCATCAGGCGGGTGGAAACCAGCAGTTTGTCCGTGACGATTTGCGACATCTGGCACAGGCCAAAGAAAATGACGCCGGCAAAAGCGAGCGGCAGAACCAGCCCGCTCCATTTCGGAAAACGGTCATTTTGCCACAGCTCTCCGAGCAGCACCGTTGCGAAAAGACTGGCGACGACCCAGACGCTGAAGACTTCCATGTAGCGGCTGGCCGGAAAACCCTCGCCGTAATTTGCGCGGCCGAAGGCGATGACGATTGATTGAAGAACACTCCACAGCGCCAACGCCAGCAGGAATTCAGCCGCGCGTGACATCTGAAAGCGTGGCCGTAAATAAAAAACCAGCAGCAAAACCAGCGGCAGCGCGATGATGCAGGCCATTTCCGGGATTCCGAAAAATGGCCAGTCAAGATTGCGCACCAGCGCGGAGGTAAATTCCGCCCAGGAATGCGCCTGCAATGGTCGGTAGCCTGCCGCATTCGTGCGCAACGCCACGCCGCCGGCGACCAACAGCAGGCACACGCCCAGCGACAATAAATTTTCCCCGGTCAGCCGCCGGTTTTTTATCGCGCGCAAAATTATCAGGCCGCCGACCGCCATCGGCGCAATTGGGCCGGAAGCGATGGACAACAAACCCAGGACCGCCGCCATGAGGCCAACCCACCATTGCCAGCTTCCGGCGCGGCAAAATCCCAGACCGACGATTGCCGCCAGTCCGA
>Ga0181528_10002646_pt1 | contig 11069 bp, 14 predicted proteins | sample PEATcosm2014_Bin_47_FD_119742 | JGI IMG/M metagenome (GOLD analysis project Ga0181528, IMG submission 119742) | Peatland microbial communities from MTU Mesocosm Facility, Houghton, MI, USA - PEATcosm2014_Bin10_10_metaG | ecosystem: Environmental > Terrestrial > Soil > Wetlands > Peat | place... | reverse complement strand
TTCTCGAACTCGTCCATCGTGATTTGACCCTTCGTGTGCTTGGCGGCTCACGACGGAAAAAATCACGGTGGACCCCCGTAAAAGTCAAACTTCTACGGCCACCCCGGCAAAGCCGGGGGATCTCTTAAATTTTGTTAGGCGAGGATCGCGGTTGTCGGGGGCGAGAAACCCCACCGCTTGTCTGGGTTGGATTGACCCGCCGTTTCCGCGGAAACCGTGGGTGCAATCAGGGCGGCGGGGGCGGCGTGATGACGACGGCTCCCCGTGAAGCGCCGGCGCCGCCGCGCGTCCTGCTCGCCCATCATCACCTCCGGCAGCTTATGTTGCCGACGGTGTTGCGGGAGTACGAGAAGATCGCTGTCGAAGTCTCGCGCGCGCGGGTCACGATCATGTCCGCTACTTACTCCGCCTCGTCAAACTCAAACTCATCGACCAACGAGTGGACGAGCGTATTCGGAAACCAGTGGCACGCCGGCTCGCTTCTCGATTGACTGATCGAATACAGGAGCACCTTGGAGTTGAACGGCGAAAGGCGCCGGCTCAAGCAATCGAAGTCGCGTCGGCGAAAGGATGCGCCGGTCTCCGACGCTTCTGTAGTTGATCCTCAAGCCGGCGAAATCGCCTCGGCATAGCCCTTGAAAATATTGCCGCCGACGTCCGAGGGGGTCTGATCGGGCCCCTTTGCACATCGGCGATCCCGCCCAACCTGGCCAGCTTTTTATCCGCCGCGTCGGCCGGAATTTGCTCCGCCGTCGACAATCTCCTCGATAGCGATTTCCGGTTTCGTCAGCACGGATCCGTGCTCATTCAGCACGCAAACCCGCTCTCGTTGGGAATGCGATTCGACAAATCCGCCTGGGGCGCAATGATCGTCGTCATGCAGCGCCTGCGCGAGGACGACCTCATCGTCCGACTGCGCGACGAGGACGGCTGGGAATATCTTGCGATGTCCAGCGAGTTGTCTGAACGCGGGGTCTTCGACCTCGGAGCAAACGCCTCGACTTTCATAAGATCGAGCCCGCCATCCTGCACATGAAGGAAAAGCACAACGTCAAATGCGTTGTGCTCGAAACGGCGGGTGTGGGCGAGGCAATCGGAGCCGTCCTGAGAAAGCGCGCAGACTCTTCGCGTTGGCTACGCCCGCACAACCCCGCTTTAGGCAAGGTTGAGCGCGCGATCGCGGAGACGCCGAAAGTCGAACGTAAGCGCGTTTATCTGCCCGTCAGCGCACCCTGGCTAGAAACGTTCGAGGCCGAGGTCGCGAGCTTCGCCATGTCCAAATATTTCGACCAGGTCGATTCGATGGTGCAGTTCCTCAAGCTGCACGACCACCGTAATCGCTGGACGCTCGATTTGAGTGCCGTCCGCGAGTTTCGCGAGCAGCCGTTTTGAATCCGACGCAACGCTCGCACACGGCGTGGCGGTCGAAGATGTGCTGCAGCCATCTTTTGCAAAGCTGAGCATCTGGCTCGCCGGCGCGACGGCCGTCATGTGGCGGACTCGTGAGCCGAATTGTTTGCGCCTCCGCCGCGTAGTCACGAGCGCCTCCCGTTTGCGGGCGGCATGTGGCTCCGCTCGGAATCGAAACTCGCGTGCGGCGCCACACGCCCTCTCGAGTCGGCGCAACAGAAACCATGGCCGCAACTCCTCCACACATCAATTATGAGGACCGGAAGCGTGAATACCTTCGGCATACGAAAGACCAAGGCGAAACCGTCTGAAATCGTGCGCGCAGCGACAACCGCAGAGTACAGTCTCGTGGCCGACAACGGCAGAGTCGTCGCCTTGGTCGGACCGCCGCCTATTGAGCTCACGTTGGCGGATGCGCCGCCGTCGGTAAAAAGGGCGCCCACGCCTTCAAACCCCGCGGCGTTCTGCGAAGCGCTTTTCGCGGTTCAACACCCCTCGAACTTGACTCTAAGCGGACGAGAAAGATGGCTATCGTCAAATCTTGGATTGTCGACAACGCCTTGCTCAAGCTGCTTGCGATGTCCGGCGCGGCAATTTTGCGGCGGTGGTGCGCGGACAATCGCCCGCAACTCTACCTCTTCACCGCCTCGCTAACCGACATTGCCCAGGCGATCGCGAAGTCTCGTGTGCCGTCGCGCGCCGCCGCACAACGGAAATCGGTTGAAGATATCAAGGCGCGCTTCTCGGATCGGATGCTCTCGATCTAAATGGAGCTTTTTTCTCGCGCCGGCGCGCTTATGCCGTATCTGCGCGCGAGCCCGGACCGCTTTCGCTTGCACGACGCTATTCTTGTCGCAACAGCGCAGGTCTACGGTCATGGACTCCTGACGCGCCGTGAAGACACCTTTGGGTCCTGGACGCAAACGCCGATCGCTGTGATCTGAAGGGGCCATGGCGCGCCTCGCGAGGCTCAGATCGGATATCTACATTGACGACGGGCGTTCGCATACCGCGAATGCCCGTTTTGCTTTGGCGATTTCTATCGCAAACCCCTGAACCTATAACTATTGGCAGCGTGCGCGACGCCAGTCACAGTTTGCGGGGTCGCCATTTTTTGTCGGCTACCCTATTCCGCCTGGGCGCTCTAAAGTCCCGCCGTACCTCGCCGAGGAATCGCCCTTGAAGAAGATTGGTTTTCTGTCGTTCGGCCACTGGACGCCGTCGCCTCAATCTCAGACCCGTTCGGCGGCGGACGCGCTGCTGCAATCCCTCGAACTCGCAGTCGCCGCCGAGCAACTCGGCGCTGACGGCGCTTACTTCCGCGTGCATCATTTCGCCCGCCAATTGGCCTCGCCGTTTCCGCTGCTCGCGGCGGTTGGCGCCAAAACCAGCCGGATCGAGATCGGCACGGCGGTCATCGACATGCGCTACGAAAACCCGCTCTATATGGCGGAAGACGCCGGCGCGGCGGACCTTATCGCCGGTGGACGGTTGCAACTCGGCATCAGTCGCGGCTCGCCCGAGCAGGTCATCGACGGCTGGCGACACTTCGGCTACCGCCCGGCGGAGGGTCAATCGGACGCCGACATGGGCCGGCGCCACGCCGAGGTGTTTCTCGACGTGCTGCGCGGCGAGGGATTCGCCACGCCGAACCCGCGGCCGATGTTCGCCAATCCGCCGGGCCTGCTGCGCCTCGAGCCGCACGCGCCGGGACTGCGCGAGCGCATTTGGTGGGGCGCCGGTTCCAATGCAACGGCCGCCTGGGCCGGGAAGCTCGGCATGAACCTGCAGAGCTCGACGCTCAAGGACGACGAGACCGGCGAGCCGTTCCACGTCCAGCAGGCCGCCCAAATCCGGATCTATCGCGAAGCGTGGAAGGCCGCCGTTCACCATCGAGCGCCGCGGGTCTCGGTCAGCCGCAGCATCTTTGCTCTCGTCGACGATCGCGACCGCGCCTATTTCGGCCAAGGCGGACGCGAGGAGGACTCGATCGGTTTCCTCGACGCCAACACCAAGGCGATCTTCGGCCGCGGCTACGCCGCAGAGCCCGACGCGCTGATCGCGGAGCTGGCCAAGGACGAGGCCATCGCCGAAGCCGACACGCTGTTGCTGACCGTCCCCAATCAACTTGGGGTCGATTACAACGCCCACGTCATCGAGGCGATCCTGACGCATGTCGCGCCCGCGCTGGGGTGGCGCTGAGGTCGAGCGGAGAATCCAACATGAGCCGCGGTTCAAATCTCGTCGCCTGCCTCGCGTTCGCGGTTTCTATACAGGCTCGTGGCGCCGAATTGCCCGAGGCGATCGACGCGAAGGGTCAGCAATTCGTGTTCGACACCCACGCCGTGGGCGCGCAAGTCTACGAATGCAAGCCCAGCGCAGAGGGCGCGCGGGTCTGGCAGTTCCGCGAACCGATCGCCACCCTGATCCGCGACGGAAAGACCATCGGCCATCACTACACGGGCCCAGCCTGGGAAATTGAGGGCAGCGTCGTGATCGGAAGAGCGGTTGCCCGCTCGCCTGGCGCGGGCGCACGCGACATTCCGTGGTTAAAACTGACGGTCGTCGAAAAGCGCGGCGATGGTCCCTTAAAGGATGTGTCCACAGTCCAACGAATCAACACCAGTGGCGGAATATTGGAAGGCGCCTGCCAAAACCTCAACGAGTTGCGCGCCGAACCCTATGCGGCCGACTACCGCTTCCTCAAGTAGTGAACCGCCGCCCGCCGGGATCCCCGGCAGAGTTACACGCGGTAGGTCCGTCAACTCGGTCACCGGCCGCTCGCCATCCCTCAGAAAGCCAACAAAACCCAACCACCCAAAGAGGTACAGTTGGACGAAGCGATATTTGACCGCATCCAGCAAAACTTACGAGAAGCGTTGGGCGACATTTTGGACGCATATGCCGTCGCCGGGCTCGACCCCGCCGAACATACCGTTGACGGCTTCGCGTTCCTATTCGACTGTTCACGTAGGAATTTAGAAAGCTGGCCGCGAAGATCGCGCGTGAGCCAGGCAAAACTCACTTCCAGGGCTATTAAGTCCAAAGTGACCCAATGCTTTTAGCCCCCGATGCTGGCACTGCGGTGTAGAGGATGGTATAGCCACCTGTCAGGTCGATCGTTTCGAGGCCCGCCAATGGCAAGCGCGAAATCCGCCGGGGATGGCCAAGAAGTCCAAGCAGCGCTGGAGGCGCGCGGGGCAGCCTCCGACGCTAACGACTTCCAATCGGAACATAAAATTTTTCCTGACGACGCGGTGTTTGAATATCCACAATCGGGCGAGCGTGTTAGAGGAAGGCGCAATATTCAGGCGTCGCGTACCGCGCAACCGAACGCAAAGCGTTTCACGGTGCGCCGTAGTGTTGGCGTTGGCAATCTGCGGGTTTCGGAATTTGTGCTCGCCTATGACGGGCGCCCCTTCATATTCTGTCAGCGTTGTGGGGGTTCGCTATGGCGAGGTCTTTTGGGAAACTCAGTACTTCTCCGGCGCTTTCGAGCCAAGACCATCACGCGGGCGACGTGCATTCCCATCGCGTCCCTGCAGCAGAGCCTCGCAAGGAGGTCGTGTCTTTAGGGGTGGGTTGAAAGGTCTGATCGCTTCTTCATTTTTTCCACGTCGCGAGATCGTGAGGGCGCTCGGCGCCGTTTGGATGTGAAGGTTTGGGAGCGTCGATATGGATGGTCCAAGAAGCTGGATGTGGTCGGAGGCGCTGGAAATGCTCACGCGCGCCGAGCGGATGAAACGCGAGATGTTTCCGCTTGCGGCTTCAAACAGGCGGCCGGCATGGGAGCCTCCGATCGATGTCTTGGAGACCGCCGAGGAAGTTCTCATTTTCGTGGCTCTGCCAGGTGTCCCGCAGGAGCATGTCGAGGCCGCGATCGTCGACGGCGAATTGATTATTTCGGGGCGCAGAGCGCTTCCGCCGCAGCTTCGCACGGCGGTCATCCATCGTCTGGAGCTTCCACAAGGGGTCTTCGAGCGACGCATCCGTCTGCCTTCCGGCCGCTATTCGGGGTTGTCGCGGAGCGCGAACGACGGGTGCCTGATCATCAGACTGCACAAGGGAAATTAGGCGTAATGGCAATGGTTTCTCGCCACGGGCCGGTTTTCGCCGCCGCTGAGGCGGCGGGTTCGGCGCCGACTGACCCAAAGGTGTCGCTTCCGTCGGATGCGCTCATCGTCGTGCCGGTCCGTGATACGGTTCTGCTCCCGGGAACCGTATTTCCGATAGCAGTGAGACGTGAACTCTCGGTCGCCGCGGCGCAGCAGGCCGCGAGGGAGGAGCGGCAAGTCGGCTTGTTGATGCAACGGGACTCTGCGGTAGAGGATCCGTCGGCGATAGATATGCACCGCATCGGGACGGTGGCGAACATTCTGCGTTACGTCAGCACGCCCGATGGCGCGCATCACATCGTGCTGCAGGGCGTGCAGAGGTTTCGTGTCCTCGAGTTCGTGAGGGAGCGGCCCTTTTTCATCGCTCGCGTCGAGCGGCTCGAAGAGCCCGAGATGCGTACGCCCGAGTTGGAGGCGCGTTTCCTTCACTTGAAGAGCCAAGCCGTCGAGGCGTTGCAACTGCTGCCTCAAGCGCCTCGCGAATTGCTTTTGACTGTCCAGGCGACGTCCACGCCGGGACCGCTGGCGGACCTCGTCGCCGCCTATATCGATATAAGCGCGCAGGAAAAGCAGGAGTTGCTCGAGACCGTCGATCTTTCCGCGCGCATAGACAAGATCTCGAAGGCGCTGGCTCAGCGTCTCGAAGTGCTGCGGCTGACCAACGAGATCGGCAACCAGACCAGGGCCTCGTTCGACAAGCGGCAACGCGAGGCGGTGCTGCGCGAGCAGATGGCGACGATCCAACGAGAGCTCGGCGAGGGCGACTCTCGCGCTGGAGAGGTGCGCGAGTTGAGCGAGAAGCTCGCGCAGGCGGGCATGCCTGAGGAGATCGAAGAACAGACGCGAAGAGAGCTTCGCCGTTATGAGCGAATGCCGGAAGGCGCCGCGGAAGCCGGCATGGTTCGCACCTATCTCGACTGGATGCTTGATCTTCCCTGGACATTGCCGGAGGAGCGACCGATTGACATCGCTGAAGCGCGCCGCGTGCTGGACGCCGACCATTTCGGTCTCGAAAAGATCAAACAGCGCATCGTCGAATATCTCGCCGTTCGCAAACTCGCGCCCAACGGCAAGGCTCCGATCCTGTGTTTTGTCGGGCCCCCCGGGGTGGGGAAGACCTCGTTGGGCCAATCCATCGCCCGAGCCATGAGCCGAGCCTTTACGCGAGTTAGCCTTGGGGGCGTGCACGACGAGGCGGAAATCCGAGGTCACCGTCGGACCTATATCGGCGCTCTGCCAGGCAACATCATCCAGGGCATTCGCAAGGCGCGCACGCGAGACTGCGTGATGATGCTCGACGAGATCGACAAGATGGGCCGCGGAGCTCAAGGCGATCCGTCGGCCGCGATGCTGGAAGTCCTGGACCCGGAGCAGAATTCGACGTTCCGCGACAACTACCTGGGTGTGCCTTTCGATCTCTCCCGCGTCGTCTTCATCGCCACCGCGAATATGCTCGACACGGTTCCGGGGCCGCTGCGGGATCGCATGGAGATCATCAGCCTGGCTGGCTATACGGAAAACGAGAAGCTTGAAATTGCGCGCCGTTATCTCGTGCGCCGGCAACTGGAGGCGAATGGCCTCAAGCCTGAGCAGGCCACAATTGAAGACGACGCCCTGCGAAGTCTCATCCGGGATTACACGCGCGAGGCTGGCGTACGCGGCCTCGAACGTGAGATCGGCCGCGCGCTGCGCCATGCCGCGGTCGAAATCGCCGAGGGCAAAACACAGAGTGTACGCATCGGAGTTGCGGATCTCGTCGATGTCATGGGACCTACACGCTACGACAATGAAGTCGCGATGCGCACGAGCGTTCCGGGCGTCGCCACAGGCCTTGCGTGGACCCCCGTCGGCGGCGACATTCTGTTTGTCGAAGCCGCCCGGTCACCGGGCCGGGGCACGCTCACCCTCACGGGACAATTGGGTGAAGTCATGCGCGAGAGCGCACAGGCGGCGATGACGCTGGTGAGGAGCCGCGCGACGCAGCTGGGCATCGCTTCGGAGACGTTTGAAAAGTCGGATGTGCACATCCACGTGCCCGCGGGAGCGACGCCGAAGGATGGACCGAGCGCAGGCGTCGCGATTTATACGGCGCTCGTCTCTCTGTTCACGGACCGCACGGTGCGCAACGATACCGCGATGACTGGGGAAATATCGCTGCGCGGCCTAGTGCTGCCCGTGGGCGGCATAAAGGAGAAAGTCACCGCCGCCGCGCGCGCCGGGCTAAAGCGCGTCATGCTGCCTGCCCGCAACCGACGGGATTACGACGACATCCCCGAAGACGCGCGGGCGAAGCTTGAGTTTATTTGGTTGAATCAGGTCGACGACGCCATCGCCGGGGGGCTGGAGGATGGCCCGTCGATCGCCGGGTAGGGAACAGTTTCCGGCATCGTCCGGGCTCTCGAAAACGTAGCGGCTTGGACTAATGCCAAGCCACAGATAGGTTGACTCATTTAGGATTTTCCAACCAGCTTGAGACGTGATTCAAGTTTGGGCGAACGGGAGAAGTTCGCCATGAGAGGGATTTCGCTTCGGTCGGATTTCAACGCGGTGAAGGTCTGTGCTGCGGCGCGGGTGGCGAGGAACGGACCTCAGACGCGGCGGCTCTTGGTGTGAATGTGCCTCGAAGTGGGCGCCTGTTGCCAGACCCGCTAACAGGTTGAGGACATGGGTATTTCGGCGATACTCGACGGTCCCACTTCGGCGCACACGGGAGCCCGCCAATGACTCCTTTACTGATTTTAATCAATAGATTCTGCGAAATGGATCGGGTCCCGATTCCGCGAAAATAACATGGCGCAGCACAAAGTCGCGCCAAAGGCCCAGCAACCCCGGCTGTTCAGCTGCCTTGAAAACGTCGAGATGGGTTGTGAAAAAATCGGGATTCGCCGATTGGGACACTACGACCATCATGGACGGGTCCGCCTCAGGGCCGATCATCAGCGCTCCTAGTTCAACGATCGTTGCGGGACCAAACATGTTGATCGGCGGATTGCGGGAGGTAATCGTCCGGACGCGCGGATGCGTTTCGGTCATCGTGAATTAACTGGGTTCCGACGCGGCACTTCTTCTTGATCGATCGTTTGGGTGTTAAGCGACCGCTCAATTGCGCAGTGATCTGAAGCCCGCGCGAACTTCTTCCGAAGAGAGCTTCGGGTGTTCCCAGGCCGCATAGTGTCCGCCTTTGTTGAGCTCATTGAGATAGATGAGCTTGCTATAAGCGCGCCCTTTTCGACTTCGCGGCGCCTGATAGTTCTCGTCGGGGAAGACGCTCACGGCGGCCGGAATCGAGACCTCGGCGGCGTTGAATGGATTGATGTGACTTTTCCAATAGAAACGAGCCGCCGAAACCGCGGTGTTTGTCAACTAATAGAGCGTGAAATCGTCGAGCACGTCGTCCTGCGTAAGGCTGCCCGTGTGGTGTTCGTTGATTGTGCGCCCGAGCGCGGCCGACATAGTCGCCGCTGCCGGCTGGCCGAACCCGTCACCGTGATCAAACATCCATGCCGCTGGGCCGACCGGCGAATCCGCCAGGCCGTACTACGTTTGCGGGCGTGTCCCCATCATTTGGGCATAGGCGCGGCGCTTCGCAAATAAGATCGTGAGCTGATCGTAAGCTCGTCTCTCGTCGGCTGAGGGGCCGGATGGCGGCGGGCCGCCCGCTTGCAACGCCCTGGCAATGTCGGATGGATTGGTTCCGGGGAAGTTGGCGTGGATGCCCAGCAACTCCGGCGGCGCCTGTTTGGCCATCTCCGTGCAGACACCTGCGCCCAAATCGCCGCCTTGCGCCACAAAATGTGCGTATCCAAGGCGCCTCATCAGCACCACCCAGACGTGTGCCGTGCACTCCGGCCCCCAGCCCGTAGTCGCAGGCCTATCCGAAAACCCGTAGCCCGGCAGCGGCGGGATCACAAGATGGAAAGCATCCGAGGAGCTCGCGCCGTGAGCTGTGGGATTGGTGAGTGGATCGATGATGTTTAGCTGCTCGATCACCGAACCGGGCCATCCGCGCGCAACTATCGGCGGCAACGCACCCTCATGCCTGGGTCGTACATGAATGAAATGAATGTCCAGCCCATCGATCTCCGTAATGAGTTGCGGAAGCGCTTTCAGTTTCGCCTCGACCTTGCGCCAATCGTAGTCCGTTGCCCAATAGCGCGCGAGGTCCCTGCAGCGTCGCGAGGGGCACACCTTGCGATTCATCTGTGACGGTCTCCCGGTCAGGCCAACGGGTCGCGCCAATACGCCTGCGCAACTCCGCAAGCTCAGCTTCTGGAGCGCTGAAATGAAATGGAAGAATTGCAGTCGAATCGGAAGCCGCCTGTCTAGGATTGGAATTCATCGCCGTACCTCCTTCAGGAAAAGAAGACCAGTTAGACCTACCGAGCCCGCGGCGACCGCCACGCCGCGCGGCACACGCGACGGCGATTGACGTTGAACCCCTTATGCATAGCGAGTTCCTCAGTGGCCGATTGGTGGATGCCAATATTCATCATCCTAGGCAGGCGCCATGCTCAGAAGTAGCTGCCAGAGTCCCTCAGCCGTTGTCAGCTGCAGAATGTGGGCGCCACGAAGCCTTGGATATGGCAGGCCCCCGAGCATCGCGGCCTGTATCACGGCCACGACCTCGCACGCATCGGCGCCGATCATCGTGAAGCCGAGAATGCGATCTTCATGCGCTCCGACGAGTACTTTCATGAAGCCTTGCGTTTCGTCGGTCGCCTGCCGCCGTAGCACCGCGCTCATCGGCAGTTTGCCGATGCGTACGGCGATGCCCTGTCGCAGTGCGTCTCGTTCGCTCAATCCGATATGCGCAAGCGGCGGATCGGTGAACACACAGTACGGCGCCAGCCGGTCGCCCGTGCTTCGAGCGCCGCCGGACAGATTGTCGCGGATGATGCGAAATTCATCATGCGTGACATGCGTGAACTGCGGGCTGCCCGCGCAATCGCCAATTGCCCAGACACCGGCCGCCGTCGTTTCTAGACGGTCGTTGAGCGTATATAGCCGCCCGCGTTCCAACCTCTCCAGCACGTCCCGCACGTCCTCGCGGACATCGCGAGACGGCATGGCCTCGCTCTCCGAGTGCGAGTAGACCGACGAGCCCACCCCCCACCTGGCGACGAGGTTGCGCGCCATGCCGGTGGCGGCCTCAAGGTCGGAGTTCGCGGCGGCCGTAACGCCATCCCCGATCATGGCGTCGGCGCGCCGGGCCGCCAGCGTCATGACGATGTGGGCCTCGATGTAGACGCGCGTCGTCGCGACCGTAGAGAAGCCTATACTGCAATGCGGAGGCTCCTCCATTTGCGCCGACTTGATGTCCGGGCCGAGCACGACAGCCGCCACGGAGTGCGCCGCCTCATGGATGGAAACGGTCCGATCCACGGCGTCATCCCGCGCAGGGATGGCGTCTCACGCGGCGTGCGCCGTACGCCTGCGAGAGGCGCCCTTCGGCCTGAAGATCTCGTTGGACGAGTTTGCTTACGCGGCGGCGGCGAGGGCTTGGGCGCGGCGCGCCTTCCAGGCCCAGGGCAGGAGTTCGCCGAC
>Ga0181528_10002645_pt1 | contig 11070 bp, 13 predicted proteins | sample PEATcosm2014_Bin_47_FD_119742 | JGI IMG/M metagenome (GOLD analysis project Ga0181528, IMG submission 119742) | Peatland microbial communities from MTU Mesocosm Facility, Houghton, MI, USA - PEATcosm2014_Bin10_10_metaG | ecosystem: Environmental > Terrestrial > Soil > Wetlands > Peat | place... | reverse complement strand
GGGCCGCGATCGGTTCGTCGTCCTCGCGCCAGGTTTCAGCCAGACGGTTGGCGCGGGCCAAGGAGTCCTGCACCAGGGCCTCATCACTCGGCCCCCAGGCCACCTGTTCGCGCGCCAGAACCAGGGTATTGGGGCACAGGCGCCGGGCCAGGTCCAGGTCATGCAGCACCGCGATCACGGTTCGGCCCTGGACCGGCCAGCCGGCCATGAGCTCTCCAAGATCCTCGGCGGTGCGCGCATCGATCCCGTTGAACGGCTCGTCCAGCAGCACCAGCTGGGCGTCCTGCACCAGCACGCGGGCGAACAGGGCGCGCTGCAGTTGGCCGCCGGACACAGCGCCGATCGGCCGCTGCTCAAGGCCCTGTAGTCCCACCGCCGCGACGGCGGCGGCCAGACGCTCCCGATCCTTTCGGTCCAGCCCGCCGAACAGCCCGCGCCGGCCAATGAAGCCGAGACTGATCAGATCAAGGATGCGCAAGGGAAACTTAAGGTCCAGCCCATGCGCCTGGGGCAGATAGGCGATCTGGGTCGCCGGCACGCCGCCGCGGTCGATCGCGCCGGACAGGGGCTCGAGATGTCCCGCCAAGGCCATCAGCAGGGTGGACTTGCCCGAGCCGTTGGGTCCCACCACCGCGGTGAGACTGCCCGACGCGAACCGGCCTGTCAGCCCGCTCACCGCCGGGCGCCGCTCATAGCCCAGGGACAGCTTCTCGAGGATCACGCCCATCGCTAGACCAGGGCCAGGGCGATGGCCGCCCAGACCACTGCGCAAGCGGCCAGGGCCCACCCGAGTCGGGCGGCGGCGCTCATCTGCAGCAGGGTCTGCCGGTCCGGTGTCATCGTCTCCCTATAGCCTGTTACATCGTAACGTTCTACAACTCCTTGCGCGCCGCCCGACTTCGCGTTGACTTGGAAGCGCGCCTGAGTATAGTCCGCGCCTCTCGCCCGCGGGCCGCCTCGCGGGCGCATTTCGTTTTTTCGGCGTGTCTTACACCGGCTCAAAAAGCCAAGGCGCGCCAGATTTTTTGAGGCTCAGACCCATGTACGCGGTGATCAAGACCGGCGGAAAGCAATACCGGGTGCAGGCCGGCGACCTTTTGGTTGTCGAGAAGCTCGACGGCGACGTGGGCGCGCAGGTGGCGTTCAATGACGTCCTGCTGATCGGCGAGGGCGCGGACGTGACCGTGGGCGCTCCGCTGGTGGACGGCGCGGTGGTCAACGCCACCCTGATCGAGACCCGCCAGGGTGAGAAGGTGAAGATCTTCAAGAAGATCCGCCGCCAGGGCTATCGCCGCACCAAGGGCCATCGCCAGATCGAATCCGTGCTACGCGTCACCTCCGTGGCCGCCGGCAAGACGGAATCCAAGTGGGACGGCGTGGTCGATCTGACGCCCAAGTCGGTGCTCAACGCCCGCGCCCGTAATCTGAAGATCGCCGCGCCGGTCGAGGCGGCTCCGGCCAAGACGGCCGCCGCTCCCAAGGCCAAGGCGGCTCCGAAGGCTGAAGCCCCTGTTAAGACGCCCGCGCCTAAAAAGGCCGCTGCGACGAAATCCGAAGCCAAGACCGACGCCGCGCCCGCCAAGAAGGCCGCACCGAAGGCCAAGGCCAAGCCCGCTTCCGACAGCGAAGCCTAGTTAGAGTTCAGGAGAGCAGACCATGGCTCACAAGAAATCAGGCGGCTCCTCGCGTAACGGGCGCGATTCAGCGGGCAAGCGCCTCGGCGTCAAGAAGTTCGGCGGCGAGCCGGTGCTGGCCGGCAATATCCTGGTCCGCCAGCGCGGCACGACCTTCTATCCTGGCGACAATGTCGGGATCGGCCGCGATCACACCCTGTTCGCCAAGGCGACCGGCCATGTGAAGTTCCTGACCAAGCGCGGGGACCGCACCTATGTGGCGGTCATGCCGAACGAACCGGCCAAGGCCGCCGAATAGGCGCGAGACGGATATTTCCGACCGCGCCGCGATCATCGCAGCGCGACGGACCTGAAGATCAGCGGGGAGTCCGGAGCGCCGGTCTCCCCGCTTTCGTTTTGAGGTCGGATCGAAAGCCGCCCAAGCGAAAACAGCGTTCCCACTCGGGAGGAACGACCATGACAGGCCTCGATCTGGCGCCGCGCATAGGCACCGAGCGGCTGCAACTGCGCCGGCCCGCCCTGGCTGACGCGCCCGCCATCGCCAAGCTGGCGGACGACTTCGCCGTGTCCGGCAACACCACGCGGATGCCCTTTCCCTACCGTCCGGCGGACGCGCGCGCTTTCATCGCCCTGGCGCGCGGCCTGGACCCGCGCGAGCAGATCACCTTCGCCATAGAACATAGGGATGCAGGCGTGATCGGCGCCCTGGGCTTTCATCGGGGCGGCGGGCCGGCGCCGGAACTGGGCTATTGGCTGGGCCGGCCCTATTGGGGCAAGGGCCTCGCGACCGAAGCGGTCCGCGGAGCGCTGCGGTGGGCCCAGGCCGATTGGAGTCGGCGGCTGATCCTTGCCGGGCATTTCTCCGACAATGACGCTTCCGGCCGAGTGTTGATCAAGACCGGGTTCCTCTACACCGGCGAGGTGCAGCGCCGCTTCTCCCGCGCGCGTAGCGCCGAAGCGGCCACGCGCATGATGGTGTGGATCGCCTAGACCTGAACGGACTATACAGAGCCATGAAGTTCCTCGACCAGTGCAAGATTTTTAGCCGCTCAGGCGACGGCGGCGGCGGAGCGGTGTCGTTCCGCCGCGAGAAGTTCATCGAATACGGCGGACCGGACGGCGGCGACGGCGGACGCGGCGGCGACGTGTGGATCGAGGCGGTGGAGGGGCTGAACACCCTGATCGACTACCGCTATCAGCAGCACTTCAAGGCCGAGACCGGGGTGCACGGCATGGGCCGCAATCGCGCCGGCGCCAATGGGTCCGACGTGGTGCTCAAGGTTCCGGTCGGCACCCAGGTCTATGAGGAAGACCATGAAACGCTCGTGGCGGACCTGGATGAGGCGGGCGCCCGCGTTTGTCTGGCCCACGGCGGAAACGGCGGCTTCGGCAACACCCACTTCAAGGGTCCGGTCAACCAGGCGCCGCGCCACGCCAACCCCGGCCTGCCCGGCCAGGAGCGCTGGCTGTGGCTGCGCCTCAAGCTGATCGCGGACGTGGGCCTGGTGGGCCTGCCGAATGCCGGCAAGTCCACCTTCCTGGCGGCCGCCTCGGCCGCCAGGCCCAAGATCGCGGACTATCCCTTCACCACCTTGACCCCCAATCTGGGCATGGTCGACCTGTCGACGCAGGAACGGTTCGTCATCGCCGACATTCCCGGCTTAATCGAGGGCGCCTCTGAGGGCGCGGGTCTGGGCGTGCGCTTTCTCGGCCACGTGGAGCGCACCGCCGTGCTCATCCACCTCGTCGACGGGACCGAGGAGGACGTCGCCGGCGCCTGGCGCACCGTGCGCGCGGAGCTCGCCGCCTATGGCCAGGATCTGGCGGACAAGGTCGAGCTGACCGCCTTGAATAAGGTCGACGCCCTGGACCCGGACACCCGCAAGGCCCGCTCCAAGGCGCTGAAGACCGCATGCAAGCAAAAGGTTCATGAGGTGTCCGGGGTGTCCGGCGAAGGGGTTAAGGCCCTCCTGCGCGCAGCCTTCGTCGAGGTGGCCGCCCGCCGGGCCGCCGAGGGACGCGCGGCCAAGGGCGAGGACAATCCCGCGCGCGAGTGGCGTCCGGCATGACCCACGCCGCGGACCTGCTGAAATCCTCCCGCCGGGTGGTGGTCAAGGTCGGCTCGGCGCTGGTGGCCGAGGGCGAGACCGGCGAGCCGGACCGGGCCTGGCTCAAGGCCCTGACGGCGGACGCCGCCCGCATGGCCGAGCGCGGCCAGCAATTGCTGATCGTCTCCTCCGGCGCGGTCGCGCTCGGAAGACGGCGCCTGGATCTCGGCCGCCGTCCCCTGGACCTGCCGCAGAAACAGGCCGCAGCCGCAGCCGGCCAAAGCCTGCTCATGCGCGCCTGGGAGGAGGCTCTGGAACCCTTCGGCCTAGCCGCCGCCCAGGTCCTGCTGACCCGCGACGACACCGAGGTTCGTCACCGCTGGCTCAATGGCAAGGCCACGCTGGACACCCTTTTGGGCCTGGGCGTGATCCCCATCGTCAACGAAAACGACACGGTGGCCACAGAGGAAATCCGCTACGGCGACAACGACCGCCTGGCCGCCCGGGTGGCCCAGATGATCGGCGCGGACCTGCTGGTCCTGCTGTCGGACGTGGACGGCCTTTATACCGCCGATCCCCGTGTCGATCCCGCCGCCCGTCGTCTGGACGTCGTGAGCGAACTGACCCCCGAAATCGAGGCGATGGCGGGCGGCTCCAACGCCGCTGCGGGCGTGGGCGTGGGCGGGATGAGCGCCAAACTCGCGGCCGCGCGCATCGCCCAGGGCGCCGGCTGCGCCACCTTGATCACCCACGGCCGGCGGGATGCCCCCCTGCGGGCGGTGGAGGACGGCGCCGCCTGCACCCTGGTCGAGCCCTCGCTCAGCCCTTCGGCCGCCTACAAGCAATGGATCGCCGGATCCCTGGCTCCGCAGGGCGCGCTGACCGTGGACGCCGGCGCGGTGGCGGCGCTTCGCGCCGGCAAAAGCCTGCTGCCGGCGGGAGTGCGCAGGGTGGAGGGTCGCTTCGGCAAAGGCGATGCGGTGCTGGTGCTCGATCCGGCCGGCCATGAGGTGGCCCGCGGCCTGTCGCGCTATGACGCTGCGGAGGCCGAAAAGATCATGGGGCTGCGCTCGGACGCGATTGAGACGGTGCTGGGCTTCACCGAAGGCCCGACTCTGATCCACGCAGACGACTTGGCCCTGGCGGCGAGGCCCGTGCGGGCATGAGCGGCCAACTGACGTCCCTCACGGCCGGCATGCCGATTCCCTACGGCGGGGATCGCGTGGCCTTCGTCTCGGCCGAGTTGGCCGCCGCCTTCAAGGCGGGCGACCGGCTGGTCGTGGTGCAGGAGACCGGCGCCCTGCTGCATATTCCGTCAGGAGTGCACAAGATCGCCAAAGCCGCCGTGGACCTGGCTCACGACGCTTTCCGGCAGATGGGCGCGGCCGAGGACGCGGACATCACCCGGTTTTTCAGGCTGTTCGCCGCGCGACTGAACGACGAGGCTTGCTGGCGCTTGATCGCACAAGCCAACGCCGCCGATGTGGACAAAGCGCGGGCATCGGGCCGTACGGCCACGCGTCTGATCGCCGACGAAAAGATGCGCCTGGGCATGATTGAAGGGCTTGAGGGCTGGGCTGACGCCCCGCCGGGCCGCGGGGAGGTGCTGGAGCGCGTCGAACATCCCGGTTGGACGGTGGAGCAGACCAAGGCGCCGCTCGGCGTGGTGGCCTTCGTCTTCGAAGGACGGCCCAATGTGTTCGCGGACGCGGCCGGGGTCCTGCGCGGCGGCAATACGGTGGTGTTCCGCATCGGCTCGGACGCTCTGGGCACCGCAAAGGCCATCGTCGAACACGCCCTGGCTCCCGCGCTGGCGGGCGCAGGTCTGCCCACGGGCGCCGCCTGCCTCGTCGAAAGCCCGGAGCGATCGGCAGGCTGGGCCATGTTCTCCGACCCAAGGCTGGCCCTGGCCGTGGCGCGCGGTTCCGGGCCGGCGGTCGCGCAACTGGGCGCGGTGGCGCGTCAGGCGGGGATTCCGGTCAGTCTTCACGGCACAGGCGGCGCATGGCTCGTGGCCGATGCCACGGCCGACGCCGACCGCTTCGCCGCCGTGGTGGAAAATTCGCTCGACCGCAAGGTATGCAATACCCTGAACGTCTGCTGCATCGATCAAACGCGGGCCGCTGAGCTCGTCCCGGCGTTCCTGGCAGCCCTTGAACGCGCAGGCGCGCGACGGGGTCACGGCTGCAGGCTGCATGTCGTCGAGGGCTCGGAACGCCACCTCCCGGAAGGCTGGCTTGGCGCCAAGACGCGGGTCCGGCGCGCGGAAGGCGATGTCGAGGAAAACCGCGCCGATGTTATGCCCGCCGACCAGCTCGGGCGTGAGTGGGAGTGGGAGGACACGCCGGAGGTCAGCTTGGCCGTCGTCGACAGCCTCCAGCACGCCGTCAGCTGGTTCAATCAGTACAGCCCCCAGTTCGACGCCAGCCTGATCTCCGAAGATCAGGCCGCGCAGGACTATTTCTATAATGCCGTCAACGCCCCCTTCGTGGGCGACGGTTTCACCCGATGGGTCGACGGTCAGTACGCGCTGAACCGTCCAGAGCTGGGCCTCTCCAACTGGCAGGGCGGTCGCCTGTTCGCCCGAGGCGGGGTGCTGGCGGGGGACGGGGTCTTCACCGTGCGCAGCCGCGTGCGCCAGAGCGACCCGACGCTGCGCCGCTGATGTGGTCGGCCGGTCCCGCCCCCCACCTGGCCATTGGAGGGCGCCCACAGCTCCTGAGGCCGGGCTTCGTTCTGGCGCGCGGCCAGAGAATCGGCCTGTTCGGCGGCACATTCGATCCGGCCCATGACGGCCACGCCCATGTGGCCGAGACCGCCCTTCGGCGGCTGGGGCTGAATAAAATCATCTGGCTGGTTTCGCCGCAAAACCCGCTCAAGCCGCGATCGGCGGACCTTAGGCGGCGGATGGCCAGCGCGGCCCGTTTCGCCCGCGGACCCTCGATGATCGTATCGGACGTGGAGAGCAGGATCGGCTCAGCCTACACCATCGACACCTTGCGCGCGCTGAAGGCCCGCTTCCCCGGGGTGTATTTCGTGTGGATCATGGGAGCGGACAATCTATCGAGCCTGCACCATTGGCGTGGCTGGTCCCAGATCGTGCATGAGGCCCCCATGGCGGTGATCGCCCGGCCCGGCTCGGCGATCAGGAGTCGGCTGGCCCCCGCGGCGGTGCGTTATGCGGGCCGGCGTCTGCATTCGCGGCAGGCGCGCCGTTTGGCCCTGACCCCGGCGCCGGCGTGGCTTTACATGCGCGAGCCGCTCAATTTCAGCTCCTCCAGCGCGATCAGGGCCAAGCTCGGCCAATCCCGGTGAAATCCGCGCCGGGGCGTGCTATGCTTGGGGCCTGGTCAAAGGAGCCGCACGCTGAATCGTAAAACTGGGCCTGACGCCCCTGTCGCCGAAGCGGCGCTCGTCCGCGCCCCGGCCAAAGCCAAGAAGGCTCCAGTCAAAAAAGCGCCCGGCAAGCTCCGGCCGGTCGCCTCGCTTGAGGAGTTGATCCTCGCTCGCCTGGATGAGGACAAGGCCCAGGACATCGTTCTCATCGATCTGAAGGGCAAAAGCTCCATGGCGGACGCCATGGTCATCGCCTCCGGCCGCTCGCAGCGGCATGTGGGGGCCCTGGCCGATCACTTGACACGCGCGATCAAGGACGCCGGCCACGGCCGTGCGCCGGTCGAGGGCCTGCCCCAATGCGACTGGGTGCTGATCGACGCTGGCGACGTGATCGTCCACATCTTCCGCCCCGAGGTGCGCGCCTTCTACAACATCGAGAAAATATGGTCGGTCGAGCCGCCCGCGCGGGTCGCGGCCCATTAATTCGCCGCCGCCGGGATGAGCGGAAGGCGTGATCGTCACCCTCCTCGCTGTAGGCAGACTCGGGCGGGCGCCCGAAGCGGCCCTGGCGCGCGACTATGCCGAAAGGGCGAGCGCGTCCGGCCGGCCCCTGGGCCTGGGCCCGGTGGAGGTTGTGGAGGTCGAGGCTCGCAAACCCGGCAAGCGCGCCGAAGGCGAGGTTCTGCTGTCACACCTGAAGGACGCCTACGTCATCGCCTGCGACGAGCATGGCCAGGCGCTGGCTTCGCGCGCCTTCGCCGACAAGGTCGGCAAGCTTCGTGACGAGGGCCGGCGGCGTCTGGTGCTGATCATCGGCGGGGCGGACGGCCTGGCGGACGAGGTGCTGGCCCGCGCCGACGAGACCCTGGCTTTCGGTCCGCAGACCTGGCCCCACGCCCTGGCCCGCGTGATGCTGGCCGAACAGGTCTACCGGGCGGTGACGATCCTGGCGGGGGGGCCTTATCATCGGGCCTAGCTTAATCAGTTCAGCGCCGGGAGAAACGCCATGCCGAAAATCTCGCCCTTCCTCTGGTTCGACACCGAGGCTGAAGACGCCGCCAAGTTTTACGTGGCGATCTTCCCCAATTCGAAGATCGCCCGCGTGGTGCGCCACACCGAGCACACGCCCGGTCCGGCGGGATCGGTGCTGGTGGTCGACTTCGAATTGGACGGACAACCGGTGACGGCGCTGAACGGCGGCCCGCACAACAAGCTCAGCGACGCCTTCTCTTTCGTGGTCCACTGCAAGGACCAGGCGGAAGTCGATCGCTACTGGGAGACACTGTCGCAAGGCGGCCAGACCAGTGTGTGCGGCTGGACCAAGGACCGCTTCGGTCTATCCTGGCAGGTAACGCCGGACGCCCTGCTTGAGATGATCGCCGACCCGGACCCGGCCAAGGTCGACCGGGTGATGGCCGCCATGATGCAGATGACGAAGCTCGACATCGCCAAGCTCCGTGAGGCCTATGCCGGCTAAGGCGCGGTCAATCCAGGACCGCCGCGAGGCCTTAGCCTTTTGCCCTCCGATCCCCTATATGTCCGGCCCATGAGCCGACCGTTTCTCAAGATGAACGGCGCGGGCAACGACTTCGTGGTGGTCGAGGCCCGGCGTCAGCCGTTCGCGCCGTCCCTGGCGCAGGTCCGCGCGATCGCCGATCGCCGCGGAGGGTCCGGCTGCGATCAGCTGATCGCGGTCGAGCCCTCAGGGCGGGCCGACGCCTTCATGCGCATCTGGAACGCCGATGGCGGCGAGGTGGACGCCTGCGGCAACGCCAGCCGCTGCGTGGGTTGGCTGTTGATGCAGGAACGGGGAACCGACCGCGCCACGCTGGAAACCAACGCCGGGCTGATCGAGGTGCGGCGCGCCGAGGGGGAACGCGTCACCGTGGACATGGGCGCGCCTCGCCTGCGTTGGGACGAGATTCCCCTCGCCGAGGAGATGGACACCCGGGGCATCGAACTTCAGGTCGGACCCATCGACGCCCCGGTGCTGCACACGCCCGGCTGCGTCAGCATGGGCAATCCGCATGTGGTGTTCTTCGTACGCGACGCCGCCCGGGCGCCTGTGGTTGAGGTCGGTCCGCTGATAGAGCATCACCGGCTTTTCCCCGAGGGCGTCAATGTCGGGTTCGCTGAGATCCGGTCGCCGGACCATATCCGCCTCAGGGTTTGGGAACGCGGCGCGGGCCTGACCAAGGCCTGCGGCACCGGCGCCTGCGCGGCCCTGGTGGCGGCCCATCGCCGGGGCCTGGCTGGTCGGGCGGCGACGCTGGCCCTGGACGGCGGAGATCTGCTGATCCAGTGGCGCGAGGCTGACGATCATGTCCTGATGACCGGTCCGGTGGCCGTGGAGTTTCGCGGCGAACTGGCGGGCGAATTGGCGTGAGCGGAACGCTGACCCTGGAGCGTGAAACAGCCGCCTCGGACGTCGAGGTCATCACCTTCGGCTGCCGCTTGAACGCCCATGAAAGTGCTGCGATCAGGGAACGCGCGCGCCAGGACGGCCTGACCGACGCGGTGGTGTTCAACACCTGCGCGGTCACTGCCGAGGCGGTGCGCCAGGCGCGCCAGGCGATCCGCAAGGCCCGCCGCGAGCGGCCGGGCGCCCGGCTTATCGTCACCGGCTGCGCGGCCCAGATCGATCCCTCCGCTTTCGCCGCCATGGCGGAGGTGGATCAGGTGCTGGGCAACGCGGAAAAGACGGCCCAGGGCGCCTACGCCGGGCCGATCTCCGCGCGGGTGCGGGTGGGCGATATCTTCGAACGGACGGATATCACCGATCTCTCCGTCGGCGGCCTGGGCGAGCGGGCGCGCGCCTATGTGGAGGTGCAGAACGGCTGCGACCATCGGTGCACCTTCTGCATCATCCCCTTTGGGCGGGGCAATTCGCGCTCAGCGGCGGCGGGCGACGTGGTCGGACAAATCCGGCGGCGGGTCGAGCAGGGTTACAAGGAAGTGGTGCTCACCGGGGTCGACCTGACCTCTTGGGGCCAGGACCTGCCCGGGACGCCCACCCTGGGCGGCCTTGTGGCCCGCATCCTGAAGCTGGTCCCCGACCTGCCCCGCCTGCGCCTGTCGTCCATCGACGCGGCGGAGATCGACGGCGAACTGATGCACTGCCTGGCCTCGGAGGATCGTCTGCAGCCGCACCTGCATCTGTCGCTGCAGTCCGGCGACGATATGATCCTGAAACGGATGAAGCGGCGACATAGCCGCGCCCAGGCATTGGATCTGATTGGGGCGGTGCGCGCCGTGCGCCCCGATGTCGCCTTCGGCGCGGACCTGATCGCGGGCTTTCCCACCGAAACCGACGCCATGTTCGACAACACCCTGAAGCTGGTGGACGAGGGCGGATTGGCCTTCCTGCACGTCTTTCCGTTCAGCCCGCGGATCGGCACGCCCGCCGCCCTCATGCCCCAGTTGGACCGCGGCCTGGTCAAGGCCCGCGCCCAGACATTGCGTGTCGCAGGCGAGCGGGCCCTTGAACGGCACCTGCAACGTCAGGTCGGCCGCGTCGTGCACGGACTGGTGGAAAAGCCGGGCCTGGCGCGGGCGGAGGATTTCACCGAGGTCGTATTTGACGGCGGCGCCGAGCTTGCGAGCGTCGCGCCGCTGCGCGTGACCGGCCACGACGGCCGAAGGGCCCGGGCCCAACTGATGTCCGCCTAGGGTTCCCATGTCAGACACCCAAGACCAGAAGCGCGGCTGGTTCAGCCGCCTGACCCAGGGTCTGACGCGATCCTCCGCGCAGATGACCCAATCGGTGGTGGAGGTCTTCACCAAGGTCCGCCTGGATCAGGACGCTCTCGACCGGTTGGAGGACCTGCTGATCGAGGCCGACCTCGGACCTCAGGCCGCCGTCCGCGTGGCCGAGGCCTTCGGCAAGGCCCGGTTCGGTCGGGAAGCCTCCGAAAACGAGATTCGTGAAAGCCTGGCCGAGGCCATCGCCAGTGAACTTGCGCCGCACGAGGGGCGCTTTGAGCCGCTGGGCGGTCCCAAGCCCTATGTGGTGCTGTTCGTGGGCGTGAACGGCTCGGGCAAGACCACCACCT
>Ga0181528_10002644_pt1 | contig 11076 bp, 6 predicted proteins | sample PEATcosm2014_Bin_47_FD_119742 | JGI IMG/M metagenome (GOLD analysis project Ga0181528, IMG submission 119742) | Peatland microbial communities from MTU Mesocosm Facility, Houghton, MI, USA - PEATcosm2014_Bin10_10_metaG | ecosystem: Environmental > Terrestrial > Soil > Wetlands > Peat | place... | reverse complement strand
GGCCCCAGAATGTCACTTGCCTCGCGATCCCCAACTCCGCGGCGAGCCTTTCCGATGCGGGGCGTTCGCTCCCATCGCCGACCATCCAGAGGCGCAGGTCCGGCATGACGGTGAGCGCGGCGCTGAAGGCCTTCAGCAGCAGTGCGTGGTTCTTCACCGGTTCCATCCGGCCAATGTAAACCAGCGTGAATCCGCTCTTGGCTGGCCGCTGTTCCTCCGCCACCTGCTGGAGCCGGGCCGCGCCGTTGTACACACGCACGATCTTTCCGGCGCGAATGGAGTGCATCGCCTTCAGGTTTTCGGTCGTGGCATCGCAGATCCCGATTACCCAATCGCAGCAGGCAGCCGCGGCAGCGTACTTCAACTCCATCACTTTCCCATGCGGAGGCGCCACCAGGCTATGGCGAGTGGAGACAATGCTGGGAACACCGGCCATTCTGGCTGGCAAGGCCCCATAGATTGTCGGAGTTGGGTTGTGAAGATGAACGGTTTGCGGACGCTCCCGCTTGAAGATGCGGTAGAAGCTTCGCAAGGAGTCGGGGAGATGTTTCCCCACGTTCGCTTGCACGGCGAAACCATCCGTGCGCAGCATTTCACCCAGGGGGCCAAGAGCCGCGATCGCATACACCGAGGGATTGTGGCCCTGCTCGCGTTGCAGGCGGCACATCTGCGCCACAAGCATCTCGGCGCCGCCTACCTGCATGCTGTCAACAACGTGTGCGATCTTCATCGGGTGTGCTCAAGTTCGCTGCGCTCGTGGTCCGGCCAACTCTTCCTACTCACATTCTCAACGCAATTCTTCCTGGCTGCGCAAATCAACGCGCCAGGTTCAAGATCCGAACCATGATGTACATCGCGATTACCAGTGCGATCATCAGCACCAAGGCATACGGCGCCAATCGCGAGAGCCGCAGGCGCGGGGTCATCGATCCCTGGCGGAGGGCTGTCTCGGACACCACTTCAACCATGCCTCCCAGGAGAAAGAACGTCATCACGAAGGCACGGGACAGGAACAAGCCGGCGACCAGGAACCCCGAGAGCGATAAAATCAAAAGCCTCCCGGTGTGGCGGATATCCGCCTCTTCTGGGGTCTCGGCTGCTTCAACCGGCGGCGAGAGCCGTTGGAATTCAGGCAAGCTCGCCCTCGCTTCGCTGGTCTTCGGAGGAGAGGCGATCGCCAAAGCGTCCCTTATTGTTGGAAGGAGGAAGAGAGCCCAGAAGTACAATCCGAAAAGGCCAAGCTCTCCCGCGCAAACCAGGATCGAGTTGTGCGCCGTGTGGCCCAGCCGGTCCGGCAGATTTCCCCAGCCCACCCCGAACAATGGTTGAGACTTCAGCAACTGCAGGGTCTCACCCCAAAGATCCGTGCGGTCTGCACCCGCATCGGCTGAGATGCCGCGCCCGCCCGTGAATTGCAGGGCCATTGCCGCGACAAACAATCCTGCGCCCAGCAGCAGCGCGGGCAATGTTCCAATGCGCCTGCGCGCCGCTGCAACGGAAACGGCCATCAGAGCCAGCAAAGCTCCGCGCGAGTGCGTCAGGAATGTACCGAACAGCAGCGCACAGACCGGCAACAATACCACTGCGATGTTCGGGAGAATCCTCCGCGGACGCCAGAAGATGAACATCAGCGGAATGACGCAGACGAGCAACTGGCCAAAGTCATTTGGATCGTTGATGAAGTTCTGGCCTCTGATCCGATAGATCCACTCTCCCGTGTCGCCCAACTGCGCCAGAACATATGGGTGCTCCGTGTTCCACAAATTCAGGTCGGGATCGCCAGACTCCGTAGCTTGCGGCGGACCGCTCGCCGGAATGCCATGGAACAGGTCAAATGCTCCGCGCAGCGTCACGAAGGTGCAAACCAGCAGCAGCATGAAGACAAGAATCTGAAGCTTCTTCTTCGAGTTGCAGTGCAAGCAAACAAGCCAGTATGCGAAGGCGCTGGGGATGAAGGCGAGGAACGCCTGCAAGGCGCCCCTGGCCCAGTGCACCCCGACGAGCACCGATAGAAAGACCGCAATCGTGAGCCCGATCACGGCAATGGACTGCGATGTCTTGAAGATCGACGATCCCTTCAGCGCAGGCAGCGATACAAGCAAGACCAGCGCCGCGAGAATCAATTCAATATGGTAAGGGGCGAGCGGCCCGAACAGCGTGTCTGGCCCGAGATAAGCCACAACGAGATAGAAGATGGATAGAACGAATCCCATTGTGAGCGGCCTTGACCAACGCAGCATGCTGAAACAGAAGGTGCCCAACAACTATCCCAGAGCGAACCCTGGAGGTGATTCAGGGCTGGAAGCATCCGAAGCGATGCTGTGTAATTCCAAAGCTGATTGTAGCAAAGGCGAACTTGGGTCCTGGGGGATTCCGGACTGAGCGCCATTCCAGACAGGCTGACATTGCGTGTTGTCCATTGTGTGCGTGGTATCGAAGGCATTCCTGGATGAATCTCTCCCCATGGAAGATTCACCCTTGGAGGCGCGCGAAGAGTCTCGCGAACGGGTCGGACGCAGAAATGCCGCTCACGAAACTGCCTTCACAGAGCCCTCCCGATAGTGGGAACTGGACGCCAGGAATCTGCTCTCAACGAGTTTCCAAAGCAGAATCGACGTCAGGGCGATCAGAGCGAGGGATAGAGCAATGAAAATGGCCGGGTGCAGCCTGGCAAGTCCGAGGGCAATGACAGTCTGCAATATCGGCCAGTGAACGATATAGACGCCGTAGGAGAAGTCGCCGTATTTGGAAAAGTTTCCGAAATAGCGCCAGAATCCAAAGACGAATACCACCCCCGAAATCCAAAAGATGTCGAGGGCTTCTTTCGTAATGAAGTGGTCGAGAATATAGAGCGCCGCGGCGATGCCGGCAATGATTCGGAAATGAGACTTCAACTTCTCAAAGTAAAGCAACAGGAGTATTCCTGCGGTGAAGTAGGCAAGTTGCGCCGGGAACTGCACCTCCAACTTTGCGTAGATACTTCGTGAACCCTCCGCGGCATTGATGCCCGCGGAGCCATAGACGGCGTCGAGCAAGGCGAAGCCGTACTTCCAGATGCACGAGAAGCCAAAGATCGCCGCGATGGTCTTCCTGGTTCCGAAACGGTTGCACAGGGAATGCAGAACGGGAACGAAAAGATAGAACAGGACCTCAATTTTCAGTGTCCAAAGTGCGCCATTGACCGCAGAGAGCGTGTTGGAAGTAAATACGCCGGGGAGCGATGGGGCGAGAAAGTTGAGAAACAGGAGATTCGCACCCAGATACTTCCAGAATTCAGCGCCAAAATACTGCGCGGCCGGCAGTGTACTCATGAAACACAGGCCAACAGCGGCCAAGACAATCACGGTAAAGTATGCTGGATAGATGCGCCTGACGCGCTTTTCGAAATAGGACCGTAAGGAAGATGAGCGCGTATAGCTTCTATAGATGAGCAATCCACTGATGACAAAGAACGACCTGACCGCAAAGTGCGGCGAGAGATACTTGTCGAAGGATGAAAACGCCGGGATGCCGGAGAGCGCGGAAACATGAAACAAGGCCACGATGGATGCCAGGATCAGGCGAAGGCAGTCGAGGTTATTCATGCTGAAACTGGTGCTTCGGTTCACCTTGCCGACCCCCGAGCTTTCCATCGCTTGCGGCGAATTCAACAGGCCACGACCTCTCCCCTTCTCCGTTTTGACAGACAAAACAAGCATACTTGATACTTGGAGTTGTTTGTTCCAGGTGCGGAGAATTCAGGACGCCGGAAAGAACAATCAAAAACCAAGTTAACCCTATGAATCTCCCCCGACACGCTGAGATCTGGCTCGTGCCCTATCTGAAAGAGCGGGGGCGGAAGAGATTGCATTCGAGCAAGCCGAAGCGGGCATGGGTTGCAATCACCGATCACTATGAACCTCTGGGGATGGGTGCATCCGTTGAAACTGCACTGGGCCGCGTGGCCCGCTGGCGCGACCAATGGCCGCGCATTGCCGAGAGTGCTCCGCGCGATGCGGCGGGGCATCGCCCGCAGTACACGTTCTTCTATCCGCAGGAAGAATACCGTCACGATCTGCTGGAGGGAATAGCAGAGATGGTGCGGCTGGGCGTGGGCGACGTAGAAGTTCATCTGCACCACGAAAACGAGAAGCCTGCGCTGTTCGTCGAGAAGGTGACCGCGTTCTGTCGCCGCCTGACCGGCGACCACGGCTTGCTGCGCATCCAGGATGGGCGCACCGTATTTGGGTTCATTCACGGGAACTGGGCGCTGGATAACTCGCATCCGGAGGGAAGGGGATGCGGCCTGAAGGGCGAAATCGCGCTGCTTCGCGACCTGGGATGCTATGCGGATTTCACGATGCCTTCGGTTCCTTCGCCGACCCAGGGCCGAGTTGTGAACCAGATTTTTTGGTGCACCAGCAATGCCGACGGAAGGCCTAGATCCTTCGATCGTGGCATCGAAGCCACTCCAGGCGGCGGCAGGCGCGGAGATTTGCTGATGATGACCGGGCCTCTCGGCCTGCGCTTTGGTGGGCGGCTGCTCCCGCGGGTGGAAACCGGGGAGATCGCCGGCTACGACATGCCCACGCCCTCCCGGGTTCGCCAGTGGTTCGACCTGGCGCCCACGATCGGCGACGATCTGTTTTTGAAACTCTATACACACGGGGCGCCGGAACGAAATCTTGAGCCGCTGCTGAACGGGGGGCTTGGCAATCTGTTCCGTTGGCTGAATGAGGAGGCGGAGCGGAGAGGCATGGAAATCCATTGGGCAACGGCCTGGCAGATGTATCAGGCTGCGCATGGACTTATTCAAGGACGCATTCCTGAACCCCGGTTCGACCGGTCAGCCGGCGAATAGGCGTTCCATATCAAGGAGACCTTGCACGCCGGCCCCCACAACCTGACTGGCGCATCGTTTCGGCCAAGACTGCGCGCTGCGGAGAGGTTCCATTATGGGCAACCGGTTCGACGCATTGGTAATCGGCTCAGGGGCAGCAGGCAGTTTTGCGGCGAAGGAGCTTACGCAGCGCGGCATCGACGTGCTTCTGCTGGAGGCCGGTCCCAATATCTCTGAAGACGATTTCAAAGTCCCTGACCGCCCGCAACAAAAGGGCATCAATCTCCGGTCGCGCGCTCTCGCGGTGCTGAAGGGCCAACACATTCAGGCAAGGATCGGATTCTTCGCAGAGCAGTTCAGGCACCTGTTTGTAAACGATCGGGAAAACCCCTATACGACGCCTCCGGATGCTTTCTATCTTTGGATCCGAGGCAGGCAGCTTGGAGGACGGCTTCATCTTTACGGCCGCGTCCTGCTTCGCATGACCGATTACGACTTCAAGGCCGCGAGCAGGGATGGATTTGGACAGGATTGGCCGATATCGTACGCCGAAATCGCTCCCTACTACGATCGCGTTGAGGAGTTCCTCGGAGTCTACGGCTCCAGCGACAACGTGCGCAACCTGCCCCCCGGCATCTACTCGATGAAGCCGAAATTGACGGCACTCGAACAGGCCTTCAAGGCCTGCGTAGAAGCTCGTTGGCCAGAGCGTTCCGTGGTCTCCTGGAGATACGCGGCCCCTAACCTCGAGCGGGTGCCTCTGCCCATTCTTGCCGCGATGGAAACAGGGCGGCTGACCATTCGAACCGATGCAATTGCGCAACGCATCACTGTCGATGCGACTGGCCAAAAAGCCACTGGCGTAGAGTTCATCGACAGGCTTACGAAGAAAACGGAAACCGTTTCTGCCCATGTCGTGGTTCTGTGCGCTTCCACCATCGAGTCAGTGCGGTTGCTGCTCAACTCAGCTTCTCCTCGGCACCCCGATGGCCTCGCGAATTCCTCCGGACTTCTCGGCCGCTACTTCATGGATCAATGCCCAAGTCAAATTTATGGATCGATCCCCGGCTCCCATGGCTGGGAACTGGACGATTCCGCCCCGCCCGATCCCTTCTATGCCCCGTCCGGCGGCGTTTATATCCCGCGATTCGAGAATCTCGACACTGTTACCAAACCAAAATTCCTGCGCGGCTTTGCGGTCCAGGGGGCAATTGGGCGAGGCCGCGTGGCCGAAGGCAGCCCGGCGATTTTCGGGCTGATGGGCTTCGGCGAGGCGCTTCCCAACTTCGACAATTGCGTTTCTCTCAACCGGAAACGGAAAGATGCCTGGGGCATCCCTGTTCCGCACATCGTGTGCACCATGCGCCAGAACGAGCATGAACTGCTGCGCGAGCAAACCAGGTCGATTCGAGAGATGGTGGAAACATGCGGCTATAAAATCGTCTTTTCAGGCTCAGCTCTCGGACTCGAGAACGAGGACGAGGCATTCCGTGACGCCGATTGGCTCAGCAGGTTCATGTTCCGAAAATCCTTCAAAAAGAGTATGGCAATGGGAGCTGCGATTCACGAATGCGGCGGCGCTCGCATGGGAAGCGATCCGGCCAAATCCGTGGTGAACGCTTACAACCAGTGCTGGGATGTCAAAAATCTGTTTGTGACCGATGGCAGCAGCTTCCCATCCAGCGGCACAGTCGGACCGGCGTTGACAATCATGGCGCTGACGGCGCGTGCCTGTGAATTCATCGCGCGCGAGTTGAAGACCGGCGGGATTTAAGCCGGAGCAAGCCATTGCGCGCCCTCTGCCTCGATTCGCAATCCTTGATTGCAAACAAGGTCCGCGATGTCGAGAAAGGGCATGAGTGGGAGTTCCAATACGTTAAAATCGTTGCGGGAATCGATGGGCAAATCCTGCGCGCGGCCGGAATTCTAAAAGGGAAACCGAAAGATGAGCCTCCTGAATGTCTTACTGGTCGTTTATTCATTCCCACCCGCCGGAGGAGTTGGGGTTCTGCGGGCGGCAAGCCTGGCGCGTTATTTCCCCGCCGAAGGAATTCGGCTCGATGTGCTTACTACTCGCAACCCATCCTCTGTCGGAACCGACCCCTCGCTTCTCAGCGACATTCCACCGGAAGTTAAGATTCATCGCACGATGACGCTGGATCTCCCCTTTGGAATCAAGAAACGCCTGAAGAGGTTAATCACTCAGGCAAAGCCGCCCACCGGCCAGGCTGGCCAAAGTGCTTCGCCGGGTCGTGCCAACTTTCTCAAGAGATCGCTACAGGACCTTCTCCTGCCGGACCCGCAGGTGACCTGGCTGCCTGTGCTCACGCGCGCCGCACGCCGCATCGTCCGGCAGCGAAACATTGACCTCGTCCTGATCACCGGTGCGCCCTTTTCCTGTTACCTTCTTGCGCCCAGGCTGCGGACGCAGTTTCCCGGCCTTGCAATCGTTTTGGATTTCCGGGACGAATGGCTCGCAACGCAATTCGATGTCGCCAGTTTCCAGTTCAGCAAGAGCGAGCGCGCGCAGAGCTTTGCCATTGCGGCCGAGGCCAGCGCCGTTACTAGCGCGACGGCTGTTGTCGCTGTTACTGACGCCGCGCGCCGGGCGATTCGTGGCCGCTATCCGCACCTGCCCGAGGGCAAGTTTCATCACATTCCGAATGGATTCGACGCCACGCGCTTGCAGCGGGCCGGTTCGCCACCCGGGCCTCGGCCGGACGGCAGAATCGTCGTGACCTATGTCGGTACGGTTTACGCCTCAACCGAGCCAACCGCGCTGGTCGAAGCGTTGCAGTCGTTGCCTGCTGAGACAAAAGACAAATTCAGAATTCGCTTTATCGGCCACATCGAGGAACCACGTTATCGCGAAGCACTTCTACAGTTGGGCGAAATGGTTGAACTGATGGGATACCTGCCGCAGCGTGAGGCCCTGGCTGTTATGAACGAATCCAATTATGTTCTTCTGGTCACCCACGACAGGCTGAATATCTCGGCCAAGTATTACGACTACATCGGCTCCGGGAAACCCATTCTCGCCACCATTCACCCCGAGAACGATGCGCGGCGCATGATTGAAGAAATGCGCGCAGGCTGGTGGGCTGGCAGTCACGATGTGGCGGGGATCCGGCAGCTTTTCGTCGACGCGGCGGCCCGCGGAGATTCTCTGCTCAAGGATTTTCAACCGGATCGGGAGAGGATCTCGCAATACGAGCGGAAGGTTTTGGCCCATCGGTACGCCGGCTTGCTGCATTCCATTGCGTCCCAGCAGAGCGGCAGCGACTCACCAGCGCCGGCCGGTAAGGGCGCGGCATCCGGAGATTAGCCTTGCTCAAGATTGCCGTCATTACCCGGTATTTCCCCAGTTCGGCGGAGCCTTGGCAGGGGCGGTCGGCCTATCAGTCGTTGCGCCTGCTTGCCAGGCAGGCGGAGTTACAGGTCTTCTATCCCAATGCCTCATATCCGAAGTTTTTCAAGCCGCGAAGCCGCATCTACAGCACGCTTGACCCATCGCTCAGCCCGCTGGACGTGAAGGCCGGCTACTTCAACTATCCCGCGCTGCCGCTCGTCTCCAGGCCGTTCAACGGCTGGATGGCTGCTCGCGCGGTGTTGCCGCATGTGCGCGCATTCGCGCCCGACCTGATCTTCAGTTTCTTCCTGTACCCGGACGGGTATGCCGCTTTGAAAGTTGGCCAGGCGCTGGGAGTTCCCGTGGCCGTCATGGGCATCGGTTCGGACATCAACCGCATCGGGGATCGCATCTCGGCGCACCACACGCGCACGGTCCTGCGCCTGGCGGATTCTTTGCTTACGGTCAGTGAAGATCTGCGCAGAAAAGCAGTCGCTATGGGAGCCAACCCCGAGAAGAGCCGCGCCGTGCTCAACGGCTGCGACCTTTCTGCGTTTCACGTAAGGGGAAAAACCGAGGCGAGGCGGAAGCTGGGCATCGACCCGTCGGCGGATGCCGTGGTCTATGTGGGGAGAATGGACATGAAGAAGGGACTGCGCGAGCTAGTGGAAGCGGCGGCAGCGCTGCGCCGGGAGCGCGAAGGTCTCCACGTGTATTTGGTTGGTGAAGGGCCGGACAGGCCTCTGATCGAGACGGCCATCAAGGCAAAAGATGCAGGTAGCTTCGTGCATCTTCTTCCCAGTTGCAGCTTCGACGAAGTGGCGTTGTGGATGGCGGCGGCAGATGTGGTGACGCTTCCCAGCTACATGGAAGGCTGCCCCAACGTGGTGCTCGAGGCACTGGCCTGCGGCCGGCCGGTGGTGGCCACGCGGGTGGGCGGCATTCCGGAGATCATGAGCGAGGAATGCGGACGGCTGGTGCCGCCTCGGGATGCCGCTGCGCTGGCCGAGGCGCTGGGATCGGTCCTTGACCGAACATGGGATGCCGCGGCCATCTCGGCAACCAGGGGCCGTGGCTGGGAAGCAGTAGCAGCCGAGCTTATGGAAGTCTTCAGCGCACTTGTTTCCGCGCGCCGGACGGCAGCGAATGTCCGCTAGCGCCCGGGAAGGCTCACACCCTTCCCGGGAGCCTTGATGTACAGGCGCGTCTGCGAATGCATTCGTTTTCAAGCCGTTGACGCATTGAACGGCCACATGCAGCGAGTTTTATCCGTTGGCGCTACTTCGTGATGGTCAGCGTCACGCTTTGGTAGGTGGAAATGTTGCTGTTGACGCCCGCGCCAAACACTTCGATGACGTACGTACCTGGGGCCGCGGTGATCTGCGTGATTCCCGAACAGCCGGTCACCGCCAGGGTTGCTGCACACAACAGGAGTGCCAGCGTCGCGTTGCAAGCCAGCGTAAATCGCCTGCGGAATCGCCGCAAGACCCAGCCGAACAAGACGCTGAGGGGGAAGAGCAATCCAGCCAGGGAAACACCCCGGCCACCGGGATGAGCAAACATCGCCGATGAGCCCCCGCCCAGCGGATTGTTGGTGTCGATGGTCAGCTGCGCGGTCTGTGTGCCGTTCGCCGTCAAGGGGAGGTTGAGGCTGGAGAAGTGGCAGGTCACACCAGCCGGCAGAGACCCGCAGCCCAGCCCGATGGTGTCGCTAAAGCCGCTGTTTGAGTTCAGGGTCACGGTCAACGTGGCATTCTGCGACTGCGCCAGCGAGAGTTTGGAAGGATTGACGGTAATCGTGTAGTCCGTGGGTGTGCCGGACACACTGATAGCTGCGGACGCGGAAGGCCCATGCAGCGCATCCCCGCCATAGGCAGCGGAGACGGTGTAAGAGACGCCGGAGGTCAGATTGGGGTTCAGCGTCGCCACTCCGCTCGCATCCAGCGTTGCCGATCCCAGGGTGGTCGATCCGCTGCTGAAGGTGACCGTCCCTGTAGGCGCCGGACCGGTGGTGCCCATGACCGTGGCCACGAGAATCGCGGCTGGAGTTGTGCCCGCGGTCGATGAGACGCCCAGGGCAGTCGCTGTCGGGATCACGCCGATCACCTGTGTAACCGCGCCGGAAGCTGCGCCCGCGTTGTTCGTATCGCCCGCATACACCGCCGTCATCTGGTAGCTGCCCGCGGCCAGGCCGGAGTAAGTGAACGTGGCCGTGCCGCCGGGTTCCAGAGTGCCGGTACCCAACAGGGTTATGCCGTTGGCATAAAAGCCAACGCTTCCTGTGGGCGATCCGCCGTTGCTGGTCACCATTGCCGTAAAGGTAATCGGCGCCAGCACCAGCGCAGGATTCGGTGTGGTGGTGAGGGTCGCCGCGGTGGTGGCCTGGTTGACCGTGAGCGCAAACGGCGCCGATACGCTGGTGCTGTCGTCCGCATCTCCCGAATAAGTTGCAACGATCGAGTGATTGCCTGGTGCGAGGTTAGGATGGATGGCGGCCGTCCCCACGGCGCCAACAGGCGCGCTTCCCAGTGTGGTCGCGGTGCTGTTGAAGCTATCCGTGAAGAGGACCGTGCCCGTCGGCGTTGCCTGTCCCGCGGTCAACGTCACAGTCGCGGTGATGACGCTGGCAAGACCGGCGATCCCCGGCGACGGAGCAGCCGTAATGGTGGTGGACGTCTGGGTGGGGATTACCATCTGCGTGATGGGATTCGAGGTAACCGGGTTGTAGTTGTTGTTGCCGGCCCAGGATGCGGTGATCGAGTGAGCGCCAAGGGCGAGCGTGCTGGTGGTGATTGCTGCCGTGGTCCCGTTCAGCGTGCCAGTTCCGAGGGGATTTGTTCCGTCGAAGAACGTGACCGGGCCGGTGGGGCCGCTGGAGACGGCAGCTGTAAACGTCACCGCGGCGCCG
>Ga0181528_10002642_pt1 | contig 11080 bp, 11 predicted proteins | sample PEATcosm2014_Bin_47_FD_119742 | JGI IMG/M metagenome (GOLD analysis project Ga0181528, IMG submission 119742) | Peatland microbial communities from MTU Mesocosm Facility, Houghton, MI, USA - PEATcosm2014_Bin10_10_metaG | ecosystem: Environmental > Terrestrial > Soil > Wetlands > Peat | place... | reverse complement strand
GGTGACGGGTGGGTGACGCTCCGGTGACGGGTGGGTGACGCTCCGGTGACGGGCGCGTGTCGCCGGCACCCACCGGGCCCCACACCTGGTCAGCGGCGGTAGGGCTCGGCTACGTTCGGCCTCGTGCTCGATCCGATCAAACGGGCCGCCCGTTCGGTCCTCCACGGTGAGATCGTGATCTGGCCGGCGGCGGCGGCCGGCGTCGCGGCGGCCGTCATCTCCCTCGTGATCGGCACCGTCAGCCTGGACCTCAGCGTCGAGGTGGCACTGGCCTCCATGACCACCTTCCTCTTCGGTGTCCTGCTCGCCTTCACCATCGCCCGGACGCGGGAACGCCTCACCCTCATCCGGGAGCTGATGAGCAAGGGCAACTCGTCCCTGCTGTCCATCCACCAGATGATGGAGGTCTTTCCCGAGCCCGACCGTTCCCGCATCCGCGGCCTCGTGGACGACCAGCTGACCACGCAGATCGACTACCGGCTCGCGGACAACCACCTCTCGAACCCGGCCCACAACACGCTGGTCGAGGCCGTCTACGGGCTCGACCCGGCGACTCGTCAGGAGGAGGTCATCTACCGCAAGCTCGTCGACCAGTGCATCCACATGAGTGCGGAGCGGGCCCTCATCGACACCACCACCGGCCAGTCGCTCATGCCGGTGGAGTGGACCGGGATGCTGCTGCTCCTGGGCATGATCGTGGCGCTCATCACCGTCATCCCGGGGGGCACCGTCTGGGGGGCGCTGGTGGCCGGCGTCCTGACCGGGACGCTCGTGACCCTCCTCATCGTGCTGCGCCAGCTGGACCGCCTGGTGTGGCACGAGCAGGCCTCGATCTGGGAGCCGACGACGCGCCTCTTCCGGTCGATGGGCCTCGATCCCTACGTCCCGCGCCTGGTCATCGACTCCGGACGGTACGCCCCGACGGGCCGGGTCCGCGTGGTCGACTACCCGGATCCCTACCCCGACCGCTCCCGCAAGGTGGTCACGGTCGAGGAGTTCGGGGACGGATCCACCGACCCCCGACCGGCCGACAGCGGGCGCCCCGCTCCGGTCGGCTGACCCCCCGGCGGCCGCGTCGACCGAGGACCCGACCCGCGTGGACCCGGCCGTCCTGGAGGCCGGTCACCCTGACCGCCGTAGCGGGTCACAGAGGGGGCGTTGGTAGGGTCGACGTCATGGACCCCCGGGCACAGATCGCCGAGGCCCACGCTGTCGGCCGGGCCGTGGCCGAGGGCGGGATCGAACAGGTCCGGGCCCAGGCCCTGGTCCAGGTCCGCCGGTCGATGGGCATGACCCGTGAGCCCCCACCGGCCTGCACCGACCCCGATGTCGCCTACTTCGCGCCCGACTCGGTGGTCCGGCGGATCCACGGCGACCTTCCCTCCATGCTCATCGGTGGTCTGTCGGCCCTGCTGTTCCAGATGCTCCACCCGCTGGCCATGGCCGGTGTGGCGCAGTACTCCAACTACCGGAGCGACCCGCTCGGCCGGCTCGAGCGGACCGCCTCGTTCCTCGGCACCACCACGTTCGGGTCGAGGGACGAGGCCCACGTCGCCATCGACCGCGTCCGCCGTGTCCATCGTCACGTGCGCGGCGTCGCCCCGGACGGTCGCCCCTACTCGGCGGCCGACCCGGACCTGGTGACCTGGGTCCACGCCGCCGAGGTGTCGAGCTTCCTGGCCGCCTCCCGCGCCTACGCCCCGACCGCCCCGACGGTGGCGGACGCCGACGACTACCTCGACCAGATGGCCCGGGTGGCCCACGCCCTCGGCGCGATCGACGTCCCGCGGTCGACGACCGAATTGCACGCCTATTTCGTCGATGTCCGGCCCCGGCTCCGTCTCACCGCCGAGGCTCGGACGGCCCGCAACTTCGTCCTGCGGGGTGTGGGGCGGTGGCCGCACGAGGTCGCCACCTACGGGTTGCTGGTGGGTGCCGCCCAGGGTGTCCTGCCCCCGTGGGCCCGGCGCCAACTACGTCTGCCGGGGGTGCCGGCCGCGGACCTGCTGGCCGTCCGGCCGTCCGCGCGGCTGCTGGGGAGCGCCTTCCGCTGGGTGGTCACCCCGCCGACCGCTCGCCCCGACGACGCCTCCCGGAACTGAGACCGGGCCCTCAGCGCACCGCCCGCAGGTCCGGCCCCTCGCCGACGTCGGGAGCGTCCGCATCCGGTCCTCCGACGTCGACGAGCGGGGACACCGCCGGAGGGTGGCGGCCGGCCAGGGCCAGGACCTCGTCGAACCCGCGGCGCAGACAGTCCACGAGGACGTCGGGATCGGGGACCGCGGCGGTGTCGATGTTGCAGCCGATGCAGCAGGTCCCCTGGTACGAGAAGAGGGTGATGTTGAGCGCGGCCCCGGTGGTGGGCCCGAAGGCGTAACTGCCGCGGATGCGGGCACCGGCCAGGTAGAGCGGCACCGGGACCCCGGGCACGTCACTCGCCACGAAATCGACGTGCTTGAGCATCGCCCCGACCGCCCCGGACGGGAGGAGGTTGAGCACGCCGGCCACGGCGTCCGACAGCGGCAGCGCCTCCTCGTAGCGCGCCGCCCGGCACTGCCATCCCGTCATGCGCACCCGGGTCCCGGGGTCGGCCTCCCCCACCGGCAGGGTGAACCGCTCGAGGGTGAAGCGGTTGCCGCCGACCGGGTCGTGCTCGCGCCGCGTCGACACCGGCATCGTGACCCGTAGGTGGTTGACCGGTGCGTCGTGCAGCTCGTGGTACCGGCGGAGCCCACCCGTGACCGAGGCGACGAACGCGTCGTTGAGGGTCGAGCCCACCACCGACCCCGCCGCCTTCAGCGCGACGAGATCGACGGCGATCATGTCGAGGTGACGACCGAGTCCGCGGCGGACCATGATCGGCGACAGCGTGTCCGCCACCGGCATCACGAAACGGCCGAGCGAACTGGCCGTGGCCACGGCGTCGAGGGTGGTCCGCAGCGGATGGCGGGCCGTCGTCGTGGCGGCCGGCACCACCCGGCCCAGGCCCCCGCGGGTGGTCGCCGCCATGGCCCGCAGCGAGCGGGCCAGCGCCTCCCGGGCGAGCTCCGGCCCGCTCGGCGGGGGCTCGGGCGCCAGGTCCTCCACCGGCGGCACCGGTCCCGGTTCGGGGGTCGTCTCGAACAGGAGCCACCCCAGTTGGACCGCGCCGAGCCCGTCCGTCAACGAGTGGTGCAGTTTGACCACCAGGGCGGCCCCGCCGTCCGTCAGGCCCTCCACCAGGGTCATGGCCCACAACGGGCGCGAGGGGTCGAAGTCCGTCATGGCCTCGGACCGGGCGAACTCGACGACCGTCCGGGGCGTGTGCGGGTGGGGGGCGTCGATGCGCCGCAGGTGGATCGAGAGGTCCATGTCGCAGTCGACCCACCTCGGGGTGGCGAACAGGCCGGGCGGTCGGACGGGTCGCTGGCGGAACCGCGGGGCCTCCCGGGTCGCCCGGTCCAGCCGGGCCTCGAGTACGCCGAAGTCGGGCGGCGACTCGAGCCAGGTCACGACCACGATGGTCGAGCGCAGCCCCGGGTCGTGCTCCATGTTCCATGCCAATGCGTCCGTGTGGCGCATGAATTGCTCGTCGTACCGTGCCATGGCCCTCCTCCCGTGTCCCCGTGGCGAACCTAGGACGGTCGTCCGGAGCGAGGCAGGGCCGAAGGTCATCAATAGGCCGCGAGGCGCTGACCTGGGACTCTCCTACGGCTTGTCGACCGACCGGGGCTGCCGTAGATTGGGCAGCCTCGTGTTTCGCTCCGGATCGACCCCCCAGGCGGGGCCAGTCGCAGCGAGGCGGGCCCGTCGAGTGTTCCGGGCCCTCTGCCTCCCCCTGCTCGTGGCCGCCGCGTCCGTACCCCTCGGTGCCGCCCTGCGGCCGGCCGGTGCCGCCACCGTCGGCGACCTCCGGTCCGAGGCCGCCACGGTCAGCCAACGACTCGTCCTCGAGCAGCTCCAGGACGACGCGGCCCTCCAGGCCACCTCGGTCGCCTCGGCCCGGGTGACCGCCGATGACCAGGCCATCGCCCAGATCGAGCAGCAGCTCACCGCCGACCAGAAGGCCATCGACCAGCACCTCCACGTGGTCCAGAACCAGGCCATCGAGTCCTACATCAACTCCGGGGCCGACTCCTCGAGCAGCGACACGACGCTCTTCGACGGGGGCACCACCCAGGCCCAGGAGGCCAGCGAGTACGCCAGCCTGGCCGTCGGCAACATCACCACCCAGATGGACCAGCTGCACACCGCCCAGCAGAAGCTCCAGGCCCAGGAGGCGGCCCTCCAGGCCCGGCAGAACCAGGACCGGGCCGATCAGGCCCGTCAGTCCGCCGACCTGGCCCAGGCCAACGCCGCCACCGCCGCCCTCCAGGCCCAGCAGGCCCAGGTGACCGGGCAGCTGGCATCCGCCGTGGCGGCCCAGCAGGCCGCCCAGAGACAGGCCGCGGCGGCGGCCGTGGCGCGGGCGTCGAAGAGCTCCCCCCGGACCACCACCACCGCCACCATCGCCACGGTGTCCTCGACGGCCAACCCGGCGCCCACGGCCACCACCTCCTCGCCGGCCCCCTCCGGCTCGTCCTCCAACGGCGACCCCTACCCGAACCTGCCGGACCCGGCGCTCAACGCCTTCCTCACCTGCGTCGTCCAGGCGGAGTCCGGGGGTGACTACAGCATCGTGTCGCCCAACGGCATCTACATGGGAGCGTTCCAGTTCAGCCAGCCGACGTGGAACACGGCCGCCTCGGCGGCCGGGCTCCCGCTGCTGGTCGGCGTCCCCCCCAACGAGGCCACCAAGCCCGAGCAGGACACCGTGGCCGTCGCCCTCTACGCCATGGACGGTGAGCAGCCGTGGCTGGGCGACCGCTGCAGCTGAACCACCGGGCCCGCTGACCTCGTTCAGTCCGCCAGGTACGCCGCCACCGCCGCGGCCGTGCGCCCACCGCTGAACATCGCCCCCTGCAGCGAGGCCGTGTCCCGGTGGTCGCCGCAGACGAACCGCCCTCCGCCGAGGTCCACCCGCTGTCGGGGCGCGAACGGCGGTGCCTGGGCGGGCTGCCCGTGCGGGACGACGTCGGTCCGCAGGTGCTCCCAGTCCGCCGTGGTCGAGCCGAACCACCGGGCCAGCTGGTCGGTGACCCGGTCGGTCAGACCGGGGTCCAGGGCGTCGGGGCCGGGTACGGCGGCGGCCACGAGACTGCGACCGGTCGGGGCGTAGGAGGGGGCGACGTTGCTGAGCACGGCCACGTTGCGGGCCGGACCCACCCCGGTGCCGTCGAGAGCGAGGGCCCGGCCCGCCAGGGGCGGCTCCGACCCGGCGTACCAGCAGCACGCCGCGGCCCGCGAGCCCGGGTCCGGCACCCCGTCGCCGGCCAGGCGGTGCGCCTCGGGCCCCTCGGTGGCGATCACGACCGCCCGGGGCCGGAGGGTCGGCCCGTCGGCCAGGACCACGGACGACCCGTCCAGCCGTTCCACCCGGGCGTCGAATTGGACCGTCCCGGCCGGCAGACCGTCCGCCAGTTGAGCCGTGACCGCGCCCATGCCCGCCGCCGGGACGGCCGTCGGGCCGACCGCCAGCATCCGGAGGATCACGTCGAACCGTCGGCTCGACACCTCGAGATCGGGATCGAGTTGGATGCCGGCGAAGAGGGGCCGCCAGAAGAGGTCGACCATCCTCGGGGTGAAGCCACAGCCCTCGAGACGGGCCCGGGTACTGAGGTCGGGGCGCCGCAACAGGTCCCGCACCGGGGTCGACACCACGTCCACCACCAGCCGGGCGAGCCGGAGCCGGTCGACGAAGGAGCCGATCGGTGCGCTGAGCGTCGCCAGGGCCTTCCCGGGCCGGCGCCGGGGGTCGGCCACCTCGACGAGACGGTCCCCCACCCGCACGACGGCGCCGGGCGAGAAGGCCCGGAGGTCGAGGGCGTCGAGGTCGAGGCGGCGGCGGACCTCGGGGTAGGCGGTCAGCAGGATCTGGAAGCCCCGGTCGAGCAGGAAGCCGTCGACCTCGTCGGTGCGCACCCGGCCGCCGACCCCGTCGGAGGCTTCGACCACGGTGCAGTCGACCCCGGCACGGACCAGGTCGAGGGCGCAGACGAGCCCGGACGCCCCGGCCCCGATGACGACGACGTCGCTCACCGGAGCGAACACCGGTCCGACCCGGCACACAGCGCGCAGGCGTCGGCCCGTCCGGCCGCACGGGCCAGGCACCGGGTCACCCGCCGGTCCACGAGGTCCATCAGGAGGGGGTCGGGTCCGAGGGGCGCGGCGACGAGCCACCGGACCCCGGGGTGTCGCGTCGCGGCGGCGGCCGTCAGGTCGGGCAGGTCACGCTCCCAGTGGCTACCCGGACCGAGGAACCACGGGGCGACGGCCACGACCGTGGCCCCGGCCGCCACGCACCGGTCGAAGGCGGCGCCCAGCGTCGGCTCGGCCAGCTCCATGTGGGCCACCTCGACGACCGGGTAGGGCAGGCGACCCGAGGACGCCCGCACGAACGACTCGAAGGCGGCGTTCGACTCGGCCCGCCGCGAGCCGTGGTCGACCACCACCACCCCCACCACCTCGTCGCCGGTCCCGTCGCGGTGGTCGCTCTCGTCCCGGGCCGGTCCCATCGGGCCAACACTACGGCGGCCCGTGGTCCGACCGGCCGGACCGGCGGGGTCAGGGGTCGGCGCGGTGGTCGCGCTCCAGGTCCAGGAGGTGGACCTTGCGGGCCGATCCGCCGCCGTAGCCACCGAGACCGCCGTCAGCGGCGATCACCCGGTGACACGGCACGATGACGGCCACCGGGTTGCGTCCGTTGGCCAGGCCGACGGCGCGAGACGCCCGGGGGTTGCCCACCCGCCGGGCGAGTTCGCCGTAGCTGATGGTCTCGCCGTAGGGGATGGCCCGCAGCTGCGTCCACACCCGGCGCTGGAAATCGGTGCCCTCGAGTTCGAGGGGCACGTCGAACTCCGTCCGGTCGCCGGCGAAGTACTCCTCCAGCTGGTCGGCCACCCCGGCGAACGCGTCGTCCTCCCGTCGGCTGCCCGGCGGGGGGGTGGTGGCGTGGGCCTGCTCGTGCATCACGAGGTTGGTCAACCGACCCTCCCGCGACAGCAGGGTGAGCGGCCCGATCGGGCTCCCGATCACGGTGAACAGGGTCTCGGTGGTGCGCACGTCAGTCACGGTACGGCTCCTTCCGCGCCGGGGCGGCGCGTCGTTCGGATTCGGTTCGGGTGGACGGTGGCCAGTGGTTGACCGGGTGGTCGACGCCCGCCCACAGGTGCTGCACGGCGTAGGCCCGCCACGGACGCCAGTCGGCGGACCGGGCGACCAGACCGGACGGCGTCGTCGGGAGCCCGAGCTGCCCGGCGCCACGCCGGACACCGAGGTCGCCGTCGGGGAAGGCGTCCGGGTCGCCCAGCGCCCGCATGGCCACCATCTCGAGGGTCCAGGGACCCACACCGGGCAGCGCGTCGAGCGCGGCGCGGGCCTCCTCGCGGTCAGCGCCGGGTCCGAGGTCGAGCTGGCCGGTGGCGAGCGCCGTACCCAGGGCGCTGAACGTCCGCCGGCGGGCGGCGGGCAGGGCCGGATCGGCCTCGAGCAGTTGCCCCGGGGTCGGGAAGAGGTGGGTGAGTCCGCCCGCGGGGTCGTCCACGGGGTCCCCGTGGGCGGCCACCAGGGCGGCGGTCGTGGTGCGCGCGGCGGCGGTCGACACCTGTTGGCCGAGGACCGCCCGAACGGCGAACTCGGCGCCGTCCACCGTGCGGGGGACCCGACGGCCCGGCGCCTTGGCCACCAGCGGAGCGAGGGCCGCGTCCCGCGACAGCACGCGGTCGACGGCCTCGGGGTCGGCGTCGAGGTCGAGCAACCGGCGGCACCGGGCGATGGCCGTGGTCAGGTCGGCGACATCGGCGAGCTCCAGACGGCACACGATGTGGTCCGGTGCAGGCGTGAGCGCCACCACACCCGCACCGTGCGCCAGGCGCAGGGTGCGCCGGTAGGTGGTGCCCACCACCTCCTCCACACCGGGCACCGCCGTCGCCGCCAGGTGGCCGAAGAGGTTGTCCGGGCTGAGCGGTGCCCGGAAGGGGAGCCGGACGACGACCGATCCCGTCCCGGGCTCGGCCGGGCGTCCCGACCGGCGGAGCCGCAGTCCGGTCGGCGACATGTCGAACACGGCCCGGACGGTGTCGTTGAACTGGCGGATGCTGGCGAAGCCGGCCCCGAAGGCCACGTCGGCCATCGACAGGGAGGTGGTCTCGATCAGCACGCGCGCCGTCTGGGCCCGCTGGGCCCGGGCCAGGGCGACCGGACCGGCGCCGACCTCCGCGAGCAGCAGTCGTTCGACCTGCCGCACGCTGTAGCCGAGCTGGTCGGCGAGGCCCGGCACCCCGGCCAGGTCGATGACCCCGTCGGCGATGAGCCGCATGGCCCGGGCCACGACATCGGCCCGCACGTCCCACTCCGGCGAGCCGGGGGTGGCATCGGGTCGGCACCGCTTGCAGGCCCGGAAGCCGGCCCGTTGGGCCGCCGCCGCGGTGGGCAGGAAGCGGACGTTCCGGCGCAGGGGCGTGCGGGCCGGGCAGCTCGGTCGGCAGTAGATCCGGGTCGAGAGCACGGCGGTCACGAACCACCCGTCGAACCGGGGGTCCCGCGACTGCACGGCGAGGTAGCAGCGGTCGGGGTCGTCGTGCACCGCCCCAGTGTGCTCCAACGACCGCCGCCGCACTGGCGGAATTACGACATGACAGCGCGTCCCGCCGGCCCCGACCGGGATAGCGTCGTCAGGAGCGCGGACCGACCGCGCCGGAGGGGGACGGTCATGCACGTCGGAAGGGCCACCGCGCGGTGCGCCAGGCGACTCGCCGTCCTCGCCCCGCTGCTCATCGGCGTCGTGGCCCTGGTGGCCGGGCCGGCTTCGGCCGCCACGGTCCCGGTCAGCCGGGCCGCCCCCTACCTGACCCTCGGCTGGGGTGATCCTCCCGACCCGGCCACCGTCATGACCGCCACCGGCATCCACGACTTCACCCTCGCCTTCGTGCTGGCCCACCGGGGCTGCTCCCCCGAGTGGGACGGGACCCGGCCGCTGCTCGGCGGCAGCGACGCGGCGTCGATCGCCGCCATCCGGGCCGCCGGTGGTGACGTGTCCGTCTCCTTCGGTGGATGGTCGGGCCACAAGCTCGGCAGCGCCTGCCGGACGCCCACCGCGTTGGCGGGAGCCTACGAGAAGGTCATCGACGACTACGGCCTGGAGGCCATCGACATCGACATCGAGCACACCGAGATCTCCGACGCGGCCACGCGGCTACGGGTGGTCACCGCCCTGCGCCGCGTGCAGGTGGACGACCCGTCGGTCGAGATCACCATCACCTTCGGGACGACGCCGACCGGTCCTGACAGCGCCGGCCGCAGCCTCATCGCCGACGCCGTCTCCGTGGGCCTCCAGCCCTACGCCTGGACGATCATGCCCTTCGACTTCGGCGCGCCCGAGTCGGACATGGGGGCCACCACCGTGGCGGCGGCCGAGGGGCTGCACGCCGACCTCATGTCCGCCTACGACGAGGGTTCGTCCACCGCTTACAGCCACATGGGGATCTCGTCGATGAACGGTCTGACCGACGAGACGGACGAGACCGTCAGCCCGGCGGACTTCCAGACCATCCTCGACTACGCCGAGGCGGACCACCTGGCCCGGGTGACGTTCTGGATGGTCGACCGGGACCGGGCCTGCTCGTCGGGGGAGACCCCGGGCAACTCGTGCAGCGGGATCGACCAGACCCCCTGGGAGTTCACCACCATGACGGCCGGCTACACCGGCTGACCGCCACCCGCACCCCTACCCGTCGGCCGTCCGGTCGTCGGCCGCCCGCCAGCAGTACCAGGCGACCAGGCTGCGGTAGGGCCGGTACGGATCGCCCAGACCGTGGAGGTCCTTGGGGTTGGGCAACTCCTCCAACCCCCAGGCGCGGGCGAAGCCGGCCCGCACGCCGTAGTCCCCGGTCGGCCAGACGTCGAGCCGGCCCAGGGCGGTCATGAGGAACATCTGCGCCGTCCACGGCCCGATGCCCCGCACGACGGTCAGATGGGCGACCACGTCCTCGTCCGTCATCCGGCCCATCCGCTCCAGGGCCACGTCGCCCGAGGCCACCTTGTCCGCCAGGTCGACCAGGGACGCCGTCTTCGCTCCGCTCAGCCCGCACCCCCGCAGCACCTCCACGGGGGTGGCCAGGACCCGTCCCGCCGTCACCTCGCCGTCCAGGGCCTCCACGAACCGACCGTGGATCGACGACGCCGCGGCCCCGGCCAGCTGCTGGTACACGATGCTGCGGGCCAGGTAGTCGAAGCGGTGGCCGACGGGCACGCGTCGACGGGCCGGAGGTGGCCCGTGGCGCTCGACGAGGCCGGCGATCACGGGATCGGCGGCGGCCAGTTCGGCCACCGCGGCGGCGAGGGTGGGGGACGGCACCCCGCGATGATGCCAGCCCCGTGCGACCGTCGGGGTGGGGCGTAGGCTCGCGTCGGGCAGCCAGGGCACCGACGACCAGGAGGAGCATTCCATGGAGGGCGATGTCGTATCCGTTGAGCGGATCATCCCGGCCGGCCCGGCGGCGATCTTCGCCCTGGTGGCCGACGCCTCACGGCACCCCGAGATCGACGGATCGGGGACCGTCCGCCAGATCAAGCCCGGCGCCCCGCAGAAGCTGAGCCTGGGTGCCACCTTCGGGATGTCGATGAAGGCGGGCATCGGCTACTCGATGGAGTCGACGGTCATCGAGTTCGAGGAGAACCGGCGCATCGCCTGGCAGAGCCGGCCCGGCGGCTTCGTCGGCAAGTTCGTGGCCGGCCGCATCTGGCGGTACGAGCTCGAGCCCGTGGAGGGCGGGACCCTGGTGCGGGAGAGCTGGGACATCAGCCAGGACCACCAGCGGGCGTTGCTCAAGCTCGGCGGGCTCCCGACCAAGACCGCGGAAAACATGACCAAGACGCTCGAGCGGATCGAGACGATCGTCACGACGGCGTAGCGGACGCCCGGCAGTCTCCCGTACGGAGGCGGTGAGGAAGCATCGGGCCCCCGGCGGTGTTGGACCGGACGTGACCACACTCTCGGTGCTCG
>Ga0181528_10002641_pt1 | contig 11082 bp, 10 predicted proteins | sample PEATcosm2014_Bin_47_FD_119742 | JGI IMG/M metagenome (GOLD analysis project Ga0181528, IMG submission 119742) | Peatland microbial communities from MTU Mesocosm Facility, Houghton, MI, USA - PEATcosm2014_Bin10_10_metaG | ecosystem: Environmental > Terrestrial > Soil > Wetlands > Peat | place... | reverse complement strand
TTCGAGCGCAGCTATCCTCACCAACTCTCCGGAGGCATGGCACAGAGAGTGGCAATCGCCCGTGCCCTCGTCAGCCGCCCTCAACTCCTGTTGCTGGACGAGCCCTTTGGAGCACTCGACGCCGCAACCTTCAGCAAGGCGATGAATCCTGCGACTATCAACACTTCTACGTTTACCGTGACCGGACCAAATGGCGCGAGCGTTGCGGGGAAAGTTTCCTACGCGCCGGCGACTGATATCGCCACCTTTGCACCTTCGGCTGGTCTTACTCCAAGCACCCAGTTCACCGCTACGATTACCACCGGTGCAACTGACACCTACGGCAATACTATCGAAGCCAATTTCGTATGGACTTTCACAACGTCTGCTTCCTGTCCGGCTGCCGCCCCTTTAGTGACCGTCGTAACTCCGGCGAATGCTACCTGTCCTGAAACGGCCGTTGTCAGCGCCGCATTCAGTGAGGCGATGAAGCCCGCGACTATCAATGCCTCTACGTTTACTTTGACCGGGCCAGGCGGGGCGAGCGTGGCTGGCGCTGCCACCTACACCGTGGCGACCCAGACTGCCACCTTCACTCCCACGGTTAGCCTTGCACCGAGTACAACGTTTACTGCCACGATTACCACCGGGGTGGCGAATATGTCGGGCAATCCTCTGACGGCTGAAAAAGCCTGGACGTTCACGACTTCCACGTCCTGTGCGACTACTCCGCCTACTGTGACGCTCGTAACTCCGCCGAACAGCGCTACTCCGATTTGCCCCAACTCGGCGGTTGTCACCGCGGCATTCAGCAAAGCGATGAACCCTGCGACCATCACCAGCTCTACATTTACATTGAAAGCAGGCGTGACGAGCGTGGCCGGCACGGTCACCTACGTTGCGGCGACCGATATTGCCACCTTTACACCTACGGTTAGTCTTGCCCCGAGCACAACCTTTACCGCCACAATCGCCACCGGAGTAGCTGACACATACGGCAACCCACTGGCAGTTAATTATGTATGGACGTTCACGACCTCTGCAGCGTGTACGCCACCTCCTGTCCCAGGGTTGGGATCGGCCTGCGCTTTCGGAATTCTGGCCGGCTCCACGGTTACCAATGTCACGGGGACGGTTACAACCGTCAGTGGCAATGTTGGGGTCTGGCCGGGAACCGCAGTAACCGGATTCGGCCCCCCGGCATCCATCACAGGCACTATCGATGCGGGCGACGCGGTTGCCCAGACCGCTCAGGGTGATTTGACGACTGCGTACAACAGTGCCGCCGGAGCAGCAGGAGGTGCCGTCCTCACTGCAGATATCGGAGGGCAGACCCTTCCGCCGGGAGTCTATCGCACCACCAGCGCCCAGCCCTCACTGGGAATAACTGGGAACCTCACCCTCGATGGTCAGGGCAATCCAAATGCTGCCTGGACCTTCCAGGTCGTATCCACGCTGGTAACCGCAGCCGGTAACAGCAAGGTCATCCTGATCAACAGTGCTCAACCCCAGAACGTGCTCTGGCAGGTCGGCAGTTCAGCGACGCTAGGAATCGACACCACATTCGTGGGAACCATCATGGCAGAGACATCCGTCACGGCTACCACCGGCGCGACTCTTGACGGAAGGGCGTTAGCCTTGACCGGGGCCGTTACATTGGACGATACGACGGTTGTCGTTCCTCCCTGCCAATAGGGTACTGCTCGCAGTGGGACCAGCTAAAGGTTGGTCCCACTAACCCTCAGGCTGAACTAAACATTTCGCGTTTTTGAAATTTGGAGAATATTCGCATGTCATCTCATTCGATCGGCCATTTCGGTCGTGTTTTAGCAATGTTGTCGGCAACGGCTACTCTCCTGTGCGCGTTTGGCACGCTGGCCGTGGCTCAGGAGCAACCTGCTCCCAAGTGGGAACTTTACGGCGGATACTCATTCTGGTATCCCGGCGCGGACGTGCACGGTGTCCTTCCGACAGGATTGGTGCCAGTGACCAGCCGCTTGGACTCGAATCCGCGCGGCGCTGGTGCTTCGGTCACCTATGACTTCACTCGGCATTTCGGCCTCACCGTCGATGCCAGCGACCATTGGGGCATCAGTGAAAAAGGCATACCGGGCGCGTGCTGCAGGGACGCCGATTTATCCACCCTCTCCATTGGCCCGAAGTTCACCTTGCGCTATTCTCATTTCGCTCCATTTCTTGAGGTGCTGGGCGGCGACCAACGTCTTTACCCTGAAGGCTTCCACCATATCGACAAATTAGGGCTCATGGCCGGCGGTGGTCTAGATGTCAATATAACCAGGCATTTTGCTTTAAGGCCGATCAGGGCCGACTTTCTAACGTCCAGTTACCGCTACGGGCCCTCGGCCTCGACTCCGACCACCGTTCTCACGGGCGTGCGACTGCAGACTGGCATCGTGTTTATGTTCGGCGGCACGCCTGTCGTGCCAACCAGCGCGATATGCTCGGTACAGCCAACGGAAGTCTTCCCAGGCGAGCCAGTGACTGCCACTGCCGGCGGATCCAATTTCAAACCCAAGCGCACGGTAAGGTACGAATGGTCCGGCTCCGGAGTGAAAGTCTCCGGCAGCAGCGCTTCTACTCAGATCGACACCAACGGATTACTGCCAGGTACCTACCAGATCATGGCTAATTTGAGCGACGGCAGCCGTAGAGGCGTTGCTACCTGCAACGCCCGGTTCATCGTGAAGCAGCCCAATCCTCCGTCCATTGCATGCTCCGCGAGCCCTGCGACGCTGCAAACAGGCGGAACCTCGACCATTAGTTCGACTGCCAGCAGCCCCGACGGCCGCAGCTTGACTTACAGCTACGCCGCCAGCGCTGGAAGCATCACCGGCAACACGTCTACAGCGGTCCTCAGCACCAGCGGTGCACCGCTTGGGACGATCACCGTGACTTGCAATGCAGCCGATGACCGCAATCCGCCGCTGGCGGCTTCTTTCACAACCACCGTCAACGTGCAAGCGCCACCGCCGCCACCAACAGTAGAAGCCAGCGCTATCGAGAAGAGGCTTGCTCTACACAGTATCTATTTTGCAACCGCCAAGCCCACGCCTGAGCATCCCGACGGCGGTCTGCTTGCCAGTCAAGAAAAGACTCTAATTACGCTCGCTCGTGATTTCCAGACCTATCTTCAGGGCAAGCCAGATGCTCGCTTGATTCTTGAAGGCCATGCCGACCCGCGCGGTTCCGCGGAATACAATCAGGCGCTTTCCGAACGGCGTGTCGACCGCACTAAGCGCTTCTTGGTGGAACACGCCGTTCCAGCAACTAGTATTCAGACCGAGGCGTTCGGAAAACAGCATAACCTCACCGATGCTGAAGTAAAAAGTGCGGTTGAGCAAAACCCCGAGTTGAACAGGGGAGACCGGCAGAAATTGCTCGATCATATGAATACGATCGTCCTCGCCAGCAACCGCCGTGTAGACATCGTTCTGAGCAATGCTGGTCAGAAGCCTCAGGAGTCATTCCGCGAGTACCCGTTCAACGCAGCGGATTCACTGACCCTGCTCGATACCAGCGAAACCAATAAGCCGGCACATTCCCCTGCGAAAAAAAGGAGTGCCACCAAGAAACGATAGCTTAAGTATTACGGCTATTTGTGTGGCCCGTCGTCAATCGGCGGGCCACAGCTTTTCATAGCCGGTGTATTCAATAGAAACATCTTGCTAATTCCAGTGCTGGCATGCTCTCGCCTAATCGCGGCGATAGTTTCGACGGCAGTGGACGCGGTGTCGATTCCGTAGCCCGCCCAAGACTCTCTTAAGGCTCTTCCGCTCCCACCATTCGATCTCTAATCGCTCGATCTCGCCGCAGTAGATTCCAGCATACGGGCTGACGAGTGACGCTCGCCAGGCGCTCGGCGAGGATGATTGGTACCCCGAAGTCTCATCGTGTGTAGCGCAACCACGGCGCGGAGTCGAAGTAGTGAGTTCAACAACCAGCACGAAAGGAACATGCTTCAGTTACCTGACCGCGCGAGCGCCAAAACTGCAACAGAACAAATGCCAGAAATCTTGCGGGCGGAAGTTGCGAGACGGCAAGCTCAAAGACTACGGCACTTCTGTTTGCTCGCGAAGCCAGCCGGACCAGAGAGAACTGTTTGGCCGAGTGGAGGCTTTAGCTGACTCATCGTATAGCCACAGCCTCAAGGGCCATCCTGTGTAGATGATGGGAACCCGGAGTTTATTCCGGCGGTGGATGAGTCGTATCTAGACCCACTGTTTTAGAGACAGCCTCAGGCCACCGATTTCGGTGGCCTAAGTTCTTTGCTGTCAACAGCGGCGGAAGTGGTCGGCGGGAACCCCTTGGAGACAGACTCCCTCGCATCCTTTATTACACGGCAGACGCTGGCTTTCGAGATCTGGTAGGCGGCCGCCAGGTCGCCGAGGGTCTTGCCGTTCTGCCGATCACGCAGCAGAGCAACACGATCAACCTGCAGTGGAGCCCGGCCGATCTGCTGACCTTCGAGGCGGGCACGCCGCATTCCGGCGCGCACTCTTTCTATAATAAGGTTACGTTCCAGCTCGGCGATGGCGCCGATGATGACGACCATGGCTCTGCCAAGGGGGCCGCTGGTATCAACGTTCTCTCTGAAGCTGATGAACTCTATATTTTCGTGGTTGAGTTCGTCGAGCACTTCGAGGAAGTGCCGGGTTGAGCGGGCAATGCGGTCGAAGGCCCAGCACAGGACGATCTGGAACTTGCCGCGGCGGGCATCGGCAAGTAACTGATCGAGACCAGGGCGCCGGGCTTTGGCCCCGCTGATCCGATCGGTGTATTCGTGAACGACCTCGAACCCACGCTGCGCGGCCAGCCCGCGCAGATCGTACATCTGGGTTTCCGGATGCTGGTCCAGGGTGGAAACACGGAGGTATAAAACGGTCTTTTTCACTGGCGCCGAGCTTTCTTCTTCGGAGCAACGCCATTCTTCGATACATACTCATGGATAAACTGCAGGAGAACATCGGTCATGTTCTCTCCCTTGGCGGCCGTTGCCGCCTTGAACCCGTCATGCAGGCTCACTTCTACGTTGATATTCATTCGTTTCACCTTTTGCTCTGTCATTTCTGTCACCTCCAGTCCGGGCCGGCCGTCCCCCCTGGAGATGAGCATAACTTATATGAGTACGGACGGATCAACATTCCGGCGAGGGAGGGTCCGAAGTCAGATCCGCTGATCTGTAGTGCTGCTCCGGAACCCAGACATCGTCCCCGGCGATGCAGTGGGATACTTCCAGCCCGGACATCTCAATTGAACCGATTTCTATCATGCTCATATACTCATATCTCGAAACAGCGACCCCGTCAAGCGAAATCCGCTGGGATTGTCTAACTATGTTGAGTATCTAGTCTTCACTGGATCGTGATGCAGGTCCCTCGATCGGCGACACCATCGATCAGATCGATGCTCAGACCCTCAGCTCTGTCGGCCAGTTGTCTGTTCCAACCCAGGCATTCTATTCCGACCAGGTGCTGCCATTCGACGTGACCCTTGCAGGCGCGAACGAATACGGCGCAATGGCCTGTGCAAAGATCTTCGGCGTGGAAATTCTGAACGAAGGTTCCGGCGTTTCGATTGACGATGCTGTCACCGAGATGCAGGCGACGTTCGTGGCGCGCGCTGTGGAACCAATGACCGCAGTGGCCAGTCCGTATCCGGTTAGCACCAACTCCGGCGCATAACCAGGTCTCGTCGTCCTTCCCAACAACATCAGCCCTCGCGCGCGCGTACGGCGGGCGACAATACCTCCAGCCATCCGGATCGGGACCAGAGAGTTTCAATCCACGCCCGCGTACGGCGGGCGACCTTGCTGAAGTTCTTCTTCGAGACACCCTCAGCGTTTCAATCCACGCCCGCGTACGGCGGGCGAGGAATCGGCCGCGGCACCAGTACCAGCTCACGGCGACCGGTAAACGCGAGGCCCGTGTAGCCTGGAAACCGTTTCTCGACAGTGACGATCCACCGTCCGATCTGGATTCGCTCCTGCGGGTAGTGGATATGGCGGCCCACTACCGTGCTGACAAGAAGAAGATTGGCTCATTCTTGAAACGCGCTGCGGATAGAAGGGCGCAGTTGTCCCAACACGCGGGTCTGAGTACTACGGCCACCCGCTCTCGCGACAGGATTTCGTACATGGGCATGCGCGTCCGCTGCGATGAGGCACGTCTTTACGCCGAGGCCGATACGCTTCTCAGCATCGCCAGACTGTTTCATGTAAAAGGCGTGGTTGAAGGCCAGCAGACGCTGATGTAACGCCATCGCCGGCCCAGCACAAAAGGCTGCTGAAGCCTTTTGAGGTAGCTCACCCCCGCTCACCCCATCAGTTTCCCCTGAGTCCCTCAGCGCGGGTCAATTTGCCATCGTACCTATGCGACGATGCGTTGCGCCCCTACCCCTGATATTCCTCTGTTTGAAGAATTTCATGCGCGAGTCTTTGGCAGGCGGAGACCCGCGTGTCACCTTGAAAACAATTCCGTTGCTCATGGAGGTAAACGGCAAACATCGACCGCGTCACCCGGCACAGGAGCGCCTGGTAGTCACGGAGCACGGCTGTGAGGCTCCCCTCAAATTTAGAGTCGTCAATCAGGTCATCATGGAGGCTGTTGATTTTCAATCCGATGTTGTAGTTCCCCGACCCCCGCCGCCAGGGCGGCAGGGCGGCTTTGATGCGCCCCTCCCCAGCATCCAAATTGCAGATTCGCTTGTCGGGACGGATTTGGTGCGCTATCACACGGAAGAACTCCCAGGGCTCCGTCCGCCGGGAACGTACTACCGGTTTAACAGTGCAGACTTCGGACAATGGATGGGTGTAGCCGCTAGTAGCAGCCGCAGCAATGCCTTGTCCGAGTTTGACCGATTGCATAGTGCGGTAGCGCCGGGTCAGTTGAGCATCACCTTTCGATCAGACCTGCATCCCTGCACGCCGAAATCTTCCTCGGTGGCAGTACCAGACTCGAGCCGCATATCAGCAGATGCCAAGTTGGCTGGTGCAGAAGATTCTTCCCAAGCATTGCATCTCGGGACAAGTTCCTCTAATGTCATGTGCGCGACACCAGTGAAGCGGAGAGGCAAAAGCATGTCCCGCCGAACTGGGCAAGCAGGTCACATAGAAAGAAGTGGTAAATGGTGGGTCGTACGTTGGTGGATGGATCTGGAGGGTCAGGACAATCGGGTCCATAAGCGGGCTCGTATCTGCCCGATATCCGGACCTGGAGTTCTGTCGAAGAGCGAACGTACACGCCGCGCCCGTCAGATCATTGCGGAAAGCGGGGCCGATACGGTCGAACACTTCAACGCTGTGGTGGTGAAAAAGCAGGAGACTGTCACAACGTTCCAAGAACAGGGTGCGCGGTGGCTCGAAGCATTGCGAACAAGGAAGCGGAAGCCCGTTGCACTGAGCACAACTGAAGACTGGGAACGCATTTTGGGCAACTGGCTGAATCCGCATATCGGGACTTTGCCGATCTCCGAAGTCAATAACGCTTCGCTGAAGCGGCTGGTTGCGGCTATGTCTGGGGCTGGGTTGTCTCCCAAGACCATCGATAACTATGCCGGACTGGTGAAGATGGTGGTGGCTTCTGCAGTGGACGCAGAGGGGGAAGAGATTTTTCCCCGCAAGTGGAACCACGAGTTCATCGACATGCCCGTCGTAGAGAAGTCGAAGCAGAACACGCCCTGCTTTTCAGGGGATGTGATGACGGGGCTGGCAGGATGGAAGAAGCCGCGTGAGCGGGTGCTGTTCATCTTGTGCGGTGCGGCGGGACTGAGGATTGGGGAGGCACTTGGTATTGAAATCGACAAGCACATCGCTTCAGATTTCTCGCTTCTAAAAATCCGTCAGAAGGCTCGTCCAAGATCGAAGAGCGGCTGAAAACCCAGAGTGCGCTTCGGGACGTAGACCTTCATCCGGCAATTGCAAGCCTGCTGAAGGAGTTCGTCGGCGGGCGCAAGTCCGGGTTCCTGTTCTCGACCCGGAATGGCAAGCCGATAGCGTCGTCCAATGTCATTCGTCGCCATCTACACCCGGCTCTGGAGAAACTGAAGTATGTGAACCCGCACACCGGAAACCACAAGGCAGGCAATCACGCCTTTCGGCGATTCCGGAATACATATCTGCGGAATCACACAGAGTGTCCTGAAGGGCTTTACAAGTACTGGATGGGGCACGCTGGAGAGGGAATGAGTGACCTCTACGACAAAATCAAAGAGGACGTTCCATTCCGCAAGAAGTGGGCTGAGCAGTGTGGTTTCGGTTTCACTTTGCCCTCAGTTGTACCGAATGTACCGAAAAAGGCACCAAAAACGAAAGCGGCCAAGGCCGCGTAAGTAATTGAAAAGGTGAGAGAAAGAATGGTCGGCTTTAGAGGACGACTTTAGAACTTTGCTCGTTTCCGGGGCGGCAGACAAGATTGGTCTCGCGTATTAGTTCGCGGCGATAACCAGGAGAGTTGCGTCATCCTGAAATAGGCCGCCGCAATGGTCGGTGACTTGCATAAGAAGCTGGTTACTCAGCTCGTTTGCAGAGAGTGCGACATTGGCCTTGGCGAATGCCGCGACGCTCGTTTCTTCGAATTCCTTGCCGTCAACATCGGATGCCTCGGTGATGCCGTCTGTGAAAAGGAGCAACCGGTCTCCCGCCCTTAACTCGACGATCGAGTCCTCATAATTCCAAGCCGGGAAAACGCCGAGCACGGCGCCGCCCTGCTCAACTATCCGAACGGAACCGCCGCTGACGAGGATGGGGTAAAGATGCCCTGCGTTACAGTATTGAAACGTACGCGTCTCAGCATCCAGGATTCCGTAAAGAAAAGTCACAAACTTTCCGATCGCAATGTTTTCGTGCAGCAGTCTGTTGACTTCGCTACAAAGCCGGGACGGGCTTTCGGAGTCGTTTGCGAACGCGCGCACCGCGGCTTGAACGTTGGCCATCAGCAGAGCCGCAGATACACCTTTTCCAGCTACGTCGGCAATGCAGATTCCCAGCCGATGGCTCCCGAGCCGGAGTACATCATAATAGTCCCCACTCACAAAACGAGCAGGCAGCCATGCGCCTGCAACCTCGAATCCCGGAAGTTGGGGAATCGCTCTCGGAAGCAGCGACTGTTGTATCTCCCGGGCACGCTGCAGCTCCTGGTCCTGTATTTCCAAACGTGCGGCGCCGTGTTCCACCGATTGCTGGAGCTCGGTGTTGCGCTTCACAAGTCGGTCTTTCGTGCTGTGGTACAGAAACGCGATTACACCGAAGACAAACGTGACCAGGAACGCAAACTTCCATCCCAGTCGAATGAACTCGGAAAGCGGCAACCGGGCCGGCGGAGCAATCCACCAAACAACTACACCCGTAATGAGATAAACAGGGACCGCGAGCACCAGCAGGACGGACAGGAAGATCAGCCAGTTGAAAGGAAATGGCTTGTCCCGATAGAGGAAGCCCAGGCGATTCATTGCCGGTGAGAGCAGATTTCCGATGCAGAAAGTGCTTACCAGGGCCGTCCCGAAATTGATCTGCTGTCCGTTGGCCCAGAAAACGCCACCGATGACCGCAGAAATGGCGGCGTAAACGCTCTGCTGCCGGAAGAATCGGGCCAAGGTTAGATAGGTCACGCGCACAGTACCACCAAGTCTGAAACCACTATCGAGCTATTGATGAGGCGGGCGAGGACGAGTACTCAGCGAGCTCTCTTCCGTGGTCGCGATCATACCATCTCGCCCATTGTGATGCTGCCATGAGCTGCGGCTTCGAAGGCGCGCGTCTACGATGCTAAGGGCCACGCATCGGGAACACCAGGCGCGAAACAGGACTTCGCGTCGTCTACGTGCGACGAGTTCTAAAGTGCGAAATGGGTTTGCTTCTAAGTTGCTGAAACGTAAGATTTTTTTTAATGGTCGGGGAGAGAGGATTTGAACCTCCGACCCCCTGGTCCCGAATTTGAAAAAGGACGCTAAGTCCTTTCATATCAATAGGTACTCAGCGATGCTCAGCCGTGACATTGCTGCTAAGTCGTTTATTTTCTATGAGACGTTTTCAGTCATTTTCTTATTGGCGCCCCCGACTAGCGCCCCACAACAGCACCAACTGCACATTTCTTTGCCTTTGCGCGCCGATTAGAAAACCAATTGGCGCCCCAGCCTCCAACTAGCGCCCCATTGTGTTCAGCAATGTTATTTGTTCACGTCCCGTGAAAAAGGGTTGCTGAACATCTCCTTGCCTCCGAAGTCCCTTCGTCACGCAGGAACTGCGGACGAACGACTTCGTTTCTTATCATCGATCCCTGCTTAGGCCAGCGCCAATTCTTTTGTCTTTACCACATGAGGGAACGGACTAATCTTCGGCTGTTTCGCCTTCCGCGCTTGCCACAGGTCATACTGCATCTGCATCTTCAGCCAGAACTCGGGCGAGGTGCCCAGGGCCGCCGAGAGCCGCAGCGACATCGCCGCCGACACGCCTGCCCGACCATTCAGAATCCGCGAAAGGTGTGCGCGGGTTACGCTCAGGCGCTTTGCCGCTTCCGCCGCCACGGTCATCTCGCCCAGATAGTTCTCAAGACCCCTCCGGGGTGTGCTGGCTTGAAAATCATGGTCTCACCCACTATTGAGTGTACGCATTGTGCGTATATAATTACGCTATATGCGTACACGAAGCACCCTTGACGCCTTGTTCCCGTCCGTGCGGATTGGGGTGCTTTCCGCTACGCTGCTCCAGCCGGAACGTTGGTGGTTCATGACGGAATTGGCCCAGCGTTTGAGGACTACTCCATCGAGCCTCCAGCGTGAACTTAAGTCACTGGTAGCAGCGGGGCTGCTCCTGCGCCGCCAGGACGGACGTCGTGCCTATTTCAAAGCAAATCCCGATTCTCCGCTCTTTGCCAACTTGCGCGGGTTGATCGAAAAGACCAGCGGGCTTGTGCCAACCCTCATCTCTGCCCTCAAACGCTTTGATGACCGGATCGAACTAGCATTCATCTACGGTTCCATCGCACGGAGCGAAGAACGCTCTGCCAGTGACGTGGACCTGATGATCGTCGGTACGCTGAGGCAGATTGACTTGCTTCCGGCTCTGCGGAAACTCGAGGCCAGCTTCAG
>Ga0181528_10002640_pt1 | contig 11084 bp, 6 predicted proteins | sample PEATcosm2014_Bin_47_FD_119742 | JGI IMG/M metagenome (GOLD analysis project Ga0181528, IMG submission 119742) | Peatland microbial communities from MTU Mesocosm Facility, Houghton, MI, USA - PEATcosm2014_Bin10_10_metaG | ecosystem: Environmental > Terrestrial > Soil > Wetlands > Peat | place... | reverse complement strand
GACGGCAAGATTTTCGTCTTCGACCTGCAGCAGGTCATCCGCATCCGCACCGGCGAGACCGGCAAGGAAGCGCTGTGAACCGCATTTGCATCGACGCATTCATGTTTTCGCGCGACAACCAGAACGACACCATGCGCTGAGACGACCGGGTTCTTTCCAAGGGATGCCTCCCGCGAGGGCGGCAATTTAGGGGCCTGCTTGCTGGCCCCCTTTTTTTGCCTGGCGGGCACGCAACGTTCCGTCACGGATTCACGCCGGCAGCAAGCCGCGCGCGACGCGTTTGCGCAGCTCGGGCAGGCAAGATCCGCAATTGGTACCGCACCGCAGGCGAACCTGCACGCCGGCCAGGCGCTGTTCCACGGAAGCCTGCGGTTCGGCGCGCGCCAGCTCGTCGAGCACGGCATCGATCTGCCCGGCACAGACATCGAAGCACGAGCACACCTGCGGGCTGCGTGGGCCCAGCGCCGGCGGAGCGGCGGCGCCGGGCCGCAGCAGCAGGCGCCCATAGGCTTGCGCCGGCGCCTGGCGCTCGAGCAATTCGCGTATCCACGCGCCGGAGCTGGTGTCGCCGGCCAGCAGGAAGCCGTCGAGCCGCTGCGCCGGACCAGCGCCACTCAGCCGCATCGACCGCCAATGGCCATGGCGGCGATCGGCGTAGCGCAGGACATCGGCGCCGGCCAGGCCGAGGATGCTCTCGACCTCGCGCAGCAGCGCCGGCGTGGCCGGCTCGTACCCGGCCACGCGAAACTGCACGCCCTGGCGCTCGGCGTCCGCGCTGGCCATGCCGAAGGGCAGGCTGACCGCATAGGGAAAGCCGGCCATCAGCTCGCGCAGCTGCTGCTGCGCACGGACCGCGCGCTCCGCGGGCAACCAGGCCATCGCCATCAGCCGCCAGGGCAGTTCCGCGCGCAGGATCTTGACGGCGGCATGCTTGAGCTCCGGCTGGTGGCTGGCCGGACAGTTCTGCGGCAGCGTCAAGGCATTGACGCCGCCGGCGCGCTGGCCGGTGCGCGTGGTGCCGCCGAGGAAGCCGTCGCCCCAATGCATCGCCAGGAACACCTGGGTGCGCGCCATCGCCTCGCTCGCGCGCGTGGCCACGATGAGCGAACCGCGCCGCGACGTCACATGCACGAGATCGCCCTCGACGAGGGCGAGGCGCTCCATGTCGCGCGGGTGCATGTCGAGCGCCGGCTCCGGATCGTGGCCGAACAGCTGCCCCAGCGTCCCGGTCCGGCTCATGCCGTGCCATTGGTCGCGCAAGCGCCCGGTCAGCAGCGAAAACGGGTAGCGCACGTCGCGCGGCTCGGCCACCGGACGGTAGGGAACGTCGGCGAAGCGCGCCCGGCCGTCGCCGGTGGCAAAGCGCCCGTCCTCGTAGAGGCGGGCGGCGCCGAGCGCCGCGCCCGCGGGAAAGGGCCACTGCTGCGGCCCGGCGGTATCGAGCAGCGCGTAGCTCAGCCCGGTGATGTCCAGGTCGCGGCCGCGCGTGCTTTCGCGATGCTCGTTCCAGATGTCCTGCGGTCCACCGTATGCAAAGCCGCTGGCGGACTGAGGGCGCAGGCGCGCCTCGAGTCGGCGCGCCAGCTCGACGCCGATCCACCAGTCCGGCCGCGCCGCGCCCGGAGGGGCGACTGCAGCGCGTACGCGGCTGATGCGCCGCTCCGAATTCGTGACGGTGCCGTCCTTTTCCCCCCAGCTCGCCGCGGGAAGCAGCAGATCGGCATAGCGTGCGGTTTCTGTGCCGCCAAAGGCCTCCTGCACCACCAGGAAGTCGACGCGCTCGAGCGCGCGTCGCACCAGGGCCTGGTCGGGCATCGACTGGGCCGGATTGGTACAGGCGATCCACAGCGCCTTGATCTGGCCGGCCGCAGCTGCCTCGAACATCTCGACTGCGGTCCGTCCCGGGTGCTCCGGCACCGACGCGACATTCCACAACCGGGCGATCTGCGCGCGGTCCTGCGCATCGCCCAGGTCGCGATGGCCGCTGGCCAGGTTGGCCATGGCGCCCACCTCGCGGCCGCCCATCGCATTGGGCTGGCCGGTGAGCGACAGCGGTCCGGCGCCGGGTCGGCCGATCTGGCCGGTCGCCAGATGCAGATTGATGAGGGCGGCGTTCTTGGCGGTGCCGTCGGCGCTCTGGTTCAGCCCCTGGCAGTAGAGCGACAGCGTAGCGGCAGCGGGTTCGCCGTCCTTCTGGCCGAACCAGTGCGCGGCGCGCACCAGGTCGGCCTCCGCGATGCCGCAGACCCGCGCGGTTTCGCGCGGCGTGAACTCGCGCACGCGCTCGCGCAAGGCGGCGAAACCGGCGGTGTGGTGCTCGATGAAGCCGGTATCGAGCAGGCCGTCCCACAGCAGCACGTGCAGCATGCCGTGGAACAGCGCGACATCGGTACCGGGCGCCAGCGGCAGGAACAGGTCGGCCGCTTCGGCCGTGGCGGTGCGGCGCGGGTCGGCGACGATGATGCGCAACCGGGGGTTGGCGCGCCGCGCGTCCTCGATTCGGCGGAACAGCACCGGATGCGCCCAGGCCATGTTGGCGCCGACGATGAAGATCGTGCTGGCCCGTTCGAGGTCCTCGTAGCAGGCCGGCGGCGCGTCCGCACCGAGCGTCAGCTTGTAGCCTGCCACCGCGCTGCTCATGCACAGGCGCGAGTTCGAATCGATGTTGTTGGTCTGCAGCAGCCCCTTGGCGAGCTTGTTGAATACGTAATAGTCCTCGGTCAGGAACTGGCCCGACACGTAGAAGCCCACCGCGTCGGCCCCATGCGCCGAGACGATTGCGCCGATCCGCTCGGCCGCGTGGTCCAGGGCCGCATCCCAGGACAGCGGCTGCGGCACGGCGTCGCGCGCAGCCCGCCGCATCGGCTGCAGCAGGCGTGCCTGCTCGGTGATCGCGGCCGACGCCGTCCGGTGCAGCGCGCTGCCCTTGGAGCACAGGCGGCCGAAATTCGCCGGGTGATCGGGGTCGCCGCGCACGCCGACGATCTGGTTTCCGGCGCTGGCTATCACCACGCCGCAACCGACGCCGCAGTAGCAGCACGTGGACCGCGTCTCGCGTTCGCCCGGCTGCATCGCGAGGCGCTAGCGGGGGCGATGCGCGCCGCGCGCGCTCATGGGCCCGCCACCGGCTCGAGGCGCGCAAAGCTCGCCAGGTCGAGTTCGACCATGCCGGCCACGACCCGCACCGGCACTACCGGCGTGCAGCCGCTGTCGGGCGCCGCGGCGCAACCGTCGTCCAGACCGATGGTCCAGTTGTGCAGCGGACAGGCGACGCTGTGGCCGAAGACGATGCCTTGCGACAGCGGGCCGCCCTTGTGCGGGCAGCGGTCGGCAAGCGCGAACACCTGGCCGTCCTGGGCGCGAAAGAGCGCCACCGGCACGCAGCCGGCGCGCTCGATGCGCCGGGCCCCCAACTGCGGGATGTCCTCGGCCGGGCAGATCGCCTGCCACTGCGGCACGGTGCTTGCGGAGGGCGACATGGGCTGGGGCTCCTTCATGCGGACAGCGGTTCGAACTGGCGCAGATCGACCCCGGCGCGGGCCGGTTCGCTCCACGGATCGGGTTCCTGGTCGACGGCGAACTGCAGGCGCGCCCACAGGGCGGCGCGCCCCGCGGCATCGCCGACGACGCGCGCACGCACGCTGTCGATACCCACCCGGGCGACGTAGTGGACCGTGCGTTCGAGGTACCAGCCCTCCTCGCGATAGAGCTGCAGGAACGCGCCGGCATGCTCGAGCACCTCGCCGTGGGTCGCCACCTTGACGAGGAACTGGGCCACCTCGGTCTTGATGCCGCCGTTGCCCGCCACGTAGATCTCCCAGCCCGAGTCCACGCCGATGACGCCGACGTCTTTGATGCCCGATTCGGCGCAATTGCGCGGGCACCCGCTCACCGCCAGCTTGACCTTGTGCGGTGCGTACATGCGCCACAGCGCGCGCTCCAGTTCCTTGCCCATCCGCGTCGAGTCCTGCGTACCGAAGCGGCACCACTCCGAGCCCACGCAGGTCTTGACGGTGCGCAGCGCCTTGGCATACGCGTGCCCGGAGGGCATCCCCAGGTCGCGCCAGACCTGGGGCAGGTCGGACTTGCGCACGCCCAGCAGGTCGATGCGCTGCCCGCCCGTCACCTTGACGGTGGGGATGCGGTACTTGTCGACGACATCGGCGATGCGCCGCAATTCCGCGGCCGAGGTCTCGCCGCCCCACATCCGCGGCACGACCGAGAACGTACCGTCCTTCTGGATGTTGGCGTGGGCCCGCTCGTTGATGAAGCGCGATTGCGGGTCGTCGATCGCCTCCCGCGGCCAGGTGCTGATGAGGTAGTAGTTGATCGCCGGACGGCAGCTCGCGCAGCCGTTGGGGTTGCGCCAGCCGAGCGTCTCGTAGACCGCCGCCACCGACAGCAGGCGGCTGCCGTCGGCCGCGGGCGTGCGTATGGCGCGGCGCACGTCGTCATGGCTCAGATCGGTGCAGCCGCACAGGGCCTTCTTGGTCGGCGCGGCCGAGTAGTCTCCGCCGGCGCTGAACATGAGTATCTGTTCGACCAGGCCGGTGCAGGAACCGCAGCTGGCGCTGGCCTTGGTATGGCGGCGCACGTCCTCCAGCGTGAACAGGCCCTGCTCCTTGATCGCGCTGCAGATCCGCCCCTTGCTCACGCCGTTGCAGCCGCAGACCTCGTCGCTGTCGGCCATCGCCTGCGCGCGGCTGCGGCCCTCGTGGCCCGTGTCGCCGATATGCGACTGGCCGAACATCAGCTGGTCGCGGATGTCGGCGATGCGGCGGCCCTCGCGCAGCAGCGAGAAGTACCAGGCGCCGTCGACCGTGTCGCCGTACAGGCAGGCGCCCACCAGGCGGTCGTTGCGGATCACCAGTTTCTTGTAGACGCCGGCCACCGGATCGCTCAGGACGATCTCCTCCGTGTCGCCATCGCCCTGGAAATCGCCGGCCGAGAACAGGTCGATGCCGGTCACCTTGAGCTTGGTGGACACCTGGCTGCCGCTATAGCGGCCGATGCCGAAGCACGCCAGCTGGGTCGCGCAGACTTTGCCCTGCTCGAACAGCGGCGCCACCAGGCCATAGGTGACGCCGCGATGGCTGGCGCATTCGCCGACCGCGTAGATGCGTGGATCGGTGACGCTCTGCAGGGTGTCGTTGACGACCACGCCGCGCTGGCAATGCAGGCCGGCAGCCTGCGCGAGGTCGGCATTGGCGCGTATGCCCACGGCCATGACCACGAGGTCGGCGGGCAGGCGCGTGCCGTCGGCCAGTTCGACGGCCGCCACGCGGCCCCCGGCGCCCGCGACCAGCGCCTGCGTCCTGGCGCCCAGGCAAAACCGCAGGCCGCGCTTCTCGAGGCTGGCCTGCAGCAGCCGCCCCGCCGCCGGGTCGAGCTGGCGCTCCATCAGATGGTCCATCAGGTGCACGACGGTGACCTGCATGCCGCGCGCCATCAGGCCGTTGGCCGCTTCCAGTCCCAGCAGGCCGCCACCGATCACCACCGCGTGGGTGTAGTGCGCCGCCGCGGCGATCATCGCCTCGGTATCGCTGATATCGCGATAGGCCACCACGCCCGGCAGGTCGGCGCCGGTCACGGGCAGCATCACCGGGTGCGAGCCGGTCGCCAGCAGCAGGCGGTCGTAGCCGACCTCGGTGCCGTCGTCGGCGCGCACGCGCCGCCGCGCCCGGTCGATCGCCACCACCTTGCTGCCGAGGCGCAGGTCGATGCCGTGCTCGGCATACCAGGACAGCGGATTGAGGACGATCTGCTCGATGGTCTGTTCGCCCGCCAGCACCGGCGAGAGCAGGATGCGGTTGTAGTTCGGATGCGGCTCGGCGCCGAACACCGTGATGTCGTACAAGTCGGGGGCCAGGCGCAACAATTCCTCGAGCGTGCGCACGCCGGCCATGCCGTTGCCCACCAGCACCAGACGCTGGCGCGCCGGTACCGGCGGGTTTGCTATCGATGCTCCGTCCATCGCGGCCTCCTCAGGCGGCGACCGGCAGGTCGCCGACCGGGGCAGTGACCGCAGAAGTGACCGCGGGCGCGGCCCCGGCCGGTGCGTCGACACTGCTGCGCGCCCGTCCGCCCTTGCCGGCCCAGGTCCGCGTCCAGCCCACCTGCAGGCGCCGCAGCAGCACCAATACCACTGCAGCCAGCACCGCAAAGACCACGAATCCCCAGACGTAGCTCCCCAGGTACTGCCTGGCCAGGCCCATCGCGTTGGGCACCAGGCCGCCGCCCAGCGCGCCCAGTTCGCCGATCATCGCGCCGGCGACGGCGGTGGTGGCGGGCCAGCGCAGCGCGACGAGCTGGAACAGCGCGCCGTTGCCGGCGCCGAGGGCGGCAAAGCAGACCATCAGCAGCACAGTGGTGGCCGAAACCGACGCGCCGCACAGCGCCACGAGCAGCAGCGCCGCCACGACGACGCCCAGCACCAGCGACAGGGTGTTGATGCCGCCCCAGCGATCGGAGATGGCACCGCCGAAGATCCGCACCGCCGACCCCATGAAGGCAGCCAGCATCGCCAGCTGCCCTGCCTGGATCTTGCTCACCGAGAACTGATCGTAGTAGTAGGTCGGCAGGAACGAGGCCAGGCCGATGAAACCGCCAAAGGTGATGGCGTAGACCAGGCTGAAGGCCCAGCCATCCTTCTCGAAGAGGCAGCGCAGCTGCTCGCGCACACCCGCATGGCGGTCGATGTCCGGCGGTTCGCGCGCGAACACGATCATCACGATGGCGGGCAGCGCCACCGATGCGGCGGCGATGCCGTACACCGTCTGCCAGCCGAAGGCCTGTGCCAGCGGTGGCGCGAGCAGCACCGCGATCGCGGTGCCGACATTGCCCGCCCCCACCAGACCCATGGCCAGGCCCTTGTATTGCGGCGGGAACCAGCCCGAGCCGAGCGACATGGCGACGCCGAAGCTGGCACCGGCTACGCCCAGCAGCACGCCTATCGTGAGCAGGTCGCCATAACTGTGGACGTGCAGGTATCCGAACAGCATCGCACCGGCGATCAATCCCATCTCGACCAGGGTGGCGCGCTTGCGGCCAATGTACTGGGCGAGTACTCCCAGCGGAAAGCGCATCAGCGCGCCGGCGATGATCGGCACCGACAGCATCAAGCCCTTCTGCGCGGGCGTCAGCGAATACGCCTCGCTGATGAACGGCGCCATGGCGCCGTTGAGCACCCAGATGACGAAGGTGAACGTCAGGTAGAAAAACGACGCCGCCAGGGTGGGCGGATGGCCAGCGCGCAGGAACTTGCGGAAATAGGACATGGCTTCTCCAGCGATACGTATGGGGATCTCGGGCATCGGAACGTGCAACGGGTTTGCTGGCCGGTTCGCCAGGGGCAAGCGGCGGCCATTAGGGCCGTTGCAGGGAAACGGAGCACGGCTGCGTGCGAATGAACCGCAGCAACCCGCCGCCCGCCAAAATCGCTGCGCGCCGCGTTGGGCGCAGAATCGCCAGGGGGCCCGGGCGATGGTGACGCGTCGTTGCGTCACCTTTCAGGTCGCAACAACCATGCCTGGCAGGGTTCTTGCGGCACCATGGCATTGAGATCAAACGCTATGTGCCTGAATCCAAAATGTCTTCATCCGACCGAACGCCGCCGCGGGGGTCGTTCATGCGCGCGGTACTGATACTGAATGCCGATGCGCTGCCGGCGTCGGCACTCGAAAGCGACCTCAAACAGGCCGGAGCGCACGTCCTTGGTGCAACGAACTGCGAAGAATTGGTGCAGGACACCATCCGCTGGAAACCGGATGTGATCGTCGCAGTCACCGCGAATCCGGGCGCCGCGCTGTTTGCGGCAACCGCCCTGCTGGCCTCGGCACACCCGACGGCGGTGGCCGTCTTCACCGATGACGTGCGGGTCGAATCGATGGAACAGGCACTGGCCAGCGGCATCCACGCCTGGGTGGTGCGCGGCTACGAAGCCGGACGGCTGCGCAGCGAGCTGCAGCTGGCGCAGCTGCGCTTTGTGCGCGACCACCAGCAGCAACTGGCCATCCGCGAACTGGCGAAGCGGCTGGAGGAGCGCAAGCTCGTCGATCGCGCCAAGGGCATCCTGATGGATACGGGCGCAATGGCCGAGGACGAGGCCTTTCGCACCTTGCGCGCCGCGGCCATGGAGGGCAAGGAGCGGGTGGGCCAGGTGGCGCAACGCCTGATCGATGCGGCCCGCAATGCCGAAGCCATCAATCGCGCCGGCCAGCTGCGGATGCTGTCGCAGCGGCTCGTCAAGCTGCACCTGCTCGACCTGCTGGGCGTGGAGCCGCAAAGTGCCGCGGCCCTGCGTGCGCTATCGGTCGACCGGCTCGGCGAGAACCTGGCCGTGCTCGAAGGGCTGGTCTCGCCGGCGACCTTCGGCGACCTGCTCGATGGCTGCCGCTCGGCCTGGGAAAGCCTGGCCCCGGCACTGGGACGCACGGCCGGCGATGCCGCCCTGGCGCAGATCGATGCCGGTGCCGAACAGCTGCTCGACGCCGCCGAACGGCTGACGGCAGCGCTGGAGTCGGCCAGCCCGGTTGCGCGTATGCAGGTGGTCAACCTGGCCGGACGCCAGCGCATGCTGGCTCAGCGCTATGCCAAGCTTGCGCTGCAACAGGCACAGGCCGGCGCCGGCGAGCGCACCGCGCTGGCCGCCCGGCGCGACACGGCACAGCGCGACTTCGAGCGCGCGCTGCAGGCGCTGGAGCAGTCGCCGCTGACCGCTCCCAAGGCTCGCGCGCTGCTGCTCACTGCGGCGCAGGCGTGGGCGCGCCTGCGCGACAGCGCGCTGCGGGCCGACGAGGCGGGCGGCCGCCTTGCGCTGGCGCGCAGCAGCGAGGAGCTGCTCGAGGTCTTCGACACCCTCACCGAAGACTACGAACACAGTCTGCAGGTCCTCGTAGGCTGAGGGCGCCGAAACGATCGGAGAATCAACGATTTATGTCGGCATGCCACCGCCCATCGGCACTCCCGGCGGGCCGCGGGATCGCGCCCCGGCGGCCGATGGACGATGCACTAGAATCCAGCCAGATGTTCCCTGGAGCAAGCAATTGTCCAATCCGAGCGTGCCCAACCTGGCGGCTGGCGCCGGTCCCGTGCTGGAGTTCGAGCGGCGGATCCTGGACGCCATGTCCGAGATCGAACACTGGTTCCGGCTGAAGTGGCAGGACCACACGCCGCCGTTCTACGGATCGGTCGATCTGCGCAACGCCGGCTTCAAGCTGGCACCCATAGACACCAATCTTTTCCCGGGCGGATTCAATAACCTGTCCGAAGACGCCCTGCCCTGCGCCGTCCAGGCGGCCCAGGTCGCCGTGGAGCGCGCCTGTCCGGATGCCCGCCGCCTGCTGCTGGTGCCCGAGCGCCACACCCGTAATGTGCACTACCTGAGCAATGTCGCCCGGCTGGTCCGCATATTGTCTTCCAGCGGGCTGGCGGTGCGCGTGGGCAGCCTGTCCGAGGAGATCACGGCGCCCACCGCGATCTCGCTGCCGGGCGGCGACAGCTTGCGGGTCGAACCGATACACCGCACCGGCCGGAGGGTCGGCGTGGCCGATTTCGACCCCTGCGTGGTACTGCTCAACAACGATCTGTCGGCCGGCCTGCCGGAGATCCTGCAAGACCTGGATCCGTCGCAGACCCTGCTGCCGCCACCCCATGCCGGATGGGCCGTTCGCCGCAAATCCCAGCATTTCGCGTGCTATGACGACGTGGCGGCGGAGTTCTCGCAGCTGATCGGCGTGGATCCGTGGACCATCAATCCACTGTTCGCGCGCTGCGGCGAGGTCGACTTTCGCGACACCGCCAGCAATGACTGCCTGGTGAGCCAGGTCGACATGCTGCTGACGGCGATCCGCGAGAAGTACCGGACGCACGGCATCACGCAAAAGCCCTTTGTCATCGTCAAGGCCGATGCCGGTACCTACGGCATGGGCATCATGACCGTCCACGACGCCTCCGAAGTGGCCTCGCTCAACCGCAAGCAGCGCAACAAGATGGCGGTGGTCAAGGAGGGCCTGCAGGTCAGCGAGGTGATCATCCAGGAAGGCGTGCCGAGCTACGAGACCGTCGAGCACGGGGTCGCCGAGCCGGTCGTGTACATGATCGATCGCTACGTGGTCGGCGGCTTCTACCGCGTCCATCCCGATCGCGGGATCGACGAGAACCTCAATGCGCCGGGAATGCACTTCGTTCCGCTGGCTTTCCACTGCAGCTGCAACCTGCCCGACCGGCGCGCCGGACCGGGCGAAAGCGCCTTGAACCGCTATTACGTATATGGCGTCATCGGCCGGCTCGCGCTGCTGGCCGCCGCCCTGGAACTCGAACGCAGCGACCCGGCCAATGCGATCGGCCGCCCGGCGCTGGGCGGGGTCCTGTCCTCTCCCGCACTGGCCGGCTGAGCGGCCCGCGCCCGCCCCAGCCGACATCCTCCCGTGGCCAGCACTGCAATGGGCAAACCCGGCACGCACGGCGACCTGCTGTTCGTCATCGACCCGCCGGAGGCGCTCAAGCCGGCCAAGGATTCGAGCATCGCCATGATGCGCGAGCTGTCGCGCCGCGGCCACGCGATCTGGGTCTGCACCCCGCAGGCACTGACCTGGGACGGCGGCGCGGTGCGCGGCCAGGTGCTGCCGATCACGCTCAAGGCGCCCTACGTGGCGGCCGAAGCGGGTGAGTGGTTCGCGCCGGCCGGCCCGGCCGCGCTGCGCAACCTGGCCGGCTTCGCCGCCGTGCTGATGCGCAAGGACCCGCCGTTCGATTCGGAGTACCTCTACACCACCCATCTGCTGGGAGCCGCGGCGCGCACCGGCGCGCGGGTCTTCAACGATGCCGCGGCGTTGCGCAATCACAACGAGAAACTCGCGATCACCGAATTCACCGAATTCATCGCGCCGACGCTGGTGAGCGGCGACGCCCAGGAAATTCTCGCCTTCCAGCGCGACCAGGGCGAGATCGTCGTCAAGCCGCTCGACGGCATGGGGGGCAGCGGGGTCTTCCGCCTCACCCCGGGCGACACCAACACCAATGCGATCCTCGAGGCGGTGACCCTCGACGGGACCCGGACCGTGATGGCGCAGCGCTACCTGCCG
>Ga0181528_10002639_pt1 | contig 11084 bp, 7 predicted proteins | sample PEATcosm2014_Bin_47_FD_119742 | JGI IMG/M metagenome (GOLD analysis project Ga0181528, IMG submission 119742) | Peatland microbial communities from MTU Mesocosm Facility, Houghton, MI, USA - PEATcosm2014_Bin10_10_metaG | ecosystem: Environmental > Terrestrial > Soil > Wetlands > Peat | place... | reverse complement strand
TTTGCAAAGAGACTCGTACGGATATCCGATCTCTGGAACAATCTTCCCGCAGCCATTCTCCACTCGAGGTTTCCGATCAAATCCGTTTTCATCGATCGCTCGGAGCGATACGCCGGGAAATCGAAGATGAATCTTACTTCCCTGGTCGTCCATGGTCTGAGCGGAATATCTGTGTACGCCGAGACTATTTTTGTGCGGCTTCTTTTCCTCACCTTCGGATTATTCGTCTTCAGTTCGATCTCCATTGTTTTCGTTCTGACGCTCCGGATTTTTTTTCCCAGACATGCAACCCCTGGATGGGCGACCACCGTTGTGTTCGGAATGTCGATCATTCTGGTGCAAACTCTGAGTTTCACTCTATCTTTCGTTCTCATGCTTTTTAACCTTCGTGTGCAGCGCCTTATTATTCCGATTGAAGACTACCGCTTCTATGTTGACTCTCGTCAGATCCTGTTCAACGGGTCGAGCGCAGGAATCTGACGATTCGCTGTCTCGCTGGCAATCACCCCATGCATGTCTTTTGAGTGAATGACTAGACTGATGCACACGCCGCGCAACGGGCTGATCTGCGTCATGGTGTGCGCAGCTTGTTTCTTGATCGCCTGGCCGGTTGCGGAGATGGGCTTTATCGACGACTGGTCCTACATCAAGACCGCCCAGGTATTCGCGCAGACTGGCCATTTTGTGTACAACGGATGGGCCACGGCAATGTTAGGGTGGCAGATTGTCTGGGGCGCCCTATTTATCCGACTGTTCGGATTCTCATTCACTACGGTCAAGCTCTCAACCGTACCCATTGCGCTTGCAACGGTCATTCTCTTTCACTCGATTCAGATTCGATTTGGAATCACTCCGCGGAATGCAGCCATCGGCACGTTAGCGCTGGGACTCTCGCCGCTCTATGTGCCGCTTGCAGTCAGCTACATGTCGGATGTTCCCGGCTTGTTCATCACGCTGCTTTGTCTCTACTGCTGCCAACGCGCGTGTGCGGCGCACGACGCCAGAGCTACGATCGTCTGGCTTTGCCTGGCGGCGATCGAAGACGCCGCTGGAGGAACCGCGCGGCAGACAGCGTGGCTTGGAGCCCTTGTGATCGTGCCAAGCACCGGATGGCTCTTGCGTAAGCGGCGCGGAGTGCTCTTGACCACTGCACTGCTGTTTGTTGGCACAACCTGCTTTGTGTACTTTTGTTTGCGCTGGTATGCGGGTCAGCCTTACGCCATATCGGAGAGTATTCTGAAGGGCTCGCGCCTCGAGTTTCAAGGCGCAGTCATTCTCGGCCTGGTAAAAATGTTTGGCGAGTTGCTCTGCCTTCTTTTATTGGTCTATCCCATCCTGGTCGCGTGGCTCCCGCAACTCCGCAGATTCAATGCTGCGTCCTTCGCCATCACGACCTGCGTGGTTCTGGACTGGGTTCTGTTTCAGTGGAAGGTCGCCTGGCCGTTGCCCTGGATCCAGGACGTGCTCCATTCTGAGTTCGCAACAACAAGAGATGCCCAGATGCTTCCGAACATGGGCCAGAGCATCCTGCCCGCGCCAGTTTCCTTAGCTATCTCGGGACTGCTCGCCGGGACCTGCATGGTATTCATCCTGGGGACCCGCAGCAGACTCCGCGATCGCCAAGGCTCTTTGGCTTCAGCCGATTGGCATGAGTTCTTCTGGCTCACCCTCCCCTTTACTCTCAGTTACATTCTGGTTCTGCTGCCGCGATCGATGCACGCATCTGTCGGAGACAGGTACCTACTGCCTCTCATTCCTTTAGCGATCGTTTTCCTTATTCGGCTGTATCAGCAGTCCATCGCTCCAGATCTTCCCTGGAGTTCGGTTGTCACACTCTCTGTCTACACACTGCTTGCGATTGCGGGGACGCACGACTGGTTCGCCTGGCAGAGAGCCCGATTGGCGGCGATCGATTCGGTACGTGCCACAGGCGTGCGGCGCGATCAGATTCAAGGCGGGTTTGAATACGACGGCTGGACGCAGGTGGAAGAAGGCGGGCATATCAACGACTCACGAATCGCGATTCCGGCAATCGCCTATGAACCTCATCCTGCAATTCCTCAAGTTGCCGATGCCTGCAGATTGGACTTTGCGCCCTTCACACCGGTGGTCCATCCGAAATACACAGTGGCATTTACTCGGAAAGCCTGTCTTTCATCGTCGAGTCTTCCGCCAGTTCAATTCGATGCGTGGCTTCCGCCCTTCCGCAGAGCAATTTACGTCCAAGAATATCCCACAGCGAGCCGAGGCGCGGGCACCAATGCTCCGTAGCGCGTGGTTTCTCTAGCCTTCCGAGCCGTCTTCTATACCAGTCCCACCCGGCTGCACTCTTCGACGGGGATGGGAACCTGCTCGACGATTTCGAGGCCAAAGCCTTCGAGGGCGGGAATATGCATGGGCGTGTTGGAGAGCAGGCGGATGCGCTGGATGCCGAGGTCGGACAGGATCTGGCCACCGAGGCCGATGGCGCGAAGGATGCGGCCGGAGCGTGCCTGAGAGCCTTCGCGGACGCGCATCTCCTGATGAAGGACGATACGCGAAGCATGGTTGTCGGCGATCTTCGCGGGGATCACCGCGCCACCGGAGTCAAAGGCTGGTGCAGCGGCGGGGTCGGGGGCGGGAGCGCGGTCGATGTCGAAGCCGCGCGAGGTGTTGTGCAGGTAGAGAATGACGCCGCAGCCCTCTTCAGCAATGGTGCGCATGGACTGATCGAGAACCTCGCGGCAGTGGCAGTCGGCGGCGAAAACGTCACCAGCGGTGCAACGCGTGTGGACGCGTACCAGCACAGGATGGGAGCAAGGGGGCCGGGAGGCGCCGGAAGGAGTGAGCTGGCCCGATGGACCTTCATGAAATGCAGGACATCCGGGACAGAGATCGCCGCGTACAAGGGCGATGTGACTTTCACCTCCGTTGACTTCGCTTTCGTAGGCGATCATGCGGAACTCGCCATAGCTGGTCTGGAGGAGCGTCTCGCCGGCGCGGACGATATAGCGCTCGTGGCGAAGGCGGTAGCGGATCAGTTCTGCAACGGTAAGAATGCGGAGGCCGTGCTCGCCACAAAACGGGATGAGATCGGGCACGCGGGCCATGGTACCGTCGTCCTTCATGATCTCGCAGAGAACGGCCGCGGGAGTGAGGCCGGCCATGCGGGCCAGGTCCACGGAAGCCTCGGTTTGGCCAGCGCGCACCAGAACGCCGCCGCGGCGAGCGCGCAGGGGAAAGATGTGGCCGGGGCGGGCGAGGTCTGCCGATGTGGATTTGGGGTCGATGGCAGTGCGGATGGTATGGGCGCGGTCGAAGGCCGAGATGCCTGTGGTCACGCCTTCGCGGGCCTCGATCGACTCAGTAAAAGCTGTGCCGAAGCGCGAAGTATTCTGCTGGGTCATGGGGAAGAGGCGCAGATAGTCGGCGCGCTCTTCGGTAAGAGTGAGGCAGATGAGGCCACGGCCGTAACGGGCCATGAAATTGATAGCTTCGGGAGAGACGTGCTCGGCGGCCAGGGTCAGATCGCCCTCGTTCTCGCGGTCCTCGTCATCGACGACCACAACCATGCGGCCAGCGCGAATCTCGGCGAGGGCACCGGGGACGTCGGTAAAAGGAGGCTCGATGGGGCGCGAGGATTCTGGCATGACTAGTTTTATTCTGACCGATCCCACGAGGGGACCGCAAAGGAAAGGCTGCGGAGGGTCTACAAATTAATCGGAGGGTTTTGACGGAATCAGGTGCCGAGCCAGAGCGAAGGTGCAGTTCGCAGGAGGAAGAGCGGCGCCTAACAGCAAAAGCACCGGCCCAAAGCAAAAGCGCCGCTCGAGGGCGGCGCTTTTTGACCTGACCGAGAAATCCTACAACGTCGATTCGATCTCGAAGCCCCAGGCCTCAAGGAGGGCCTCCGGGATATACTTCGAGTTCTTGTTCCGGCGGGCCCATTCGCGAAGACGGGTCGACCGGATGTACTGATCCGGGGTAAGTTTGAACTCCTTAACGATCTGTTCGAAGGAGGTGACAGTCGGCACAACCGGCCCAATGGGCTCCGGCTTGCCCCAGTTCGGATTTCCACGACGCTTTGCCATTGTTTTTGTTGTCCTTAGAGAAGGATTGATTTGCTGAGCATCCTCGGACGTTGGCTGGGGATTCCTCTGGGTCCAAGGGAACATTACTGAAGCTATTTTATGTATTTTTCCTCCAAAATTCAATAGTAAATCGATGATTTTGAGGCAATTAGGATCAAGTCTGGATGGAGATCACATTTCGCACCTATCTTATAGCCCGGCTTAGGGTTGCGAGGGTTTGCATACGGCAGTGTGCGGAAACAGGACACCCTAAAATTTGTGCAAAACTGGCCCCAGCCACACCGCCCGTGAAACGATTCCTTCCATGACAACAAAGGGGAGGGGTCTGGTTCTCGGACTGGCTGCGCTTGCCGGCTGCCTGACCCCCTGCCGAGCGGTGGAGTTGAAGGTGGGGCGCGAAGCACTGCAGCGCACCTTGAAGCAGCAGCTGTTCAGCGGTCCCGATGGCCGGTACTTTCTGAAGGGCAGTGTGCATTCGGCCTGCTGGGTCTATGCCGACGACGCCGAGCTGAGTTTCGTACAGGACCGGATCGTGGTGCGGGTCAAGACGCACGCACGGCTGGGTCAGGCGGTGGGCGGGGCGTGTTTGGGGTTCTCTCTGGCGCCGACCTCCGAGGTATCGCTGGAACCCTACGGGGAGGGCGAGACGATCGGGTTCCGCGATGCGCAGGTGGTCCGGGTAAGCGATCGGCGAGAGCTCAACTTCTTGCTGGCGCCCTTCCTGAGCCATCAGGTGCCCTCGTGCATGAAGGTGAATGCGGCGGATCTGCTGCGCAAGGCGCTGGAGGGATCGACCGCATCGTCGGGGTACAAGGTGTCGCTGGAACGGTTGAAGATTCATTCGGTCCAGATACAAGGCGATGACCTGGTGGTGGATGCAGACGGGGACATCCGCGTGAAGTAGCATAACCTCGACCGGTTCTCCACCCGTCTAAGGGTTGAACGCGCGTTCTCAGAACGGTTGCATGGCCGATTCGAACCGGCTAGAGACACGATGAGGTATCCCATGTGGGCACGCTCTCAGGTTCTTCTATTCTTCCTGGCGTCATCTCTTGTCGCGCAAACGACTCCCGCATCGAACACAAGCCAGGATCCCCAACAACCGGAGTTCACCCTGAAGGAAGAGGTCCGCAATGTCGTTGTCGACGTTGTGGTGACAGACAAGCATGGACAGCCGGTCAAGGGGCTGGGGAAGTCTGCATTCCAGCTGCTTGAGAACGGAAAGCCGCAGGAAATCGCATTCTTTGAGGAGCATGGACCGGACGATCGGGCTTCAAACGCGCTGCCGCAGCCCCAACTCCCCCCAGATACCTATACGAATGTGAGTGCAGTGCCGGACGGCGGACCGTTGCTGGTTCTGCTGCTCGATGCGGTCAATACGCGATTCGATCAGCAGTCGTATGTCCATGCGCAGATGACCGAGTATCTCAAGAGCATTCCACCGGGCACGCGCATGGCGATCTTCACCTTTGGAGACCGGCTGCAGCTGGTCCAGGGATTCACCAGCGATCCGACGATTCTGAAAGCGGCGCTGAGTAACCGGTCGTACCCAACGACGACGGCGATTGGACCCGGCGGACTGATGTCGACGGGGATGAACATTATGACCGTGCGCCAGAGCCTGCTGCGGTTTGGCAACGGACCCTCGGCGCTGGGCGACGAGTTACGTGTCCGCTACACGCTGGATGCGTTGAACGCCATCGCAGCTTATCTAGCGGACATTCCGGGGCGGAAAAGCCTGATCTGGTTTGCAGGGTCAGTGCCCTGGACGATCAATCCGGATTTTTCGCTGGTCACGGCTGCGACGGGGCGAGTGGACTACAGCGCTGAATTGAAACAGTTGGCCAATGTGATGACTCTGGGACGCATCGCTGTCTACCCGATTGATGCGCGTGGGCTCGCCACCCCGCCAGCATACGGCGCCGGTTCGGCGCCAACGGCGGGGCCAGGCATGATGGGCGATCCTTCCAGTGGCGGGCCCTCGTTCCATAGCTCCGGCGGCTCTGCGATGGTTGATCCGAACAGGCAGGGTGGCGATCCTGTGTCGAGCGGAACGGCGGCCGGGAACCGGGAGATGGCGTCGCAGATGAATCTTGCCGGGAATCATATGTCGATGTCGAACCTGGCGGAAGCGACTGGCGGAAGGGCGCTCTACAACACGAATGGACTGGCTGGGGCAGTAGGCAAGGTGCAAGCGATCGGAAGCGACTACTACTCGATTGCCTATGCGCCCAGCGATCGCCGATACGACGGCAACCTGCGCAAGATTGACGTGCTGGTGAGCCAGCCGAGCGTCAAGCTGGAATACCGCCGCGGATACTATGCCGAAGATCCGGACCGAACCGTGAAGCGGTCGCAAGTGACGTATTCCGCCGGCCCACTGCGGGAGGCGATGAAACGCGGTGCACCGGACTCCACGCAGATTCCGTTCCATGTGCAGGTGCGGGAAGCTGGGGCTCAGCCTGCTCAGCCGGAGGATCGCATCGGCAACGAAGCGGCCAAGCTGAAGGGGCCGGTGGTGCGCTACGACTTTCACTGGGACGTCGATCCCGCGGGGATTGCTTTCACGACAGCGGACGACGGGACACGCAGTGCCGAGGTGGCTGCAGCGCTCGATGTGTACGACGCCGAAGGAGCCGTTCTGAACGACATCTATGAAGTCCTGCCGATTCACTTGAGCGACGCACAATACACGGAAATCGAGAAGACCGGGCTGCATATGAAGGAGACGTTCGATGTACCGGCGGGGGTGGTGTATCTGCGCGCGGCCGTTGTCGATCCCAATTCAGGGCACACGCGAGCGACAGAGTTTCCACTGGCGGTTGCTGCGCACTGATCTGCGGCCTGTGAGGCAAGCGATTGGCGTGGAGGCCGGGTGTTAGCGTAGAACACGTGAGTTCACCGACCGCAGCAGTGCTGGGCGAAGTAGGACTGCCGGCGCCGATTCGCGCAATCGTAGCGAAGACCTGGGACGTGATTGTGGTGGGCGCAGGCCACAATGGGCTGGCGTGCGCGGCGTATCTGGCTCGAGCAGGCCGGAGTGTACTGGTGCTCGAAAGCCGGACACGTGTCGGCGGAGCGTGCACGATCGAAGAGCCGTTTCCCGGGGTGCGTATGTCGCCATGCGCCTATCTTGCCGGGTTGTTGCATCCGCTGGTGGTTGAAGAGCTGGAACTGCCGCGGCGCGGGTTCAGGTGGACTCCGGCAGTGAATGGGCTCTTCGTGCCCTTTCTCGATGGCGAAAGCATTCAGCTATGGGACGATGACGCGCGGTGCGAGGAAGAGGTGCGGCGGCTGAGCCCTGGCGATGTCGAGGGGTTCCGCGCCATGAGCGATGTGGTCAGGAGGCTGCGCGATGCGCTGCGACCCGGTCCCAAAGGCGGCAACGAACGGGAACGAGGGGACGACCCTGCGGCTCGGTTGAGAGTCGCATGGGCGCGCGACGCCTGGGTGGGTCCGGCGCCGACACGAGAGGAGATCGAGGAGCGGCTGGGCGGCGATGACGAGGCGCGGTCCCTGCTCTTTGACTGGTCGATGGCAGAGTTTGTGGAGCGCTATCTGAAGGACGAGCGGCTGCAGGTGGCATATCTCGGGCAGGGCGTGATCGGGACCAACGCGAGCCCATTCGACAAGGGCACAGCGTCCATTCGGTTTCATCATGCTTCGGGGCGGCTGGGCGGGATGCCGGGCATGTGGGGCTATGTGCAGGGCGGCATGGGGATGGTGTCGTTCTACTTCTGTGACGCGGCGCGTGAAGCTGGAGCGACAGTGGCAGCGGGCGTGCCGGTGGCGCAGATTCTGCCGGGCGAAGGCGTGGAGCTGGAAGGTGGCGAGCGGATCGCGGCGCGAGTTGTCGTGTCGAATGCCGATCCACGGGCGACGTTGAAGCTGTTGGGAGACGCCGCCGATTCTGCATGGCGCATAAAAGTCGCGCAGATCCCGATCGAGGGATGCACAGTGAAGCTGAATGTGCATCTGCGCGAGCTGCCGAACTTTACAGCGCGGCCGGGAACGAACGAGCCGCACCACTACGGGCAGATCAATGCACCGCTGACGAAGGACGAGTGGAAGGCAGGATATGCGGCGGCACGGCGCGGCGAGCTGCCGGAGCATCTGTGGTGCGAGTTGTACTTCCAGAGTGTGCATGACAGCTCCGTTGCTCCTGCGGGAACGCACACCATGAGCGTCTTCGCGCAGTATGTTCCCTACATGTTTGCGCGCGACACGTGGGATCAGCGGCGCGACGAGGTGCGGAGGCTGGCGCTCAGTTCCCTTGCCCGCTTCTGTTCGAACATTGGCGTAGATGCACTGGATGGCGATGCGGTCATCGACGCGCAGGTTTTGGGACCGCCAGATATCGAGAAGAAGGTGGGGCTGACAGGCGGACACATTTTTCAGGGCGAATGCCTGCCCCCGTATATGTGGGCCAACCGGCTGGCGGCGCGGACGCCGATGCGTGGGATGTACCTCTGCGGGGCATGCACACATCCAGGCGGAAGCGTGATCGGGATCAATGGGCGGAACGCAGCGATGGCGGTGTTGAAGGATTTGGATAGAAGCTGACGGCCGGGCTGTCAGACCAAGGTGCAGGACGATTCCGACGAGGGGTCGGCCTTGCCGGATGGGAGCGACGACTCGGGACGCCACAGTTCGCCTTGTGTCCGGCACTGATTCCGGCCCGCCGTCTTGGCCTCGTAGAGGGCAGAATCGGCTCTCATGAGGAGCGCTCTTGCATCGGGCTCAATAAAGTTCTCCTCCGTGGAGATGCCGACACTCACAGTAACGTTCCGACCGACGCGTGAATCTTCGTTTGGGATGCGGATGCTTTCGATCGAGGACCGGATACGCTCCGCGACGGTGAGCGCCCCCTGGGGATTTGCGCCGGGCAGAATCACTGCGAATTCTTCTCCGCCATAGCGGGCAACGAGGTCATCCGGCCGCTTCAGGTGGCTCGCGATCTCGGAGGCGATGGTGCGCAGGCACTCGTCGCCGGTCTGATGCCCATAACGGTCGTTCAGGGATTTGAAGCAATCCACATCGATCATCAATAGGGATAGCGCCTGCCGGATGCGCCGCGAGCGGTTCCACTCCTGCAGAAGAGTCTCATCGAAATGACGCCGGTTGTAGATTCCCGTGAGGCTGTCGCGGATGGACATGGCGAGGAGCTGATCGTTGGCCTCAAGAAGTGCGGTTGCAGCCTTGGTGAGCTCCTCTTGCGAAAGAGCGTACTTGCCGTGCAACAGTGCGGCGCGAATGCCGTAGAGCAAAACGACCGTGGCGATGCAGGTGAAGGCAAAGAGCTTGTGTCCCGCGGCGACCATCACGCCCATGAGTGCGATGGCAAGGGTAAACAGAATCGGACTTAGGTTGTCGATGAGCAGGTCCAGAGTCTGTCTCTTCTTTGTCACAGAGGCTGTCGCCGATTCCCCATCCGAGCGGAACGCGAGCATACCGAGAAAGGCGAGATAGGGCAAGCCCCATGCCGTGTCCTGCAGCCCGTCGGGTAGACTGCGCTCCAACTCGAGATAGCCATTAATAAGAGCGACAAAGGCGTAGGTCCAGAGATAGAGGGCCAGATCCTGATAGAAGCGCTTCTTGCGGGGCGGAGGTTCGGCAATGAGGCGCAGCGTGACGGCTCCAGCAAGAATGAAGTTCTCGAAGTTGTAGAGATACATGAGCTGCGTTGCGGAGATTGGGATGCGGCCGCCGAACGCAGGCAGGGCCGAGAAAATCTGCACGTAGGTAAGAGTCGCGGCGATGGTTGCCTGCGCGGCATCGAGCCACAAGAGAGGCTTCAAGCCCTCTTCGTTGCTCCCGGCGCAGACAGCCAACAAGATGGGAATGCCGTAGGCGAAGAAGAGAAAGTCTGGATTGATGGCCGTACTCTGCGTGTTTTTGCCCGTGGAAACTTCGTAATATGTGGCAAACAACTGGCCGAGCACGGAGAGGAAGAACCCAAATCCGAGCAGAAGCCAGAGCTTTCTTGCGCCGTCGAAGCGCAGGGCGGCATAGACACATCCGGCCACGGCCAGGGCGCCCATCAGGCCAATCAGGATATTGGAGAGGGTCGCTCTCTCAGGAGAGGAGGCCAGACTGATTGCCTGGATGACGAGCGAAACAGCGCACGCGACGAACAGAAAACGAAAGCAATGTTTTCGAAGGATCATCGTGAGAGCTTGCATCACCGTTTTCCACCTGTATCGCCTGCCTCTGTGTCGATCGTTGGATGTTCAAACGCGAAGGCGCGGTCTTCGGCCTACATCGCGGGTATCATTGCTCGTACGCAACGGACAGCCGCATTCAACGATCCACATGGATTGCCTTTTCAACAAGAACCTCGGGGGAGGGCCCAACATCCTTCGGTCTGCCAATCCACTCGAAGGACGCCCAATATTCAATGTTCCCCCAAAGCCGCCTTGATTCGGCATAAGACGGTCTGTGGCTCTTAACCCTAAGTAATGACACGATGGAGACGTGCGGTCGCACAAGCGGCGAAGGGGCGAGTTCGGTTTGCAGCCAAACTCGAACGGCCTGACCGCTTCCGGACAGGGCCGGAGCGATGGAAGCTCGTCAGGGGCGGAGGTCGTCGAAGTCCTGTGCTGTCATGGGATTCCGATTGTTCGGTGGGCGCGGGTCTGGTATGCTCCGCCGTACATGACGCAGGCTCCGACACTCAGGCGAGGGATTCGCTTTCGCGATCTGGTGCTTTTCTACGTCGTGAGCGGACTGAGTGTCCGCTGGGCAGCAACGGCGGCCGCAGCGGGGCCGAGCATCCTGGTGGTTTGGGTCGCGGCGCTGACGTGCTTCTTTGTCCCGCTGGCGGCAAGTGTGATGGAGCTGTCGTCGCGGCTGCCGGATGAGGGCGGAATCTACGTGTGGACGCGCGAGGCGTTCGGCGACTTTGCCGGATTCATTGCCGCGTGGACCTATTGGATGAGCAATCTGCCGTACTTCTCGGGGGTGCTCTACTTTGGGGCGGCGTCGGCGCTCTTCGCCTTCGGCGCGCGCGGCGAG
>Ga0181528_10002637_pt1 | contig 11090 bp, 16 predicted proteins | sample PEATcosm2014_Bin_47_FD_119742 | JGI IMG/M metagenome (GOLD analysis project Ga0181528, IMG submission 119742) | Peatland microbial communities from MTU Mesocosm Facility, Houghton, MI, USA - PEATcosm2014_Bin10_10_metaG | ecosystem: Environmental > Terrestrial > Soil > Wetlands > Peat | place... | reverse complement strand
GTACACGATATAGACGCACTCAAGGATTATCACGATCACGGCCATGTCCGCATCGAGGACACGATCAAAGACGCGCAGATCAAGATTGTGGATATGTGGAATGAAGACCGCGCCGAGCATCCAGAGCAAAGCCGCATCGTTCTAGCGCATACCAACGCCTCGCGTGTTGAGTTGAACGCCATGATGCGCGCCGAACTCAAGAAGGAAGGGCAGCTACAAAACGAGGTTGACGTTAAGACCTCGCACGGCGTAATTAAAATGGCCGTGAGCGAACAGGTGATGTTTACCGCGCCGAATGAAAAGATGGGCGTGCGCAACGGCACTACCGGCACTGTAATGGATATAAGCCACGGCACTGTTACGGTTGAATTGCCGGACGGGAAGCTTACCAAGTTTCAAGCCGATGGGCGCGGTACGAAGGAAGGGCGGGGGAATGACGTGGATTACGGCTACGCCGTGACCATCCACAAGTCGCAAGGTATGACAGTCGATAAAGCTTTCTTACTCGCTGAAAACAGCATGACAATGGAATTGCTCTACGTCGGCATGACGCGACATAAGGAAAATGTCGAGATTGTCGCCAGCGCCGAGCAGTTCGCCACCATCGACAATCTGCTGCACGGATTAGACCGCACCGGCGAAAAGTCATTTTCCGTGGACGATGTGAATACCTGGCTTAATGCAGAGCGGCCAGAAGATTCTAAAATCGGTCAGATGCTTGCCGACATTAACGCCGAAAAGATCATCAAGATGGCCGCAGAGAATGCGCCTTATAAGGAGATTGCGGCCAACCTCGAAGCAAAGCGCGTGTTGGATCACGTCTCTAAATCTCACGGCCTCGACACCAGCCTGCACGAAATCATTACCGACGAGAAAGGCCATGAGCGCATCCAGTTCAACAAGCTTGTTGTAGACGCAGAAGGGCGGGAGCGCATCGAGGCCGTGGGCGGTAGCCTCGACGCGGCAGGTTTCCTTACCAAGCGCATGAACCTGGACTACAAGACGCAGGCCGAGCCGATCCTAAAGCAGATCTACGGCGAACAGCTTGCAAACGTCTATTCGACGCAACGCTACGAACGCGGCGAAGAGATTGACCAGGTGATGAAAGCGGAGTTTTCCGACTTCCGGAAACTCCGCGATGCCGAATACAAGATAGAGAAGGAAAAGCTCGATACCGAGAAGCGCATCGAGAAGGAAGACCTCGCCCGATCCGGCGCGACGGTCGAGGAATACAAAATCGCTTATGCCGAGCTTTCGCAACGAATCAAGGCAGAGAAAGCTGAGCTTAAAGCGCAGCACGACAAACCGGAGGTCGAAGTATACAAGGAATGGCTGGCCGAGCGCGCACCGGACAGCGAGAAGCACCTAAAAGAGCTTTGGCGTGTTGCCGTGACGCCGGAGGACAAAGACCGGCTGGCGGCTATTGAAACAGCACGCGCAGAAGCGGCACGCGAACGCGAAGCAATACAAGAGCGTGTAAGGGCTGGAATCGAAGAGGCGATTTCCCATGTGGAAATTACAGTCGAAAGAAACAGCGAGGCAAGAGCCTTGGCCGAGGCCGCAAGAGCCGAGGAAATTGCAAAGGCAGCAGAGGCCGATAGATCCCAAACGATATCCACCGGCAAAACTTTGGAAACCGGGATAACGGTCGAGGCCGACAGATCCACAGAACAAGCTGCCGAAGCTGCACGTCTTGAAATGGAAAGAGCAGCCGAAGCCGCAAGAGCCGCAGAGCTTCAAAAAAAGGCTGGCAAGGATCAAGGCGATGAACTCGAAAGATAAGCACAAACCACTTCAACAGCAAGGGCAGGGGCTTTTCGCACAAGACGCGAAACCGGGATGCCCTTACATGCGCGCTATTCGCTTGGTCGCTTTGCGACTGGCCTACGGCCACATTCCAGGCCACCACTAGCCAAACACCAAGGCGGAATTGGAAGTGAAAAATTCTCACTTCCAATATTCTTAGGTCAAAAACAAACCCGCCGATACGGAAAGAAAACGGTTTAACTTCTGGAAGATAATGCAAAAAGTTCTTGACTTTCTTTTAATTTATTGAGACAATAGCAACCATCAAAGCAGGACTTTTTAACCAGGACAAGGGGCGTAGCATGGACGATTTTGTGAGTTGGCTAAAGGCATGGGAGAAAGAATACATAGAAGAACTGACATATTGCCCCGATTCTGGAAAGGCCGAGAGGGCTAAAAAGCTTGAGCATATTAGTATAGCGCTCAATCTATGCGAAGAATTCACGGAAGGCGGCGCGGCATGGCCGCACGGTGGAGCGGTGCGAGTATGAGCGACTGGACAATGGCACAGGCCAAGCGCGACTTTGAGCGCGGCCTGCTCAAGTCAGTGCATATTGTGGACACCGGGATCGACACCTGGGCTGTGCAGATCACGTCCACCCTCGGCATGGACGGCACCGGCTGGTTGCTTGGAGCCAAGCACAAAGAACCGCGACAGATGAAAACCCTCGATGCAGCGGTCGAGGCGATCCGGCAGATAGGCTTCCTGGTGAAGCAGCTCGAAGTCTGTAATCTCAAGAAATAACTTACTTACCGAAAGGGGAAAATCATGACCTCAATGCTTGATGCTTATATCAAAGCCACAGCCGGGACTGTATCGTGGCTGTTATTTATGGTTCTCGAACTATGCTCACCAATCATCAAAGGTGTTTGCTGGTTCTTGTCGCTAGGCTTCTTCGGGTTCCTGTTCATGCTCTATGCAGGCGTGGCAAACGGCTTCGACACACAGTTAGGCGCTGCGGCTCATGGCGGAGGTATGTCCGTTATGCGTTATATGTTCTTTTTTCTTGCAACGTCCTTAATAGGAATGTCCGGCTTGATATTTTTCGAGATAAAGATGCTGCGCATGTTTTATGCGCGGCTCTGGCCTGAAGAGGATCAAGGTAATACTGGTTGGTTTATTCGTTTTCGCAATATTCTTTTTATGCTTGCACTGCTGGCGGCTTTCACTTACGCGGCACGCCACTTCTACCCAAAACTAAACTTTTTGGAGTGGCCGGCAATCGGCTTCGCATGGTGGCTTGCGGCTGGTGTGGCGCTAGGAATAGTTAGTTGTTTTTTCCGTAGTGGTATATTTACCAAGGTACGCTTTGCGCTCGTACCCAAGAAGACTATGACGCTTGACGAAGCCAAGGCTTACGAAGACGCGCATAAGGTTGTGCCGTTTCGCAGGAATGGTTAGGACGCGCAACCGCTTTACTGCGTGGGCATTGTAAGGTGTATGCTCTGCCGTTGGGTATTATCAAACAACTGCATTGCTAATTCGTTTTGTTGTTGCTTGATTAATTTATCCTCTGCGTCTAATTGCTGCTGCATTGCGAAAAGCTGATTCTGCGTGTTCGCCAGTTCCAGTTTCTTTGCGGCAAGCGATGCATTCAAATCTGCAATCGTCTTCGCATCGTTCGTGCTCCCCGGATTGTCTATGGTTTGTTGCAGTACCGCTATTTCTTGCTGCTGTCCCTGCGTTACCTGCATCGACGTGACCGCCATTGATTGTTGCATGGCCGCAAGCGCACGGGTGCGGGCGATCAAGGCCTGCTGCGCAGGCGGCATTTTGGCGATTTGAGCGGCGGACAATATTGCATTGGTGTTGATGGTGCTGGTTGTATTAGACGATCCCTGAAGGGCAGACATGGACGTGGGCAGGTTGTTGACAGCGTTCGGGTTCGACAACATGCCCATCGCCCTGGAACCCACCATAGCGGCCAGTTGGCCGCTGGTGTTGGATTGGATGCCTTGTTGTGCGCCTATCTTGGTAATGTCGTTTTGCAGTGTTTTTACAAAATTCATTGCAGTGGTGTAGTCAAAGGTAGGGATACCCTGGGCACCGGCGTTTGTGGCGACTACGGAAAAAAAAATAATTGCAGCAATCTTGAACATGATTTTATCCTTTGTAATATTGGGAATTAGTATCGTCTTATTTCATTCCTGGGCATTAACTTTCTACTTCTATCAGGATTTTCTATATCTTTCACGCGGCGGTTTACGTCTACCCTGTCTTCAGCTTGTCGCTGATTGTCACGACCTCGTTTGTCTGTTATTTTGTCAAAACCGGCTTGGCCTGTATTTTTTGCTTGTTTGGCTGCGGCTTTTAAAGCGGCATGTGGGGATATCGCAATTCCACCCCCAAGCGATGCCGCCAGTTCAGGAACTTTCCACAAGGCCATAAAGCCAAAGCCTCCTGAGACAATGACCGCAATACAGTCATTTATAATCAGCGTGCCGTGATTGGCCGCAAGCTGCGTCGCGTACTGTTCAAACATGCTGAGAATGAATGCATTACATGTGACTGCCAGTAATGTAATCAAGCCGTAGCCTATTAAGCTGTCTACCCACCTGGTGAAATAATTTTCGGTTTTTTTAAACAAAAGAGCAAAAATAAATAAAGGCCCGACGCTCAAAATAATAGCCAGAAAAACTTCGCTCATAAAAATAAGAAATCCGGCCAGCAACGTTAAACCGCCCCCTACAAACAGCACCAGTCCGGCTAGTATCAATGGTGAAATTGTAGTTATTGATGCTTGAGATACCAGGCTGTTGAAAATCGTTAAAACATTATTGAGCGTAGCATCAAGGATTGCGGCCACGCCATTTACGGTAGTCACACCATCGGCACCGATCATGCCGGAGGCCAAGGCGATAGGGCTGTTCTGAAACGTCTGTATGAAATAAGCGTTGTACATTTCAGCACTCCCGGCGACCGTGATAATAAAAGCCGATCTAATAGCATTAGTTAAAAACTCAACTAATGGCTGCTCCGATGCGCCCATCCAAAATTGAAGTCCTTGAAATAAAAAAATGAGACCCCAGGCGACCGAGACTGTTGGCTCGATCACCATCCAGATCGCCTGGCTTTTTACGGTGGAGAACGTCGTTAATATTGTGTTGAGGTAGGTAAATATTTCTGTGTAAATGCTGATCGCGGAGGGCATGGCTATTCTCCTTCCCAATTGGAAGTTTCATCATTGGCCGCGCTCGGTATCTCGCTTGAATTTAAAATCCATTTATCAAGAGCGCCGCTGGCAAGGAAGCCCAAAAACACGACCATGATAGAACCATAAATTAGTTGTTCAAGGGGGGAGCGGGTTGGCAGGTAAACAAAAAAATATAGGAAGGTAACGCCAAGCATCAAACAAGCGCCGGTCACGATGGATTGCCACGGCACATTTTTTGAACTAGGCTTAGCTTGATTGTTGTCCACCAGGTGAAGCCGCACCTTCCTGGCTACAACAACAGTCACTTGTTCGTTTTCGGCCCGGCGGCGTTTAGATAATTTTATTCTGTACTGCCACAACATTATCCACGCCATGCCAGATAGAGCACCTAGCGAGGCCACGAATGGCGTTGCCTCTTTAAATTTGCACCATGCAAAAGCGCCGAGACTTACGAACGTGAGGAACATTTCTAGAACGTAGATCGTCATTTCCAGCCAGTCTTTTTTTTGGCCGTTGCCGAAGATATCAATGTTTAATTTGAATAGATTTTTCATTGTGCGGCTCCTTGTGAATCATGCTCGATGCGAATAAACCCGATGCCGTCGCACATGACGCGAAACTTGGCGATCAGGCGTTGCCGCTTGACTTCGCGGAAGGCCTGGACGAGTTCTGCGCGGGACAGGTAAGCCACTTCCAGCGGCACGTTCTCAAAATCCAGGGCAGGGCAGCGGGGGCAGCGATCCATCCAGGCGCGGAGGCTGTTGACCGCATGCAGGGGCAGTGTTTTTGTTTTCATGCTGCACCCCCTTCGGAGGCAGGGAGGGAATCGTCGGTCAAGTCCAGCAACAGCAAACTCGTTTCAACCAGATTTGTGCTGTCCCTTGAAGCGCACTGAGCAATTGCCGTCAAAACATCAATCGCCTGTTTTGAGAACAGGCGCGAAGAATACTGGATCAACTTTGTTTTTTTGAGCCGGTAGTCGATGTGGGAGCCGGTGATCCAGTAATGCGAAAGAATTTTTTTTTCGCACATCAAATCGCAGAGGATCGAAAGTGCCTCGATGCAAGGCTGAGGAGGAAGATCCTCGATACAGGGACTTTCGCTGAAATTGATGCTCTCGTCGCGGCTGCTGGCACGCGACATGCGCAGCAAGGAAACAGGGGCAAAAAATAATTGTTCAGCCAAAGGAACGAGCGAGGAATAAAAAAGTTCTTGGCGCGGTTTAGGGTGTGCTACTCTATTTATAGCCATACGGCCTCCTATTTAGGTTGTGTGGTTAGAGGCGGTCGAGTGGTTCCAAACACTCGGTCGCTTCGTTTTTTGTGCAGCGGAATAAATCATCTTCCCCTACGGAATGAAAGTCAACCCTTTTTTGCAACTTTTTTTAGGCTAACATATTGACGAATAACACTTATATATAAAGTGTTAGTTTGTATAGTTGTAGGTTTGCACCGTTCCTTTTTCCGTAAAAGAAAGGGGGGTTTTCAGGCTCCGCTGTAGACTTCCAGCCCCCGAAACCCAAGCCCCGCCTGTGTTTGTTTGTAGAGACAAACAATGCCACGCTGTATGTGAATCCGGAAACAAACACCGGCAAGCCCGCCGCCTGGCAGCGCTGATCGAGGCTGAAACTGCGCCGAACGGATGTTATGCAAAATAACCAGTCCGCAAGACTTGGCCAAGTTTCCCTTTTTACTGTAAAGCGGTAATAATACGCTCTATAAATTCATTCCCAATAGGTGACGATATGGCAACTACCACTAATACCATAGACCATGTGACGCTTTCCCGGCTCGTTGAGGCCAACGCCGTGAACGGTGCCAACATCATCGGCCAGCCCGGAGGCTGGGGCGTGGTCATCAAATACGGCATGACCGAACGGGCGCTGGCCGCAAAGCGCGGCTCTGTGCGCATCTTCCGCAAGTTTGAAACCCTTGTGGGCTACCTCAAGGGTATTGGCGTAGCCAAGTACCAGGTAGACGCCACCGGCTTTGATCCGGTTGCGCTCAAGCTTACCCGGCGCAACGAAGGGGCAGGAGAGCGCATGAGGGCAGCTCACGATGCCGCCGCTTACGATAAATGGTTTCGTGAACAGGTGCAGGCCTCGCTGGACGATCCGCGCCCCTCGATTCCGGACGCGACCGTTAAAAAGCATTTCGCGGCCAAGCGCAAAGCCCTTGAGAAGCAGATCAAGGCGGCTGCATGAATCCAGACCTCATAAATTCAGCGTTAGAACTAGGCGGCGCGTGCTTCGCCTGGTCAAATGTCTACCAGGTGCGCAAAGACCAAGACGTTAAGGGCGTACAGTGGCTTGCATGGTGCTGGTATGTCCTTTGGGGCGCATGGGAGTTGGGCTATATATACCCAACGCTTAACCAGCCATTTACCATGTTTTTTTCAGCGATACGGATTTCAGCAAATGTGGCATGGCTCGTTGTCGTATTGCGGCTCAAGTTGAACCACAAGCGCCAGCTCAAAGCGTGGCAACTTGCCACGGCGGAATCAGACTGATGAAGCTCGAATGGAGGCCGGAGGCATTCAGCGACCGGGAGCGGATTTGGGACTTTATCGCCCAGGACAACCCGCAGGCCGCGCTCGATCTTGATACGCTGATCGAGAAAAAGGCCGGCGCGCTGATCGAACAGCCGAAACTGTTTAAGGCGGGGCGCATAAAAGGCACCAGGGAGGCCGTGGTTCACCCCAACTATGTTTTGGTGTACCAAGTGTCAGCCGACACCGTGACGGTGTTGCGCGTGCTGCATACCTCGCAGGCGTGGCCTGCATAAAGGAATAATCAATGCCATTTACTTTTGATGTTCGCGTAAAAGAAAATACTCAAGTTGCAGGCTACCCAATTGCAGCAGGTTTACGAACCTGCCATGTAGCGCTTAATTTCAATGGCGAAGGTAATTACACGATATTTCCGCAAGCGGCCTGTGTTGGCGAAGCCTGGCAAGGCCAAGCTTTCGATTTAGGATTTTGTAAAACAGAAGAAGATTTAGGTGTTGCTGTAGACAAATGCACGTCTGAATATTTTGCAAATGGAATGGACGATCCGATATGGGCGTTAGATGCAGAAGCCGGTTTATCCGGTAATTAGGGGGGAACATGAACAAAGAGAAAAGCTGCTTAACTATCACGTCGCGGACTTCCGACCTTATCGCAAGAGCTTCGGAAATTGAAGAAACAGACGTGAGAGCATCCGGCCAACTTGGATTTATGGCACGCGCACTGGCGCAAACAACCTTGCCACACTCTAAGATTGCAGGCACGGAGTTTGAGAGAAGCAATGGTATGTACACTCTCTCAATCCATGTACCAAAGAAGATAGGTGTATTGCCGTATGGTGCAATTCCACGAATTCTTACAGCATGGATTTCGACCGAGGCGGTAAAAACGCAATGTCCAGACTTAGTGCTAGGGTGTTCGCTTCGGGATTTCATGGATAAGCTTGGCATGAACAACAACAACGGAGGAGAGAGAGGCGATATCACCCGCCTAAAATCGCAGGCCAAGAGCCTTTTTTCATCGGTTGTTTCGATTATAGAGGACGACGAAAAAGCCCGTAATTCATTTGGCATAGAGAACATTCTAATGGTGCGCGGAGCGCAACTGCTTTGGAATCCAAGGAAGCCAGAAGAACCGGGTTTGTTCGATTCACACTTAAGCCTGACCAATGATTTTTTCAAAATGGTAACGGATCGTCCCGTTCCGATAGATTTGCGCGTACTCCATGCCCTCCGGCGAAGCCCGTTGGCAATGGATATTTATGTGTGGTCAGTCTATCGCCTTTTCATTACACGTCAGGACGTGCTTGTTCCCTGGTTAAATCTAAAAGGCCAGTTTGGCGCGAACTATGCACAAACTCCGCAGGGCTTATTGGATTTCAAGCGGGAATTTATAAAGCGCCTGAAGGAGGTAGTTGTTTTTTATCCGCAAGCCAAGATGGAACCATGCAAGGATGGGCTTAAGCTCTCGCCTAGCGCCCTTCACATCCCATTAAAAAGTTAGGCTGCATGTGGATAACCCTGTTAGCGCAGGAAGTTATGCACGCTGAAACACTCTTATTTTTCGTATTTTGACGGAAGCCACACTAGACAAGGGTTTGCGGCTAACTACCCAAAGACGGTGCGCCGAAACGCTCTTATGCCTACGCTGAAACACTCTTATAACTACGCTGAAACACTCTTATTATTTTTCGTTGAAAAATGCCCGTATGCCAGTCGCCGCGCCCGTTCCAGCGGTTATCTGTTGCTTGCGCATATATATACAGGTATTTATTGCATATAGATTTACAAGTAATTAGAGCCGCGTTTCTGTGGATAAATTGCGAAAATTTGCGACGCAGCGAGGGGACACCCCGCAAGCGGGGTTTCCCCCGGTAAACCGGCTCCCCCTTCCCCAATAAGGCCACGGCTACGCCGTGAATTTTCTTTTTGAGCCGGTGCGCCACGTCCACCAGCTCAAGAACGCACCCGATACGCAAAGACCTCAACCACATCAGCCACACCATAAATGGCAGGCGCTAGTCGCGCCTGATCCTGATAGGCGACATTCCACGGCCACAGGGCAGGCCACGCACGCGGCAAAGCCGCTGCGCACCGTATCGGCCATGCTACGCATGGCGCGGACGGTGTGGCGCTCTCGCGCCATGCCTGTGAACGATCCATGTATGCGAAGTTTTCTCAAAAGCGTCTACCAAAGAAGGGGGCGGCAGTTACCGACCGGACGGCGACACTTCAAACAGGCCGCAGTTATCCCACAGCGCAGGAAGCGGCGATTATCAGGAAAAAGGATAGGGCATGGTGAGGGCGAGGGCAAAATAATGGCTTAAATCGCCTCTAAAGCGGTCTTGCTTGTTTGGAAAGTTCTGAAAATCGCCTTTTACTGGCTCCGGCTCGAAAATCAGGCACCGGGCAGAATTATCGCCAGCACGTCAGGAGAAACCGCCCCGAAGGGCGGCTTCTTACTACACTTTAGAACGAGAACCCGGCACCGATCCCGGCGTCGGCTCCCACGCTTGCATGTTGCTGGCCGTCAGCGCCGGTGGTTGTGCAACCAGCAGCGGCGAGTGATGCGGCAAGAATTACCACTAATGCTTTATTCGTAAACTTGTTCATTTGCTTTTCCTTTCCTTCGGGTTAAAAAACTGGTGTTACCTCTGTGCGTGTTTTTGCGACTGAGGTTGTTCTGCTTGTTGTGTTGTTAAGGTTCCAGTGGAATATAAGGTGACAATTACCAACGCCACTATCAAAGACCAGACAAAGCCAATGAGAGTGAATGCCATGAACCGTGAAAAACTCCATCCTTCTGACTTGTGACGCTCCACACTTCTCTGCAATTCTTTGTCGTATGTAAGAACGCTTTGCTTTAGTTGTGTGTTGGCCTTGTCAACTGTAGCTTCAAACTCTCTACCTGATTTTTTGAAGGTTTCGTTGGCGGTGGAGGCATGTTCTAATCCTGCTTTAATTTCCGTCTCCACGATCACCTTTAAATCCTTAACGGCGGAAGTGATTGCTATTTGTGTAGATTCTGCAATGTGGTTGGCAACAGACTTAAGCATTGCTTGCGTATGGCTATCTATTTCTGCCTTGCTCTTCGCCACTAACGCAGAAATAACTGCCTCACTTTCCTTTTGAGCAGCAGCCGTCGCAACTTCCAAATTGGCATGTGATTTTTCAAGCCTGGCATTCAAGTCGGTTAATGGTTTTAACGCGGCTGGAATATCAGTTTTCAATTGCTCAACGGCATCATGAAGTTTAAGAACGTCGCCGAGCATCTCTGCTATCAGTGCTTCTTTGGGAGTTGGTTTGCTATCCATGATTTACCTCACTTCAAAAGTGTTTTGAAAACCGCGTCCAGCTCTTCTGTCACACCAGCAGCCAATCGCTTTATGGCGATACGGCGGCTGATGCGGACTTTTTCATCTGAATCTTTCGCGGTCTTAAGTTCAGCTTTTAAATCAGTTGAATCATTCAGAATGTCAAGAATTGAGCCGCTTCCAACCTTTGCAAAAATGTCGCTAACGTGAATGAGGGCATCTGGCTTGAGCGTGAACAGTTTTTGTTCGTCGTGGAACTGAAACAGGCCAGAAAATAAGTGTGCTGGATTGTCGCCGTGATCCACCATGTT
>Ga0181528_10002636_pt1 | contig 11091 bp, 6 predicted proteins | sample PEATcosm2014_Bin_47_FD_119742 | JGI IMG/M metagenome (GOLD analysis project Ga0181528, IMG submission 119742) | Peatland microbial communities from MTU Mesocosm Facility, Houghton, MI, USA - PEATcosm2014_Bin10_10_metaG | ecosystem: Environmental > Terrestrial > Soil > Wetlands > Peat | place... | reverse complement strand
CTTCAACTTCCTAATCGCATTCGCTGACCCGTTCTGATCCACCAGCCCATCGATCATCATCTTCTTCTGCTCAGCAGTAAACGGCCCCACCCCAGCCAGCACCGCCGCCTGGTCAATCATCTCCGGTGTGACCTTTACTGGCTCGTCTGCATCTCCGCCGTGCGCAGCACCCTGCGCCTGCGCAGCCAACGTGTACAAAACCCCAGGCAGCAGCGCCGAAGCAATCCCAGCCCGCCCGCAAGCATTCAAAAAACCCCGTCGATCCAGTGCCATAATCCAAGCCCCCCCAGAAGTCCGTTCAAAAACAATAACAAATCCGTCGCTGTTTTCCTTGACCATCCAAATTCCGCCCTCTTGTCTACTTAAAAAACAGAAGCGCGGCAGAGATTCCACCCTCCCCGCCGCGCCTTTGCCATGTTCGACCTTCCCGCTCGAGACGAATTCGGACGCGCTGAAATGGCCGGGTGCCCCATCCATTCGCAGTTTCATCGCGAATGGGTGGGTAACCTGAACCCTCAACAGGTCACTTCTCCGCCGCCTCCAAATAAAGCTGCGCCCTGGTCATCGCCGCCAGTCGCACCCTGCCCTCCGCCTCGTAATCCACCGCTACGCCATGCTCCGGATGATTCTTCTGCCGCTCCATAAACAGGTTCACCCGCCCTTCAAACGCCTTGCCAATTTCAGCAAGTGCCGCCTGCGCCTTCGGCAACTCCTCATGCAGCCGCGCAATCTCCTCCACAGCCGTCTCCGGGTGATAGCTCAGCCGATCCCCCGTCTGCATGGCGTCCACCAGCACATCCGGCGGCTCCGAGATCGGATTCGTCTCGTTCATCGCATCGTAAGCCCCGCGCAGCCGGGTAATCGTCCCCGCAAAGCCATCCAGGTCCCCACGCTTCGCCATCAGCCCCGCTGCCCGCCGCACCTCCACAACCACCTTCCCAGCCGTGCTGGTGCTGGCCACCGGAATCACCGTAGTCAGCGTGTTCCCCTCAAATCTCCATCCGCCCTTGCCCGTCGGCCCCGCCCGCTTCACCGCGACCCCGTTCACCGTTACCGACGCAGGCGGCCAGTCTGCCGGCAGGCGCACCTCAAACCCGCGCGCCTTCAACATACCGTTGAACCCGCCTTCCACCGGCCCAATCTCCACCCTCAGCGTGTCCCCCGTCTGCGCGGCCCCCGACTCGGTGGCTCTAATCGGCGTGCGCGTAAACGCGCCATGCTGATACTCAACCGCCACGCCCGAATCCTCATACACTGAGTAGCTCGAGCTCGTCCCCGGAGCCAGCGGCCACACATTCACAATCAGCGGGTCCACCGGCTTCTCGCCTGTATACCGCATCGGCGGCTGCATCGGTACAATCGCCCCGGCCTTCAGATACACCGGCGTCTGTTCAATGCTGAAGCTCCGCTCCACCGTTACCGGCCCAGTGAAATGCTTGCCCGTCTGCCACTCAATCCACTCGCCCTTGGGCAGCCATACCTTCTCCGTTGCCAGCCCGCTCGCCTTGTCTGCAGGAACCGTCACCGGCGCCGCCACCATCTCGTCGCCAAACACATACTCGCCCCTGCTGTCGTAGGCCTCCTGCGCCTCCGGCCAGTCGTAGTAAAGCGGCCGGAAGAACGCCACACCCGTGTCATATGTGCGACGAGCCTCCGTGTAGGTGTAAGGCTCCATCGCATAGCGCAGCTGGAACGTCGACCGCAGCACCGACGAATACGGCTCCGGATAAGCCCAAACCCGCCGCTCCGACTCAGGATTCTTCGTCGTATGCGTGCGCAAAATCGGGCTGAACGCGCCAAACTCCACCCACCGCGCAAACAACTCCGGCTCCACAGCACCCGGCATGTGCCCGCCAATGTCATGACTCCAATACGCATAGCCCACATTGGCCGCCGTCGCCGTAAACCACGGCTGAAACGCCAGAGAATCCCAGATCGAAACCGTGTCGCCCGAGAAGCCAATCTGGTAGCGATGGTTCCCCAGCCCGCCCCAGCGATGGAACAGCAGCGGCCGCTTCCCCTCGCGCTGCTGGTCGGTGAAGTGGACGTAATTCAGCCACCAGGTCGGCATCACACCTGGCATCTCCGTCTTCTGCTCCTGCTGCCAGTCCAGCCACCAGAAATCGATCCCCTGCTTCTCCAGCGGATGGTGCAGCAGGTCCATGTAGTTTGTCGCAAACTTCTTGTCCGTGATCTGGAACGGCACATACTTCCGCGTTGCGGGATCAATCCCCATCGCCGTCGCCATTGCCGGGTAAGCCTTCTCCCACGGCTCAATCCCTGAAGCCGGATGCAGATTCAGCGTGGTCTTCAGTCCCTCCGCGTGAATCTTCTTGAGAAAATCGTCCGGATCCGGAAACAGCGTCTTGTTCCACGTGTACCCGCTCCAGCCCAGCGCATGCCCCGACTGGTCCTTTTCGCCCATCGCCCGCAACTGCTCCTGGCTGATGTGCCAGCCCATGTCGATCACCAGCACATCCAGCGGCACATCGTTCTCATGGAACCCGCGCACCAGCTCATCCAGCTCCTGGTCCGTGTAGTCCCAATAACGCGACCACCACGCCCCAAACGCAAACCGCGGCGGCAGCGGAATCCGCCCCGCCACCTTCACATAATCCCCCAGCGCCTTCTTGTAGTCATGCCCGTAGCCGAAAAAGTAAAGATCCTGACGATCGCCTGCCGGCCGCTCAATCACCCACGGCCATGGGCTCTTTTCGCCCTCTTTGAAGCTGAAGTCGGCCGAATCAAACAACGGCCGCGTCGAGTCGTCCACCACCGCCCACCCCGACCGCGAAACCAACCCCTGCTCAATTGGCTCGTGTGTCTGCGAGCCCACCGCGCCGTCCAGCGTACGCGTAGTGCCCTTCAGGTTTTCGGGATCATCCATGCCCGGGTGCCAGGTCACCGGCTTCCCATCCACGTTGAGATCGATGGCAAGATTGTCCGCCGTGAGTCGGCCGTCTCCGTTCGGACTATAGCTCAGCTTCAACCCGTCGGTGGTGATCGTGTGCGTGTTTCCCGCGTTTGCGTCTGAGGCCGTAAACTTCGGCACCGGCATCCGCCGATTCAAAAACACAAACGAAGCATGATCCTCAAACTTCCCATCCGCCGCCCACTCCATCCGGATCAGCTCCGGCGTCAACACCGTAAACCGCGCATGGCCAATGGTCACTTGAGCCTTGGGATCCGCCACCGGATTGTAGACCCCTTCAGCGGCTCTCGCCTGCCCACCGGGCGTTGCGGAACTCGCCGCAGCCAGCGGCTTCTTGGCTTCCTGAGCGCCCGCTGACCCCGTCAGCGCTCCCATACCTGTTCCAATTCCGATTGCGATCCCGATTGCGGCAAGTCGTGCAAATGAAAGACGCACAAATCCCTCCTGTTTTTACTCCACGGGAAGGCTAACACCGCCGGGCGCAGCATGGAAGCGGAGCGGTCACCCTCATTGCCGATCCAGCATCCGCTTCAACTCGGTCTCAATGGTCTTTGCGTCGGTCTCCCCCTGGAACCGAGCCCGCACCACCCCATCCCTGTCGATCAGGTAAGTCAGCGGCAGCCCCAGCACGCCGCCGTACTGCTCGCCCAGTTGCACATCCCCCATCGCAATCGGGTAGCCCAGCTTAAGCTTTGCAACCAGCTCCCGCACCGGCCCCTCATCGTCGTCCATCGAGACGCCCACCACCTGCAACCCCTGTCCGCCATACTTCTGCTGCCACCCGGCAAAGACAGGCATCTCAATCTGGCAAGGCGCGCACCACGTCGCCCAGAAGTTCAGCAAAACCACCTTGCCCCGCAACTGTCCAAGATCGATTTTGTCCCCGTTAAGATCCGTTCGAGAGAACACTGGCGCCGGCCGCCCAATCAGAGAGTCTGCGGCAAGCGCCGTCGGTGCCGCACAAGGCACAAGGCAAACCCCCAGCAGAAACACCCCGGCCAGAACACCCCGCACCATGCGATGCACGCGGCTAGTGCGCGCGCTCAACCGCATATCCCTTGTCCACCCAATCGGCTCCGAAGTTCTGCGCAATGTAGAGTGCCTTCACATTCGTAAAGCCCATGTCGTGCAGCGCTTTAAACGCCGGACCCAGGTTCGGGCAGCGCTCCCACGGGCAACACCCGCAATAGATCACGATGGAACTGGAGCGTGGCAGCGCAGAGACCCGCTCCTGAAGCATCTTGCGCCCAGCTTCCTGCGACCCCGCCCCAGCATACTCTGAGCCCGCAATGTGCGCCTCGGTAAACAACATATGCGAACCCACCTGCAGCACCAGCGGCTTCTTCGTCCCCTGCGCCGTCAGCGCCGAATTCAGCTCGGCCGGCTGAATCAAATTTGCTTTGGGGATCGAAAACGCGCTGTCTGGCGAAGCCGCCTGCGCTGACCCGCGCACCGGCATCAGAGAACTCATTCCAAATGCAACAGCAACGCAAAGCATCATCCCGCGCAGCATCCCGGATCTCATGGTTATGCCTCCGCCATGAGTCTAAATCGTCTCAACACCGCCCGCAGTGATTCGAATCCACCGAGGTGATCTGACCACGCCTAAACAACCTGCCCATCCAGCATCTGAATCGACCGCCCCGCATACTGAGCCGCTTCCCGATCATGCGTAATCATCAGGATCGTCTGCCCCAGCCGCTTGTTCAGATCGCTCAGCAACCCCAGCACCGCTGTAGAATTCTTGCTGTCCAGGTTCCCCGTCGGCTCATCCGCCAGCAGAATCGCCGGCCCGTTCACCAGCGCCCGCGCAATAGCCACCCGCTGCTGCTGCCCACCGGAAAGCGCGCGCGGCTTGTGTTTCATCCGGTCCGCAATCCCCAGAATCTCCAGAATGTCCTTGAACTCCGGCGTAAACTCCGCTGCCTTGCCGCCCTTGTCCCTGCTGTCCCCATCTCGCCTGCCGATATACTGCACCATCCGGATGTTGTCTTCCGCAGTCAGCGTCGGCAGCAGGTTGTATTTCTGAAACACAAACCCTACCGTATGCTTCCGCAACTCGGTTCTTTCAGTATTGGTCAGGTTGCTCAGATCCTTGCCGTCAACGGTCACCGTGCCCGATGTAGGCGGCGTCAGCGTCCCCAGAATATTGAACAGCGTCGATTTGCCCGAGCCCGAAGCCCCCACAATCGCGACAAACTCGCCCCGCGCCACATCCAGGCTCGCTCCCTGCAGCGCGTGCACATCCACATCCCCGGCGCGATAAGTCTTGTAAAGATTCCGCACTTGAATCATCGGCGTCGTAACTCCCTGGCCATCACTCATAAGACAGAGCCTCCGTGGCATCCTGCCTTACCGCCTTGATCCCCGGAACCACCACTCCCAGCAGCGCGCCCACAATCGCCACCCCGCCCGCAATCGGCCACCACAAGTAGACCGTCTCCTGCGTCAGGCTCGATGGCACCGCATGCTTCATCAGCCACTGCGTTCCATACGTCAGCAGAATGCCCGCAATCGTGCCCAGCACTGACAGCAGCAGCGTCTCCCGGAACAGCAAATCGAGAATCAGGTACGACGAAGCGCCAACCGCCTTCAGGATGCCAATCTCCCGCGTCCGCTCCAGCACCGCCGTATACATCGCCATGAACACCACGATGAATCCCACAATCACCGCAACCCCGATCACCACGCCAATGAAGTTCCGCAGCAACCCCACGCTGTTAATCGACAGCAGCGAAGTGAACTCCTCCATCGAGTAGATCTGGTATCCAGGCATCTTCGACTTCAGTTCACTCAGCACCGCCGGAATCTGCTCCGGGCTATCCGTCTTCACATAAATCTGGCTCAGCCGATGTTGATTGCCCATCAATTCCTGCAGCACCGAAAGCCGCACACAAATTCGCGCCAGCTTGCCCGACTCAAAGATGCCCGCCACCCGCCATGTGTGATTGATGAACTGAACCTTGTCGCCCACGTGCAGCTTCTTCTCGCGCGCATAATACTCGTCCACCAGCATGTCGTCGTCAGCCCGGAACGGGCCGCCTTCCAGGAAGTTGAATCCCCCGCTCATCTTTGAGAACAGATCGAGGTCCAGCCCGGTAATCGAGTCGAACCCCGACAGCGGCTGTATCGCCGTTCCCGTTGCCAGCGCCACATGCGGTTGCTTGGCCACAAATGCAATCAACTCGTCCGACATAGGCGCCGTGCTCAGCCCGATAATCGACGAACCCGGAGGCCGGATCATCAAGTCTGCGCCCACACCGCGAGCTCTCTGCGCTGTGCCGTCCAGCGTGCCATAACTGACCCCGACCAGCGTCAGAATCATCGTTACTTCAACAGCAATCGCCAGCACGCTCAGCACCGTGCGCACCGGTCGATGGCCGAGATTGGAAAGAACAAGTTTATTAATCAAAATAGAGTTTGCAGCCGCCCTGCAATCGCCTTTCAGACGTTATTGTCACAACGCGCATTGCGGCGCAGTTCCCTGGATGTTCAGTTTCCTCAAGTGTCCCAGTCACTGGAGTTGCCTCTCCCGGAGGGAGAAGGTGAGAATAGCCCCAGGTGAAACCCGGGGTCCGCATCGCCCATTCAGGTCCCGTCCTGTAGGGACGGGACGACACCCCTTAAATGTCCAGGTTCTTCACATCCAGCGCATTATCTTCAATGAACTTGCGACGCTTCTCCACATCCTCACCCATCAGCGTCGTAAAGATCTCGTTGGTTTCGACAATGTCTTCCAGCTTCACCTGCAGCAGCGTGCGCCGCTCCGGATCCATCGTCGTCTCCCACAACTGCGTGCTGGTCATCTCTCCCAGCCCCTTGTACCGCTGCACGGAGTAGTCCTTCTTGCCCGCTTCCACAATGTACGTATAGAGCTCGCGCGCCGTCTTCTTCTCCACCGGCTCTTTCAGAATCCGTGCCGTGCGCCGCGCCTGCGTTGCCTCCGCCTTCGCCTCGGCTGCGCCAACTTCCGCCGCCGCCTCACCCTCGGCTGCTTCCGCTTCTTCGGCTGCCGCCTCCACAGTTACCGCCTTGGTCGCGTACTCAATCAGAAACGGCGGCTCCAGAAAATCCTTGATCTGGATGTACTTCGCCATCATCTGCTTGAACTCCGGACTCGACGCCAGTGCCCAGTCAATGCACCGCGTCGCGCCCTGCGAATCGGTAAAGCAGATCGACCAGGTGTGATGCTCCTCGTCCTCCACCGGCTCATTCACGGCCTTGAATTGCATCTCATCCTTTAGCCCATTCAGCTCTTCGTAAAGCGCCGTCAGCTTCGGTGGAACTTCGCTCTCCGCCTTCGATGCAAAATCCGCCCGATGCACCAGCTCCATGCGCGCCAGCATCTCGGTCAGCCTCTCATTGCGAACCCGCTTGTCCACCTTCTCCACAAAGTCCAGGTACTCCTTCAGCGTGCCCATAAAGCGAATCAGGTCCGCGCCGTCAATGCGGCTGGCGAACTCGCCGTGGCGCACCACCATGCCCTCCGACGCGCGATTCACCATCACCTTGTCAAACTCGCGCTCGTCCTTGATGTACTGCTCAAACCGCCCCTTCTTGATCTTGAACAACGGCGGCTGCGCAATGTAGATGTTGTCTCTCTTGATCAGCTCCGTCATGTGCCGGAAGAAGAACGTCAGCAGCAGCGTGCGAATGTGCGACCCGTCCACATCGGCGTCCGTCATCAAAATGATCTTGCCGTAGCGAATCTTCGACGGATCAAAATCGTCCTTGCCAATGCCGCAGCCCAGCGCCGTAATCATCGCGCGAATTTCCTCGTGCCCCAACATCTTGTCGTAGCGCGCCTTCTCCACGTTCAGAATCTTGCCCTTCAGCGGCAAAATCGCCTGAAACCGTCGATCGCGTCCCTGCTTGGCCGTCCCGCCTGCGCTTTCACCCTCGACGAGGTAAAGCTCGCACCGGTCCGGATTCCGCTCCGAACAGTCCGCCAGCTTGCCCGGCAGTCCGCCCCCATCCAGCGCACCCTTGCGCCGTGTCAGGTCGCGCGCCTTGCGTGCCGCCTCGCGTGCCCGTGCCGCCTCAATCGCCTTGTTGATAATCTTCTTGGCCACCGGCGGATTCTGCTCCAGAAACATCCCCAGCCGCTCGTTCACAAACGCCTGCACCGTCCCGGCAATGTCCGAGTTCAGCTTGCCCTTGGTCTGGCCCTCAAACTGCGGCTGCGGCAGCTTCACGCTCACCACCGCCACCAGTCCTTCGCGCACATCGTCGCCGCTCAGGTTTTCCTTCAAATCCTTGAACAGCCCCAGCGCCTGCCCAATCGCATTGATCGTCCGCGTCAGCGAAGTCCGGAACCCCGAAAGGTGCGTCCCGCCATCCACCGTGTTGATGTTGTTCGCAAAGCTGAACACCGTCTCCGAGTAGCTGTCGTTGTACTGCAGCGCAATGTCGATCTCCACCCCATCGCGCATCGATTCCATCACAATCGGCTTCTCGTGCAGCACAATCTTGCCGCGGTTCAAGTGCTTCACAAACTCCGCAATCCCGCCCGCATACCGGAACGTCGCCGTGCGCGACTCGCCAGTCTTCGCATCCGCCGACCGCTCGTCCGTCAGCGTAATCTCCAGGCCCTTGTTCAAAAAGGCCAATTCGCGCAGCCGCTGAGCCAGCGTGTCGTAGTTGAACTCCGTCACCGTGAAAATGCTCTTGTCGGGTAGAAAGTGCACCTTGGTCCCGAGCCGCTTGCTCGTCCCCACCTGGCGCAGTTCGCTCGTCGCCACGCCGCAACTGAAATCCATCTCCCACGTGTGCCCGTCGCGCCAGACCTCCACGTTCAGCTCCTGCGACAGCGCATTCACGCAGCTCACGCCCACACCGTGCAGCCCACCGGAAACCTTATAGTTCGACGCGTCAAATTTGCCGCCCGCGTTCAGCTTGGTCAGCACAACCTGCAGGGCCGGCATCTGCTCGCCGTTCACCAGCGTCTTCATGTCTACCGGGATGCCGCGCCCGTCGTCCGTCACCGTGATCGAGTTGTCCACGTGGATAACCACGTCTACCCTGGTCGCAAAGCCGGCCAGCGCCTCGTCCACCGAGTTGTCCACCACCTCGTACACCAGGTGGTGCAGGCCCATCTCGCCCGTCGACCCGATGTACATGGCCGGGCGCAGCCGCACATGCTCCATGCCTTCCAGCACGGTGATGTTTTCGCCGGTATAGCTGCCGTTTTTTGCTTTATCGTCGGTAAGGGGAGTTACGTCAGGTGTTTCGATAGCCATAGGATTCCGATCGCTGATTTTCGTTCTAAAGTCGGGTTTTGAAAGGGCATGGCTTCAGCCGTGCCGCTAAAGGTTGATAAAACCGCTGGGCTTCAGCCCCTGAGGGATGATTCCCGGCCATGTATGCCTTGCGCCAAGTGCCCTTGAACTACTCGCACTGAGGTCCCCCGGCTACGGTACCGGCAAGCTTCGTCGGCCGCCGAATTTCCATCTCGTTTTTCCAGCAGTAACCGCTTGAAACAGGGGAGCTTTTATGCGAATTTGCCTATACCTATTTTAGCATGCGGGAAGGGCCCGCAGAACCCGCAAAAAGATGCAATCAGCCATTCGCAAAATCCCTCGGAACCCCGCAAAACAACACCGTTCTTGAATCCCCGACGGGGATGTTCGAAACACAATAAACCCTGTCATCCTGAGCGAAAGGGGCCCCAAACGCTTCTCAGTTTGGGGGTGGTGAGTCGAAGGATCTGCGGTTGCTTTTCGGGCTCCTCCACTACCCCCCTCATGCATTACCATTCCCTTTGATAGCATGAGGGCTAAAATGCCGCGTCTGCAACCCACATTCAGCCTCCTTCTTGCCGCAGTCTCCGTCCTCCCCGCCGCTACCGCCCAGTCCCAGAAAACCCCCGACTTCGGCCCCAACGTACAGGTCTTCAGCTCCTCCACACCCCCCGCCGAAATCCAGGCCCAGATCGATCAGGTCTACAAAGTCCAGCAGCACAACGAGTTCGGCCCCGAGCGCAACGCCTTCCTCTTCCTTCCCGGCGAATACAAACTCGACATCCCCATCGGCTTCTATACCCAGGTCCTCGGCCTCGGAGCCTCCCCAGACGCAGTCCACATCACCGGCAACGTCCACGCCGATGCCAGCCTGCCCCGCGACAACGCCACCTGCACCTTCTGGCGCGCCGCCGAAGGCTTCTCCGTCACCCCCGTCAACGGCCCCGCCCCCTCCACCATGCAGTGGGCCGTCTCTCAGGCCGCCCCCTTCCGCCGCATGCATATCCTTGGCAGCATGGTTCTCAACCAGAACCACGGCTGGGCCAGCGGCGGCTGGATCTCCGACTCCCTCATCGATGGCAATGTCGGCAGCGGCACCCAGCAGCAATGGATCAGCCGCAACACCGAATGGGCTTCGTGGACCGGCGCCAACTGGAATATGGTCTTCGTCGGCGTCAACCACCCTCCCGACGGCGACTGGCCTAAGCCGGTCTACACCAAGGTCGCCCAAACTCCCGTCATCCGCGAGAAACCCTTCCTGACCGTCGACCCCTCCGGCCACTGGTTCGTCCGCGTCCCCGACCTCGTCCGCAACTCCACCGGCGTCTCCTGGCACTCGGGTTCCACCCCCGGCAGATCCATCCCACTCAGCCGCTTCTACATCGCCCACCCGGATACCGACACCGCCGCCACCCTCAACGTCCAACTCGAAGCCGGGAAACACCTCATCCTCACCCCCGGCATCTATAACCTCGAAGCCCCCATCCAGGTCACCCTCCCTGACACCGTAATCCTCGGCCTCGGTTTTGCCACCCTCCGCCCCCTGGAAGGCACCCCGGCTCTCACCACCGCCGACGTCGACGGCATCACCCTCGCCGGCCTCCTCATCGACGCCGGCGAGCGGCAATCTCCAGTCCTCGTTCAAGTCGGCACACCCGGAAGCCATGCCATCCACGCCCCCAACCCCATCCTCCTCGCCGACGTCTTCTTCCGCGTCGGTGGAGCAGACGTAGGCTCTGCCAAAATCAACCTCGAAATCAACTCCAACGCCACACTCATCGACCACACCTGGATCTGGCGCGCTGACCACGGCAAGGGCGTCGCCTGGGACCAGAACCTCAGCGAAAACGGCCTCGTCGTCAACGCCTACAACGTCACCGCCTACGGCCTCTTCGTTGAACACCACCAGCAGTTCCAGGT
>Ga0181528_10002635_pt1 | contig 11094 bp, 11 predicted proteins | sample PEATcosm2014_Bin_47_FD_119742 | JGI IMG/M metagenome (GOLD analysis project Ga0181528, IMG submission 119742) | Peatland microbial communities from MTU Mesocosm Facility, Houghton, MI, USA - PEATcosm2014_Bin10_10_metaG | ecosystem: Environmental > Terrestrial > Soil > Wetlands > Peat | place... | reverse complement strand
TGTTCGATCTGGCGGACCTCGCCTCGGTGCGGGCGGGAGCGGCGGACCTGCTCGAGCGGTGCCCGCGCATCGACGTGCTGCTCAACAACGCCGGGCTCATCCTGTCCGAGCGCACGCTGAGCGCCGACGGGTACGAGGCGACGTTCGCCATCAACCACCTCGGGCCGTTCCTCCTCACCGAGCTGCTGCTCGACCGCCTGAAGGCCTCGGCACCGTCGCGCATCGTGAACGTCGCCTCGACGGCCCACAGCTTCGCCCGCAAGGGGATGGAGTTCGACGACCTGATGGCCGAGCGGGAGTACAGGTCGATGAAGGTCTACGGGCGCAGCAAACTCGCCAACATCCTGTTCACCACCGAACTGGCCAGACGGTTGGCGGGTACCGGGGTGACAGCCAACTCGCTCCACCCGGGGTCGGTCGCCACCGGGTACGCCCGCGACGGCGATACGACGGGCTTCATGGCCTGGGGCATCGAGATCTTCGCCCGTCTCCCCATCAGCCTGTCCCCCGAGCAGGGGGCCCGGACCTCCGTGTACCTGTGCTCGTCTCCCGAGGTGGCCGGGGTGACCGGGACGTACTTCGCCAAGTGCCGCCCGAAGACGCCCTCGGCCAACGCCCGGGACGAGGCGGCGGCCGCGCGCCTGTGGGCGGTCAGCGAGGAGCTGGTCGCCGCCGCCTCGTGAGCCGGGTGGTTGCCGGCCCTCGCCCGGGTGGGACGCGGGCCCACGGTGGCGCCACGATCAGAAGGGCTCACCCTCACCCAGCTCGGTGATGGCCTCGGACACGGCCTCCTCGGTGGCGGCCGCGTCGAGCGGTTGCCCGCCGCCGGCGTCGGCCCACAGCTCGGGAACCCGCCACAGCAGGACGCCGACCCCGATCACACACGCCAGACCGCCCGACCAGACGGCGAACTCGGGACCCCCGATGGCGGCCGCCACACCCGTCTCGAGGTCGCCGAGGCGCGGTCCACCGGCCACCACGGCGAAGAAGGTGCCCGACAGGCGACCCTGGAGGTGGTCGGGTACGGCCCGCTGCTGCACGTTCTGGCGGAAGACGGCCGAGATCACGTCGGCGCCCCCGGCCACGGCCAGGAGGGCCAGGCCCACCCACAGCACGGGAACGAGTCCCACGACGGCGATGGTCCCACCCCAGACGACGACGCAGGCGGCGATGGCCCGGCCCTGGTGGCGGATGCGGGCCGTCCACCCGGTGAACAGGGAGCCCACCAGGGCGCCGGCGCCCGGGGCCGCATAGAGCAGTCCCACGACGCCCGCCCCCCCGCCGTACAGATGGACGGCCAGGGCCGGGAACACGGCGCGGGGCATGCCGAAGATCATGGCGTTGAGGTCGATCCAGTAGGTGGCCGACAGCAGGCGCTCGCTCTTCAGGTGGCGGAAGCCCTCGGCCATCGACCGGAGGCCCATCGGGGTCCCGCCCCCGGTGGGGACGAGGCGGGGGAGCAGCCGCACCACCGTCAGCGAGACGGCGAAGGAGGCCACGTCGATCAGGTAGACCGGCGTCAGGCCGAGCCGGGCGATCAGCACGCCGCCGAGGGCGGGCCCGACGACCATCGACAGGGCCATCGTGGTGGTCTGAAGGGTAACGGCGGCGGTGACGTCGTCCGGGTCCACCAGCACCGGGAGCGCCGCCCGTCGGGCGGGCCAGTCGATGCCCTGGAAGCCCGCGCTCGCCGCCGCGCAGACGAAGAGGACCCAGATCCGGGGATGGTCCAGCGAGGCGTTGACCGCGAGTCCGCCCACGGCCACGGCCATGGCCGTCTGGGTCAGGGTGAGGACCCGCCGGCGGTCCCAGGCGTCGGCCAGGGTCCCGCCCCAGAGCGCCCCGGCGAGCAGGGGGATCAACCCGACGAACCCGAGGAGGCCCACCATGAAGGTGGAGTGGGTCAGGTGGAAGGTCTGGTATGCGAGCGCCACCAGGGTGAGCTGGCTGCCCATGGCCGAGATCGTCTGGCCCGACCAGAGGCGCCGGAAGTCGCGCGAGTGGCGCAGCGGCGAGACGTCGGCGAAGAGGGCGGCCACCCGTCAACGGTAGCGGGCGCGCCCCGACCCACCGGTCGCCCGCCGCCCCGGTGGAGCCCGGAACCGCACCCCCCGGCGCCCGCAGAGTTCACGTCGAGGAAACATGCGTGCCCCCACCCGGCTGGCGGGTGGCGGTAGACTGCACGGGCATGGGAGCAGGGGACACCACCGGGACGGACGGGCACCCGCGTCGGAAGCGGCTGGCGATGGTCGAGGCGGCTGGCGCCGACCAGCGGCCCTCACCCGACCCGGCGAACCCTCCCATGGCCGTCTCCATCGCCGGCGTGTCGACCGCCTGCAGCAAGGACGCCCTGGCCTCCAGCGCCGAGGCCGTCCGCAAGACCCTCGCCCCCGAGTGAGCCCGCGGCCCCCGAGGCCGCCCTCCTGACTGCCCGGCCGGGCCGTCCCGCCAGTGTCGTCGCGGGACGGAGGTCCCTACCAGTACTCGGCCATGAGCTCGGTCGACCACGTCGGTTGGCGGAGCGCCCCCCGGGGTCCGAACTCGACCATGTAGGGCTTGACGTCGAGCACCGGCGTGCCGTCGACGGCGTCGAGGCCGGTGACGTCGATGGCGTACGGCCGGACGGCCACCACGCGGCACGTCGTGATCCCGATGCGGTTGGGACGGTCCTTGGCCCGCTGGGCGAGGATCCCGACCGACGGCCAGTCGGTGCGGCCACGCGGATGGCGCGTACCCCGGCAGACGGCGTCGCCGTCGACCCGGTCGAAGCAGAACACGACCTCGATGTGGGAGAACTCGGCGAGCCCGTCGGTCGCCCCGGGCTCGAGCTCGGTGGGGTCGAGCTCGATGGTGCAGGTCACCGCGTCCCACTGGTCGTCGACGGCCTCCTGGCGGCCACCGGTCACCCGGCCGATGGGCCGCATGACGATCGACGCGTCGTCAGGCGTCACAGGGCCTCTTTGATGTCGGTGGTGAACTCGGCGTCCGCCGTCTCGTCGGCGGGCCAGTCCGCATCGGTGTCCTGGCCCTCGAACTGGATGCGGTAGAGCTCCGCGTACTGGCCCCCGGCCGACAGCAGGTCCTCGTGGCGACCTTCCTCCACGATGCCACCCTGGTTGAGCACCAGGATCTTGTCGGCCTCGCGCACCGTCGACAGCCGGTGGGCGATGACCAGCGAGGTCCGACCCTGCAGAGCCGTGGCGAGAGCGAGCTGGACGGCCGCCTCGGACTCGCTGTCGAGGTGGGCGGTGGCTTCGTCGAGCACGACGATCTCGGGGGCCTTGAGGAGGAGCCGGGCGATGGCCAGCCGCTGCTTCTCACCACCCGACAGGCGGTAGCCGCGGTCGCCCACCACGGTGTCCAGTCCGTCGGGCAGCGAGTCGACCATGGTGGCGATCTGGGCGCCGGCCAGCGCGGAGGCGAGCTCGGCCTCGGTGGCGTCGGGACGGGCGTAGAGGAGGTTGCCCCGGATCGTCTCGTGGAAGAGGTGGGCGTCCTGGGTCACCACGCCCACGGTGGCGGCCAGCGACTCCAGGGTGGCGTGACGGATGTCGAGCCCGTTGATGCGGATCGCCCCGGCGGTCACGTCGTAGAGCCGGGGAAGGAGCTGGCTGATGGTGGTCTTGCCGGCTCCGGACGGGCCGACCAGGGCCACCATCTGCCCCGGTGCCACGGTGAAGGACACGTCGTGGAGGACCTGGGCCGACACGGTGGTGTCGAGGACGGCCACCGACTCGAGGGAGGCGAGGGACACCTCTTCGGCGGTGGGGTACCGGAAGTCGACGTGGTCGTACTCGATGGTGGCCGGGCCCTTCGGCACCGGACGGGCGTCAGGGGCGTCGACGATCATCGGCTCGAGGTCGAGGACCTCGAACACCCGGTCGAAGGAGACCAGCGCGGTCATCACGTCGATCTGCACGTTCGACAGGGCCGTCAGCGGCGCGTAGAGCCGCGTCAGGTACGCGGCCAGGGCCACCACGGTCCCGACGGTCAGGGCCCCGTCGATGGCCTGGACCCCGCCCCAGCCGTAGACGACGGCGGTGGCCAGCGCCGCGGTCAGGCTGAGGGCGGCGATGAAGAAGCGGGCGTACATGGCCTGGGTGACGCCGATGTCGCGGACGCGCCCCGCCCGGCGCTCGAAGGTCCCGAGCTCCTCCGACGGCCGGCCGAACAGCTTGACCAGCAGGGCGCCGGACACGTTGAAGCGCTCGTTCATCGTGTTGTTCATTTCGGCGTTGATGCCGTACGACTCGCGGGTGATGACCGAGAGCCGGCGTCCCACCCGTTTGGCCGGGATCACGAAGACGGGCAGGATCACCAGGCTGATCAGCGTGATCTGCCACGACAGCAGGAACATCACGATGAGCACCAGGGTGACGCTGATGATGTTGGAGACGATCGACGACAGGGTGTCGGTGAAGGCCTGCTGGGCGCCGATCACGTCGTTGTTGAGGCGGCTGATCAGGGCACCGGTCTGGGTGCGGGTGAAGAAGGCGATCGGCATCTTCTGGATGTGCTCGAACACCTTCGAGCGCATGTCGTAGATGAGGCCCTCGCCCACCGCCGCGGAAACGTACCGGATGCCGATGGACAGGGCGGTGTCGACCACGGCGACCAGGGCGGCCACGATGGCCAGCGTGACGATCAGGCGCTTGTCGGGATGGTCGCTGGTGAGGCTGTTGATGATCGACCGGAACAGCAGCGGGTTGACGATGCCGACGAAGGCGTCGACGATCACGAGGACCAGGAACCAGGTGAGGATGGCCCGGTAGGGCCGGGCGAAGCTGATCATCCGTCGGGCGGTGCCCTTGGTGACGTGCTGCCCCTTCACCGAGTCGTCCCGGCGCATCGAGCGCATGACGGAGCCGTACTGGCCCCCGCCGCCCCCCATGCCGTGTCCGCTCATGGCCATGGGCGGGCTCCGGGGTAGAGGGGCATGAGCCGGACCCTACCAACTGACCCGGTCCGACCGATCGCCCCCGGCGATGGTCTGGCCACCCGTCCGCCGTGGCGTTCGACGGGCCCCGACGTGACGCCGCCACCCGGGTGGCGGCGGCTCAGACGACGAGGCCCGTTCCGTAGACGGTGGGGAGGTCGAGCGCGGTCAGCAGTCCCGGTCGGCCCTCGACGACGGCCGGCACGGCGTTGACGAGGCGCATCGCCGTGGCCTTGAGCCCCCCGGTGTTGTGGTCGCCGTCGCGCCCCATGAGCTGCATGTCCACGGTGTACGTCGGCTCACCGGTGAGGACCACCCGGTAGCAGCCCTGACCGGCCGGCTGGGGCCAGTCGGGCGCCAGGTCGTCGCGCAGGCGGGTGACGTGCTCGAGGACGATCACCGCGCGTCCCGCCTTCATGCCCCGCAGTTCGAAGTGGAGCGCCGCGGCGGTGCCTTCGGGGATGGTGCCGGCGTCGACCTCGAACTCCTCGGGGGCCGGCACTCGCTCGTACCATTCGACGAGGTCGCCCTCGAGTTCCACGCCGAGCCCGGCGGCCAGCTGGCGGACGACGCTGCCCCAGGCCATGGTCATGACCCCGGGCTGGAGGATCATGGGCACGTCGTCCAGGGGCCGGCCGAACCCCATGATGTCGAAGAGGACCATGCCCTGGTTGTAGGTGGAGTAGTTGAGGATCTCGGCCACCCGCACCTCGTCGATCTGCTCGCACACGCCGGACAGGACGAGCGGCAGGGCGTCGTTGGCGAATCCCGGGTCGACGCCGTTCACGAAGATGGAGACCCCGCCGGCCTCGGCCGCCTCGACGGTCGGGCTGATCATCCCGTCGTCGACCACGCCGTAGGGGTACTGCAGGAAGACGGGCCCGGACGAGAGCACGTTGACCCCGGCCCGCAGCATGGACTGCATGTCGCCGAGCGCCTCGAACAGCCGGTCGTCGGCCATGGCCGAGTGGATGATGGCGTCGGGGGCCAGGGCGAAGAGCGCCTCGCGGTCGTTGGTGGCGGCCACGCCGAGGGTACGGCCGAGGCCGGCCAGCTCGCCGGCGTCACGACCGACCTTGTCCGGGTTGGAGACCCACAGGCCCACGAGCTCGAGATCGGGGCGGGCGTCGATGCCGGCGATGACGTGGCGGCCGACGTTGCCCGTGCTCCAGGCGACGACTCGGTAGGTCTTGGGCATGGCGTGCTCCTCGCAGTCGGTGGGGGGTGGGTGGATCGGTCCGGTGGGTCGGGACCCGGCTCAGAGGTCGGGGAGTCCGAGCGGGAGCGTAGGCGATTCGATCCCACCGTCGACCTCGAGGATCTTGCCGGTCACGTAGGACCCGGCTGCGGACGACAGGTAGACGATGGCGGCGGCGATGTCCTCGGGGTCGCCGATCCGCCCGAGCGGGGTGGCGTCCTCCATCGTCGTGCGCATCTCGTCGACCTGCATCACGATGTCGAGCGCCGAGGTGGCGACCGATCCCACGGCGATGGCGTTCACGCGGATCCGGGGGGCGAGGTCCGTGGCGGCCAGCCGCGTGTAGTGGGCGAGCGCCCCCTTGGCGGTGCCGTAGGCGATGAAGCCCCGGTCGGCCATCCGGCCCATGGCCGACGAGATGTTGACGGCCGAGCCCCCACCCCCCTCGAGCATCAGCGGCACCGCGGCCTGCAGGAGGGTGTGGGCGGTGGCGACGTTGAAGTGGAAGGCGGCCTCCAGGACCTTCGGCGACGTGTCCATGAAGGCCTGGGGCATCGTGCCCCCGACGTTGTTGACCACGATGTCCAGCCGGCCGAAGGCCTCCCGGGCGTGGCCGACCAGCCCGGCCACCGCGTCGAGGTCGTTGAGGTTGGCCGGCACGGTGACCGCCCGGCGCCCCGTGGCGGCGACGCGGGCGGCCACGTCGTCGAGCTGCTCGGCCGTCCGGGCCGAAATGACGACATCCGCGCCGGCCTCGGCCATGGCCACGGCGGTGGCGGCGCCGATGCCGCGGCCGGCGCCCGTCACCACGGCCACCTGGTCGTCCAGTCGGAAGCGATCGAGAATCATGTGCGGGTCCCCCTGACGACCGCGGGTGCGGTCGGGAGTAGTGCTACCAGCCCGGGGGACACCTCCGCCATGCCGTCGCCCCGGTCAGGCCGGTCGCCAGGCGATGCCGTCCCACCGCACGGGACGCGACCACCGGGTCCCGTCCCACCAACCCATCCGCGTCGGGTCGCGATCGACCATGTACCAGCCGGGAGGGGCGGCCGCCGGTGTCGGCGCCGGCGGCAACGGGGGAGGGGGCGGTGGGGCGAGCAGGGCCAGGCCGGGCGGCAGCCCGGACGGGTGCGCCGCCCCTTCCCCGGCGGGGGCGACCGAGGGGACGGCCGCCGGCGACGGGTGCAGCGACGGCACGGACGACGGCACCGCCGCCACGGAGGGCACCGGGACGGGGGCGCGGGGCGACGGGCCGTAGGCGGCCACCGGCGGCCCGCCGTAGGGAGAGACGGCGACCGGGGGTGCCGGCGCCTCCACGCGCACCGGGGCCACGCAGCCCCAGGTCTTGATCTGGGGGCGCCAGGGCGGTGGACACGTGCCTACCGCACCGGGCCGGGTCAGCTCGCGGGCGGCGTGGCGGCCGAGCAGGAAACAGGCGATCCCGATGCCGGTGGCGAAGACGGCCCCGGAGACCCCCAGGCGGACGGCCTGGCCCATCGACTGGGCGATGGAGGCCCGCGAGGGCGACGGGGACACGCCGAACAGGGTGATGAACCCGTCGTGGAGCGAGTGGATGGCCACCGCGATGAGGAAGGCCACCGCCCCCGCCCCGGTGACCGCCCGCCCACGCCGCCACGCCGCCAGCCAGATGACGGCCCCGGCGAACCCGGTCACGAACACGTGCGGCAGCTCGGCGGCGGGGCGCACCAGCGCGAGCTGCAGATGGAACCAGGGGTAGTCGGCCCGGGCCTGCCACTCGGCTCCCTCCACCGCCCCCGTGGTGGCTCCGCTCACGAGCACCAGGTAGAGCCCGGCCAGCGGGTCCTTGAACCGGGACGATCCGAAGGCGAGGAGCGCGAACGGGACCAGGAGCTTGCCGCCCTCCTCGATCGGACCGGTCAGCCACAGGGTGGCCACGACGCCGATGTGGTGGAAGGTCAGCGACTCGAGCCCGAAGGCGACGGCGAACCCGACCGCCCCGCAGACGACGCCGATGACCGTGAGCCCCGCCAGGCGCGGCAGCCGGTCGATCGCCAGGTACCGCACCATGACCTTCACCGTCCCGACCATGAACGCCGAGTAGCCCACGATCGACGTCCACGACCAGATCGCCGACCCCGTGGTGCCGCTCACCACGCCCGGGACGATCACGAGCACCTGTCCGACCACCAGCCACCACAGCCACGACTGACGCAGGAAGGCGAACGGTGGTGGCGGCCCCGGCAGGTCCGGTGCCCGGGCCGCGAAGTGGGTGTCGCCGGTCCAGGCGGTGCCGTCCCACTCCGCCAGCGACGGGACGGCCCGGTAGCAGTACCAGCCCGGGGGGTCGCTCAATCCGCGACGGCTCCCGTGGCCAGGATGCGGGTCGGCCGCAACCGCACGACGAGTTCGCCCGGCACACCGTTGCGAGTCCCGTAGGCCTCGGCCTGGTCCTCCCCCATGTAGTGGCCGCCGATGACCGTCGCCCAGTGGAGCAGTTCGCCGGGGTCCTCGCTCAGCGTCACCGTCCCTTCGACGATGACGAACGAGTACGGCGGCCGGTCGTCGTCGACGCACAGGGCCACACGGGGGTCACGGATCAGGTTCCGCCCCTTCACGGTGTCGGACCCCGTGTTGAACACGAGGTCACCGACGGGCGCGTCCGGCCCGGCCGTCGACCGGTCGAGGACGAACCAGATCGGCGCCACGTGGGGACGACCGTCGGCCCGGACGGTGGACAGCTTGCCGGTGCGGGCGGGCCGGGCCTCGAGGAACGCCGCCACCTCCCCGTCGTCCATCGTGTGCGCCATGGCCGTCCGCCTACGCGGGCCGGGTCGACGGGAGGCCGAGCTTGCGGTGGTCCCACGACACGGTGCGCTCGACGTTGACCTTGGCCACGATCCGCTTGTTGAGCATCACCTCGACCATCGGGCGGAGATCCTCGCTGTAGGCGCCGTAGTAGCGCTCGAACAGGTTGACGCCGAGCTCCCACTTCTTGTCGGGGTCCTCGACGACCTCGGCGCGACCGACCAGCTCGACCCCCCGGAGCTCCTCGTAGTAGTCGCCGTCCTCGAACATGCAGGTGATCCGGCCGTCGCGGACCAGGTTGACGGCCTTCTGGGCCTTGGCCTTCGTCTCGATGGCGATGGTCCCGTCGAGGAAGCCGTACCACATGGCCACGGCGTGGATCGAGCCGTCGTGGTTGATGGTGCACATGGTCATCGGCCGGCGCTCGTGGAGGAACGCGTCGACCTCCTCGGGCGTCATGCGGATGATGTCCCGCTGCTTGACCCCGTGGCCCATCTGCTGGTCGGGCTGGCTGGCTGGTGACTCGCTCATCGTTCCTCCGCGGCTCGCAGGCGGGACCCGCCCGCCCCTTCCGGTGCCACCGTATCGGGACGGACCCCACCCGGGACGGGACCGACGCGACGACCGGGCAGAATGGGGCGGTGGCGAACCCCCGACCATCACCCTCCGAACCCATCGGGGTCGTGTTCGTCTGCACCGGCAACATCTGCCGCTCCCCCATGGCCGAGGTCGTCCTCCGCGCCCTGGCCGCCGACCGGCCCCTGGCCGACGGCTCGACGCTCGCCGACGTGCTCGACGTCTCGAGTGCGGGCACCGGGGGTTGGCACGCCGGGGAGGGCATGGACCCCCGGGCCCGGGCCGCCCTCGAGCGTCGCGGCTACGAGGACCACGGGCACCGGGCGCAGGCGTTCGAGACGGCGTGGATGGACGAGGCCGACCTGGTGGTCTGCCTGGACCGGCGCCATCGTCAGACCCTCGCCTCCATGGCCCGGGCCCGCGCCGGCGACTACCGCCACGACGACCGGCTGGTGCTGCTGCGGAGCTACGACCCACGGGCCGGCGGTGACGTCGACGTGCCCGACCCCTACTACGGCGACGACGCCGAGTTCGAGCGCTGCCTGGACCTCGTGGAGGCCGGCTGCCGGGGCCTGGTCGGCCAACTGGCGGCATCGGCCGACGCCGACCCGCCGCGCTGACCCGCCGGGGCCGGTTCAGGTCCGGTTGGCGCGGAACCACCCGGTGGCGAAGTCGACGAGCGCCCGCTGGGGGAGGAGCCGCGCGGTGGCCCGGCCCACCGGACCGACGGTCTCGAGCCCGGCCACCGCCGCGGCGGCACCGACCTGCTCGAAGTCGTCGCTCCAGGTGTCGAGCTCGTCGAACGTGACCCACCGGCGCTCCCCGTCGACGAGGACCGGCGCCCCCTGGGCCACCACGGGCCGGGTCCCGCTGCGGTGTTCGGCGAGGTGCAGCGACGTGTTGTTCTCGTGGCCCACACCGAGCAGGAGCACGTCGGCCCCGAGCTCGTAGAGCCGGCCGAGGGGGGAGTCCTCGCCGAGCTCCCGCTCCGGCGTGTGGCCCTCGGTCACCCGGGCCGCGTCGGGCCCGACGGCACAGAAGGAGTACAGCGGATGGGCGCTGCGCCGAGCACCCGGTACGAGGCGCACGGTGTCGGGGATGGCACCCATCCCGGCCGTCGCCGTCAGGGCCGGGTCATAGGCCGGGGCCATGGCGCGGATCGTGTCCCACCACGCCTCGGGGACCGGCGGGTTCTCCCACGGTGCGGGGTCCGACAGCTGGGTGGAGTGGGTCGGGACCACGAGGGTCCCACCGGGCCCGAGGACCTCGCGGAGCGCCAGGACGACGGCGTGCGCCCCGCCGCTCACGTAGCCGATCGACGACAACGAGCTGTGGACCACGAGCACGGAGCCCGGCGCGACCCCGAGCCGGACGAGGTCCGCCGTCAACGAGGCGGTGGTGACCGGCACGGGCTGGTCCGGGTCGATCGTCTCCACCGCGCCAGGCTACGTCGCGCCGACCGACCGACCGATCGATCGACCGGCCGATCGACCGGCCGATCAGGCGCGGGTCCGGACGTCCGGTCGGACACTCTCCTACGCTTGACCCATGTCCTACACGACGGCCATCTCGGTCTTCGCAATCGCCCTGGCGGTCG
>Ga0181528_10002634_pt1 | contig 11094 bp, 11 predicted proteins | sample PEATcosm2014_Bin_47_FD_119742 | JGI IMG/M metagenome (GOLD analysis project Ga0181528, IMG submission 119742) | Peatland microbial communities from MTU Mesocosm Facility, Houghton, MI, USA - PEATcosm2014_Bin10_10_metaG | ecosystem: Environmental > Terrestrial > Soil > Wetlands > Peat | place... | reverse complement strand
GCCAGCTTCAGCCAGCTGCAGTGGGTCGTCGACGCCTACGCGCTGACGCTGGCGTCGGTGCTGCTGACCGGCGGCTCCCTGGCCGACCGCTACGGACGGCGGTTGTTGTTCACCATCGGGCTGGTGATCTTCACGCTCGGCTCGCTGCTCTGCGGACTGGCCCGGTCGCCGATCATGCTGATCCTGTCGCGCAGCGCCCAGGGCGTCGGCGGGGCCATCCTCTTCGCCACCTCGCTGGCCCTGCTGGCCCAGAGCTTCCACGGGCGCGAGCGGGGGACGGCGTTCGGGATCTGGGGAGGGATCACCGGCATCGCTGTGGCGCTCGGGCCCGTACTCGGCGGCATCATCACCACCGGGATCAGTTGGCGGGGCATCTTCCTGGTGAACCTGCCGATCGGCGTGGCGGCGCTGGCCATCACCCGATGGAAGGTGGACGAGTCCAAGACGCCCCACGCCGCCCGGCCGGACTGGGCCGGGTTCGCGACCCTCACGGCCGGACTGGTGAGCCTGGTGTACGGCCTCATCCGCGCGGGCGAGATCGCCTGGAGCGACACCGGAGTCGCGATCTGCCTCGTCCTCGCCGTCGTCTTCCTGGCGGCGTTCGTGGCCGTCGAGCGCCGGGCGGACCACCCGATGTTCGACCTGTCGCTGTTCCGGATCCCGACGTTCGGCGGGGGGCTGGCCGCGGCGTTCGCCATGAACGGCTCGCTCTACGCCATCCTCCTGTACCTCGTCCTCTACCTGCAGGACGACCTCGGCTATTCGGCTCTGCAGACCGGGCTCCGCCTGCTGATCATGAGCGGGGTGACCCTGGTGACGGCCACCGTCGCCGGACGGCTCAGCACCCACATGCCCGTGCGCTGGCTGATCGGCCCCGGCCTCTTCCTCGTCGGGATCGGCCTGCTGCTCATGACCGGACTGGACGGGACGAGCACGTGGACGCACCTCATCCCGGGGTTCCTCGTGGCCGGCGCCGGCAGCGGCATGGTCAATCCGCCGCTGGCCTCGACCGCCGTGGGGTCGTCACGCCGGAGCGCTCGGGCATGGCATCGGGCGTGAACACCACCTTCCGCCAGATCGGCATCGCCACGGGCATCGCCGTGTACGGGTCGATCTTCGCGACCTCGCTCCATCACAAGATGGAGCAGACCCTGGCGGGCACGCCCGCGCTGCACCACCTGCTGCCCTCCGTGGTCACCGCCGTCCAACAGGGCAACGGGATGGCCGCCATCGGCGCCGTCCCGGGCCCGTTGCGGGCTCCGCTGGTGGCCGCCATCCACTCCAGCTTCGCCAGCACGCTCGACCTGCTGTTCGTCGTCAGTGCCGGGCTCGCGCTGGTCGGGGCCGTCTGCGCCGTGGGCCTCATACGCTCACGTGACTTCGTGGCGTCCCAGCCGCCGCCGCAGCCGGAGCCGTCGTCCACCGGGGCGCTGAGCGGCACGGCTCCGTAGAAGGCAGCGCCCCCGGGTGCGCGGGGCGTACCATCCCGGTGGCCGTCGTCGCCGGAACGCCTAGGGGGAGTCATGTACAGCCAGCCGTCCGTTGTGGGACCGACCGTCACCGGCCCGGTGTCCTGAGATGCCGGGGTCGAGCGGGGGACGGGTGGCGGGCAAGGTGGCCGTCGTCACCGGAGGCGCCGGTGGGATCGGGTCGGCCACGGCGCGGGCCCTGGCCCGCGAGGGGGCCGGTGTCGCCGTCGTCGACATCGACCGGGCCGGAGCCGAACGGGTGGCTACCGAGATCGAGGCCGCCGGCGGCCGGGCGCTGGCTCTGGGCGTCGACCTCTCCGAGGAGCCCGGGGTGATCGAGGCAGTCCGGCACGTGGTCGACCACTTCGGTCGGCTCGACGTGCTGCACAACAACGCCGCCCTCACCGACTCCGCATTCCTGGACCGCGACACGCCGGTGACCGGACTGGACCTCGAGGTGTGGGACCGCACGTTGGCCGTCAACCTGACGAGTCAGATGCTGACCTGCAAGCACGCCATCCCCGAGATGGTGCGCAACGGAGGGGGCTCCATCATCAACATGTCGTCGGGGGCGTCGCTGAAGGGCGACCGCACCCGCACCGCCTACGGGGTGTCCAAGGCCGGGGTGAACACCCTGACCATGTACGTGGCCACCGCCCACGGCAAGCAGAACATCCGGGTCAACGCCATCGTCCCGGGCCTGATCATCACCGATGCGGTCCGGGCCCACCTCACCGAGGAGATCGTGACGGGACTGGGCCGCGCGGTCCTCACCACCCACCTGGGCGAGCCCGACGACATCGCCAACACCGTGGTCTTCCTGGCGTCGGACGAGTCCCGGTACATCACGGGCCAGCTGCTGTCGGTCGACGGCGGCATGTCCGCCCACGTCGGGAGCGGCGGCCGCGACGGGTGAGTGCCGCGACCCGGCGACGGATCAGGCGGATCCGAGGATGTACTCGCCGGTCTGGGGGTGGTGGGTCCACCCGCTGGAGGCCTGCGTGCCGCCGTCGACATGGATCGTCTGGCCGGTCACGTAGCTGGAGAGCGAGCCCGCCAGGAACACCGCCGCCCCGGCCATCTCGTCCACGTGACCGGCCCGGCCCATCGGCACGGTCAGGCCGAAGTGCTCCTCGGCGCCGGGGGGCGCCACCGACCGCATGCCCTCGGTCATGGTGATGTCGGGGGCGAGGGCGTTGACCCGGATCCCGTGCGGGGCCAGCTCGAGGGCGGCGGTCTTGGTGAAGTTGATCACGCCGGCCTTGGCCGCGGCGTAGGCCGCGTACCCCGGGGCGGCCCGGACGCCCTCGATGGAGGTCACGTTGATGACGCTGCCCCCGGTGTCGGCCGCCACCATGGTGCGGGCCACCCGCTGGGTGCACACGATGACGTGCTTGAGGTTGGCCCGGTAGAGGGCGTCGAAGCCGTTCTCGGACGTCTCGAGGAGAGGGGAGTTGAACACCCCGCCGGCGTTGTTGACCAGGATGGACACGGTGCCGAGCTCCGCGGCGGTGCGGGTCAGGGCGGCGTCGACCGCCTCACTGTCCCGCACGTCGGTGGGGATCCCCAGGCCGCCGATCTCCGCCGCGGCCGAGGCGGCCGTCTCGGGGTCCCGCTCCCAGATGGCCACCTTCGCCCCGAAGGCGGCCAACCCGCGGGCGATGCCGCGGCCGATGCCGGCTCCGCCGCCGGTCACCACGGCCACCTGGTCGGTGAGGAGGACGGAGGAAGGGTTCATGGACACGGGTGCCTCAATCCTTATAGGTTCGGTGCCGGAACGTCCGCGAAGGCGGGCAACAGGGCCGGGTCTTCCGGCCGAGGGGGAGTGTATGCCACGGATCGAGCCGATTCCCATGGACGAGCTGGCCGACGAGCCGCGTCGCATCATCGAGGAAGGTGTGGCCGACGGCACGTACGCCACGCCGGTGCCCCTCCAGATCTTCGCCTACCGGACCGCCCAGATCATCCAGACCAACATGGCCCGCCAGGCCTGGGGTCGCAAAAGCCTCCTCGGTGGCCGGATCCTGGAGCTGATCCGCATCCGCAGCGCCCAGTTGGGGGAGTGCCAGCCGTGCATGCAGTCCCGCAAGCACGACTCCATCACCGACGAGGACGTGGCCTGCCTGATCTCCCCCGGTGCCGCCGGCCTCACCGACCAGGAGCGGTTGGCCGTCGAGTTCCTCGACCTCCTGTCGGCCGACCACCACGCCATCGACGACGAGACCTACCGCCGCCTCGGCGAGGTCTTCACCGCGGCGCAGATCATCGAGCTGGGCTTCACGTGCGCCACCTCCATGGGCACCCACCGGTTCATCCACACGCTGGACCCCTTCGGGACCGCCCCACCGGTCATCACCTACGACGCCGACCAGGTCGACACGGCCTGTCCCGACACCGACCGCGTCGCCGAGCAGTCCGAGGTATGAGCGAGACCGTCCTCGTCACCGGGGCCACCGGGCTGGCCGGGGCCAACATCTGCAAGCTCCTACTCGAGCGGGGCGACGCCGTCCGGGCCCTGGCCCGGGAGGGCGCCGACACCGGCCCCCTGGTCGACCTGGGGGTCGACGTCGTCCCGGGGGACATCACCGACGCCGACGCCGTGCTGGTGGCGGCCACGGGCTGCGACTCGGCCATCCACTCCGCCGCCCTGCTGGGTGGGGCGAGCCAGGACCTGGACCTGTTCCGGGCGGTCAACCAGGACGGGACGAGGCACGTGCTCGACGCGGCCGAGGCCCTGGGCCTGCGCCGGGTGGTGGCGGTCAGCACCGGGACCTTCTTCGACACGTCGGGAGGCCTGGAGCGGGAGGACGCGCCCGTCACCAAGAAGCCCAGCTCCGATCCGTACACGATCACCAAGATGGCCGCCTTCGAGGACGCCATGGCCCGGGCCGCCGCCGGCCAGGACGTCGTCACCACCCACCCGGGTGCCATCTTCGGACCCTCCCCGGTCGTCTCCAACGCCCTGGGCGGAACCAGCTTCAACCGGGTCCTGCTGGCGGGACTGCGCCAGAGGGTCCAGTCCTACCTGTGGTTCCCGGTGAGTTGGGTCTTCGCCGACGACATCGCCCGGGGATGCATCCTGGCCCTCGACCGCGGGGTCGCCGGCGAGCGGTACATGCTCGACGGCCGTCCCGAGGACGTGGTCAGCACCGCCGAGGCCTGCACCCGGATCTGCGAGCTGGCCGGCATCGACCACCGGGTGGTCGACATCCAACCCTCCGACGACCCCGAGGTGGCCAAGGTGTTCGGGGCCACGCTGGTGGCCATCGCCGCCAAGGCGGCCAAGGCGGCCGAGAACCCACCGGTACGTCGCCCACTCACCGAGTCGAAGACGTACCGGCGACTCGGCTACGACCCCATCAGCCTGGACGACGGACTGAAGGCCACCATCGCGTGGCTCCGCGACCTGGGCAAGTTCTAGGCGGGAACCGCGTGCCGGTTCACCACCCGGTCCGGGCCTCGACCATCTCCAGATAGCCGGCGCGGCCCGCGTCCCCTCCGACCGGGCGGTAGAGCAGGGGCACGCCGTCCGTCGGCTCGGCCGCCGACCGCCGGCGGTCGGCGAGGGTGGGCCGGATGACGTCGTCCACGAGGGACCGTCCGTACTGGACGACGCTCGGGACCGTTCCGGCCGAGGTGGAGGCGAGGAAGACCCGCCCGGTCCGTCCCGTCCGCCCCCAGCGGGCGAGTCCCGACCGCCGTTCATGGCGCCGCCAGAGCTCCCACCAGGGCTGTCCCCCGCCGAGGGCGTCGAGGACGGGATCGGGCACCGGAGTGCCGAGGAGGTGGCGGGCCCGCTCGAACAGCATGGCGGCCACCAGGTCGAGGCCGTGGCGCCGGGCCCGTCGCACCAGTTCGTCCCAGTCGACGGGCTGGACCCGGACCATCCGGTCGACGTCGGTCACCCACACCAGTTGGTGTCCGCCGGAGAGCACCCCGTGCAGGCAGAGGTAGAGCAGCCCGTCGACGACGTCCAGCGTGGCCACGTCGACCCCGCCGAGGCGGACGGTCCGCCGACGCCCGACCACCTCGGCCATCGGCAACGCGAACCGGGCCCGGATGTTGGGGGTGACCAGGAGGTCCCAGTGGAGATCGCACAGCAGTCCGCGGGGCAGGATCATCGGGACCTCGGCGCGTCGCCGCTGGATCATCATCGGCCAGTTGAGATCGGTCAGCCGCCCACCCGCCCGCTCGACGGTCTCCATGACCTCACCGACGGCCGCCGGGGTCACCAGTACGTCCAGGTCCTCGTACAGGCGCGCCCCGGGGTCCCGGTACCCGAGCTCGGTCAGCACCGGGCCCTTGATCACCAGCCACGGCCGATCGAGTCGTCCCAACCGGTCGGCCATGTCCGAGAGCTCGTCGAGGCAGCGGGCGTGGGCCAGGGCGGCCATCTGGTACGCGGCCCGCAGCGGGGCGGTCGCGTCGTCGTCGACCCCGAGCTCCCGCAACGACCGGAACACCATGCCGGGGACGCGGTGGTGGTTGGCCAGTCGGGTGACGGCGTCCATCGGAACGCGGTCCAGGAGGGCCAGCGGGTCCTCCTCCCGGTCGTCGGGTCGCCGTAGCAGCTCGACCAGGGCGCGCCCCTGTCGACCGACCGGGTCGTCGGGGGCCGCGGCCATCAGCGGAGGACCTCGAGGACACAGGAGGCCGCCGCTTCGAGGTCGGTGCCCAGCCGGAGGGTGAAACAGGGCACGGCGTGCACGAGCTGCGCCAGGAGGTCCAGGTGGGCCTGCGAGCTCACGGGGTCGGTCAGCAGCACGTTCGGGAGCAGTTCGAGGCGGGCGTCGGACGGCGCGAGGGGCGCGAGCTCCGAGCGCGTGCCGGGGGTCAGGCGGGGGGTCACGATGGCCACCGGGCGGGCGGCGGCCACGGAGGGCGACGCGAAGACCTCCTCGATGCGGAAGCTGGCCTTGTCCCGTCCGGGCAGCCGCGGCTCGTCCGCCAGGTGGGCGAGTTCGGGAAACATCGAGATGGTCGTGTCCGTCACGTCGACCTCGTCGGCGAACCCGTAGACCGCGGGACCGTCGGCGTCGGAGGTGATGAAGACGGTGTCGTCCGACAGGAAGTCGGCGCCGGCCCGGGTCAGCGCGACCGAGAGCGTGGACTTGCCTGCCCCGCTGGTCCCGGCCAGCAGCACGGCCGAACCCTGTGAGGACACACATGCGGCGTGCAGCGGGAAGTGGCCGAGCCGCTTCATCATCTCGAGCATCGCGATAGTGAGGAGCGGATGGGCGGCCAGCACCTCGTCGCCCTGATCTGGCCCGGTGATGCCGAGCTGGATCAGCCGGCGACCTGGCGCACACACCAGTCGCGCCCGACCCTCGTAGTCGACGAACAGCTCGTCGGCCGCGTCGGCGTACCGGATGGACCCACCCGGCGCGTCGTAGACCGGCCGCCCGTCCTCGTCGGGGAACGGGGGCCACGTGCGGTCCGCCCCGGGTCCGCGGATGTCGACGACCACCGGATCGGGTCCCGGCCGGCTCCGGAGTGACCGGAGCCGGCGATCGACGAGCCCGCCGACCCGGGCCTCGGTGCACCGGACCTCGATGGGCACCCCGCCGAGCCGGTAATGGGCCGTGACCGGTCCGGGGCCGGTCATGCGCCGTGCTGGCGCACGCCGGCGGAGGTCACCCGCACCACCTCGGTGAACTTGTCGAGTGGATCCACCCGCTCGAGGAACGGCCGACCCTCGAGGTCGAGCCAGCAGTGGCCGGCCGGAGCGCCCTGGTCGGTGCCGACGCCGAAGGCCAGCGCCACGTCGACACCGTCCCGGCGCAGCGCGTAGTAGAGGGTGATCCCCCGGGTCAGGCAGCCGGGCCGGACGATCGGCGCCCCCCGGGCGATGATGCCGTCGACCCACGCGGCCGACTGCCGGCCGATGGCGTCGACCCGTTCCGACGACGGTCGAACCGGGGGGCGGGCGGGTTCGAGCCACCGCTGGAGGCGGGGGAGCCCCGCCCGGGCGAGGAGGGGTGCCGACACGGCCACGAGGCAGAGGCGGACGAGGAGGGGGGCCGGAGGCAGCCGGTGGCCGGTGACGCCGGGGTCAGCGCTCACGGATGAGGCCGGCCCCGACGAGACCGTCGAGCAGCTCGTCGACGTCGCCGAGGGCCGTCGTGGCGTCGACGTCGTACTCGGTGCAGATCACCTCGGCGATGGAGCCCACGCTCCGCGTCCCGTCGCAGAGCTCCCACACCCGGCCGCCGACCTCGTTGAGGGCGAAGTACATCCCGCCGTCGACGTCCAGGAGGACCGACTCGCCGTCGACGACCTGCACCATGACCCGTCCGTTGTGTTCGAACACCGTGTCTCGATCCACCGTCCGACCTCCGAGGGATGTGGACGGGGCAGACGCGGCCTGCCCCGGTTCGAACGGCGGTGCGCCCAGTTGCCCACCGACGGACGTCGGGGAGGGCACGGACGCCGCCACCGCCACCTTGCGACGTCGCCCCCGGGTGGGGGTCGACATCCTGGCGGCCCAATATAGCCCTGGTGTCAATGCGGGTAGTGAGGCCCACGAGGGACCCGCGACGCGGCACCATCGGACCCGGCGCGTCCGATGGAGGGTCAGCCCGTGTGGCCACCCCAGGCGAGCACGTGCCCCCGGGCGGCGAGGTCGTACTGGTGCTGGGTCGCGGCGGACAGCACGGTGCCGGTGGCGAGGGCGAGTGGTGGTCCGAGGGTCATGGAGGCTTCCGTGACGGGGCTCGTCTGGGTGCCGGTGATCGGGGTGGCCCCGGTGGAGATCGACGTCAGCGTGTAGGTCAGGGTGTGCCCGACGATCGTGCCGGCGATGCGGTAGACCCAGTCGACCGTGGTACCGCCGGGGGCGACGGACGGCGCCAGCAGCTTCTCGAAGATGCCGGTCGGGTGGTCGCCGTCGGTCAACTGGACCCACAGCACGTCGTCCGCCGACTCCGACAGGTACGAGTGCACGGCGGCCTGGGTCGGGTCCGTCGGGGACGGTGCCGACGTGGTGGTGGTGACCGCGGAGGTGCCGCCCCCGCACGCCGCCAGGGCCAGGGATCCGACGAGGACGGCTGCCGCCACCAGAGGGGGTCGCATGGGTTTCAGTCTGCTCCAGACGTGTCGCGCAACGGAGCCTGGACCGATGCCGGCCCAGGCTCCGTTGCATCATGATGATTCCGTTCGCCCGGAGGCGATCAGAAGCTGAACTTGGTCAGGTCCCGAAGTAGACCCAGTGCCTTCAGCGTCGGCTTGCGATACTCACGCTTTTCCATGCCCCTCCTTTCTGTGCGAAATCGATCTGCGTGGCGGCCGTCAGTCCCGGAGCAGGATGTCGGCGCTGCCCGAGCCCTTGCCGTGGACCACGACCTTGTTGTGGGAGCCGTGGAAGAGCGACGCCAGGTCGAGGTTGACGACGTGGGCGGATCCGAGATGCACCGTCCGCTGCACGCCGTTTACCGTCAGGGTCACGCTGGAGAGTCCGCTGTTGGTGATGGTGACGAAGTGCTCCGCGCTCGCCAGGTGGCCCACCGAATTCGGGGCGTGGCTCGTCACGGTGAACTCCGCCGGGTCGCAGCTCAACGTCTGCCCGTTGGTGTCGGTCACCGTCAGTGCGAGTTCGGAGACGTCGGTCGCCACCGTCTTGGTCGCCGTCACCACCAGGGGAGCGGTGTCGCCGGTGGTGAAGGTCGGCACGTCGACCGTGGCGTTGACGTCCTCGGTCACCACCACCGACTTGAGCCCGGCGCCGGCCTGGACCGTCACCTGGATCTGCTTCGGCGGTCCGGCGATCGTCCCGGTCAGTGCGCAGGTCAGCGGCTCGGTCGTCGACGTCACCGTCTCGACCTCGCTGCCGCAGGGGCTGCTCGACCCGGTGTTGTTGGAGTCACCGGAGTAGACGGCCTGCCAGTAGTACGTACCGGGTGTGGTCAGGGTCACGGCCGACGAGGCCCCGACCGAGCCACCGGTGACGCCCACCGTGCCCCCGGTGCCGGCCGGCACGGTGCAGGCGGCGTCCGAGTAGACGCTGTAGGTCACCGTGCCCGTGGCGTTGGCCACATCGGTGCCGGCCAGTGTGGCCTGGTCGGTCACCGCGGTGCCCTGGGGAACCGAGATGGTCGCCCCGGTCGCCCCTCCACCCGACAGCGAGGTCGTCGTGGTCGTGCCGGCGGCAGCCGACGTCCACGTCTCGGCGGCCGAGGCGTGCTCGGTGGACGGCCCGATGGTGACGCTTCCGTTGATGGTGTCCATTCCGGCCCCGTTGGCGTCGGAGTAGGTGAAGAGCACCTCGCCGTCGGACCCGGTGGCACAGGTCGGATCCGGAGCGTCCGAGCTCGTGGTGCACGTACCGGATGCGCCGCCGTTCTGGCCGGTCACCGCGAAGGAGACGACGGCCCCGCTCAACGGTGTGGCCGGGGAGCCCGTCGTGACCGTGGCGGTCACGGTGTGGGTGCCGCCGGCCGGGTCACTGTGGGTGGTCGGGGTCAGGGTCAGGTCGGGTGCGGTCACCGTGACGTTCGTCCCCGCGATCAGCACGTAGGCCTCACCGCAGGCTTCGGTCATGCTGTCGGGGTCCGTTCCGCAGGTCGGCAGGGTGGCCGTGTCGGTGGCCACCGCCAGTGCGTCGAAGTCGGTCGGGAACTGGGGGAACGTGACGTGGTCCGAGCACTCCCAGCCCTCGATGTCGGTGTCCTGCAGCGGGGTCGCCCCACTGTCGAACGCCGGGTTCGAGGCGATCTGCTGCACGCTGCCCCCGCAGGGCACCGAGGAGTCCTCGGTCCAGTTCGGGGTGGCGGTCGTCAGCTGGTCGAGGACCGAGATGTCGGACCCGTTGTCGGAGCAGCTGGTGTCGAAGTAGATCCCGGTGGCTCCGGACACGGCCCCGGCGAAGTCGATGCCGTCCTGGACCAGGTGCTCGGCTCCGGCGGACGTCGGGACGCCCGCCGTGGTGGGCGTGGCGCCACCGCCGCCGTAGAGGTAGTGGTACTCGGGGTCGGTGCCGATGACGGTCCGGTTGCCGACGGTCGTGCCCAGCCCGGCGGTGCCCATGACCACGGGCGCCCACGTGCTGGCGTCGCTCGTGGCCGTCTCCGACGTCGACGAACAGATCGGGTCGCCGACGATGAGGAGCTGGTAGCTGGCGAACTGTGCCGCTGTCATGGAATCCCAGGTGGCACCGTCCACGACGGTGACGGTGTAGCCGAGCTGCTCGGCGGCGTACTGCTCGAGGCTGACGGTGGCGCCGCTGGCGTCGGTGATCCCGTCCTCGGTGGTGACCGAGTCGCCGTCGATGAGCGCGGTCATCGGGGTGCTGGCGGCCACCAGGTCACGGATCGGCGACTTGGCCTTGGGCTTGGTGTAGTGCTTCACGTTCTTGAACGGCTTGAACGGCTCGGTCTGTCCGCCCCGGACGACCGGCTTGGCGGCGGCACCGGCCGGCGCCGACGAGGCCACGAAGGCGGTGCCGCCCACGGCGAGGATCACGGCCGCGATGGCGCCGATCGCTCTGGCCCGCCTGTTCCGGGTGGGGGCGGGACTGCTCCCGCGAGAACGTGTGTTGCTCATCTGTAAACCTCCGCTCGGGCCCCTCAGCCACTTGGCACGCCGCATCGTGGTGTCGTCCGCCCGACCTGAAAATCCTCCCGATCCACCG
>Ga0181528_10002632_pt1 | contig 11099 bp, 7 predicted proteins | sample PEATcosm2014_Bin_47_FD_119742 | JGI IMG/M metagenome (GOLD analysis project Ga0181528, IMG submission 119742) | Peatland microbial communities from MTU Mesocosm Facility, Houghton, MI, USA - PEATcosm2014_Bin10_10_metaG | ecosystem: Environmental > Terrestrial > Soil > Wetlands > Peat | place... | reverse complement strand
CATGTGTTCACCGAACGCCTGCTGCACGCGCGCGGCATGGTCGAGACGATGTTCCTCGGCGCCGAGACCATCCGCCCGCTGCTGCGCCGTCTGGTGCCGGACGCTTCGATCGAAACCCGCCCGCGGTTGTCGCAACTGACCTATGCCGGTCCGGCGAAGTTGGTGCGACTGCCGCCGCGCACCGCCGTGGTCGCGTTCGGCGCCGCCGAGGTCTATGCGATCGCCGAACTGATCCGCCGTCGTAAAGGCGGCTGCGCCGTGGTCATGGGCCGCCTCAGCCCGCGAACGCGGAACGCTCAGGTGGCGCTGTATCAGGAGAGGGAGGTGGACTTCCTGGTGGCGACGGACGCCATCGGCATGGGCCTCAACATGGACGTCGATCACGTCGCCTTCGCCGGCCTGGGCAAGTTCGACGGTCACCGCCCCCGGCGTCTGACGGCCTCCGAGGTCGCGCAAATCGCCGGGCGCGCCGGGCGCGGCATGCGCGACGGCACCTTTGGCACCACGACCGAGTGCCCGCCGCTGTCGGACGAGGTCGTCGAAGCCGTCGAAGCGCACAACTTCGACCCTTTGGACGTGTTGTGCTGGCGCAACGACGATCTGGATTTCTCCGGCATCGATCCGTTGCTCGACAGTCTGACCGCGCCGCCACCTCGAGCGGGATTGGTGAAGGGCAACGACGCGTCAGATCAGGAGACGCTGGTGGCTCTGTCACGCGATCCGGAAATCCGGGCGATGGCGCATGGGCGGAAGGCCGTGCGACTGTTATGGGAAGCGTGCCAAATCCCCGACTTCCGCAAGTTGACGGACGAGACGCATAATCTGCTGTGCGCCCGGGTTTTCGGACACATCATCAAGGATGGGCATCTGCCGACCGATTGGCTCGCCGGTCAGATCGCCGCGCTGGATCGCACCGAGGGTGACATCGATACGTTGATGCAGCGATTGTCCGGCGTGCGGATCTGGTCGTATATCGCCGCCCGCCCGGACTGGGTACGCGACTCGGTGCACTGGCAGGGCAAGGCGCGCGAAGTCGAGGGCAAGCTTTCCGACATCCTGCACGACCGGCTGACCGCGCGCTTCGTCGATCGCCGTTCGGCGCAACTGATGCGACGGCTGGAGGCGACGGATGGCGTTGCGCTGCTGTCCGCCGTCACGCGCCGCGGCGAGGTGGTGGTGGAGGGGCACCCGGTCGGCCACCTCGAAGGCTTCCGCTTCGTTCCCGATCCCGTAGCCGAGGGCGACGAAAAGCGCCTGGTGGTCCGCGCCGCGCGGCGCGCGCTGCGCGAGGAAATGCCACGCCGGGTCGCGGCCGTGGAAACCGCGCCCGATGGCGCCCTCGCGCTGACCGACGATCACGCGGTGACGTGGGAGGGCGCGCCGATTGCCCGGCTGATCCGCGGCGAGACGGCGGCGCGGCCGAAGGTTCAGGTGCTGGACAGCGAGTTCCTGGACGGCGCGCAGCGGGAGCGGTTGCGGACTCGGCTGCAGCGCTTCGTCGATGGGCAAATCCGCGCCGATCTGGCGCCGCTGTTCGCCGCCACCGAAGCCGCCGCCGCCGATCCGGACATGCGCGGCCCGTTGCATCGGTTGGGCGAAACTCTCGGAATTATCCCGGGCGTGGATGAGGAAACCCTGGCACCGGCGATCCGTCCGAAACTGCGGAAAATCGGCGTGCGCTCCGGCCGGCTGGCGCTGTTCGTGCCGGCGATGCTGAAACCGCGAACCATGGCGATGCGGGCCCGGTTGTGGGCTTTGGCGCATGGGATGGCGGTGCCCGCGCTGCCCGGTGCGAGTGTCGTATCGATGCCGGTCAAACACGATTGGCCACCCGGCTTCGCGGCCGCGATGGGTTGGGTCGAAACCGGTCCGGTGCTGTTGCGCCTGGACGTGGCCGAACGGGTCGCCGGAGAACTCGGCTATTTGACCCGGCGAGGAGCCATCATGCTGCCGCGCGACCTGGGTTCCCGCCTTTCGGTACGCACGGAGTTGCTGCCGATCATCTTGCGTTGTCTCGGCTTCCGCATCGTGCCGGGAGGCGGCCTGGCGCCGGAGATGTTCGGCCCGCCCGCGCCTGCGATGCTGGCGCAGATCCGCCGCCGCCGGGTCACCGTAACGGCGCCGCCACCGAAGGCCGCCGAGGCGCGCGGGCCGTTCGCGGCGCTGGCGGCGCTGAAGCGTTAGCGTGGTGGGGAAGCGGTAGCACGTGGCGGACCAGGAAGACCGCGACTGGCAACGACTGGATAAGTGGCTCTGGTGCGCGCGCTTCATGCGGGCGCGGACCGATTGCGCTGCCCTTGTGACGCAAGGCAGCATCCGGATCAACCGACAGCCCACCGACAAGGCGCATGCGAAGCTGCGCCTGGGCGACGTGCTGACGGTGCCGGTTCGCGGGCAGGTCCGCGTCGTGCGGGTGGTGGCGTTGGCGACTCGCCGCGGACCTCCGGCGGAGGCATTGGGCCTTTACGAGGAAATGGGGGAATAATCTCGGCCGCCGGGGACATCGTTTCGCCTTCGTTCATCATCCTCGTCCGCGTCCGTCATCCTCGGGCTCGACCCCAAACGCGCTAAAATACCGCCGCGGATCGAATGGCACCTTTCGCGCAACCGTCATGGTCCGGCTCGACCGGACGATCGGCGAAGCCACACCCGTGAGAGCGAGTGTGATGAGAACGATGGTCTGGTCGAGCCAGACCAGGACGGGGGTGGCGAATGCGCCCCCGCCCACGTCGTCACCTTTGTCACGCGGTCGTCATCCTTGTCCCGCGTTCGTCGTCCTCGGGCTCGACACGAGGATCAGTCGCGTCGCGGATCGTGTTTGATGAGGACCGCCGCGGTGTGCGCCACGCGGTTCTCGCGTCGAGCCAGAGGATGCCGCGGTGATCGAACGTCATTCACCCTCTGGCATAAACTTCCGCGACCGGGACGGCACGACATCGCGGGGCCGGCTCCTTCGATCGGGCGAGGAACCTTCCGCGTAGCCGCGTAAGCCGTGGCACGATCATGCGAAGCTTCCAAGGCGGATGGCGCGCACGGCCTACGCCAACCCTGGCTCCGCCGCTTCCTCAGGGACGTGCCGCGCGGCGATGACGAGGTAAACGGCCGGCAAAACGAACAGCGTGAACAGCGTGCCGATCGACAATCCGCTCGCGATTACCAGGCCCATGTTGAAGCGCGACGCGGCGCCGGCGCCGGACGCGGTGATCAACGGCACCACGCCCAGTACCATCGCCGCCGTGGTCATCAGGATCGGCCGCAACCGCAGGCCCGCGGCATAAACGATCGCGTCAAGCTTGGTCTTGCCGGCACGCTGCGCTTCATTGGCGACCTCGACGATCAGAATACCGTGCTTGCTGATCAGGCCCATCAAAGTCACCAGTCCGACTTCGGTGTAGATGTTCAACGACGCGCCACCCAGCCCGAGGCTGATGAAAATCAGCGCGCCCGCGACTGACATCGGGATCGAGACCAAAATCACCAACGGATCGCGGAAACTCTCGAACAACGCCGCCAGCGTCAGGAAGATGATGATCAACGCCAGCGCGAACGTGCCAACAAAACCGCTGCTCTCCTGGACGAACTGGCGCAGCGGTCCGGCGTAATCGATCAGAACGTCGCCGGGCAGATCCTTCGCCGCCAGATCGCGCAGTGTTTGCAACGCCTCGGCCTGTGACACGCCAAGCGCCGGCACGCCGGAAATGGTGGCGGAGTTCACCTGCTGAAAGTGCGTGATCGATTGCGGCACGGTTTGCTGATGCACGGTGGCGATCGCGGACACCGGAATCGGCGTGCCGTTGATGGTCGCGATCTGATACCGCATCACCTGATCCACCGTCAGCCGAGAGCGTTGTTGCACCTGCGATATCACCTTGTAGGATCGCGTCCCGAGGCTAAAGTAATTCGTGTAACCGCCGCCCAGTAATCCACCCAGAGCCCCTCCGACCTGGGTCATGGACAGACCGAGTTGCGCGGCCTTGTCACGATCGATCACGATTTCGAACTGCGGCGAATCAAGCTTCAGGTCGCTGTCGATGAACAAGAACATGCCGCTGTCCGAAGCGTCGGCGAGGAATTTCTGCGCCAACGGATACAGTGCGCTGATTGGTTGTGACGACTTCAGTACGAACTGGATTGGCAATCCCTGCGCGCCGGGCAACGCCGGCGGCAGGAACACCGCGATCCGTTGTCCCGCGACGCTGTTCAGTTGGCCTTGCAGTTGGCGTTGGATCGTGGTCGCGTCGCGTGTGCGCTCATCCCAGGGCTTCAAGGTGATGCCGGCGATCGACAGGGCCTGACTCAGCACCAGGAAGCTTTGATCGCCCTCCGGAACCTTACTCATGATGCCCTGGATCTGGTCGGCGAACAGTTCCTTTTGTTGCAAAGTGGCATCGGGTGCCGAGGTTGGCAGCAAAATGACGACGCCCTGGTCTTCTTGCGGCGCCAGCTCGCTGCTGGCGCTGTTATAGAGAAAGTAGATGCCGCCAATGACCAGCGCGGCGAACAACAATGTCACCGGCAACGTGCGCAGGCTGCCGAACAGGCGCCGCTCGTACCAGCGCCGCAACCGGCTGAACACCCTATCGATCGTGTCCGTCAGCCGCTCGGCCCAGCTTCGATCGGTTCCCTTCGAGTGCGGCTTCAACAGGTAACCGCACATCATCGGTGACAACGTCAGCGCGACGATGGCTGACATTGTCACCGCGCCGACCACGGTAAACGCGAATTCGGTGAACAGCGCGCCGGTCAAGCCTCCCTGAAATCCGATCGGCACGTAAACGGCGATCAACACCGCTGTCATGGCGATAATTGGATTGGCCAGTTCTCGCGCGGCCTGCATGGCGGCGGCACGCGGCCGCATCCCATCCTCCAGATGCCGGTTGACGCTCTCCACCACGATGATCGCGTCATCGACGACCAGGCCGATCGCCAGCACCAGCGCCAGTAAACTTAACAGGTTAATGGAAAACCCCAGCACCAGCATCACGGCGAAAGTGCCGATCAACGACAGCGGAATTGTCACCACCGGAATGACCACCGACCGGGGCGAGCCCAAAAAGGCAAACACGACCAGCGTGACGATCAACACGGTTTCGGCGAGCGAACGTTCGACCTCGTTGATGGAGCTGTTGACGAAGACGGTGGAGTCGTAAATCACATCGCCATGCAACCCGGCCGGCAATTGCTGCTGGACCGACGGCAGCACGGCTTTGACGCCGGCGATCACCGCCAGCAAACTGGCGGACGGCACCGTCTGAATGCCGATGTAAACACCTTTTTTGCCGTTGTACTCGACACCTGATTCATAGTCGTCGGAGCCGAGCGTGACGTTGGCGACGTCGCTCAACCGGATGATGCCACCGTTGACCTGGCGGATCACGAGGTTCCGGAATTCCTGGACCGAATGCAGGTTCGTCGAGGCGGTCAAATTGTATTGCACCATCTGACCTTTGGTGGTGCCGATACCCGCGATGACATTGTTGTTGCTCAGCGCCGTTGTCACGTCGGTCGCGGTCAACCCGTAACCGGCCAGTTTGGCGGGGTCCAGCCAGGCTCGCAGCGCGAAATATTGGCCACCCAGCAGTTCCGCCGTCTGCACGCCGGGTACCGCCTGCAACCGCGGCTGCACGTTGCGGATCAAATAGTCGGTGATCTGATTTGGCGATAATTCGTCGCTGGCGAAACCGATGATCAGCGCGTCCAACGATTGACCAATCGCGACCGTCAACGTCGGCTGCTGCACCCCGGCCGGCAGTTGGTTCAATACCGAATTGATCTTCGCGGAGATTTCGGTGATCGCTTTATCCGGGTCGAAGTTCAACACCAAATTCGCCGTGATCGTGCTCACCCCTGGGCCGCTGTTCGACGTCAGCGTATCGATCCCGTTCGCCTGAGCGATCGCGTTCTCCAGCGGGGTCGTCACGAAGCCGGCGATCGTTTCGGCATCAGCACCATAATAAACCGTGGTGATGGTAACGACCGCGTTCTCGGTCTTCGGGTATTCCAGAATCGGCAGCGCGTAGAACGCCTTCAACCCGATCACCAGCAACATCAGGCTGACGACGCTGGCCAGCACCGGCCGGCGGATGAAGATGTCGGTGAACTTCATGGGTTAGTTCCTGTCATCGTCGGCCGCCTTGTCGTTCGCGTCGCCGCTGTTGTCATCCTCGGCACTTTTGCCATCCTCGGCACTTTCGTCATCCGCGAGACTTTCGTCATCCTCGGGCTCGACCCGAGGATCACCCGGTCCCGGTCACCGAAGCCCGGTCACCCGGCCCCCGTCACCTGGGCCGAATATTTAATTCCTTCGCGCGTCGAGCGATGCCCCCGTCAAACCTGAGCATGACGGACGGAATCATCCCCACCACGAGCGTGGTCAGTGATCTTGTGGCGCCGGCGCCGGGTTATCCGTCGGTTGCACCGCGTTATCGATCTTCACGACGGAGCCGTTGTGCAGCTTCAACTGGCCAGCGGTGACCACCTGATCGTTCGCGGCGATCCCTTTCAGAATGCTCACCTGATCGCCGCGCGACGCGCCTGTGGTGACGAATTGCTGCCGCACGAGTTGCTGATCCTTGCCTTGCGCGTCTTTCTCCACATGCACGACGTAAACCAGGGAGCCGTACGGATTGTACGCGACCGCGGCGGAGGGGATGGTCACCAAAGGCTTCGGCTCGCCGGTCGCGATCGAAACGTTCACGAACATACCCGGCAACAGGGCGCCATCCGCGTTGGGGAGACTCGCCCGCACCTGCATCATGCGGCTCGAGGCATCGATCTTCGGGTTCAGCGCGACGATCTTTCCTTGGAACGTCTTGCCCGGCCACGCGTCGGCGCTGACCTCGACCGTCTGACCGTTGGCGACCTGCCCCAGCGCCTGCTGCGGCAGATAAAAATCCACGAACATCGGATCGAGTTGTTGCAGCGTCACGATCGCGGTTCCCGCCGCGATGAACTGGCCGAGATCGACCTGCCGCACGCCCAAACGGCCCGCGAAAGGCGCCCGCACGATCTTCTCCGCCAAGATCGCCTGTTGCGCGGCGACCTGAGCGCGGCTGACCTTCAAATTCGCCTCGTCGGTGTCCACGGTCGCCTGTGCCACGCCATGCGCCGCCAACTGTTTCTGGTCGCGTTGCAGGGTCACGTTCGCGAGGTCCGCCGCCGCCTGAAGCTGCGCCAGTTTCGCCGCGTCGTCATTCGGTCGCAGCTGCAGCAAAACAGTGCCCGCCGCAACGGTCTGACCCGACTCAAAGTCGATCTGATCCACGACGCCGCCAATTTCGGCCGCCAGATCGGCGCCGTTCGAGGCGCGCGCCGTCCCGACCGCCGTCAGGGTGGATTGCCAGGGCTGCATCGTGGCCGTCGTCGTGGCGACCGTCGGGATTTCCGACCGGATACTGGCCACGACCTGCTTCAGGATTCCAGCCTTGAATTGCTGGAACTTGAACAACCCGCCGGCGACCAAACCGACCAGCAGCAACACCACAAGATAACGCAACCATGTCCTTGGCCGGCGCGGGATAGTCGTCACGGGCGGCGGGGTATAATCGTTCATGGCAGCACTCCGCAGCATTTCGCGACCTTTGGGTCGACGTCTTTCCGGTTCCACCAGCCGCCGCCCAGGGCCTGAAACAGCGCGACGGTATCGGTGAACCGAGCGGCTCGCGCGGAGATCAGGTTCAGCCGGGCGCTGTAATCCTGCTGCTCGGCGGTCAGCACGTTCAGGTAGGTCCCGGCGCCGGCGGCGTATTGCGAACGGGCCACAGCCAGGCTCGCCGCCGCGGTCTTTTGCGCGGCGAGCGCGGCCTGCAAGGTTTCCGCGTCCCGCTGGATCGCCACCAGCGCGTTGGCGACGTTCTGAAACGCGACATTCACCGTGCTGCTGTATTGCGCCGCCGCGACATCCAGCGCCGCCTTCGCCGCCTGACGCCGCGCGCTTAATGTCCCGCCCTGGAAGATCGGCTGGCTGATGGCGGCGGCGATGGTCCAGACGAGCCCGCCCGGCGTGAACACTTCCGGCACCGTTCCGCCAATCCGGCCGTAGCTGGCGCTGAGCGAAATATTCGGCAGCATGTTGGCGGTAGCGACCCCGACCTGCGCCGTGGCGGCATGCAGAAGCGCCTCATAAGCACGAATATCCGGCCGTTGCTCCACCAATTTCGATGGCAGCGACACCGGCAGATCCTGGGGCAGCGCCAGGCTGTTGAGGTCCAGAGTTGGCGTGCCGTATTGATCGGGTCGCCCGCCCAGATACACCGCGAGTTGGTTGCGGGCCTGTTGACGCTGTTTCTCCAGGCCGGGCAGGGTCGCCGTTTGCTGGTCCAGCAGCGATTGCTGTTGCAGCACGTCCACCTGGCTGACGCCACCCAATTGGAACCGGCTCCTGGTCAGGCTCAACGCGTCGGTATCGGCTTTGATGATCTCATGCGTGGTGTCGATCTGTGCCTGAAGCGACGCCTCCGTGATTGCCGTATTGATGACGTTGGCGGCGAGCGTCAGGTCCGTCGCCTCCAACTCAAATCGCTGGTATTCGGCCTGGGCGCCCAGTTGCTCGACCTGCCGGCGAATGCCGCCGAAGGCGTCGATGGTATAGGCGACGTTCAGCCCGCCATTATACACGGTAAACGTTTCCGAGCCGGTGCCCAGGCCGAAGCCCGCCAGCGACTCGCGTTCCCGTTCCACCTGAGCGTTGGCGCCGATACTCGGGAACAAAGCGCCCTGCTCGGCGCGCCGATTCTCTCGGGCCTGTCGCAAGGTCGCCTGCGCCGCTGCGACGTCCGGGTTGGCTTTCAACGCCTGCGTGACGAGCGAACTGAGTTGCCGGGAGTGGAACAAGTCCCACCATTCGCCGGGAATATCCCGGTCCGGTCCGATCCGTTGCGCGGCCCCGCCGGGCACCGCCGCCGCGACGGTCGATAAGGGCATCGGGCTTTCCGTGAAACGCGCGCTGTCCGGCGCCGGCGGAGCGTGGAAATCCGGGCCCACCTTGCATCCCGCGAGCAGGACCGAGAGCACCATCAGCCGCGAAACGGCGCGGCGGCGACTCAGTGAAGGGGTTGCGGCGACAGGCATCGTTCCGTTATATTCCTATACTGATTAGTCCAATATATGCCATGTTGGACCCGCGAGTCCAGTATCACCCGGAGAAATTTTCGTGGGGGAGACGGCCTTTCATCGACCAGGGCGGCCTAAAGACATCGCCAAACGGGAGGCGATAATCAAGGCGGCTCATGCGCTGTTCGCCACTCAGCCTTTCGATCTGGTGACGATGGAGGCCGTGGCGGCCCGCGCCCGGGTGTCGAAGATGACGGTTTACAGCCATTTTCATGACAAGGAGACGTTGTTCGAAACAATCGTGCTGGCGACCTCGGATCAGATGATCGCCGCGCTGACGACGCCGGATCCGGGCGGCGGACTGCGCGAACGATTGATTTCGGTCGGCACTGTCGTCCTCGGCGTTATCCTTGGATCGGATATTTGCACGATGGCGCATTCTCTGCCGGCCACGTTGCGGGCGAACCGGCCGCTGGCCGACCGTTTCTATGCCGCCGGTCCTGGCCGGGTGCGCGCGGCGTTGGCCGGGATCATCGCGGAGGCGGCGAGGCGGGGCGAGCTGAACGTGGACGACGCCGACCGGGCCGCCGACGATCTGGTCAGCCTGTGGGAGGGTGGGATGCCGGCTAAAATCGCGTTTGGCCTGGCCGGCCTCAGTACGCCGGAGGAGGTGGCGGAGCGCGCTTCCCGCGGCACGGACGTGTTTCTGCGGGCGTATCGGACGATTCGGTCATGAATCCGATGGCCCAATTGCCGGAGAGGGCATCGCATATCAGTGGGTCGCGCACAGCACCTTGCGCATTACAACAAACATCGGCATACCGCCGCGTCTGAAATTCGGCCCAAAGTGGCCATTGCCTCACGGGAAACCGTGACCATCTGACTTGTCGAGGGTTCCCATGACCTACGTGGTCACCGAAAACTGTATCCGTTGCAAGTATATGGACTGTGTCGAGGTCTGCCCCGTCGATTGTTTTTATGTCGGCGAGAACATGCTGGTGATCCATCCCGACGAATGCATCGATTGCGGGGTGTGTGAGCCGGAATGTCCCGCGGAGGCCATTGTCGCCGACAGCGACGACAAGGCGACGCCGTGGTTGGAACGCAACCGCGCTTACGCGGCGGAGTGGCCGAACATCACGCGCAAGGGCACGCCGCCGGACGACGCCGACGAATGGAAGGACAAGCCGGACAAAGAGGCGCTGTTTTCGCCCAATCCCGGCAAGCCCTGAGACGCTCCATAGCCGGAGACGGCGGCCAGTCCGCCCGATCGATGGAGCGCCTGATCACCCAGGCCGCTTGATCGCGTTAAGCGGACGGGCCCAATGCAAGACGAGATGGAACAACCAATACCGATGTCAGACGCTCCAGCCAACACCGCCGATCCCCAGGCTCCGGTCGCGCCGAAACCCGCGTCCTCGCCCATGAGCCGGCCGTCGCATGGCGGACCGCAACAAATTCCCCGCGCCCCCGCGAAGGCGGAGGTATTCGTCGAGGGCGATCACGTGGTCTATCCAACCCACGGCGTCGGCAAAGTGGAGCGGATCGCGACGGAGGAAATCGCCGGCCATCGGCTGGAGCTGATCCATATCACCTTCGAAGAGAACCGCATGACGTTGCGGGTGCCGGTGGCGAAGGCCCGGACCGCCGGGCTGCGCAAGCTGGCGACCCGCAAGCAGTTCGACGAAGCGTTGGCGGTGCTGAAGGGCCGCGCCCGGATCAAGCGGACAATGTGGTCTCGCCGCGCGCAGGAGTATGAGGCGAAGATCAACTCTGGCGACCCGTTGGCGATCGCGGAGGTGGTGCGCGACCTGCATCGCAACTCCGGCCAGCCTGATCAGAGCTTTTCTGAACGGCAAATCTATGAGGCGGCGTTGGATCGCCTGGCGGCCGAGCTGGCGGCGCTGGACAAGACCGACAAGCCGACCGCGGTCACCAAGCTGATCGAGTTCCTGAAGACGGCCTGATCTATTACGGCTTACGGCGTGTCACGCGCCGGTCGTTTGTCGTCACGGACCTCGCATCGTCAGACTCGGGCCTGACGCCAT
>Ga0181528_10002631_pt1 | contig 11101 bp, 17 predicted proteins | sample PEATcosm2014_Bin_47_FD_119742 | JGI IMG/M metagenome (GOLD analysis project Ga0181528, IMG submission 119742) | Peatland microbial communities from MTU Mesocosm Facility, Houghton, MI, USA - PEATcosm2014_Bin10_10_metaG | ecosystem: Environmental > Terrestrial > Soil > Wetlands > Peat | place... | reverse complement strand
GTCCCAAAGCAACTGCTCCTAACATGAGGGGAAAGACCTCGACTGATCGACAACGCGAATTTGAGAATGGCGCCGCCGAATATCGAGACCCGTTACACCTTGGTGGCTCGCGTGCTTCTGAGTGGCCACCATTTCGCCGATAACGCGCGCGATCAGCATTATTTGCGCGCCTTCCTGTGGACCGGCGTGCGCGAAGCCGTTGCCTTCGACGATGCCAACGACGGTGGAATCGGCCGGCGGCTCGTCGTATTCGGCGATTCATGACAGACGCTGCGGCCTATCGAGCCGCAAGCGAAGGTTTACAATGGATGTGGACGAACCGAATGTCCCGGATTTTTTGGAAGGAGGACTGTGGGAGACCAGTTGGTCGATTTTCTTCGCGCTCGGAAACAGCAGGCGACAAGTCAAGAGATCGACTGGCAAGCCAAGAAGGACGCTTGGCTCCGATCAGTTGAGACTCTCTACGGGCTTGTGCGGGAGATGCTCCGGGATTCAATAGCATCAGAGGATGTTGGGATCCGCACGTTCGATACGCAGGTCACGGAGGATTTCGTCGGGACGTACTCTATTCCCGTTCTTGAAGTGACCGTTGGTAACGAACGTGTGGAGTTCCGTCCGAAGGGCATCGCGGTGATTGGTGCGTCCGGCCGCGTGGACATCCGTGGCGAGCGCCATACGGTGACACTGCTGAGGAACGAGCAGAGCGTGAAGAGCGGATGGACCGTAGTTCTTCAGCGTGTTCCGAGTCTGAAGACTGCTCCACTTGACCGAGACTCGTTGCGATACGCTCTTGAGACAGTCATGCTGCCTCTGCCGTGACACTGCCATTCGAGGCTTACGACGATCCTGACATCGATCCCGTTTGGACGTGGTTCGAGTTTCAATTGGCACTGATTGGCGAATCCCGTGCAAGCGTTCTCCGAGACATCAGTTCAGGCTCCAACACCGCAGAGCAGGCCCGCCGGCCACACGAGGCGCGATTAATTGGCCTGACGCGAGGAGAAGCTGAGGAGTTTTTCGACGGGCAGAGAGGCCAGTTAGAACTGCTCACAATGTTCGAGATCCTCGCAACAACGGAAGCGGTTCTAAGGATCGAGGTGAAGACCCGCGTCGCCGCACGCAAGAGGGATCCTCTCTCCGAACGGTTTCGGAGGCTCCATAGAGCCAAGGGCGACAGGATCCGTCTGGACGAAGACATTTTGGCAGCAATGAAGGATGAGGGCGTGTCCACAGGCGCCATAGGGGCGTTCCGGGGAGCGCTGAGGTTACGGCATTGGCTTGCGCATGGCAGGCATTGGCACCCAAAACTTGGCCGTGGGTACGCGCCGAGTGATGTATTCGATATATCACGGGCATTGATCGATTCGATCCCACCGTCGTAGTGCCGTTGGGGCGCATCAGTTTCTATAGGCGAAATCCATCTCGAACGTCGCACATATTCGCCGGTCAACGGCATTCCGAAATCCGGTTCTCGGTGCCAGACCGCCGAGAACCGCCTTAACTGCAGAAGTGGCGTTATCGCCGGTTCCGGGGCATCGTCGCCTACGCGGACGGAATGGACGTTCCAGTCCGGATAGGTAACTTTTTTGAATCCGCCTACCGGCCGGGCCTGAGGAGTTGCGACAAGCCCGAATCACGAGGGCACTGGGTCGACGGGTCTCTCCTCGGGGCATAATCGATGATCAGCACGGCTCAAGTTAACGCCTATCTGGCGGAGGTCCGTACTACAACTGCGCTAGAATCAACTTCTCATGCATTCCCGGCGAATCGCGTGCCTCCTGCTCGGACTGTGGATGGGGGCGGGACTATGGATGCTGTGGGTGGCATCCGAGAACAACGCATCGGCCGACAAATTGCTGCTTGCCCCGAGCGCTTCCGCCGCCGCCTACCTCAAGACGCTCGGGCGGGCGCAACTCAGTCCGCTGACGCACTATCTGGCGAATGAGCAGAATCGCTCGCTTTTCGAAGTCTGGGGCGTGGTGCAGATCGTGCTTGGCGGGCTGTTCTTCTTCCTTCTGCTATTCGGCACGCACCTCGGCAAATTTCCGCTGGCGGTGGCGCTGCTGATGCTGCTCATCGTGATCGGGGAACGCGCGGGGATCACTCCCGGGATGGAGATGGTGAGGCAGCATACCGATTTCAATCCCGACCCGTCGCAGCGGGCGCGGCTGGCGAGCGACGTTCTGAATTTCGGCTACAAGATGGCCGAGTGGGCGAAGTTCGCGCTGGGAGCGGTGTCGGGAGCGATGCTGGTCTGGCAGGAGCGCCGGCGGTCACTCGACGCCCGGAAGCAGGTCAATGTGGTCGATAAAGCCGATTACCGCCATATCGATCGGTGATTGCGGCCGGCCCACGGCAGTCATGGCGCTGAATCCTTCGGTTACCAGCAGCACGCGGTCGCCCAGACCGGCGTCGACGGCGTCGAGCGCCACCACGGCGTCGCCGCGGTCGCTGCCGTCGAGATTCAGCGGCTGCACCAGCAGCACCTTGCGCCCTTCGTGGCTCGCGTGCTTCTGAGTGGCCACCAGTTCGCCGATTACGCGCGCGATCAGCATTATTTGCGCGTCTTCCTGTGAACCGGCGTGCGCGAAGCCGCGGCCTTCGGCGGGCGTTTCACATGCACGGAGTCGACGATGCCGACGACGGTGGAATCGGCCGGCGGTTCAGCGGGCAGGAACGGGAAGCTGGCTTCTTTCCCGCGCACATAATAGACGATCTCGCCCGCACCCGCGCCGGTGGCATCCAGACACACCAGACGCTTACCGGTGGCCTGCAATTCGGGAGTCAGCGGTTGGATCACCAGCATGCGCTGGCCGACCAACTCGGGATGTTTGACGGTCGCCCAGACGCAACCGACCACGCGTCCCAGATACATGATTCTAATCCAGGTGCACTTCGTCGACGATGCCGACGATGGCGCTATCCACGGGGGTGTCTTTGCACCCCTCGGCCATGCGCGCGGAGCTTCCGGCTACGGCGATCACGCGCTCGCGAAATCCCGCGCTCACGGTATCCACGGAGACTACATACCCGGCTTCGTCCTTGCCGTCCGGCGAGACGGGTTTGAGGATGAGCAGCTTCTTGCCTTCCAGGCGAGGATCTTTCCGGGTAGCGACAACCGTGCCTACCACGCGCGCCAGAATCATTTGCGGCTCCGGCCCTCTACTTGCCGGCGCTCTGCGCCTGAGACTTGCCTATGGGCAGGATGTCTTCCAGGCTGGAATGCGGCCGCGGGATCACGTGCACGGCGATCAATTCGCCTACGCGGCGGGCGGCGGCCGCCCCGGCATCGGTGGCGGCGCGGACAGCCGCCACATCGCCCCGCACCATGGCGGTGACGTAGCCCGATCCGATCTTCTCCCAGCCGACCAGATTCACTTTGGCGGCCTTCACCATGGCGTCGGCGGCTTCGATCATGGCCACCAGTCCGCGAGTTTCGATCATTCCTAAAGCTTCACCCATCTTGTGCTCTCCCAGCTCATTCATCCGCGCGCTTTGAGGGCTTCATCCACCAGCCCAATCAACTCCGCGCGCGTCACATAAAACCGTTCCTCGCCGCCCACATCTTCGGCCGCCGCGGGGCAGCCGGGTTCGCCGCTGCTTTTCGCCTTCACGCCGTAACGGGTGCGCGAATCCAGCAATTTATCCACTTCCAGGCGGGGCAGCACCGTGGGCCCGCCGAGGAGTTCCGCCACCAACTGGATGCGCGCGAAATGCTCCATGGTCTCCATGCGGAAATACGCCTTCAGGACGTCCTCACCGTAGCAGACGGCGCCGTGATTGGCCATCAGGATGGCGTCGTATTTGGGGATCAGCGGCAGCATCCCTTCGGTGAGCGCGGGGGTCCCGGGCAAACCATACGCTGCCAGGGGCACGCAGCCGAGCCCGATCACGACTTCCGGCAGCAGCGCCAGATTGAGCTGCTTTCCGGCGGTGGCGAAACCGGTCGCCACGGGAGGGTGGGCATGCACCACCGACTTGATATCGGGGCGCATTTCATAAATCGTCTGGTGCATGGCGAATTCGCTGGTGCGTTCCGCGCGGCCCGATATTTTATTGCCTTTCATGTCGACGATGATGAGGTCGTCGACATGCATCATGCCTTTGGAGACCCCGGTGGGAGTAGCCAAGACTCGGTCGGCATCCAACCGGATGGTGATATTGCCGTCGTTGGCTGCGACCCAGCCCTTCTGGAATACCAAGCGGCCAATCTGGCAGATGTCCTCGCGATACTCGCGCTCCGTTTTCACCATTGCGGGATCTTCGATTGTAGCAAAGATGTCACGGTTACTCGCGATTGGTGGCGTGGAAGGCGGTGCCGAAGCGATCGATCAGATCGTCGGCCGATTCGCCGCAGGCGGCGATCAGGATCTTGGGGTCGGCCAACAGAACGCTCTCCACCTCCCAGGTTTGGGTGGAGGTTCGCATGTCGTGATTGCGGGAGAGCAGCACCGGTTGATACAGACCCAGTGTCATGGAGAGAGCGAAGGGTCCGTGCCCGGAACGGACGGCGGTAATGCGCAATCCGAGAAACTCCGCGGCGCCGGGGTCGACCTTCACGCGGTCCGTGGCGAGGCGCGACAGCAGGCGCGTGAGGACCAGATCGCGCGTCACGCCGGACTTTTCGACTGCGGGGTCGATGACATCGATGACCACGCCGACTGCCTTGAGGCCCTTGAGGGTGGCGCGGTCGATGGTGGCGTCCCCGGCCGCTCCGGTGGACGGCGGCGGGAGCAGAAGCAGCGTAAGCAGGAAGATTCTGCGGTGCATATATGGATGGTAGCAGCGGCGCGATTTTGACGTAAGACGAGATTCAGGACGTGGCGCTTACTTCAGTCTGCTGGGTCGAGACTTTCCAGGAACCTCGCCGTCTTCGCTCGAAAGAGAATCCGCTTGCTGACGCGAGATTCGGGAACGCAATGTGCCGATACCGAGGCGCGACCGTGAGGGAGCGGTCCCGGGGAACAAACTTGGTTTCTGCCGCCAGGCGCCCCGGCACACAACGGAGGATGAAAATAGGGCCTGCGCCACGTCAATAGATTTCCGGTTCGCCTGGCGGGCGGGTCTTCCAACGGCGATGGATCCAGAGCCACTGATCGGGGTGCCGGCGAATGGCGCGTTCGATCTCGCTCTGGACGGCCTGGGTGTCGCGCAAGGCATCGCCGGTGATCTCGACCGGCGGACGAAAGCGCAGCACGTAGCACTTCTCGGTCTCCTCCCACACGGCGAAGCCGGGAATGACGGCGGCGCCGCTGCGGGCGGCCAACCTGGCGAATCCGACGCCGGCGCAAGCCTTCACACCGAAGAAATCCACGAAGATTCCGGCGTCGTCGGCGGAGTTTTGGTCGACGAGAATGCCGACTGCGCGGTTCGCCGCCAGCGCTTTCAGAATCGCGCGGGCGTATTCCTGCTTGCCGATGATGCGGTTGCCGGAGAGGCTGCGGCGGCGTTCGACCAGCGCATCGAGCAGGGGGTTATCGAGTGGGCGCACCACTATGTCCATGGGCGCGGAGAGCAGCGCGTGAGCGTAGGCACTCAACTCCCAGTTGCCCAAATGCGCCGTTGCGAAGAGTACGCCTCGACCCTGTTGCAAGGCCGCTTCCACGTGATCGAGGCCCTCGCAGCGGATCCACAGCTTGACGGTATGGCGGCGGATGGCGGGCAATTTCGCGAATGCCAGCAGCACGCGCGCGATGGAACGGAAAACGCCGTCGACAATTTCTTTGTGCCGCCCAGCGCTCAGTTCGGGTAGCGCCATCGCTAGATTGCGGTAGGCGACGCGCCGCAGCCGCGGTAAGGCCACGTCGAGAAGACGTGAGTAGGCGCGCGCGAGGGAGTTTGCGACAGCCATCGGCGCCCACTCGAGCGTCTTCACGACCACCCACGCGGCGGTATATTCAGCCCTGTTTCGAACGGCCGATCGCGTCCGCATGCCCACTCTACGCTATCATGATAAAATTCTATATGGTCCACGAAGATCTCTCCGAAGGCCTCACGTTCGACGATGTTTTGCTCGAACCGGCCTTCAGCGACGTACTCCCCTCGGAAGCGGATACCCGCGCCTGTCTCACCCGCCAAATTGCGCTCAACGTGCCCATCGTGTCGGCTGCCATGGACACGGTGACGGAATCGCACCTGGCCATCGCGCTGGCGCAACAGGGCGGAATCGGAATCGTTCACCGCAATATGCCGATCGCGCGGCAAGCCGAGGAAGTGGACAAGGTGAAGCGCAGTGAGAGCGGAATGATCGTCGACCCCATCACCATCGCTCCCGATCTGCCGATTTCCGCCGCGCAGGAGTTGATGGCGCGCTATCGCATCTCGGGCGTGCCGGTGACCAAAGACGGCCGTCTGGTGGGAATTCTGACCAACCGCGATCTGCGTTTCGAGAATCGCTTCGACGCGCCCATTTCCGAGGTGATGACCAAGGAGAATCTGGTCACCGTGCCGGTGGGGACTACGCTCGAGCAAGCGGAAGCGATTCTGCACAAGCACCGCGTGGAGAAATTGCTGGTAGTGGACGATCAGTACATCCTCAAGGGTCTGATTACCGTCAAGGACATTCAAAAGAAGTTGAAGTATCCCAATTCGGCCAAGGACAGCCAGGGCCGTCTACGCGTGGGCGCGGCGATCGGCGCCACGGGGGATTTTCTGGAGCGCGCCACGGAGCTGGTGGCGCGCAAAGTGGACGTGATCGCCATCGATACCGCCCACGGCCACAGCAGCCGCGTTCTGGCGGCCGTGAGCGCCATCAAGAGCAAGCTGCCCGAGGTGCAGTTGATTACCGGAAACGTGGCCACTTACGAGGGAGCCAGGAAATTGATTTCACTCGGGGTGGATGGCATCAAAGTGGGGATTGGTCCGGGGTCGATCTGCACCACGCGCGTGGTTTCCGGCGCCGGCGTTCCGCAGATCACGGCGATTTCCGAGTGTGCGCGCGCGTGCCACGAAGCGGGTGTGCCGCTGATCGCCGATGGCGGCATCAAATTCTCCGGCGATATCACCAAAGCGATTGCCGCGGGCGCGGACGCGGTGATGATCGGCAGCCTGCTGGCCGGTACGGATGAGAGTCCCGGGGAGACCATCCTTTACCAGGGACGCACGTTCAAGACGTATCGCGGGATGGGGTCGCTGGGCGCGCAGGGGCTTTCGAGTTCCGACCGTTACGCGCAGGATCCGAATTCGAAGATGGTTCCGGAGGGAATCGAGGGCAGGGTAGCGGCCAAAGGCCCACTGGCGGACCTGGTTTATCAACTGGTGGGAGGTTTGCGTTCCGGCATGGGATATTGCGGCGCACGCAACATCCGCGAGTTGCAGCAGAACGCGCGCTTCCTGCGCATTTCGCCCGCCGGCCTGCGCGAAAGCCACGTGCACGATGTCATCATCACCAAGGAAGCGCCGAATTACCGGGTGGAGTAGCGTTTATCTGGCTGCCATGCGGCGATGCGGCATCGGATTTTGTTCCGTTTCCCTGACTTTTGCGGCGGCTTCCCGCATGGCGGCCACGTAGGCATCGGAGGCGGCCACGGCTTTCCGGCACGATTCGCAAATCAGGAGATGCGTCTCGACTTCCGCCGTTTTCCTGGCGGATAGCTGTTGCAACGAATACTCCTCGGTGGTTTCGGCATCGAGATGCGGATCGAGTGAATTGGGCATGCTCACCCTCATTGTGCAATATAAGCTCTTGTACGTAAAGGTGCGTGGGTGACGGCCGGAATCTCGCGAATGTGGAAGAAAACCCGATTACGACGCTTGTGCCGGCGCCGAACCCCTTCGCCGGGCATCCATCGAGGCAGTGAAGCCGAGGCGGCGAGCGAATCTCGCCTGGCCCAATTCGGTGAAACGGGCCTTGGCGCGGGATTTGGTCAGCCGGAATTGCGTCGCCGTGAGGCGCATCTCGCGGCAGATCTGGCCGGGGGACTGCTCTTGCAGGTAGAAACGCACCAGGACCTCTCGATCGCGGCGCGGTAAGGTGTTGAGGACTCGCATGGCGAGCGCCGTGTTCTGCTCTTCGATAGCTGTGCGCTCCGGATCGGGCTTACGGTCGCGCAAGACGGGGGTATGATCTGCATCCACAAAATTGCGGCGGGCCTCGACAGCCGTTCCGATATAGCCTGCCACTTGCCGCCGGACGACGGTACGCACATAACCCATGAGCCTTTCGGGTTCCCGTAAATCGCCGCGGCGGATAGACTGCGCGATGGTCAGAAACGCGTCGTGGACCTTATCGTCGAGGTCCTGGGGCCCCAATTGGCGGCACAGATAGAATCGGATACCGGTAGTAAATATACTGTAGAGCTCTTCCATGCCGGACGGGTCGTTGGCCTGGATCCGTTCGACCATACCAGCCCACGACTGCGTCGTGCCGGCAGGGTTTCCGGAGGACTTCGGATCGGGTGCGGAACTCATCGTATGCGCCCAATCTCGCAGGTAGGACAGGAGGATGGCATAAGTCCCGAAGCTGGGTACCGTGCTGGCGAACGGTTGCTGGAACCGCACATCGGATTTAGGGTAGACGCGGCTCTCACCTTAGGTGCACCCATGTTACTTTTGATATACTCCTTTAGAAAGAATTCCCCTCGAAAGAAATACTACCAGTATTCAAATTTTAATTAACCTCCCCCAAATGAGGCTATCCGGGATATCGATTGTGGGTGACAGTATTTTCAACGAATTTGGAGAGGGGGTGCCCCTAAAATAAATTATTATAATATTAATAACTTAGCGTTTTCATTTTAAGGTAATGCTAGACATTTGGCCAAGGAAGCACGAGGCAAAAAAATGTCGCGCGGCAGAGGATTGCCGGCAAGCTCATCCTGGCAGTGTTCATTCTAAAGACTTTCTCGGCGGCATCCGATCTGCTTTTTGAGGAGTGCCATGATCGACCGGCTGTCGGGACAACTGGAGCGCTATCTGGACCTGCTGAGTGCAAGGCAGAAGCTGGTGGCGTCGAATATCGCCAATGCCGATACTCCCGGCTATCATACTCAGGACATTGACTTCCAATCGGAATTTCGAAACGCCGCGACGGGAACGCCCAACGTTCTGGAGGTAGCCGGCTTGGCGATGAAGAACGACGGCAACAATGTCAGCCTGGACCGGGAATCCCGTCTGCTCGCCGAAAACGCCCTGCGTTTCAATGCGGCGACCGGTCTGCTACGGTCGCAAATCAGCTCGGTGCGGGCGGCGATCAAGGAGGGTCAAGGCTCATGAGCCTTTTTTCAGCCTTATCGGTAGGGGCTTCGGGAATGGCGGCACAGCGCGCCCGTGCGGAACTGCTGGTGGAGAACATGGCTAACGCCGAGACTACCCGCACTCCCGAGGGCGGCCCCTATCGCCGCAAGGATGTGGTTTTCGAGAGCGGCTCGGTGGAGTCGCCATTCTCCCCCGTTTTCCAGAGTCAACTGGACGCGCCCGTAGGGGTGACGGTATCGGACGTCATCACCGACGCGAGCGAACCGGAACGCCGGTACATGCCCGGACATCCCGATGCCGATAAAGACGGTTACGTGGCATTTCCCAAGATGAATCCGGCCGAGGACATGGTTGATTTGATGGGCAGTGCGCGCACCTATGAAGCCAATGTGGCTGCGATCGGAGCCGTGAAGGACATGATCCAACGCTCCATCGACTTACTCCATTAAGGCCGCCATGCCAGCCGCGATTTCACCCATTTCCGCTCCCACGCTACCGAGTGCAATCCGGCCTGCAGGGGAGTCACCGGCTGGAAGCGGCTTTCAAGACATCTTTTCGAGCGCGGTCGGGCAAGTGGAGTCCATGAGTCAGCGGGCATCGGCTACCGTGGCGAGCTTCCTTTCCGGGGAAGGCGAAGACCTGCATACGGTGGCTCTGGCCACGCAGCAAGCGGACCTGGCCTTCGAGATGTTCCAGCAGGTGCGAAATAAGGTGGTTAGCGCTTACCAGGAAATCCTCAAGATGCAGATGTAGGCTGGACGGAATTTGCCTCAGGTTTCCCACCCTTCCAGCCGATCTAGACACCAGGGCCGAATACCGGTCCGCCGAGATTCATGAAGAAGATTCTGGCAAATCTCCCGATGCGGCAACGGATCACCATAGCGGTCGTGCTGCTAGCCGCCGCAGGGGGCCTTTTCCTGCTGGTCCAGCATCAGCGGGAGGCGGATTTCCGGCCGTTGTTCACCGGCGTGGCGCCGGAAGACGCCTCGGCCATCGTACAGAAACTGAAAGAAGCTGGAGTGGATTACCGTTTGCCCACGGAAGGCGGCGTGGTGCTGGCGCCGTCGGCAAGGCTGGCGGAGTTGCGCATTAATATGGCGGCCGCGGGTCTGCCCAAGACCGGGCGCATCGGCTTCGAAATCTTCGATAAGACGAACCTGGGGGCGACCGAGTTTACCGAGCACATCAACTATCGGCGCGCGCTGGAGGGCGAATTGGAGCGGTCGGTGATGTCGCTGGCGGAGGTGGAACAGGCCCGCGTCCATGTGACGTTCCCCAAGGACTCGGTTTTTCTGGAATCGCAGCAACCCGCCAAGGCGAGCGTACTGGTGAAGCTGCGCCCGGGAACCCGGCTGGCGCCGCAGAACGTGGAGGCCATCGATCACCTGGTTTCCGCCGCCGTGGAGGGTCTGTCGCCGGACGCCGTCTCGGTGCTGGACATGAATGGTAACCTGCTGGGCCGTCCCAAGGTGCCCGGTAACCTGGACGGTCCCGAGGCCTCCGAGGCCGCCTTGGATTACCGCCATCACCTGGAAGCGGACCTCCTGGCCAAGATCAATTCCACGCTCGAGCCGCTCTTGGGCGGCAACCGGTTTCGCGCGAATGTATCGGTGGAATGCGATTTCAGCGGAGGAGAGCTGAGCGAGGAAATTTTCGATCCCGAACACTCCGTGATGAGCACTTCGCAGCGGACGGAAGACACAAATGGAGGCCTGAGCGCCAGCGGGGTGCCGGGAACGGCTTCCAGCCTGCCACGTCCCACATCCCGGCCGGGCGGCGGTTCGAGCCGGATCTCCCGGACCACCGAGAATATCGCCTATCAGACCAGCCGGACGGTCAAGAAAACCCGTATGCCCGCGGGGGTCGTGAAGAAGATGTCGTTGGCTGTGCTGGTGGATCAATCCAT
>Ga0181528_10002630_pt1 | contig 11103 bp, 8 predicted proteins | sample PEATcosm2014_Bin_47_FD_119742 | JGI IMG/M metagenome (GOLD analysis project Ga0181528, IMG submission 119742) | Peatland microbial communities from MTU Mesocosm Facility, Houghton, MI, USA - PEATcosm2014_Bin10_10_metaG | ecosystem: Environmental > Terrestrial > Soil > Wetlands > Peat | place... | reverse complement strand
TCCCATGCCCGTGCTCTGCGGACCCCCGTCGCGGAAAATCAGTCAACCTTTCTCTCATCCTGCCGATGAATCAAGGTCGAACCCAAGGAAGGGCAGGGATGGTACGGCCCGCATTGATTTTCATGTTGTTGGCAGGAGCGGCGAGCGCACAGGGAAACGCGAATTCTCCGTCGTCAGCCCCCGCAAACTTCTTCGACAAACCCAACGTCGTTCTTCTAGGATCGTTGACTCTCTGGCATGGTCTGGACGCTTATGCAACCGAGCGTGCGATCGATCATGGAGGCCGGGAAATGTGGCCTGTGGCGCGTCACTTCTGCGGATCACAAAACGGCCGCATCGCTTACTTCGGCACGAATTATGCCTCTACGATCGCCAGCAGTTACTTGCTGTACCGCACCGGGCATCGGAAGTTGGCGAGAGCAATGCTTGTGGTGGGGAGCGTTTCTTCTGCTTCAGGGTATGCTTATACCCTCACCCACACGCAGGGATTGCCCCTGCGCTGATTCGTTTTCGCCACTGCGTCCACGCAAATTGTGGAGTTTCAGTCGGCGGCCACATCTTTGGGCGCAGCAGCCAGAGTCTGCTTCGCGACGCGATTCGAAGGCAGACCCGCGTCGCGAATCTTGTACAGTAGTGCGCGGTAGCTGATGCTCAACGCTCGTGCCGCCTGCTTGCGGTTCCAGTGGCAGTTCTGCAGAACCTTCAGAATGACTTTCCGCTCCAACTCGCGTACGGCCTGACGCGTCAGCTTCTTCAGAGAAATCTGCCCGTCGAGTGGAATTTCCGTATTGAAAAAATCAGTAGGGCGCGGCGTCAGATCTGCCGAGATCACTTCTTCACTGCCCAGAATGACGTAGCGCTTGATGAGATTTTCCAGCTCGCGAATGTTGCCGGGCCAGTGATATTTGCGCAACTCGGCCATCATGTCGGCCGACAGAGGCTTTGCACGGCAGTTGTACTTGCGGTTGTGATACTGCAGGAAATAATCCACCAGCTCGGGAATATCGCTGGCCCGCTCGCGCAACGCCGGCATATGCAGATTCACGACATTGATGCGATAGAACAGGTCGGAACGGAATGTGCCGTTCTCGATCTCCTGCTCCAGCTTGCGATTGGTGGCGCAGACGACGCGCACTTCGACTTTCTTATCCTCCTGCGCGCCGATGCGGCAGAACTGTCCGTCTTGCAGCAACTGCAGGAGCTTCGACTGCAGCGACATGTCGAGCTCGGAAATTTCGTCGAGAAAGAGTGTGCCGCGATGCGCCATCTCCACGCGGCCGGGCTTCACGCCGTAGGCGCCGGTGAAGGCTCCCTTTTCGTACCCGAAGAGTTCGCTCTCCAGAAGCGTGCCGGGAATCGCCGGACAGTTGACTTTCACCCAAGGCCCGGTTTTCCAAGGCGAAGCGGTGTGGATCATGCGGGCAATAATGTCTTTGCCCGTTCCGCTCTCCCCCTCGATCAGCACAGGAACGTTGGCGCCCGCCAGCTTCGTCAGGCGTTCGCGGACGGCTTGCATGGCGTCAGTCCGGCCAAAGACGATGTGGTCGGGAGGCATCTCCCCTAAGGGTTGGACGAGCGTATTCACACTGCCAGAGTTCATGGCTGGTTTTTCACCAATTGGGGGGAGAAATCCTTATGTAGCATCCGGAGCGCCAATCGGGCATGGCTCCAAGGGAATCATCTAAATCTAGACTATGTGATTGAGGGGGATCAACTTACCAAAGAGCCGACCGGTCACACGCCGGTAACCAGGCTCTCACCGCAAAAGTAACAGAACTCCGTCATCCGTGTGAAAACATTTTCACACAACGGAAAGCGCTTTCTTCCTTCGCGTGCCTTCTCGGGTCAGCAGCAGGGGACGGGAGAACTTGATACCGACCAGGTAATACCCTTGCGCGGGCGTAATGCGCAGCGTACGTGCCCGCAGGCTCCGTGAAGCCCTGGGCAGGGGTGCTAGCTCAGCTACGGGCGAACTGGGGATCTCCAGCCGTATCTGGGCAACAGGGGACAGCACACGGCGGATCGCCACCAGCATTCCACCGGCTCCGACGTTGAGAGCGGTGGCAAATTCCAGGAACTCCTTGCCCTGATCGTCCTGGCCACGTACAAACACGGGAATCGCTAGCGGCAGCCTGGTCCACCGTCGCCGCTCTGTCTCCGGTCGAACCCCGTTTAAGCGGATATTCATGGTCGTTCAACTGTTTCAAAGCACATCAGTGGCCATATTTCGGGCGATTTCCCCTTCAAACCTGATGCGAAATCCAAACCTGCCGCCTCCGGGACGGCAAAAACGGGAAGAAAACCGAAATTGTCCAGTAGTTCATTCGTTTTCTATTCGCCATCAAAAGACATCTACTGAAGGTCGATCCGGGGCCAGAAGTGCAAGCTTTTGCTACACTTGGGTAATTTCGGTGTCCTTTTTCGTTGACATCAACACACCCCTGACATACGATTTTTCTTACCAGCACTCTGCTCGGCAGGATTTGAGTGCAGTTGTCCCTCTCCCCCGTGTCAACCTGTGGTTTTTTCCGTATGACCTCGAATCGTAAGAATTCGTCTGCCTTTGACGCTGGAACGGCACCTGAGCCTCTGGCTGGCACTGCCCTTCGCGTCGATGCCGACGTACCCGGACCCGAGAACCTGCTACAGGAGTACAAAGAGCTCCGCGAGCGGCTGCATCGCACAACGAACGCTCTCGGCTCCGCAGCGCACGATCTGAAGACGCCTCTGTCCATCCTGAACGGATACATCGAACTTCTGCAGAGCGAAAAGCTGGGACCGATCAGCGAGCGCCAGCGCGAGGTTCTGGGCGACATGCGCGAGAGCGGAAAGCGCCTGCAGCAATTCATACAGGATTTCTTGACCTACAGCGCGCTCGAGACCGGCGGCCTGCGGATGAAGTTCGACACCGCCAACATCAACGATTGCCTCTCGGGCGTATGCCGGCTCTGGTCCAATCGCTTTCAGGAAAAAGGAATCGCGCTGTATTTCCTTGCAAACGACAAGCTGCCGATTTTTCCGTTCGACACTCCGAAGCTTGAGCGCGTGGTCTCAAACTTTCTGGAGAACTCGTACAAGTTCACGCCGCAGGGCGGAACGGTCTGGCTTCATGCCGAGCCTTATATGTGGGAGCGCCGTGCGGAATCGATGCCATCGACCTCCGAGCGCCGTCGTCAGAATCTCGCGCATCCCAACTCGGTCAAGGTCAGCGTCTCCGATACTGGCCCTGGCATTCCCCCGGAGTTTCATCTGGAAGTCTTCGACGATTTCTTTCGCCTTCCCGGAACTGAAAATCAGGAAGGCATGGGATTGGGCCTCGCCATTGCCCGCCGCCTCGTGCAAGGCATGGGCGGTAAAATCTGGGTCGAGAGCGATCCCGGCTCGCCGGGCTGCAAATTCTCGTTCCTGATTCCTTTTAAGCCTGCTGTTGCCGCTGCCAGCAAGGGGAAAAATTCATGAAGCAAACTGCAAAAATCTTGCTGGTCGACGATGAACCGGGAATGTTGCGTTACATCAAGACCCTGCTCGAGGTCGACGATTACAAAGTTGAAACCGCGACCACCGGCGAAGAGGCTCTCGAGAAAGTCGATAAAGGGCTTCATCCGGATCTCATTTTGCTCGATGTCCTGATGCCGGGCATTGACGGTTTGCAGACGCTTGAGCAGATTCGCCAAAAACAGCCGGGCGCGAAAGTCGTGATGCTTTCCTGCGTCAACGACACGCGCAAGGTGGTTCACGCCATGAAATTGGGCGCGCAGGATTATCTGACTAAGCCTTTCCAGAAAGCCGAACTCGACGCCGTCATCGACCTTAGCCTGGGCCAGGGAAAACAGACGTTCAGTGGAGAAGTTGAAGAGCTCGCCGACGATGTGTTCTTCATCGCAGCCAGCCCAGCCATGCGCAAGATTCGCTCGCAAGCCGCTCTGGTTGCGAATGTCGACATCCCGGTGCTACTGCTCGGTGAAAGCGGAACCGGCAAAGAAGTTCTGGGACGGCTCATTCACAAGCTCTCTCCGCGCGCTCATCGCACGTTCCTCAAGGTAAATTGCGCCGCGGTTCCCGCCGATCTGCTCGAGAGCGAATTATTCGGCTACGAGCCCGGAGCCTTCACCGGAGCGACTCACGCGAAGCCTGGAAAGTTCGAACTTTGCAATAAGGGAACAATCCTGCTCGACGAAATCGGCGAAATGCCGCCGCTCCTGCAGGCAAAGCTGCTGCACGTTTTGCAGGATCAGCAGTTCTCGCGCCTCGGCAGCCGCTCCGTGATCAAGGTTGATGTCCGCATTCTCGCAGCAACCAACATCAACATTCCCGAAGCGCTTGCCAACAAGCGGCTGCGCGAGGATCTCTACTACCGGCTCAATGCGTTCACGTTGAGCCTGCCGCCGCTGCGCGATCGCAAAGAAGAAATTCCAATCCTGCTCAAGCACTCGATGACGCGCATGGCCGAACGTTACGCTCGCAGCCCGCTGCCACTTTCGCCGAATTTACTGCAGGCCTGCCAGAATCACTCGTGGCCGGGCAATTTGCGCGAGTTGAATAACTTCCTGAAGCGCTACCTGATTCTGGGAGATGAAAGCCTCGCGGTCAGTGAACTCCTACCGAAGTTGGATGGCAACGGTGGCGTACAAGGCGACTCGTCCTCGCGAGGCGGCGATGCGGGTGGATTGAAGTCTCTGGGCCGCACAGCCAAAGACGAAGCTGAAGCAGTAGCCATCACGCAAGCGCTCGAGCAGACGAACTGGAACCGCAAGCAAGCTGCAGCGATCTTGCAGATCAGCTACAAAGCTCTGCTCTACAAGATACGGCAATACGGCATCGCCGAATCCAAGGGTGGACATCACAAGCTCTCGGCAGGAGCATAAGTCTCAGCCGCGACCGTCCAATCGAAAACTCAAACGCCCACGACGCAAGCCGTGGGCGTTTCTGTTTGCTGGAAGTTATCGAATCGTTTTATGGGACCGTCAGCGTAACCGTTTGGCTCTTCGAATCGGTGCCCGCCGCCGCCGTCACTGTGATTGTGTACGACCCAGCTGGAGTTCCACTGACCGGAGCCTGCGTGCTGCTATGAGTGCAGGCTGGAAGCAATACCAGCAAGCCGAAGACCGCGAACAGCATAAGAACGCCCGCGATCCGCCTGCGTTGGCGGCCACCGCACATCACCACTCCCGGAACCAGCAGCCAAAGTCCAAGGAACCAGCGTGGGAACACGAATGCAGCAGGAGTAACAATCGGCCGCGCCGTCGTCGAGATACTCAGCGTTGCGGTAGCCCCGCTGACGCTTTGCAGAGTAATCGCAGTCTGCGGCGTAAAGTTGCACGTTGCCCCAGTCGGCTGTCCCGAGCAAGAGAGTGCAATGCTCGATTGATAAAGCGGATGTGGGGTCAGGTTGATCTGATAAGTGGCTGTGTTACCCGCCGCTGCCACAGCGAAATTGTTGGGACTAACCGACATGGCAAAGTCTGACATTGCAGCCGGCACCGAAGTCTGCGCGAATACGATGTTGCCCTGTCCGCTCACCTGAACCGTTCCGCCGTTAAACTCGGCCTGGCTTCCGCTGGTGTTCGGCGTCGGAGTCAGCACGATTGTGACCGTAGCCGTCGATCCGGATTGCAGCGATGGCAACGTACAGGTGACGCTGGCGTTGGTTGAAACGCCACCGCAGGTCCCGCTGCTAATGGACGCTGAATCAAATGTCAGGGGGATACCGGTAATCGCGCTACTAAAGTTGTCGGTAATGGATAGATTGCTGGCCAGGTCCGGACCGTTGTTGGTGATCGTATAGGTAAACGTCGCCTGGCTTCCCGCGGGGATAAAGGTCTGGTTTGGACCGAGGCTGAGCACTCCGGAAATCGACACGCTCACCGCGGTTCCCAGCTGCGTGACGAAGGCGTCGTACCCGCCATTATTCTGCGTGCCGTTAACCGGGACCGGCTTGCTCAAGAACAAGTCCGTCGAATTGGTTTCGCCGGCCATGTACGTGTCCTGGTTGACGTCAAGTGCGATGCCGGTACCGGAGTCAATTCCGGTTCCGCCGAAATAGTTCGCCCACGAAGCAATCGTCGTTTGCCCGATCACAGCCGCCGTATTCAGACGGGCCACAAACGCGTCCTGCGTCCCGTTCAGAGAGCTTTGAATAGAGTTGGGATACGGAGACACCGGAAAGTTCCCGGCCGCACCGACGGTAGTGAACGGTGATTGCGTCCATCCGGTGATCAGCGCGCCCTGCGCGGAGTCGACGGCGATCGCTAGTCCTTCTTCGTTGTTGCTGCCACCAAGGTACGAGAAATATCCGAGCGTTACATTCGTCGGCGTTCCCGTCGTCTTTGCCGGATTGCTAACGCGCGCCACGAAAGCGTCGGTGGGCGCCGGGTCTGTCTGGGTCGTGCAAACCACGCTTGTGGTGGTTGGAGGAAGGTTGTTCAAACACTTCTGGTACGACGCGAAAGTCGCCAGTGTGGTCGAGGCCACGAAATCCTGCGAGTTCGTCGTGCCTACGACGTACACATTCGCAGCCCCGGCGTCTAAGGCCACTCCGGTACTCGAATCCGTCTGCGAACCTCCGAGGTACGTTGACCAGATGAGCTGTTCTCCCTGGGCTCCGTTTGGGTTGAGTTTTGCCACGAAAGCGTCGGAGGCCGTGGTCGTTGTGCTCGCCGTGCAACTTGGAGGATTCACGATGACGGTCGGCGGCGCCGTGTCAAGACAAGGCTGGTACGCATTGAGGATCGGAAAATCAGTGCTTCCGCATCCCGAGCATCCAGTGTAGGTAAAGTTCGTCGTCCCACTGAAGTAGACGTTGCCCGAGGTATCAACGGCGATGCCGCCGCCAACCGCAATCGGCGTCGGCGTATCGAAGTTAGCCCCACCGAAATATGTCGAGTACGCAATGCTGCTCGCCCGCGACGCAGTCGTATTGATCTTCGTCATGAAGAACTGGATCGCAGCGTTGGAAATGATCTGGAAGGCTTGTCCGTCGGGCAGCGTACTGGCCGGAAATTGAATGCCCGCGCTCGCATTGGCAACGTCGGTCGAGGTCGTTGTTCCGGTGACGAAAACATCGCCCAACGCGTCAATCGCCATTCCACTGGCAACATCCGTTCCGTTGCCCGACAGGTAAGTCGAATATAAGAGCTCCGACGCCGCTGTCGGCGTCGGCCCGCTGTTCAACTCCGACACAAAAACATGCGACGTACCCGTGCTGCCTGTCTCTGGACCGGTCTGGTAGGCGGTCGTCGAGGTCGTCGGGAAGTTCGTTGAAGAAGTGGTCCCGGCCACGAAGGCGTCTCCGCCACCATCGACCGCGATTCCTACGGGACTGTCAGTTCCGTTTCCACCGAGGTAGGTCACATAATCGAGAACTGCAACGATCGAGCCCAACGGCGGAGTGATCTTAGCCACGTAAATGTTCTGCGCACCGTTCAAGCCGGTCTGGATGACGCCGGCGGTAAAGGGCAGATTGGGCGAAGTGGTCGAGCCGGTGATGTAGATATTGAGACTGCCATCGACGGCAACTGAAGTGGTGAGCTCGTCGCCGCTGCCGCCAAAGTATGTCGAAAAATTCAAGATGGGATCGATGATCAGCTCGCGCGAGCGATCGTAGGCCCCCACCACAAAACCGACATGATTCTTTCCGCGCAGAACGAAGCGGCCTTCCACCGTCTGCTTCTTGCCGGAGATTTCCTGATACACCTGTGGAGCCTCGAGGCGGACGGTATCGGCGTCGCTCCGAATGACTAGCGCTCCATCTTCTACTTCGAGCTTTTTGGCGCCATTGAATTCCAGTTCGGCCTGCGCCGGATCGGCACCCGGAGCCACCTGAAAGTCGTATTCCAGCTTTCCCTGATGTCCGTAGAAAACCAGATCGATTCCCGGATACACGTCCTGATACTGCACCCTTGCAAATTGCGGCACCGCCCGCCGCCATTTCGATGGATCATTGCCGATCAGGTAGTTGCTTTTCCCCGGCAACAGCTCAGACGCAGTCGGATTGAGATTTGCATTCGCTCCCGCCAGCTTCATTTCGACCGATTCGATCCGTGTAAGCCTGGGCGCCGTCTTGTCTTTGACCGGCTTCGGCTGATCGTGCGACACAAGGCTCAGAATCGCTCCCTGAGTGCCAAGAAAGAGGCTGTACCCGGAGCCGTGTGCGACGAATTTGGCCCGGGGATCGGCGGGATCGAGGTTTCCTTGTCCCTGATTGGGTTCGAAGGTCAGCGGCAGTCCAGCAAACAGAGAACGCGCTTGCCGCTGTGCCTCTCGGCCGATGGAGGAACTCAGGCTCGCGGGTAATAGGCCCGGCGCAGAGTCAATGCCTGCCGCCGCGGGAGTATTTGCAACCGTCGCCGGGGTCGACCGAATGTGGGCGCTGAGCCCGAGAATTCCGCATCCTGCCACCAGCAATACCAATCCGGCGGCCAGAACACGACCCCGTACCACGGATGTTTCCCACCAACGGCGATCTACGTTCACGCGTTCCTCCGATGATTCAAATCAGTGTTTCGCTCAGTTCTCTTCCGTCCAGCCCGTTTTTCGCCCGATCAGTCGTGAGATGAGAAATGGCGCACGAGTTGGTCTGGACCTCGCCTAGTCGTATTCCTCGGGCGAGCCTCGTCCGCAGCTTGCTGGTTCTCTGGAACTGGCGGAAAAATAAATAACTACTTAAACATCTGACGGATAGACAAGTCAAGCCGACCTCAGCCTGGCACTGGCCGCCGTTCTAAGAAAGACTCAACTCGGCAACCATTTCCGGCTCCGGATCGAGCAAACTTGGCAGCTTCATCCATCCGACTGGGCAAAACGGAGCGAACGCCCGCCTTCGACCGCTCCAAAATCCGTCAGATGCGTTGGCTTCCGAGGAAAGATGCCGCCCGCTCTCAATAAATGCGCAAAAGCATGCACGCCAGGCGTGTTCCAATCCTTGGCGATCTTCTGCAACACCTTGCACGGCTCCGCGCCGCTGTGATCAAACACCGTTCGCAAGCTGCTGACCCAAATCATAGAACTCAAATGACGGGGGCGCTCTTATGGCAGCGGGATTGCTCGGTCATATCCGAGCCCGCCCCACCCGTGGATCCTGTCTCCGGAGCGGATCACCTCTGTTCCGAATTCCGAACAAACTTTACTGAATCAGCTCCGGGCTCGATTTTGGCATTGTAATGTGCTGTTGAACGTATAAATTGAGGGGCATCAAGGCTGCTGGTGTCCTTCGGAATTTCTTGGGCTGTCGCTATGCTCGCTTTGAACTGCACTTCTCGTTGTCGGGACGACTATGCAGGCAAATCCACAGGAACGGCGGACGATGCGGCGCTTCGACATGCGCCTGCCCGCCATTGTCCGGCTCGAAGGCGCCAATGAGTTCCACACGGAAACCCAAAACGTCAGCGCCCGCGGCGTCTTTTTCTACCTCGACCGTCCCGTCTCCGCTGGAACCAAGCTCGAAGTCACCTTAACATTTCCGCCGCACATCACCCTCACCGATGCCGTTCGTGTCCGCTTCACCGCCCGCGTGATCCGCGTTGAGAATGCTCTGCCATCGGCCCGCGTCGGCACCGCCGCCATGATCGAGGACTACGAATTCCTCCGCTCCAACGGCAGTCCAGACTTCCTGGCTGCGCTGCAGAAAGAATGGAAAGCTACAAATTAAGGGTTCGTATCAGGGCCATGGCATCAGCCACGCCGTCAGAAACACAAATCTCGAAGGGCTTTAGCCCCTACGCCCCAGTTCCTTGAGCTGCTGGCGCAACTTGCTGAACCGGCGGACGAGCGTCCCCAGATACACTCCGTGAATCAACCACGTCGCGATATAAGCGGCAAACAAAAACTTGACAGCGTTCATCTTGAACTCCGGGTCAACGGCAGGCTCGCTTTCGCAGAAACTCCCGATCCCACCAGCGATTCCATTGCGTGCGCTTCTTCAACCTCGCGCTGCAGCAACTCGAGGCGGAAGCGCGACCAGCAAACCAAAAATGCGAAACAAAGAAACGCCATCCAGCTAATCAGTAAAGTCTGCAGCATGCGCGGATCCATCGATCCTCCGCCGCCAATCACGGGCTGCGGATGCTGCGTCCGGAAAAACCAGATCGAGAAATAAACCAGTGGCACGTCGAGCGCGCCGAACACCGCTAGCGCCGCCGCCAGCATCTGCGTCTGCGCGCTGTTCGAGAAGCGCCGCAGCACCAGATAGCTCACATAGATCAGCCACAGCACCAGCGTCGAGGTCAGCCGGATATCTCCCGGCGCCCACCAGATCCCCCACACGGGGCGAGCCCAAATCGGTCCCGTCACCAGCACAATCGTGCAGAACACCACGCCCACTTCGGCGCTGGTGACCGCCAGTACGTCGAGCCGCTGTCCGGGAAATAGCCAACCGATCAGAAAATATGCCGCGGGAATCGCCAGCACCGTGGTCGCCACCGCGCTTGGTTCCATGCCTGCCGGGATCAGTCGCTTGATCGGCGGCAGATACGTCGCGATGACGCCGATCACCCCAATCGCGACGACGACCCACTTCATCGCCGTACGCGCTGAAGGTTTATTGCTGACCAGGTATTGGATCGAAGCAATGAAATTGATGAAGAACAGAAGAAACGCCGTCCACGCGGAAGGCACGTGGTAATAAATGATGCGGTAGACCTCACCCTGCAGCGCATCCGCGGGAGCCACAACCAGCGCCCGGTACAAAGCATACGCCAGGAACACCGCCGTGAGCACTGCGAGGATTGGGAAAAGACGCTTCATTCCGCGTGGAGAATCGTGTCGAACAAAGCCAGACAAGCTGTAGTAAACACCACATCGTAGGTGAGAAGCAATACGATGTAGAAATGCGCCGACTCCTCGCCCGTAAGAATTGAAGTCGTCCCCGCCACCATCGCAATCACGGCCGGAATCGAAATCGGGAACAGCAGCAACGGCAGCATCAACTCGCGATTGCGCGTGCGCACCGACATCGCCGCGAAGAATGTTCCGTTCACCACCAGCGCCCACGTTCCCAGCAGCGCAATCGGCAACAACTGCCACGCCGGCCCCAGCACGCGAAGGTTATAGAAGATCACGAACAGCGGCACCATCAACGCTTCCAGCACGCTGACGAAAAGAAAATTC
>Ga0181528_10002629_pt1 | contig 11105 bp, 9 predicted proteins | sample PEATcosm2014_Bin_47_FD_119742 | JGI IMG/M metagenome (GOLD analysis project Ga0181528, IMG submission 119742) | Peatland microbial communities from MTU Mesocosm Facility, Houghton, MI, USA - PEATcosm2014_Bin10_10_metaG | ecosystem: Environmental > Terrestrial > Soil > Wetlands > Peat | place... | reverse complement strand
GAAAGCGACTTTGCGGCCGACGAGATCGCCGATGCGGCCGAAGAAAAGCGCGCCAAAGGGGCGGACGAGAAATCCGACGGCGAAGGTAGAAAGATATGCGATGAGGGCGAAGGTGTCATTTCCTGCCGGATAAAACTTCTGAGAGAGAACAGTCGCGAGCGAGCCAAAGATGTAGAAGTCGTACCACTCGATCATGGTGCCAGTGGACGAGGCAAGAAGGACGCGGGGCAGGCTGGTGGCCTTTTCGCCGTTGACGCGAGGCAAGGCAGTAGCAGGGGATGACATGTGGCTTCGGACCTCGAACTTCGCCGTGCGCACCGGTGAGACGGGGAAATTTGGAGTGCGCCGGCGGGAAAGATTGACTACAGCAGCCAACGTTGCCTGTTGCGAGGCACGGCTGTCAAGTGAATTTCTTGTGAGGGAGGCGCGGATGGTACTGCAAATGCAATGGGCAGCATGGTCTCAGGCGTTAACATGGAGGTTGACCGCTGCTGGATGGGCGGCATGGACTCCATGGCTACGAAGAAAAAATCCGTAAAGGTGTTGCACTGCCCGACCTGCGGGATGCTAGTGCGGGCAGAGGATGAGGACTTTCCTTTTTGCAGTGATCGCTGCCGCAAGATCGACCTGGGCAAGTGGGCGATGGGGGTGTACAAGATCAGTTCACCTGTGCTGGACCCGGAGGTGCTGGAAGATCTGGGCGAGCTTGGCAACTCGTCGCGGAGCGATTCGCATGACGAGTGACGCAAAGGCTGCTTCGTCTGAGGAAAACTCGACAGGCTCGGCAAATAAAACAGCTTGGGCGTGGACCATTGCCACATTTTTCGGCGCAGGGCTGGGCAAGCCTGGTCCGGGGACGTGGGGCTCGGTGGCTGCGACGCTGCTCTGGGCGGGTTTCGCCTGGGGAATGCATCCATCTGAGCGGGTTTTGTATTTGGCGCTGCTGGCAGGAATCGTGCTGGCGGTCGGGCTAGGGATTCCAGCGGCTACAATTGCCGCGCGGGAGAGCGGGCGCAAAGATCCGGGTTTTGTGGTGATCGACGAGGTAGCCGGGCAGTGGATTGCGCTGCTGGGCAGCGCGGTGAGCTGGCGAGATGGGCTGATCGCGCTGCTGCTCTTCCGGGCGTTCGATATTACGAAGCCTTTCCCTGTTCGCCAACTGGAGGCGCTGCCCGAGGGGTGGGGGATTGTCTTCGATGATGTGGCCGCGGGGCTGTATGCTTTGGGGGTGGTAACAGTTGTGCATCTAGCCCCGCTTTATTTTCATCTGTGGAATTGAGATGTCTGCTGCGAAAAAACAATCCGAGGGGGGAATTCTGGCTGAGCCGCGCATTGACGGCATTGCTCCGGCGGCGGCGCTGCCGTGGGGCGAGGTGGAGCTGACCGGCGTGCATCTGGGTCCGGATACCTCTGGGACTACGCCCATTGGACTGCCGGTTGTGCTTGTAGATGGGCATCCGACGCAGGTATTGATGAGCCGCGCGAGCCGGCTAGCTCTGCGGGTTCCAGGGGATGCGGGAACGGGGCTGGTGCAGGTGCAAAACGGGGTGGGATTGAGCAACGCAGCGCCGCTGCGGGTAGCGCGGGAGCTTTCCGGTGAGCTGCATCCGGTGACCAATCCTGCGGTGAGCCGCTCGGGAATGATTTACGCCACGATCTCCGGGCCGCGCGGCAAGATGATGCCTGTATCAGTGGTGCGGGTGAGCACCGATGGGCGCGGAACTGCGTTTGTAACAGGCATCCTGAATGCAACCGGGCTTGCATTTAATCGCGATGGAGATCTGTTTGTGACCTCGCGAGCCGAGGGGAATGTTTATCGCGTGGATGCGGCGGGCGAATCCACTGTTTATGCCGAAGGCATGGGCGTGGCGACCGGAGCGGCCTTCGACGCCGAGAACAATCTCTTTGTCGGCGACCGCAGCGGAACGATCTTCAAGATCGACACCGAACGGCGTATCTTTGTGCATACCACGCTTGAGCCAAGCGTCTCGGCCTACCATCTGGCGATTGACGGCAATGGAAACCTGCTGGTGACCGGGCCAACGCTCAGCTCGAATGACGCGATCTGGTTGATTGATCCGCAGGGCGAGTCGCGGGTCTGGTATCGCGGATTGGGGCGTCCGCAAGGACTGGCGCTGGATAGCGAAGGCAATGTTTATGTAGCCGCGCATCTGCATGGCCGACGCGGGCTGGTTCGCATTCCCCCCAGCGGCAATGCCGAACTTGTCGTAGCTGGTTCCAATCTGGTCGGCGTAGCGTTTTCTCCTTTGGGCACCACCGTTCTGGCAACCCACCAGGCAGTTTATGATGTGGACCTGGGCGTGGAAGGACTTACTTTTTAGCTATTGGCTGCTCTCCCCGGGCAAATAGCTTTTGGCGACAGTTTGTGGTGTGAAATCAGTTGCCTTTTCCCGTTTGCGGTTGTTGAATTTTTAGCTGGAGTTGACTTCTAAAAGAATGAGATCAGAAATTATTGCAGTCGGCTCCGAGATGCTTACTCCGTGGCGGCAGGATACTAACTCGCTCGCGCTGACAGAAAAGTTGAATGACCTGGGCGTTATAGTCGCCTTCAAAACGATTGTGGGCGACCGCCGTACCGATCTCGCCGACGCCATACGCATCGCTCTAGGCCGAGTGGACATTGTTCTGTTGACCGGCGGGCTGGGACCGACCGAGGATGACCTGACCCGCGAGGCCGTTGCCGATGCGCTGGGACTTGAGTTGCGCCGCGATCATGCGCAGGTGACGGCTCTCTATACCCGTGCGGCTTCAATGCGCATCTCGATGCCCGAGAACAACCTGAAGCAGGCGGATGTGATCGATACAGCGGTTGTGCTGCCCAATCCCAATGGCAGCGCACCGGGGCAATGGCTGGACACGGCTTTCAACGGCTACAGAAAATTGGTCATGCTGCTGCCAGGCCCGCCGGGCGAGTGCATTCCGCTTTTTGATATAGCCTATTTGCCGCGACTCAAGGAGCTGTTGCCGCCGCGGCATATCGCCAAGCGAACCTTGCGCGCGGCAATGATTCTCGAATCGCAGGCGGACAAGATTCTAGCCCCGATCTATATGACGTACCCCGACGTGGAGACGACGATTCTGGCCAGCGGCGGAGAGATTCAACTGACGCTGATTGCCGCCAAGCCCGCGCAGGACGCGGCGCAGAAGCGCGTCGATGAGCTAGCCGGGCGTCTGGAAGTAGCTCTCCAAGATTGGCTCTTTGCTTCCGACGGAGAGTCGCTGGAAGAGATTGTACTGTTGAATCTGGCGCTGCGGCAAATGACGCTGGCGGTGGCGGAGAGCTGCACGGGAGGCAAGATCAGCGAACGGCTGACCTCGATCAGCGGAAGCTCTCGCTCGTTTGTAGGCGGGGCTATAGCCTACTCCAATAACTTGAAGACGGATTTTGCCGGGGTTCCGGCAGAGGTTATCGCGCGCTATGGGGCGGTGTCAGTCGAGGTGGCTGCGGCGATGGCCGAGGGGATTCGCAAGCGCACCGGCGCATCGATTGGACTGTCGGTAACAGGAATTGCCGGACCGACCGGCGGCACGGATGCCAAGCCCGTGGGACTGGTCTATTTTTCCGTCGCCGACGCGCAGAAGACTGAGACCTTCGAGCGGAATTTCCGCGGACCAAGAGAGCGGGTAAGAACCTGGGCCGCGCAGCAGGCGCTGGATCTGGTGCGGCGGCGATTGATGTAGGGTGTAACTGCGCAATAACTGGTGAATATTTATTGCAGAAAATCGAGTTTGTAGCTATCTCCATAGTCAGACTGAGCGAATTGCATCTCCGCAGCGTCTTACAGTGAGTCCAGGAGTCGCAGTATGGCTATGTCACGGTTTAGCCTCACGCTCACCGCAGCTCTCATCCTTGGTTCTGCGGCAGCCGGCTTTGCACAGGCAAATTCTGTCCCCCTTGAACCTCTCTTGCGGAACCAAGATCCACGGCTGGAAGCTATTGGCGCATGGAAAGCGCTCAACACCCAGGATGAAGGCCTCATCACCATAATGCTGGACATAGTGGAACGTTGGGATCCCTGGCAGCGGTATCGGTCTGAGGATGGCGACCGGTACGATGCAATGTCTGTCATCCTCGATACACTGATTCAGCGCGGAGAAGTCGTCTCGCCAGCGGGCATCGTTGCGATTCAACATACCTTTCCCTCCGAGGCGCTGATTCTTGCCCGTCGCCTGCCTTGGGTCGATCAGGAGAAGCTGCTGCGCGCCTGGTATGAAGACGGCAGAGTCTATGACCGCACCCGGGTAACGAACGAAGGCAGCGACTACCTGATGATTGCGCGGGTCTCCGCGATGATCCTCACCCAACATCGAGAACAGGGATTTGCCGTCGGCTTGCTGGCTGATTCCGTCATGCGGCTTTCTGTCTCCATCCCCGATGATGGATCGCAGGGCTTATCGAGATGCCTGGTGGACTGCGAAGCCAAAGCGCCATGTTCGCCGGAAAGAGGCGGCATGCAGCGGGTTGGCTGGCCTCACTTCTTTCACTATGTACTCGAAGAGAACAGACCAAGCAGAGACGATACTGGCCGGCTGATCATCGGTCCTCTCCTGGCGGCTGCAGGCGGGGACAACATTACCTACAGGCGTGTCGATACGGATGTTTACCTGAATAATTGCTACTATCCTGCGCCGCTCAATGCCGTAACTCGCCATCGCCTGTTGGCGGATATGCTGGGCATCCCGGATAGAGATATGGCGTGGAGTATCCAGGATGACCTGGTTCTACCCTGGACGAATGACCGGCAGTTTCTGGCGGGAATGGGCGAAAGCAGTGCTCTAGAAGAGGCGAAACTTCACTCAACCGTCCAGGCGATTTACGCCAAAGGTCTGCTCACCAAAGTCGAGGCAGCGTCAACACGCCCAAAACTCTCCATCATTGTTTTTGACGACCGTCAGAAGACAGATCCGTCGAAACCGGCATTGCCGCAATTTGCGCCGCAGGATCTGCGCACAAGTTACCGGATCAGTAAATTGAATTCGCTCCCCTGAACAGGCAGTCCTGCCGTTCCGGATTGTTGCTCTCGAATTGCGATGGAACCATCTCTCATATCCTTGCGTATTTTCATTGGCGCGCAGACTAGCATAGAATTGGCTGCATTGGTTTGAAGCTTCGGGCCGCAATCGGGTGACAATTCAGCGGTGAAATGCACTCATAATGGACCATGCAATTGTCCTGCATAGCAAATTCAATCGATTGAACCCTTTTCCTGAACGCACGCGTCAACAACCACGAGGATTGCATGAAGAATCGTATTTTCGCCTTCTCATCGCGCACGGCATTGGTAGCATCGGCCGCGCTTGTGTCTCTGTTTCTGGCCCCCGCTTGTAGGCTCAATGCCCAGCGGTTGCCGGAGACGGTTCGCCCCGAGCACTACACGCTGACGCTGGCTCCGGACCTGAAGGCCGCGACTTTCTCCGGCGTGGAGACGATTGACCTCAATCTGGCTGAGGCGACGGACAAGATTGCTCTGAACGCCGCGGAAATCACCTTCCAGAGCGTGACGGTGACAGCCGGCGGCAAAGAGTTGAAGCCAAGCATCACTCTTGACGAGCAGAAGGACAAGGAGCAGGTTGCATTCACCTTCCCTGAAAGGCTACCTGCGGGCAAGGCGACACTGAATATTCTTTACACTGGCATCCTCAACAACGAGCTGCGCGGCTTTTATCTCTCCAAGACCGCCAAGCGCAACTACGCAGTGACGCAGTTTGAGGCCACCGATGCGCGGCGGGCCTTTCCGTCGTTTGATGAGCCGGCCTTCAAGGCAACTTACGATGTTTCCCTGATTATTGACGCGACGGACACAGCGATTTCGAACGGTCCGATTATCTCTGACACACCGGGACCGGCAGCGGGCAAGCACACACTGAAGTTTCTGACCTCGCCAAAGATGTCAACTTACTTGGTGGCTTTTCTCGTCGGTGACTTCCAATGCTCTTCTGGTTCCTCGGACGGCGTGGCGATCCGCGTCTGCGCAACGCCGGACAAAGTCGCGCTCACTCCCTATGGCGTGGATGTAGCCGAGAAGGTGTTGCATTACTACAATGGCTACTTTGGAATTCCCTACCCCCTCAAGAAGCTGGACCTGATTGCGCTGCCGGATTTTGAAGCCGGCGCGATGGAGAATTTTGGCGCGATCACTTATCGCGAGACAGCTCTGTTAATCGATCCCAAGACAGCCTCGGTGGGCGCGAAGAAGCAGGTATCGCTGGTAATCGCCCACGAGATGGCGCACCAGTGGTTTGGCGATCTGGTGACGATGCAGTGGTGGAACAATCTCTGGCTCAACGAAGGCTTTGCCACCTGGATGGAGTACAAGGCGGTTGACCATCTCAATCCTGAATGGAATATGAAGCCGAGCATGATCGCCGGCGTGGATCAGGCAATGGGCGTGGATGCGCAGCCGACGACGCGGGCCATTCGCGCCAAGGCCGACACGCCGGATGAGATCAACCAAATGTTTGACGGCATAGCGTACGGCAAGGCCGGCGCGGTGCTGGGCGATGTGGAGAATTACCTGGGCGAAGAGACCTTCCGCCAGGGAGTACATAATTATCTCGAAGCGCACAAGTATTCAAACGCCACGGCAGAAGATTTCTGGGGTGCGCAGACAGCCAACAGCCACAAGCCTGTGGACAAGATCATGGAGAGCCTGGTCGCGCAGCCGGGAGTGCCGCTGGTGACATTCGGACCGGAGGAGAAGGACAAGGTTGCAGTCTCGCAGAAGCGGTTCTTCCTGAGTCCCAGCATCACGCCCGACCCCAAGCAGCAGTGGACACTGCCGATCTGCTTCAAGGTGGCCTCCAATCAGGAATGCAAGGTTCTGACGCCGGAAACCACATCGCTTGAAGTGCCCAAAGGCGGGATCTTCTTCGCCAATGCCAACGGCAAGGGGTACTTTCGCAGCGCCTATGCGCCGGCTGAGTACAAGGCGCTGGTGGCAAGCGTTGAAACCAGGCTGACACCGGGAGAGCGCATCAGCCTGATCGGCGATGAGTGGTCGCAGGTGCGCGCGAATCAGGCGTCGGCGGGTGATTATCTTGACCTGGTGTCCGCAGTCAAAGCAGACACCAATGCCGAGGTCTTGAGCGAAGCGCTGGCAGGCGTGAATGCGATCAGCCAGCGCGTGGCGTCGAACCAGCAAGAGAAGGACGCGATTGCCGCATGGATTCGTAAAACCTTCTCGCCTGAGTATGCCAAGCTACCTCCAGCATCGGCGGATGACTCGTCGAATACCCGTGAGTTGCGCTCGCAATTATTCGGCTTGCTCGGCTACTACGGTAAGGATCCGGCAGTGCTGGCGCAGGCCCATGATCTGGCCCTGAAGTTCTTGGCCGATCCCTCGTCAGTCGATGCGGGGATGGGGCAGACAGCGCTCTCGATTGCAGCGCGCAACGGAGATGCGGCGCTCTTTGACCAGGTGCAGAAGGTCTATGAAACTTCGACCAATCCCGAGCTGCAGGAGGGCGCGCTGCGGCTGCTGGCGCAGTTCACCGATCCGGCCTTGGCCGCGCGCGCGCTGGACTATGCCGTCAGCGGCAAGGTGCGCAATCAGGATGCGGCGATTCAACTCATCATTGCCATGCAGGTGGATGAGATCAGAGACCAAGCCTGGAAGTACATCGGCCGCCACTGGGATAAGGTGCAGGCCCAGTTGACCACCGCGATGGGCGGCTATCTGGTCGGTTCCGCCGGCGCATTCTGCTCAACCGATGCGCGCGAGGATGTGAAGCAGTTCTTCGCCGCGCACAAGGTGGCTGCATCGGATAAGTCGTTACAGCACGCCATTGAGCGCATCGACGGCTGCATTGAGCTGCGCAGTTTGCAGGAGCCGAAGCTGAAAGAGTGGCTGGCGGCGCAGGGCAAGTAGAAGTTATCAATCCATAAGTAACTCAATACTCATCCCGGCGAATTCATTCTCCGCTGGGATGAGTATTTTATAGGCCTGTGATTCGTGATCTCTCATGGAGGCCGCATGGTGAATTTCATCCAGATCACTCCATTTCTCACGGTTGAAAACCTTGAACGGGCAATTGCTTTCTTCTCAGATATTCTCGGCTTTGAAGTGACCTTTCGCTTGCCCGACTATGCCTTTGTCCGGCGCGAGACGGTAGGTTTTCGGCTATTGGAGCAGAGTGAGGGCAATCCGGCTCCTGTAGGCAACCGACGGTTTGCGTATTATATTGACGTGCGCGATGTGGATACACTCTATGCCGAACTGAAGCCGAAACTCGACACTCTACCCAAAGAGGATGTTTATGGGCCGGTCGATCAAAGTTATGGCCAGCGGGAGTTATTGGTCCTGGCTCCGGATGGAAATCTGATCGCCTTCGGGCAGTTGATTGAGAAATAAGATAGCAAGCTATGCGACAAATCGGATGACAAATCGCGCGAGTTGGTCTCCAGCTGCGAGGCCAGCGATGATCCACAGGATATTGAGAGCAAATATGCTGGCGGCAAACCTGTTCTGTATCTGCGCAGAATAGTGCTGTGACCAATTCCAGATGTGTTTTCCGCATTGCCAATTCAGCCAAAAGATGAGTATGCTCAGCCCGAATGCCAGCGGCATGCCCGCCACGTAACGAAGCACGCTGCTGCATGAGCGATTTAATGCCATGATCACAATTTCTATCGGCGCAATAAAAGCCATCATCATGAACAAATGGCCGAGCGTTATCTGCCCCGCCTCGGATTTCCAGATAGATCCTTTCCACGCAATCATCAAACTGCCCCCCACTTTCTTCTGCGACAGAATCTCTGTGCAGCAGCTATGGATGGACGATGCTGATGGAGCGAGCGCTCGGCTTGTGAAACCCCTCCATAAGATGGGATCACTGTAAGATGCAAAATAACTTGCGCCCAGCTCCGCGAATCCAAAGCTGGGCGCATTGTGGACCGAATCATCGCATCCCTGCGGTGCCCCCTCAGTGCTTGCTATACATCTCCATGACATCTTTGCGCAGATCGGCGCGGCTTGTGGCGCGGGTATAGAACATATGCCCGCCCGGATACTCGCGCACCGCGACACGCGTTGGGTCGCCCATGACGGGTATCTGATCTACAGTAAGCACCGATCCCATGAAGGGGCAGGAGAGATCGTTCCAGCCGTGAACAATGAGGATGCGCAGCTTGGGATCGGCGGCGACAGCCTCGCGCAACTGGCGCACGGCCCCTCCGCGCAGGTCGGGACCACGATCCCAGAGCTTGTTCACATCAAAGGAGAGCGCGTTATAACGCGCGTCCACTTTCCAGCCCACCGTGCGGGTAACAAAATCCACCATCGCCGTGGTCATGGGAGCGATGATGGTGGCGAGAATGGGATCGTTGGCCCGCTGCTCGGGCGCGTAGGGAAAGGGATCGAAGGAGGTGACATTCGAGTCATAGACGGAGCCGAGCTTGCCCTGCTCGCGGAAGACCTCGCGAAGATACGCCCCAGTCTCGATCCTGCCGCCGGAGTACTTTACAAAAGCCGGGTCGAGGCCGCTCAGTTCGGTGACATGCTGAATCATCTTCTCGGTCGCCGCGGGGTCAGAGCGCCCCTTGAGCAATGTCGTGGCATACTCTCCGCGAGTGTAGGCGATCACGTCGGCCATCGCCTCCGGAGTCAGCTTCTTCTCGCGCTCCAGATGGGCTGCGGTGATCGAGGGCAGCGTCATCATCCAGGGCAGCGGAGAGAGAATGTCGTTGTCGTCGATGGTGGGGTTGAGATACGGCGAGACCAGAACCACGCCATTGAGCGCAACGCCTAACTGCGACTGCAAGTAATGCGTGATGCGCGGGCCGCGAAAGCCTCCATAACTCTCCCCGGCAAGATACTTGCGCGACTCAAGCCGGTTGTTCTTCACCAGCCAGTCGTAGATGATGCGCGAGAGATATTCGATATCCGGCACGGTGCTGTAAAAGAGCTTCTTCGATGCAGCCTCGGGCACACTCGATCGGCTGAATCCCGTGCCGACGGGATCGATGAAAACCAGGTCGGTAAAATCCAGCCAGGTGCCGGGATTGTCGGTGAGCAGCGCCGGGTCAGAAGGGCTGTCCCCGTCATTGCCGGCCGCCAGATGCTTGGGGCCGATAGCGCCAAAGTTGAGATAAACGCTGGATGCGCCGGGTCCGCCGTTGAGAGCGAAGGTGACCGGGCGGTTCTCGCCCTCGACCGTATAGGCTGTCAAAACAACCTGGCCGGCAATCTTGCCGTCATTGTCACGCACGGGCAGCGCGCCGACAGTAACGGTATAAGTAAGCTTCTTGCCGTCAAGCTGGATGGACTGCTGCACATGCGCGTCGGCAGGCAGTGGCGGCAGTTTCGATTTTTCATCGGCTGCTTTGTCTGGAGCGGAAGATTTTTCAGTCGCGGCGGGCTTGTCGTCAGAGGCTGAGTCTTTGTCTGCCTGCGCCCATCCCGTGGAGCAGACAGCAAGGCAGGCGGCGGCGCAGATCAGCAGGGAAAAGCGGCGAAGGGAAAGTTGCGGCAAAGGACAATTCATGTGGATACGGTACAGAACTCCCGCGCCTCTGGCAATATGGGCGGCACGGCTTCTACCGCGAGATTGAAAAAACGAAAGAGATCAGAGATCTTTCCAGGAATCGCGCGGCGATATTTCCCATCGAATAGCTATGACCCTTCTTCCTGCCCGGCGCGATGGCCGCCGGTTTCTTAACCCCGTTCCTACCAGCGTGGGCGGAATCTCAATTATGTTCAAAGTGGGGCTGCGTTTCTTCACCGGAGCAGCCGCACGTTCGCCCCGGCTCCCGCTGGGACCATTCAAGACCGATCCGCGCATCTATGCAACCAGCCCCGCGTCTGGCCTGCGCATTACATGGTTTGGCCACTCGTCTTCATTGGTTGAAATCGACGGCGCGCGTGTGCTCATCGATCCGGTCTGGGATGAACGCGCGGCTCCCATGCAATGGGCCGGGCCAAAGCGCTTCTTCCCTCCAACGCTGGCTCTCGAAGATTTGCCTGCGATCGATGCGGTAATCATCTCGCACGACCACTACGATCATCTAGGCGCGGGGACGGTTCAGCGACTGGCAAAGTTGGAATCGTTGCGGCAAGCGCGCTGGATCACGCCGCTCGGCGTCGGTT
>Ga0181528_10002628_pt1 | contig 11105 bp, 6 predicted proteins | sample PEATcosm2014_Bin_47_FD_119742 | JGI IMG/M metagenome (GOLD analysis project Ga0181528, IMG submission 119742) | Peatland microbial communities from MTU Mesocosm Facility, Houghton, MI, USA - PEATcosm2014_Bin10_10_metaG | ecosystem: Environmental > Terrestrial > Soil > Wetlands > Peat | place... | reverse complement strand
AATCGAAGCGCACGGGCGGATCGAGGCGGCCGTTGCCGTCGCCGCCCCAGTGCTCGCCGCCGGCGCCGATGTAAGCCGTCATCAGCCGCCAGCCGGTGAAATCCACGGCGCCGAGGGTGAACTGATGGCATTCGCCGCTCACATCGAGCAGCCGCAGCCGCAGCACCTCGCCGACGCCGTCGCCATACACCCACACGTAGAGACGGCCGGGCGCCTGCGCGAAGGCCAGGTCGGCGTGAAAGCCGCAGTACTCCAAGCCTTTGACGTCCGTATTGAAGACATAATCGAGGCGCACGGCCTGTTTCCCGCTATGCACCCGGTCGCCGGCGAGGGCGGCGCGACTGCCGGCTTGCAGGCCCTCGCCGACCACATTGAGGCGCAACGGCTGCTCGAAGTCGCACAGCAGGCGCGGCGCGGCGGCGTCCCCGGCGGCGAGGGCGAACAGGGCGGCCAGCGCGAAGGGTATGGACATCGACGTCTCCGCGTGCTGCGTTGGCCGCATGTTGAGGGGATCCTGCGCACGGGCGGAACTCCACCGCGGACGGCGATGTCGGCAAGGGGACAGGGCTTCGTGGCGGCGGCGTTGACACCGCGACAAGCGCGTGGCTATAATCCCGCCGGCATCGGGGATTGTGCGGCGTAGGCAGGAGGTTCGCATGAAAGCGCGCTCTATGGTGTGCCTGTGGCTGCTGGCCGCGCTGTCGGCGGCAAGGGCCGATGACGCGGTGATGAGCAAGTACGACATCTACCGCACCGGCTTCACCAAGGAGAAGCTCTCCGCGCCACTCACGCTGGCCTGGAAGTTCAGCACCTCGGAGGACCGGCTGGCCAGCGCCGCGCCGCTGGTGATCGGCACCCACGTCTATTTCTGCTCCCAGGGCTCGGTGTACGGCCTCGACAGCGAAACCGGCTCGCCGATCTGGGATCAGCCCTTCGCCACCGGGCCCTACGACATCCGCTCCACGCCCACCTACTACGACGGCAAGCTGTTCGTGGGCAACGACCACGGCGAGTTGAACATCGTGGATGCCGAGACCGGCAAGCTCATCCGGGACTTCCCGGGCTTCCACTCGTCGCTGCAGTGCGATCCCGTGCTGCTGGGCTCGACGCTCTATCTCCTCACGGCGGGCGGCGCGCTGTACACCCTCGACGCCAAGACGCTGGATCCCGCCAGCCTGCAGCGTCCCATCTACATCTTCGAGTCCGGCCCGCGCGGCCCCATGGCCTACGGCGATGGCGGCTATCTGGCCTTCCTGTCGGTGGACAGCAAAATCACCGTCTACGACATCGCGCGTCACCGCGTGCTGTGGAGCACCACCCAAGGCGTGGGCGCCGTGCCGCCGCTGTTCATCGGCGACACGCTCATCGTTGGCAGCAGCGACGACGTGCGCATGCTGAAGGTGCGCAGCGGCACGGTGGTGTGCAAGGGTGAAGTCACCGCCCACCGCGGCAGTGTCACGGCGGCCCACGGCCATCTCTACTGCGGCGGCGGCGCCAACGTGCCGTTCCTCTTCATGCTCGACGCCAAGACGCTCAAGTACCAGGCCCGCCTGGATCTCGACTCGCCGGTGGGCGCGGCGCCCATCGTGGCCGATGAGGACCTGTACTGCACCACCGAGCTGGGCAACGTCTACTGCGTCGATGCCGACTCGTTGAACATCAAGTGGTATTACCGCTGCAGCCCGCAGGACACCATCGGTCTGGACGACACCGTCAGTCCGCCGACCGCGAAGCCGACCTTCGGCGCCAACGTGCAGCCGGTAGTGGCCAACGGCGCCTTGTACGTGGTCAACCAGCAGGGCACGCTGTTCTGCTTCCGCAAGGACGCCGTGAACGTGGGCAAGCCGCAAATCGTGGCGCCCATGTTCGCCACCAATGCCGTGGACCGCTCGCCGATCGGCCTGCCCATCACCGACGACGAGGAGAAGAAGCGTCTCATCGACGCCGCCACGGACGACGCCGCGCGCGCCTTCCCGCCGCAGAAGCCGGTCATTCCCAAGGAGGCCCAGGACACCGTCGTGCCCGGCAAGCAGTCCACCTTCAAGTTCGTGTGCTACCTCTACGACGAAGGCTGCGGGGTCAACTGCGAGGGCATCAACGTGCAGATGGACGGCCAGCGCATGGATCCCTCCGCGATCAAGATCGAGCGGCGCAACTTCCTGCTGCGCGTCGACATGATGCCGGCCAACAACGGTGACACCATGACGCTGCACCAGATTCCCGACGGCACGCACGTCATCGCCCTCACCGTGCCCGACTTCTCCGGCAACAAGACGGTGCGGCACTACAGCGTGACCATCAACAACAACCTGCCGCCCCTGCCCGCCGTCACGCCTCCGCCCGGGCCGGGCGGGCCGGGTGGGTCGAGTGGACCTCCGGGCATGTCGGGGCCGCCCGGAATGCCCGGACCGCCCGGTCCAGGCGCGCGATGAGCTTGCCGGCCGATGACGCGGCGAGCTGGCTGCGGCTCGTGGCGCTGCCGCTCTCGGCCCGCCGCAAGCACGGCCTGCTGCGCCATTTCGGCCACGCCGCCGCCCTGTTCGAGGCCGACGAAAGCGCCTTGCGCGCCGCCGGCGCCGAGGGCGACGTGCTCTCCCAGTTGGCGGCCGCCCGCAAGCTGGACGTGGCGCGCGATGTGGCGCGGCTGGCGGATCTGAGCATCGACCTCGTGCCGCGCGGCGACCCGCGGTACCCGCCGCTGCTGGCCACCCTCGAGGACGCGCCCGCCGTCCTCTTCGTGCGCGGCCGCCTGCCGGAAGCCAACCGCCCGTGCGTCGCCATCGTCGGCACGCGGCGCGCCAGCGCCTATGGCGAGCTGGTGGCCGAGACCTTGGGCCGCGAGCTGGCCGGCGTCGGCGTGGGCGTCATCAGTGGCTTGGCGGCGGGCATCGATTCCAGCGCCCACCACGGCGCCCTGCGCGCCGGCGGCTACACGGCGGGCGTGCTCGGCACGGGCGTCGATCAGGTCTACCCGAAATCGAACGCCGCCTTGGCGGAGCGCGTCGCGGCCGAAGGCGCGCTCATCAGCGAGTTTCCCCTCGGCGCCGGCCCGCGGAGTTGGCATTTTCCGGCCCGCAACCGCATCATCAGCGGCTTGTCGCGCGCCGTGGTGGTGGTGCAGGCGCCCACCGACAGCGGCGCCCTCATCACGGCCCGCCTGGCCGGCGAGCAGGGCCGCGAGGTGCTGGCGGTGCCCGGCAACGTCACCGACACGCGCTGCGCCGGCTGCCACCAGTTGATTCGAGACGGCGCCACGCTGGCGCGCGGCGCCGACGACGTGCTGGCCGCCCTCGGCCTGGAACGCCTCTCCGCCTCCGAGTTGGCCTCCGAGCAGGCCCTGCCGCTGCGGGAGAAGCCGCCCGCCGCGCCCGCGCCGCTGCCGGCCCTCTCACCGCCGGAGGCAAAAGTGGCCGGCGCTCTGGGCCTCGTACCGCAATCCATCGACGATGTCATCGACACCACCGCCTTAGCGACTCCTGAGGTACAATCGGCCCTCGTCACCCTGGAGCTCAAGGGCGTGGCCCGCCGTCTGCCGGGCAATCGCTTCGTACGCGCCACATAATCAGAGTTGACAGGAGCCGGACCCACCGACCATGCCGAAATCCTTGATCATCGTCGAGAGTGCCGCCAAGACCAAGACCATCAGCGGCTTTCTGGGACCCGATTACGAGTTGGCCGCCTCCTTCGGCCACGTGCGCGATCTGCCGGAGCGCACCCTCGGCGTGGATGTGGATAAGGACTTCGCGCCCACCTATCGCGTCATGCCCGACAAGAGCGAGGTCGTCAGCCGCCTCAAGAAAGCCGCCGCCAAAGCGGATCGTGTCTACCTGGCCACCGACCCGGACCGCGAGGGCGAGGCCATCGCCTGGCATCTGGAAGAGGCGCTGGGCGTCAAAGGCGCGCTGCGCATCGAGTTCAACGAGATCACCAAGACGGCCGTGGAGCGCGCCCTGGAGCATCCCCGCCACATCGACATGGCGCGGGTCAACGCCCAGCAGGCGCGGCGCGTTCTGGACCGCCTCGTGGGTTACAAGCTCAGCCCGCTGCTCTGGCGCAAGGTGAAGAACGCGCGCAGCGCCGGACGAGTACAATCCGTGGCCGTGCGCCTCATCGTGGAGCGCGAGCGGGAGATCCGCGCCTTCACGCCCGTGGAGTTCTGGCGCCTGTTGGCCAAGCTGAATCCCACCGACCGGCGCGAGGAGATCTTCGAGGCGCGCCTCGACCGGCTGGCCGGCAAGAAGGTGGAGCAGGCCGATCTGCCCGACGAGGCCACGACGAACGCCGTGGTGGCGGAAGTCGAGCAGGCCGCCTGGCGCGTGGACGGCGTGAGCCGGCGCAAATCGCAACGCCAGCCCGGCCCACCGCTCATCACCAGCACCCTGCAGCGCGACGCCAGCACCAAGCTGGGCTTCAGCGCCAAGCGCACCATGAACGTGGCGCAGCGGCTGTACGAGGGGCTGCCCCTGGGCGGCGGCGACCCGGTGGGTTTGATCACCTACATGCGTACCGACTCGACGCGCGTGGCCGACGAGGCGCGTGAGGCGGCGCAAGCCCTGATCACCGAACGCTGGGGCGCCGAATACATCGGCAAGGGCGCCCGCGGCAAGGCCGTGCGCGGCGCGCAGGAAGCCCACGAGTGCATCCGGCCCAGCCACGTCGAGTTGGCGCCCGACGAGGTCGACCGTCTCCTGCCGGGCCGCGAGAACCTCGACGCGCGCCGTCTCTACCGCCTCATCTGGACGCGCTTCATGGCCAGCCAGATGGCGCCCGCCCAGCTCGAGACCACGGCCGTCGACATCGCCGCCGGGCGCCACGGCTTCCGCGCCAGCGGCACGCAGGTGCTGTTCCCCGGCTACATGGCGCTCACCGGCCTGCCGCAGCCCAAGAAGGCCGTCGGCGAGGACGAGGGCGAGGACGAGGACGACGACGTCGGCCTCAACCTGCCGGCCCTGGCCAAGGGCGACGCCCTGGACCTGCGCGAGCTGTCGCCCAGCCAGCACTTCACCCAGCCGCCGCCGCGCTACAGCGAGGCGACGCTGGTGAAGACCCTCGAGGAGCGCGGCATCGGCCGGCCCAGCACCTACGCCCCGATTCTCTCCACCATTGTGGAACGCGGCTACGTGAAGCTCGAGACGCGCCGCTTCGTGCCCACGCCGTTGGGCGAAGCGGTCACCGACAGCCTCGTCAAGCACTTCCCGCGCATCATGGACGTCGACTTCACGGCGGCGTTGGAGCAGGAGCTGGACGGCGTGGAGAGCGGCGCCGCGGATTGGGTGCATCTGCTGGGCGAGTTCTATCAGCCCTTCGCGGTGGCCATCGACGAGGCCTATGAAGGCATGGACCGCGTCAAGGTGGCGCCCATCGAGACCGAGCACGTGTGCCCCAAGTGCGGCGCCATGATGTACGAGCGGCGCGGCCGGTTCGGCACCTTCCTGGGCTGCTCGAAGTATCCCGAGTGCGACGGCATCCTCAAGCTCGACCGCCGCGGCAACGCCGTGGAGCGCGTCGAGGCGCAGAAGACCGACATCGATTGCCCCGAGTGCGGCAAGAACAAAATGGTGCTGCGCATGAGCCGGCGCGGACCCTTCCTGGGCTGCGGCGGCTATCCCAAGTGCCGCAAGACCATGAAGATGACCGACGAGCTGCGCGCCCAATTGGAGGCCGGCGGCATCACCGTGCCCGCCGCGCCGGACCGCAAACGCGGCGACGAGGACGGCGAGCGCGATAGCGAAAGCTGATCCTTTTTCTCCTCGGCCGTAACACGGATCGGCCAGATGCAACTATACTGCATCTGGAGCCTGACCATCGCCCGGATGCGAGCCGGCCTTTCACCGCCGCTTGCACGCGCCTCGACCGCGTGCGTGGCGTTGCTGCTGGTGGTGCATCCCGTGCTGCACCAGTTCTCGCACGTGCTGGAGGACGCGCGAGAGGCGGCCAAAGCCGGTGCGGCGCCTCGGCCGGACGTGCCGTGCCTTGATGCGGACGAGCTTGAAGAGGGCGAGTGCCCGCTGTGCGCGCTGTTCGCCAGCCCCTCCATTCCCTCCGCGCCGCCTCCACCCCTCGTTGCTGATCAGCCCACGGCGCTGTGCGTAGCGGAAATCGCGCCGCGTCCGAGCATCACGCAGCCCCAGCCCGCGGCGCGCGCCCCGCCGCTCGGGTAACCCTCGGCGAGGCGACCCGGAGACACGATGGGGCACAGGCGCCGCCGCCTGTGCGCGTCCCATCGCACAGGCGAGGGCGCCTGTGCCCCATGAACTGGGCGCACGCCCCGACGGCCCACGAAACCGCCCTGCGCCCACGGCACGTGGGCAAGGAAATATCGATATGAGACATACCATCCCCGCGCCTCGCCGGCGCGGCTTCACCCTGATCGAGTTGCTGGTGGTGATCGCGATCATCGCCATCCTGGCGGCGATACTCTTCCCCGTGTTCGCCAAGGCGCGTGAGAAGGCGCGCCAAACGACGTGCAGCTCCAACAACAAGCAGATCGCCACGGCGTTGCTGATGTACTGCCAGGACTATGACGACACCAGCGTGCTCAACATAGAATGGGGGCCCGCCAACGGCTTCGATTACTGGGGCGGCCTGCAGAACTACGTGAAGAACGTTCAGTGCTTCCGCTGCCCGTCGAACCCCGAATCGGTGCAGATGGAGCAGACGCAGCAGACGCAGACGGACTACCTGATGAACGGCATCTTCTCCCACGGCAGCCCGCTGGCGGTGGTCCTCACGCCGGCCTCGCAGGTGATGTGGGCGGAGCGCATCTACACGGTGGATGACGATGACCACCACTGCTTCTACACCATCGCGGCCGGCTCGAACCCCCTCAACCCGGACGACAACAACGTGACCAACCTCAATGGCGCCTTGGCTCACGTCGAGCAGCAGCGCCACAATGGCGGCTCGGTCTACGCCTTCGCCGACGGCCACGTGAAGTGGTTCATCTTCGGGAACACGCTGCTGCCCAGCGGGTCCATCGCCGCGCCGCCCAACATGTTCAACTACGACAACGTCCCCAAGCCGTGGTCGGCGCAGTAGGCGGAGGAGAAAAGGCCATGACCCATCGCGCCTACGCCGTGCCGCCGAACACGGTGTCGTAGGGCGCTTCGGAGTGCGGACGCGCTCGACCGCAAGCCTGCCGAAGTGGCAGGCCTGCGTGCGGACGAGGGCGTCCGCGCTCCGATTGAGGGAGATCACCCGGATTGACCACTGCCCGCGCGCGTGGTATCTTGACCTTGCCATGGTGGGTATAGCTCAGTCGGTTAGAGCGCCAGGTTGTGGCCCTGGAGGCCGTGGGTTCAAGTCCCACTACTCACCCTTTCCCCTTTTCTCGCGCCTGTCTTACGCCCTCGCGCTGTGCGCGCGGCGCGGGCGCGCGATATAATGATGGTGTGGGGTTGCGCCATGGCGAGTCCGGGCTCTCGAACGGCGTTCGCGGCGCGGACTCTTCGGGTTCGCCATGCTGCGCAGGAGTTGCGAAGGCCGAGGCGAAGGACGGTGTGGGCCGGAAACAATGAGTCGGCGGGGATGTCTGAATCTACTTAGGAAGCCCACGGGCACGGGTGCGTGCCCTTGGCGCGACGAGAAGCGAGCAGAGCCATGAACCGGACAGAACGGCTCGAAAACCTATCCGCGGCCATCGACGACGAGCTGGCGCCGACCGAACGCCAGACCCTCGCGGCGTGGGTCGAGATTCACCCCGAGGATCTCGCCGAGTTTCAGTCCATCGCCGACGTGGTGGGTCTGGTGCGCGCCGTGGGCGACGTGGAGCCGCCGGCGGACCTGCATGAGCGCATCATGCGGGCCGTGGCGCGGACCGCTCCCGTCGAGGTGAGTCGCGAGGAAGCCCTGGAGTGGCTGGACCGCTATTTCGAGGACACCCTGTCCGCCCCGCAGCGCCAGATTGTCGAGCATTACCTGGCCGTGGACGCCGATTTCGCCGAGACCGCCGAGCTGCATGCCGCCATGCTGGCGGCGCTGGCCGACGTGGGCGACGAAGAGCCGCCGGCCGATCTCGAGGATCGTATAAGAGCCAGCGTCGGGCTGCCCGTCCTGCATCCGCTGACGGCGCGGCCGCGACGCCGCGTGAAGATCAGCGTGCTGGCGCGCCGCCGCCTCATCAGTGCGGCCGCCATGGCGGCGCTGGTGATCGGCGCCTTCGGCCTCGGCCGCCACAGCGGCGGCGCCACCACGGTGGCCGTCGTGCCGCCCGCCAAGATCGCACCGTTCGTGCCGCAGCGTCCCTCGGCGCAGCCGGATCTGCCGGCGGAAGCCACCAATCAGCCGTTGACGAACGGCTCCGGCGGCGGCGCCGCTCCGGCACAGCCCGCCACACCGCGCACCGCGCCGCCCGCCGCGGGCCAGTTGGCCAATGAAGTCAATCGTACGCCCGCCGATCCCATCGGCCACCGCGTGAGCACGCCCGCCACCACGCCGCGCCCGGCGCACGCCAAAGGCAGTGGCACGACGACGGCGACACCGGCCAAGCCCACCAAGCCCGTCAAGTCGACCTCCGGCAGTCAGGCCTCGGCGGGCACGGGCGCCGAGATCCCGCACGTGTCGGGCAACAGCGCCAAGGACGAGTCCCTGACGACGCAAGGCTCACAGGGCATCGATGGGAATGGAGACCGCCTCCCTTTCCGTCGCACTGAGGTGCCGCCCTTCTAGGCGCGTGACCGCGTGACGCGGCGCCTCAGCAACCAGCCAGCTTGCCACACCGGCGCCCCGGATCCTATCCCGCGGCGCCGGTGCTGGTTTGTAGGGGATGGTGGAACCCGATCCGTCCGCGCCGCGTCACATCGCACAATGGCACTGTCGTTACCAGCAGGGAGTGGGGTCATGCGTCGCGCCGCGGCGGTCTCACTGGCGATGCTCGGCGCGCTGAGCGCGGCGCGCGCCGCCGACACGGCGCAGTTGGCGCAGGCCGCCGGCATGAGCGCGCCCGGCGACTACTATCACGCTTGGCTCTACAAGGATGTCGACCCGCTCAATCGCAGCGGCGTCGTCAATCTGCGGCTGGGTGAGGGCACCTCGCTCTTCGCGCCCGGCGGCCCGCGCGATGAGCGGCTGTGGGCCCTCGATTACACCACCAGCTTCGCCGGCCACGGTCCTCAGTTGCACCTCAATCTGGCGGATGCCGACGGCGGCGTGATGGGTGCCACCTCCATGGGCTTCGCGCCCGGCGAGCGGGGGCTGCGGCGGGCCGACGTGGACGGCGCCTGGAAAACCTCGGCCTTGAACCTGAGCTACGGCCGTGACCGCACGGTCGATCCCAATGCCGGGCGGAACGGCGCCGGCGTGGGGCTCGACCGGCTGGCCGCCGACAGCCACGGCTTCTCCTATCGCCGCGACCGCATCGCCCTGGACGGCGCCTTGCAACTCGACGACGACGCCCAGGCGCGCCTGCTCGGCAAGGACGGCTACGACCTGGCGGACCGCAAGCTGGGCGGCGCGAGCGCCGGCTACAAGAGCCTCAACAACCTCGCCGGCCTGCGCGACAGCTACGATGCCGCGGCCTACAAGCACGGCGACCTCAGCGCGGCGCGTACGGTGCGCGACCTGTGGCGCGACGGCCGGCGGCTGATGGACGAGGACAGCCGGGCCGCCTTCGGCGCGCTCAGCGTGGAGCGCCGCTCGCGGGCCGTGAGCGCCGGGCTCAGCGGCCTGAGCGATGCCGGCTATGGCGACTGGAAGAGCTTGGCCGGGGCACGCGAGGACAAGGACTCGATCGCACTCGGCACCAAGCTGCTGGCCGTGAACTGGGATCGCACCCACACCGTGCACGATGGCGGGGCGAGCACCACCAGCGCCGAGGGGCACGTGGAGCTGAAGCCCGTCAAGGGTGTGTCGCTGGCGTTCACGCACGACGACGGGCAAGACGTCACGCCCGGCGCGGCGGCCACGCCGAAGGCGGCCGACAAGATCGACCTGGACGTCAAGCAGGATGTCCATCACCTGACGGTGCACGCCGAGAGCGACACCAACGGCGTGGCGGCGCAGCGCGAGCTGGATCGCCAGGTGAAGGCGGCCTATGAGCTGGGCAAGGCCGCCAAGCTGAATTACAGCACGACCGAGACCGACACGCGCGGCGGCGGGAGCAACGGCGCCGACAGCTACAAGGCCACCCACACCGCCAGTCTCGACACGGCGGCCGGCCTGTCGCTCAAGGGCCGCTACGAGATCGGCACGCAGAAGCCCGACGGCTGGTATCACGGCGCCGGCTTGCAACGCGATCTGACCAAACAGCTCAAGCTCGCCGCCAACTACGACATGTGGCACCAGAGCGGTGATGCGGACTTCGCCATCGCGGGGCGCAAGCAGCTCCTGGCCAATCCCGTGGACTGGGCATGGGCCTACAAGGTGGGCGGCACGGCCAAGCCCGGCGTGACCACCGTGGACGCCCAATACCGTCTCCTCCGCTGGCAGCAGCCCACCGACGGCACGGAATTCAAGGCCGGCGAGCACGCCCTGGCCGAGACCGACGTGACGGTCAGCCAGAAGCTGTTCCTGGACTTGCGCGCGCGCGGGGCGTGGATGCACTACGACAAGGACGACGCCACCGACCGCGAGAAGCGCGAAGCGGCCCTGGGGTATGCGCCGGGCGGCGACAAGAAGCCGGTGGCGTGCGAGATCGGTTACCGCGAGCTGCGCCTGGGCGACACCGGGCCGGTGAATCCCTCGGTCTTCGCCGCCGCCCACGTCGGCCCGTGGCCGGGCCTGGCGCTCACCGCCGAGGTGGCGCAGTCCACCGATGCCAACAACGTGTGGACCTTGCCGAGCCGGCGCGAGCTGAAGGTCAGCGCCCAGCAGAAGTTCGCCGGCGACGGCCAGGCCAAGGTCGAGTACAGCCGCGCCCCGCGCCAGGCGACCGCCATCGACGCCACGACGCAGAACCCGATGAGCAGCGGCAGGGCGAGCGGCCTTCCGTCGACGGTCGCCAGCAGGACGGCGAGGCCCAGCAAGGTGAAGACGATCTGGGTGGAGATCTCCATGCTGAGGTCGACGAGGGTCGCCGCCGTCGCCTCGGTCGTCGTGACGCCGCGGCGCGCGAGCAGCCCGATGCCGACGACGATCCCGCCGATCTGCGCGGTCGGCAGCAGGGTGTT
>Ga0181528_10002627_pt1 | contig 11106 bp, 7 predicted proteins | sample PEATcosm2014_Bin_47_FD_119742 | JGI IMG/M metagenome (GOLD analysis project Ga0181528, IMG submission 119742) | Peatland microbial communities from MTU Mesocosm Facility, Houghton, MI, USA - PEATcosm2014_Bin10_10_metaG | ecosystem: Environmental > Terrestrial > Soil > Wetlands > Peat | place... | reverse complement strand
TCACCTTTTCAGCGGAATCGGAAACAGTTATTCGGACGAAATCCTGCATCGAGCCAGATTATCTCCGATCAAGCTGACTCAAAAACTGACCCCGAACGAAATCCAACAGCTTTACGATGCGGCTCGCGAGACTTTGCAGATTTGGATTGAACGATTGCGCAAACAAACCGGCGAGAAATTTCCCGAAGGCGTCACGGCCTTTCGACCTGAGATGGCCGTTCACGGACGATTTGGTTTGCCATGCCCTGAATGCGGATCGCCGGTCCAACGTATCCGGTATGCGGAAAACGAAACCAACTACTGCGCACGATGCCAAACCGACGGACAGGTTCTTGCCGATCGTTCATTATCGCGGCTGTTGAAAAACGACTGGCCTCGTTCAATCGATGAATGGGAATGATTTGCTCGATCGATCGCCGATTTCACGCACCTGACGAAATCCCGTTTCCACAATGTTTGTGGTAGCATCTGGACTGGATGTTTCGCACTCGAGTGATTCGCCGGTGTGATCGCACATTTTGAGGCGTTAAAAAAGGTTGAGTGACTTACAAGGCCTGATGACATGCAGCGACGGGACTACTGGAATTTTTATTCGGCAGGTCGAATTGTGTTTGGATCGGGCGTTATTCGCCGATTGGCTCAGTTCGTGCAGCCGTGGCAGGCGAAGCGAGCGTTGATTGTTACCGATGCCACTCTCGTCCGCGTGGGGGTCGTTGCCGAAGTGACAAGCCCCTTGCAGTCGGCAGGAATGACGGTCGATCTGTTTGACGGGGGTGCGCCGGAACCGTCGTTCGCGATCGCTGACGAGGCGGTTGCGATGGCCCAAAAGGCTCGTCCCGATATCGTCGTTGGGGTGGGCGGTGGCAGTAACCTTGATCTCGCCAAAATCGTCGCAGGTGTATTGTCCCACGGAGGCCACTATCGGGATTACTTCGGCTATGGAAAAGTTCCTGGTCCGATCCTGCCTTTAGTCTGCATTCCCACCACGGCGGGAACTGGCAGCGAAGTCTCACATGCGGCGGTGCTGACCGACACTGCGAATCAAGTCAAAGTCAGTTCGCTCAGCCACTATTTGCGACCGGCATTGGCCGTCGTCGACCCGAAGCTGACTTTGACCTGCCCCAGGCAGGCGTCTGCCGATAGCGGAATCGATGCGTTGACACACGCCATCGAAGCGTTCACCGCGATGTCGTACGATCAGTTGGATGTCCCCGTTGACGAACCGTTCCCGTACGATGGCAAACAACCGATCGGCGATTGCCTAGCGGAACGGGCGATCGAACTGATCGGCCAGCATCTGTTTAAAGCCGTGCATGAACCGGGAAACCTGGCGGCACGCGAAGGAATGGCATTGGCCGCGACTCCGGCGGGCCTGGCCTTTTCGAACAACGCCGTGGCCGTTGTGCATGCGCTGGAATATCCGATTGGCGGCGCGCTACATTGTTCTCATGGAGCAGGAAATGGTCTATTACTGCCATACGTGATGCGATTCAACCTTCCTCTGCGCATCCCCGAATTCAAACGAATCGCTCAACTTTTGGGCGAGGATGTGACGGGATTGGCCGATGCAGAAGCTGCGGAACGAGCGATCACGGCGGTCGAGCGGCTGCGCGCCAGCATCGGCATTCCGCAAAGGATTCGCGAATTAGGTGGGACGCGAGAACAACTTCCACTGTTCGCCCAGAAATCGTTCGCCATCAAGCGGCTGATGGTCTTGAATGGTCGTTGTCCCACGGAAAACGATTTGCTCGATATTCTTCAAGCGGCGTTCTAATGAATTTTTGGGGCGTCTGGCCAGAGCGTGATCGGCCACTTTGTGATTTGAGCCAACGATTTCGCCGCTTCAAAGGTGGGTACGAAGAGCAGAACATCATCCGGCGTCAGATCGGTCAAATCGAGATGTCCCAAATGTCTCCATTCACGTTCAACCGTCCAGTCGACGCCCGATTCACCAATGCTGCGTTGGAAAAACGGTTTGTCCGCTTCGGGCATCGATTCCCAGATTGATTCGTCGCCATAGCACGCGGGACGCGCTCCATGAGCGATCAGCCATTCGCGTCGAATGCACAACCCGTACGGTTCGAAATCCCAACGGACTCGATGAGGCCGAAATCGATGCAGCGTCGGAAGTTGTCCCAACGGACACGCGCTGAAACTGACGACGGCATGACCGCCGCGAATTGTCTGATTCGACGCGACCAGACGTTTTTGATCCACGATTCGACGCAGTGTTCCGAGCGGCGAATGGTCGGCTGAGGGCATTGCATCGAGAAGGCTGTCGGCGTACGCTTCAAACGTTTCGTCCGGCCACGGACCAGGGCATGATCGAGTCGTATGCGTCAAAAACTCCCATCCGTCATCCGGTGGAAAGGGAACGATCAGGTAGACGTCATTTTGCGTCGAGGAATCTGGCGTTCTCAGCACATCGGACGGCGTCGATTGTCGTTCAAACGGAACGCACACATCGCCCAGTGGCATCCAAGACTGCGCACCTGAATCGCAAAGTTCTTGACGCGCTGCGTCGGCTTGCAACTCGCCGTATTCTATCAGGACAACGGTTCCAGGTTGTTTTTGAAGCCGGTCTCGCAGAAGCGAATGCAGGTTTCCACCGGTTCTCAGACCCAGGACATAGACCAGATCGGCGTTTGTCAGAACGAGTTCATCGCGGATCGGCACATCGCGGTCGTCGTCGGAAGAATCAGACGGACAAACCGCGACTTCGAATGGAATGCCCAGCCGTATAGCGGCATGACGAACGAATTCCGCTCCGGCTGTGCCATCACCAATAACGAGCGTCGATCGATCCTCTAGGATTTTTCGCAGGACGCCGCGTAATGCCCACAGCCATTCGTCGCTGCTGGCAATCAGGCGCCGCAGTCGTGAAGTGACAACAGCGACTTTTATTGCTGGCTCCAATTGTTGATGTCGTCCCCGCTACCATCGTTATTGGCTTTGTCGGGTCCGCAGGACCAGATTGCGGGCTTGTCGGCCGTCTTACCGCTGGGGAACTCGTAATTCAAAGGAATATTCCAGGCGTCCCTGGGTGGCTTTTGCAAATAGGGGGCAATGGACTTGCCGGTACTGTCCTGACCTGGACTCATCAGGGTATTGATATCCTTAGGCATCTCGCCCTCGTGATCGATTGCATACTGATTTGCGGTTTGTTCAAGGGCCTGAATGCTAACCTTCGTTTGCCGAATGTAGGCATCTTTCTGGCGACCAATAAGGTTTGGGATGACCATTGCGGCGATGACGCCAAGAATGGCCAAAACGAGCAAAACTTCGGTGAGCGTAAATCCGCGACGAGATCGCGTTGAAGGACTCGAAGCAAGGCGTTTCATCGTGACTTCCATTCAAAAGTGAGTGCTCGAAAACTATTCAAATTCTGAACCAGCGATCATGAGGTTATCGAAGGCTGATTTCGCAGGCCGCGTTTAAGTAACGAAATTCGCGTCTTGAAACAAGCGGTCGTTCGCGGTCCCGGTATCAAAACTCACACTCGTAGATCGCTGATAAAGATTCTAGACGTATTCTCTCGGTCAGGGAACGTTTCTCAAACGCCAAATCCTCGGGTTCAGTTTGAATTCAGGTTTTTTCGGAGAATCTGCAGATTGCGTTCGGTAAAGGAAACCATCCGAGGTCGTCATACACTTCAATAACGGCGGCCAAAGCGTCCTGGGCGTTAATGAGGGCCTCGTCGAAAATGTCTCCTTTGGTGAGGAGTTCGAGAACAACGGGAGATGTCACCGTATACCCCCCCTAGGGCTGTGGCGTAAACACCAAGGGGATCTTGTCATTCATTCGAGGCGGTTCCATTCTGATCCTTGTCAGCCCTCAACTCTCGGTCGAAGTCAAGTTATAGGAATTTCTGACAGGATACTCGACGCCACCCTTACAAACTATCGGCAGTATTGTCGTTTTGAGGCGGAATCTGTTCAAATTGGGATAGAAATCCGATAAACTAGTTTGGATGTGAAGTGTTTTTTGTTGGGGGCGGACATAGAGAGAATTTGAGACCTTCGGTCGGTTGCTTTTGCGGGGTCAGGAGACCCTTGCATAACGCGGGATGGGATTTTTGATGGTTGTTCGACGGTTCGGACTGAAACGAGTTGGCGGGTTGGCAGTGGCTTTGCTGACGACCGTTTTTTCCGTTCTTTGTTGTCGAACAGATTTGTTCGCTGGTGATATTGCCGTCTCGCGAAATGTCACGTTCGAGTCTGATGTGCAACCGCTGTTGACTCGACTCGGTTGCAACGCCGGGGCCTGTCATGGTAAGTCGCGGGGCCAGAATGGGTTTGCGCTCTCATTGCTGGGGTTCGATTCCGACTTTGACTATTTTGCATTGGTGAGCGAAGGACGTGGGCGTCGTGTTTTTGCTGCGGCCCCCGAAGACAGCCTGCTCTTGCGGAAGGCGACGGGCCAACTCCCACACGGGGGCGGTAAACGAATTGATGCCGGTAGCCCACCCTATAACGAGATGCTGGAATGGATTCGATCGGGTGCGCTGCGAACACCGGCCGACGCTCCGAAGCTTGTTCGCGTTGTCACTGAACCGGCAAGTCACAGTCTGGCTCCCAGGGAACAGTTTCAACTGCGCGTGATCGCGGAATATTCTGACGGACATCGGCGCGATGTCACTGATGGCTCGGCATTCCAGTCCAATGATCGGACGATTGCGGCCATCGCAGCGGCCGGTGACGGTGTCGTCCAAGCCGGTTCGATACCCGGCGAGGCTGCGATCATGGCGCGGTATATGAATCACATTGCCGTGTGTGCCGTGACAATCCCGTTGCCAGGCGATGTTCCCGATTCCGCGTACGAGCAATTGCCAAGAAACAGCCGGATCGATGATCTCGTTTGGAAAAAACTGCAACTGCTCGGCATGCTTCCCTCGGCGCCGGCAAGCGATGCCACGTTTCATCGTCGCGCTTTCCTGCGCGCCATCGGTCGATTGCCGACGCCCGAGGAGACGCGGGCCTATTTGGCGGATCGCGATCCGAACAAACGAAATAACCTGGTCGACAGTTTGCTCGAACGTCCCGAGTATGCCGACTTCTGGGCGAACAAATGGGCCGATCTATTGCGACCGAATCCGTATCGTGCGGGGATTAAGGCCGTCTGGAATCTCGATTCGTGGTTGCGTGACGCGTTCCGCAGGAATATGCCGTACGATCAATTCGTGCGCGAATTGCTGACAGCGCAGGGAAGTTCGTGGCGCAACGGCGCGGTCGTACTTTTCCGCGATCGGCCGGAACCGACCGAGATTGGTGCATCGGTCAGCCAGTTGTTTCTTGGTGTCCGCCTCGAATGTGCGAAATGCCATCACCATCCGTTCGAAGTCTGGAGTCAGGACGATTTCTTCGGATTCGCATCGTTCTTTTCTCGAGTGGGTCACAAGGGCGAAGGCCTTTCTCCGCCGATTTCTGGTGGTGAAGAGATGATCTTCACGACGAATTCGGGCCAATTGAATCACGGTCGAACGGGAGTGGCTGTAGCTCCCAAAACCTTATCTGGATCACCACTGACGATTGGTCCCGATCAAGATCCACGCGAGGTTCTCGCGTCGTGGTTGACCGAATCGTCCAATCCGTTTTTCTCGCGAGTCATGGCGAATCGTGTCTGGGCGGAATTAATGGGACATGGGTTTGTCGATCCGGTGGATGATATCCGTGCGACGAATCCCGCCTCGAACGAGGCGCTGCTCGATCATCTGGCCCTGCAATTCCGTCAACAGGGCTATGACATTAAGAAGTTGATCCGGGCGATCATGACGTCGTACGTGTTTGGACTCAGTTCAACACCGACAGAACGCAACATTTCGGATATCAAGAACTTTTCTCGCTATTACCGGCAACGCATGCGTGCCGAAGTTCTATTGGATGCTGTCAACGACGTGTTGGGAACCGAAGAAGATTTCGGCGCACTGCCGCCAGGATCGCGCGCGATGCAGCTTTGGACTTACCGGTCCTCGTCCGTGTTTCTCGATACGTTCGGTCGACCCGACCTGAACCAGGATCCGCCCTGCGAGCGTTCATCCGAATCCACCACGCCGCAGGTATTGCACTTAATGAATTCGCCCGCCCTGAATAAGAAATTAGTGCTCGACACCTCGCGGCCCGCGAAACTGGCCGAAAGCGGACTGTCGAACGAGGCCCTGATTGAAGAAGCCTATCTGCTGGTCTACAGTCGCTTTCCTGCGACTGAAGAACGACAGGTGGCATCGGAATTATTGCCCGAATGAAGTCAGCGGCGACGCGCCGTCGAAGATCTGTTCTGGGCTCTTTTGAATACTCCTGAATTTTCGTTTGTCGATTGAGGATTTACGATGTCGATTTACCAAAACTGCCAAGGTATAGGACGACGAGACTGTCTCAAACTGGGTCTCGGGGCATTGCTGGGCGGCGGGTTTGTGAACGCTCTTCGCGCCCGTGGAGCGGCAGATGATGTTGCCGCGCGAAAGACTAGTTGTATTTTGGTATGGCTCGATGGCGGCCCCAGCCATTTCGAAACGTTCGATCCCAAGCCTGATGCACCGGCCGAAATCCGGGGCGAATGTCAGCCAATCCGCACCAAGATCCCCGGCGTTTATTTCTCTGAGAACATGATCCGGCTGGCGGCAATCAGCGACAAGCTGACCATTGTCCGTTCAGTGCGGCACGATCAGAACAATCATGGGGCTGGTAATCACTATATGATGACCGGCTCGCCGACGCGAATTCCCGTCAGTTGCGGCGCCTATGTCAGCTTTCACCCCAGCATGGGTTCGGTGGTGTCGTTCGAACGTGGTGCGAAAGACGGACTGCCACCGTACTTTTCGATTCCCGACATGGCACGTTCGGGCGGACCGAATTTCCTCGGGGCGCGTCACGCACCCTTTGTTGTGAGCGATGATCCGAATCAAGAATCGTTCATGGTTCGCGACGTGACGCTGCCGAAAGATCTTGATGACGGACGCAGCATCGGCCGCCGAGACATGCGCTCGCGTCTGGACCAGTTCGCTCGATTTCATGACCGCGCCTCGGGCGATCCGGTCGCCAGTTCAGACGAAAACTATCAACAAGCGGTTTCGCTGATGACGTCGGCGGCCGCACAGCGCGCGTTCGAAATTCATCGCGAACCCGCGGCAATTCGCGACGCGTACGGACGCAATTCGTTCGGTCAGCAAGCACTGCTTGCACGACGGCTGGTCGAAGCCGGGGTTCCATTCGTCACTCTGCACAGCGGCGGCTGGGACCACCATTCGAACATCTTCAAGGCATTCCAAACCAAAGGTCAGACGTTTGATTCCGTCGTGGCGCAGTTGATTGAAGACCTCGATCAGCGAGGGCTGCTCGATACAACGCTCCTGCTCGTCATGGGCGAATTTGGTCGTACACCACAAATCTCGACGTTACCGGGCCAGACAACACCGGGACGAGATCACTGGTCGAGTGCGATCTCGGTTCTCTTCGCCGGTTGCGGCACGCCGCGCGGTCAAGTGGTCGGTGCGACCGACCGAAACGGCTACTCCGCGATCGAAAAAGTGTACGCGCCGGAAAACCTCGTTTCGAGTGTCTATTTGAAACTCGGGATTAATCCCGACAAGATTCTTTATTCCGGCGCAGGCCGCCCGGCGCACCTCGTCAGCGACCCGCGACCGATCGCGGAAATCATGTGATCGATTGCGGGTGAACAACCACTATTCGGTGAGTCCCAAATGCTTCTTCAGGAATAAGACTTCTACCGCGCGTTGGTAGTCGACGTTGTCCTTCTTGCTGAAACCGTGACCTTCGTTGTTGGCAAACACGGTCCAGACGGGGCGACCACTGGCTCGCACTTTGGCGGCAATTTGTTCGGCTTCGTAAAAGGGAACACGGGGATCGTTTCGTCCGTGAATTACCAGCAGCGACGCGCGAATCTTCTCGGCATTGTTTAGCGGGCTGATCTTTTCAAAGACGGCTTTCATTTGCGGATCGCGTTCGTCACCGTATTCGGCTCGGCGCAGGTCGACCCGATATCCCGCAGTCTTTTCCAGAAACGTGATGAAGTTGGCAATGCCGACGATGTCGATCCCGGCCTTGATGCGTTCGCCGAAATGTGTCAGCGAGGCCAGTGTCATGTAGCCGCCATACGAACCGCCGGACACCGCAATCCGGGAGGGATCGAGTTCTGGTTGTTGTCCGATCCAATCGAGCAACGCACCGATGTCTTTGACGCTGTCTTCGCGTTTTTCGGCGTTATCAAGTTTCAAATACGTTTTTCCATAACCGCTCGACCCACGCACGTTGGGGCAAATGACCGCGATTCCCAGCTCGTTCAAATAGTACTGGATGATCGGCGAGAAAAATGGCTGGTACTGGGCTTCGGGACCACCGTGAATACTGATAATCACCGGGACGGTCAGTTTGCTCGACAAGTTCGCTGAACGAGATTTGGGCTTAAAGTAGTACGCGGGGATCATGCGGCCGTCGAACGATTTGAATTGAATCCGATTCGGTGTGATGAACGAATCGGGATTCAGGCCACCCACTTCACTGTAAGTCCATCGCGTCAGTTCGCCGGTTTCCAACTGGACTGAATACGCGTCGGGTGGGGCATCGGCTCGCGCCAGAGTGAAACCCAGTCGTTTCCCATCGGGCGAGAAGTCCAGTCCGGAAACGATTCCCAGCGGCAGCTTCAATTCGCGTCGCTGTCCACCGTCTTTAGGTAACAGAAATAGGCGTGTCGCACCGTCTTCATTGATGGCAAAAACGGCTTGACCCGAATCGGGGTCGACGTCGATATCCGAGATATCCCACTGGATATCGTCGGTCAGCCATGTGTACTTGCGCGAAGCCAAATCGTATCGCGCCAGTCGATTGAATTCGCCGCCTGCGTCTGTCGCCATCAGAATCGATTTGCCATCGGGTGTGAAGGCCATCGGGCCAACCGATGCCTTTTCGTCGGTGGGCAACGGCAGATCTGTACGTTGTCCCGTCGCCACGTCCAGCAACGCTGGATAAGACTCATTCGCCGACACATAGCGAGCGATCAAAATCGTTTTTCCGTCGCGGGACCAGTCGAATGCACTCCAAGTTTGCTTTTCGACCTGCATCAGCATCTTCATTGAATCCGGCTGACGCGGGTCGGCAAGATATAAATCGGTGTCTCGACCGTTTCTCTGATTGCTGGTCAGAACCATTTGCGAGCCATTTTCGCGAATGATCCCGAGTTTATTTCGCGATTTTCCGTCCGTCAGCAACGTCGTTTCGAATTTGCGGCGATCGAGCAAATAGAGCTGATCATTTTCGTTTCCGCCAGAATCTTTCATCAAGAGAATCGAGCCGTCGGTTGCACGCGGCAGGAAGACACCGGTCACCGGTTCGTCTGCAAACGTGATTTGTTCGCGGCGTCCACCCGGTTCATAGACTCGATGCAACTGCGACGAATTCCCGAAACGGGTATTGATCAGGATTCCGGTTCCATCCGGTGCCCATCCTCGAAACATCGCACCACGGACACTTTGGTACTGGGCCAGCCTGGCAAAAATTTCCGCGGGGACGACGGGAACATCGCCCGCCTCAATGGCGGCGGGCTTCTTCGCATCAACAATGGGCTGCGCAACGGTTGGTTCGGCGGCCAGGCAATTCCAACAGGTCAAGACGACGGCCAGTCCGCAACACCATTGAGTCTTCATTTCGACACATCCTTAAAGAGTCTAAGCGGCAATCCATAAGTTCGAAGCGTACCGTCCCTCACGTCGAAATTCGACTCATCCGGGTTGTATCGCCAATTCATTATAAATCGATGGTATGGTTTTTGCGGAATTTTCACGGTTTGATCGACCTGAATTCCGGTGCGGAAGGTGAAACTTTGACTCATTTGTCGTCGATCCGCCCGTCCTGGATCTTCGTTCGATGATATACTTCGCAGGAACGTCCCCACTCCCTCGCGGATGAATATCCCTATGATTACGGTTCATCGTCTCACGAAACGGTTTGCCGACCTGCGAACGGGTGCATTCACCGCTCTGGACAATGTCACTTTCGATGTCCGTCCCGGCGAGATCCTTGGATTGCTCGGTCCGAACGGGGCCGGAAAAACGACTTGCCTGCGAATTCTGAGCACCGTGTTGAAGCCAACCAGCGGAAGTGCCTTCGTCGCCGGATTCGACGTGGCCACTCATCCGGAACAAGTCAGGGCTCGCATTGGCTTTCTGTCGAATAATACCGGTATTTACGATCGCATGACCGCCGGCGAAATGGTCGAACACTTTGGCAGGCTGTATGGCATTCCCGAAGATGTTCTTCAGGAACGGATTACGCTTCTGTTCGAACGCTTGCAGCTTTCAAAAATGCGCGATGTACTCGGTTCGAAAATGTCGACGGGAATGAAGCAGAAGGTCTCGATTGCTCGCACGGTCATTCACGATCCACCGGTCTTGATCTTTGACGAACCGACATCAGGGCTGGACGTTCTGGTGGCACGAAAAGTCATCGACGAAGTCAAAATGCTGCGCGATCAGGGGAAATGCATCATCTACTCGACGCATATCATGCGCGAGGTTGAAAAGCTGTGCCATCGAATCGCCATCATCTACCGCGGTCGAATCCTGGCGATGGGTTCGGTCGAGGAACTGGCCGAACAATATGCCGAATCCGATATGGAAGAATTGTTTTTCAAACTGATTGACCGACACGAAATGGAACTGGCCGCGAACCTGGTGTCGTGAGTAAGTATTGCGATCCGCCCGGCGGCAATCAGGGAAATATTTTACCGCTCGCGACGAGGAATGCAGCATTGATCGATTGTCAAATTCCACGGAAGCGGGCGAAACATCATTTGTCATCAGTTTTTACGAGTCGGGTCGCAATTTCAACAATATGTCATTCTGTCCCGTACAGAGAATAAGTCATGAACTGGCGAAACGTTATCCTCATCTTCAAACGTGAAGTGCTCGATCAATTGCGAGATCGACGCACGCTATTCATGGTTGCCGTGCTGCCAATTTTGCTGTATCCGCTACTGGGGATTGGCACGGTTCAAATGACGGTACTATTCTCGGAACAACCGCGCACGGTTGTCATTCTGGGTGCGGCCGATCTGCCCAGGCAACCGCTCGTCGAAGGGCGGAAGTTTGCCCGCACT
>Ga0181528_10002624_pt1 | contig 11111 bp, 4 predicted proteins | sample PEATcosm2014_Bin_47_FD_119742 | JGI IMG/M metagenome (GOLD analysis project Ga0181528, IMG submission 119742) | Peatland microbial communities from MTU Mesocosm Facility, Houghton, MI, USA - PEATcosm2014_Bin10_10_metaG | ecosystem: Environmental > Terrestrial > Soil > Wetlands > Peat | place... | reverse complement strand
TCCGATGCCCAATGTTTTCCTCATCTCCGTGGTCGATGACGATGAATCGCTTCGCGAATCGCTGGAGGGGCTGCTCAAATCGCTGGGATACGACACTGCGGTATTTTCAATGGCCGAAAGCTTCCTCAGTTCGGAGGCGCTGGCTAATGCCGCCTGCCTGATCCTCGACGTGCGTATGCCGGGAATGAGTGGACCTGAACTGCAGCGGGAGTTGATAAGTCGCCAGCGGAATATCCCGATCATCTTTATTACTGCGCATAGCGATGAAGATGTGATCACGCGCGTCATGGCCGACGGGGCGGTGGATTGCTTGCTTAAGCCTTTTAGTGAAGATTCGCTGTTGAATGCGATCAGTCGGGCCTTATCGGGTTAGACGGACCGTTGCCGCGAAATTTGGGTTGAAATGCGAAGACGGACAATTCTGAGTGGAACGAACGGAAATGGCGTTCGAATCAAGTCATATCATTGATGCACTTCCCGGCTTGGTGTGGACTGCATTTCCTGACGGTCGGATTGACTTTCTAAATCAGCGCTGGTGTCAGTACACCGGACTCAGCTCGCAGGAAGCCTCTGGTTTCGGGTGGCAGAACGCCATCCTTCCCGCAGATTTGGCTAAGCTTCTTGATCAGTGGCGATCCATCGTCGCCTCTGGCCAATCCGCCGAAATTCAGGCGCGTCTGCGGCGATTTGACGGAGAGTATCGCTGGTTCCTCTTTCGCCTTTCTCCCCTTGCCGAAGTGTCCGGAGAAGTCACCAAATGGTGTGGAATCAATACGGACATTGAGGATCACAAGCAGACTGAGGGCCTCCGCGAAAGCCAGCGCAAGTATCGCCAGATTGTCGACAGCATCCCTGGGCTCGTTTGCACCATGAGTCCGCTCGGGAAAATTGAACAAATTAACCAGCAAGTTCTCGAATACTATGGAAAGACGCCCGCGGAATTGAAGGGTTGGGAGATGACGGATGCCGTTCATCCAGACGACCTTCCTCGCGTGATCACCGCCTTTAAGAATTTCATCACCACCGGAATCCCCTACGAGATAGAGCACCGTTGCCGCCGAGCCGATGGGGTCTATCGCTGGTTCCAGATTCGTGCCCTTCCCGTGCGAGACGTGGATGGAAGTATCGCAGTCTGGTACGTCCTGATGACCGATATTGAGGATCGAAAACGCGCTGAGGATGAGGTACGGGCGAGCGAACGCCGCCTTAACCAGATCATCAATACGATCCCGACGACGGTGTGGTCGACTCTTCAAGACGGCTCTTGCGACTTCCTCAACCAGCGTTGGCTTGACTACACGGGTCTAACGGAAGACGCGGCTTTGGGCTGGGGCTGGACAGCCGCGATTCATCCAGACGACTTGGACGGCATTTTGGAGTATTGGAAATCGTCTCTGGCAACCGGCGCGCCGGTTGATACAGAAGTACGGATGCGTCGTTACGATGGAGTATATCGGTGGTTCCTGCTTCGGGGCGACCCATTGCGGGACGAATCGGGCACCATTATCAAATGGTATGGAACGAACGTAGACATTGAGGATCGCAAGCGGGCGGTGGACGAATTGCGGCGCAGCGAGGCGCGTAAAACAGCAATCCTGGACTCGGCCCTCGATTGTATTATGACGATCGATCACGAAGGATGCTTCACCGAATTCAATCCAGCTGCGGAGCGCACCTTTGGTCATCAGCGGGAGAATGTCTTGGGCCAGCTGCTTGCCGAAGTCGTCATCCCACCCTCTCTTCGGGAAAGGCACCGGCAGGGATTGGCTCGCTACTTGGCCACGGGTGAGACGGTGTTGCTCGGGAAGCGTGTTGAGCTGATGGCGATCCGCGCTGACGGCAGCGAATTTCCCGTGGAAGTCGCAATTACACGGATCCCGTCGGATGGGCCGCCATCGTTCACTGGCTACCTGCGCGACATCACAGAACGCAAACGTGCCGAACAAGAATTGCGACAAAGCGAATCCGCCCTGCGCCAGGCGCAGGCTGAATTGGCCCATGTGACGCGGGTGACGACGATGGGTGAGTTGGCCGTGTCGATCGCCCACGAAATCAATCAACCCATCGCTGGCGTCGTGATCAACGGCAACGCTTGCCTGCGGTGGCTGTCGCGTGTCAAGGAGGAATCCATCGAACTGAAGGAGGCTCGCGAAGCGATCCAGAGGATCATTCGCGATGGCACCCGAGCCGGGGAAATCATTAACCGAATCCGGGCGCTTTTCCGGAAAACGGAATCCGCTAAGGAACCACTGGATCTGAATGAAACCATTCGTGAAATCATCGTCCTGGCGAGAAGCGAGATGGACAAACAGAGGGTTGTGCTACATTTGGAATTGTCGTCAGACTTGCCGTACGTCGCCGGCGATCGGGTGCAATTGCAGCAAGTCTTTCTCAATCTGATTGTGAACGCAATCGAGTCGATGGCGAAGTTTGAAGGACGGACACGTGATCTTGTCATTCAGACACAGAGCCGTGACGAGCGGGAAGTGATGGTGACCGTCCGCGACTCCGGCGTCGGGCTTCTTCCCGAAAACATTGAGCATGTCTTTACAGCGTTCCATACCACGAAGCCCGGCGGACTCGGGATGGGATTGTCGATCAGCCGCTCCATTGTCGAAAATCATTCCGGGCGACTCTGGGTAACGGTGAATGAAGGCCCCGGTGTCAGCTTTCACTTCACGCTTCCATCGTACGCGGCCCAAAGCGAATCGGATGTTCAGACATGAACGATCTGACAAATTGTGAGATTGAAACGCTTTGGGAAGATGACGAATTTGTGGTTGCACGGGCACAAAGGCCAAACAGTCGGATTTCTTGGTTAGTGGTCTCGCCCGTTCATGAGCAACCGGGGCCGGCTAGCCTCGCGAAGCTCGATCACGCTTTTGCGCTGCGCAGCGAGTTGGACGCTGCGTGGGCTGCGCGGCCGTTGGAATTGGTGATGTCCGGAGGTCGTCCGGCGCTTGTGGTCGAAGATCCTGGCGGACAGTTCCTTGATAAGTTGATCGTGAAACCGCTCGCTGTCCCCGATTTCCTCCGCATGGCCATCGGTATTGCGAAAGCGCTCGGTTGCGTCCATGCCCGGGGACTGGTGCATAAGGACTTAAAGCCGTCAAACGTCATCGTGAAACCCGAGCCTGGGGACGCTTGGCTCACAGGCTTTGGATTGACTTCGCGCGTTCCCCGCCACCGGCAGCCTCCCGATCCGCCCGAGATCATCGCCGGAACGCTGGCCTATATGGCGCCCGAGCAAACCGGACGGATGAACCGTTCTGTGGATTCTCGGAGCGACCTCTATTCATTTGGGGTCACACTTTATGAAATGCTGACCGGGAGTCTTCCGTTCATCGCCGACACTCCGATGGAATGGGTCCACTGCCACACGGCCAGACTGCCGCCATCGCCGAGCGAGCGGTTGGAGAACGTCCCCGCCACCGTCTCTGCCATCATCATGAAGCTGCTCGCGAAAACCGCCGAGGAACGTTATCAGACGGCGGCAGGTGCGGAGAACGACCTTCGGCGCTGCCTTTCTGAGTGGGACGCCACGCGCCACATCAGCGATTTCGTCCTCGGAGAACGTGACAATCCGGACCGACTCCTGATCCCGGAAAAACTGTATGGACGGGATCGTGAGGTCGGTACACTTCTCAGTGCATTCGATCGCATTGTGACCGGCGGCAGGCCCGAGCTAGTGCTCGTCTCCGGATATTCTGGCATCGGCAAATCCGCAGTGGTCAATGAGCTGCATAGGCCACTCGTTCCTCCCCGCGGGTTATTTGCATCCGGCAAGTTTGATCAATACAAGCGCGACATTCCATACGCGACGCTGGCACAAGCCTTTCAGAGCCTGGTCCGCCCTCTGCTTTGCAAAAGCGACGAAGAGTTGGGCAAGTGGCGCGAGGCACTTCGCGGCGCCCTGGATCCGAATGGCGGCTTGGTCGTCGAACTCGTTCCGGAATTACTCCTTATCATTGGCGAACAACCACCGGTCCCGGAACTGCCGCCGCGCGACGCGCAGGCTCGCTTTCATTTGGTCCTGCGGCGGTTCATCAATGTCTTCGCACGCCCTGAGCATCCGCTGGCGCTATTCCTTGATGATCTGCAATGGCTTGATGCTGCCACACTCGATTTGCTCGCAGACCTTCTGTCCCGCAGGGATCTCCAACACCTGCTACTGATCGGTGCCTATCGGGACAACGAAGTCCATTCGACTCATCCATTGATGCGAAAGCTGGAGGCCATGCGCCAGGCCGGTTCGATACTGCACGATATCGTCCTGGCTCCGCTAGGCCGCGAGAATCTGGGCGAACTCTTGACAGATTCCCTACGATGCGAACCGAAGAACGCGGCACCGCTCGCCCAACTCATTCACGAGAAGACTTCCGGCAATCCGTTCTTCGCCATTCAATTCATCGCGACGCTGGCCGACGAAGGCTTGCTCACTTTTGACTACACGGCGACACGCTGGTCTTGGGTTTTGGAACAAATTCACGCGAAAGGTTTCACGGACAACGTCGTGGATCTCATGGTCGGAAAGTTGAGCCGCCTGCCCCTCGAGACTCAAAGCGCGCTCCAGCAGTTTGCCTGTCTGGGGAATAGCGCCGAGTTCACGATGCTGCGGATGGTTCATCAGGGGGCGAATGAGGAACTGCACGAGCACCTTTGGGAAGCGGTCCGAGCCGGTCTGGTTTTCCGGTCGGAAACTTCCTACCGGTTCCTCCACGACCGAGTCCAGGAAGCCGCGTACTCTTTGATCCCGGATGACCTGCGCGCCCAGGCGCATCTGCGAATCGGACGGCTTCTTGTGGAGCACATTCCGCCGGCACACCGCGACGAGGCGATCTTCGAGATTGTCAATCAACTGAACCGCGGCCTTCACTTGGTCGCCTCTGCCGAAGAGCGCGAGTGGGTGGCCGGCTTGGATTTAGTCGCGGCAAAACGGGCAAAACTCTCCACCGCCTACGGCTCGGCGCTGAAATATCTTGGGGCAGCCCGTTCTCTATTGACGGAGGCCGCTTGGGAACGGAACTACACCCTTATTTTCTCGATCGAATGCCTTACTGCTGAGTGCGAGTTGCTCACGGCCGAAATGGTCGAGGCGGAAAAACGGCTGACAATGTTGGCGACGCGCGCGAAGACCCGCCACGATTTCGCGATCGTAACGCGATTGCAGCTCACCCTCTACACTACCCTGGATCGCAGCGAACTCGCCATCGAAGTATTTCTCGATTACCTCCGGAAGGGTGGGACCGATTGGTCGCACCATCCTACGCGCGAAGACGTGATGGGCGAATATGACCGCATCTGGGCAATGGTCGGGAACCGGCAGATTGAGGATCTGGCGGACTTGCCGCTCCTGACGGATCCCGACGTCTTCGACATGCTGGATGTCTTTACCGAAATCGTGCATCCGGCAATGTTCTACGACGAGAACTTATCGTCACTGGCTATTTGCCGGATGGTGAACCTAAGCCTGCAGCACGGTAACTGCGACGGATCGTGTTTTGGCTATGTATGGTTTGCGATGTTCGCGGGACCGCGCTTTAATAATTACAAAGACGGATTTCGTTTCGGCCAGCTTGGCTACAACCTCGTCGAAAAAGGAAAGTTTCCGCTCCATCAAGCGAGGACCTATATCACCTTCAGTACGCTCATGCCATGGGCGAAACATGCAGCGGACGCACGTGAACTCGTGCGCCGCGCATATGACGTCGCCTGTCAGACAGGAGACCTCACATACTCCGCCTATGGTTGGCACGTGTTGATCACAAATCACTTGACGGTGGGAGATCCCCTCAAGATAGTGCAAGGAGAGGCGGAAAAGGGTCTGGCATTCGCCACGAAGCAAGGTTTCGGTTTGGTGGTCGCGAACTGCGGGACGCACCTGGGACTGATCCGGACGCTCCGCGGGTTGACGCGACGGTTTGGCTGCTTTGACTACGACAACTATAGCGAAACAGCAGCCGAGTCTCATTACGCGAGCAACCCCGCGTTAGTTCTCTCTGAGTTTTTCTACTGGACGCGAAAGCTACAGGCCCGATTCATTGCCGGAGACTATGCGGCAGCTGTCGATGCCGCAACACGCGCCCACCTGATACTATGGACCGCGACATCACAAGTCGAGACAGGCGACTTCCGATTCTATGCTGCCCTGGCTCACGCAACCGCGTGGAATTCGGCTCAGGCAGCGGAGAAGCAACAGTATTTTGACACTTTGATCGAACACGATCAACAACTGAAGATATGGGCCGCGCATTGCCCTGCCAATTTTGAAAACCGAGCCGCCCTGGTCAGTGCGGAGATCGCGCGGATTGAGGGCCAGATGCTCGACGCGGAACACCTCTACGAAAGGGCGATCCATTCAGCACGCGCGAACGGGTTTATTCACAATGAGGCTGTCGCCAACGAACTCGCAGCGGAATTTTACAGGGCACGAGGCTTCGCTACGACTGCCGATGCCTATCTGAGAAACGCGCGTGCCTGCTACGAGCAATGGGGTGCACGGGGAAAGGTAGACCAAATCGATGCCCGCTGTCCGCATCTACGAGTGGGATTAGCCTCTCCGGTGACCAGTGCCACAATCGATACGCCCGTGTCGCAGATGGACGCACAGGCCGTCATAAATGCCTCACAGGCGCTCTCAAGCGAGATGAATCTGCCGAGTCTCATCGAAAGGCTACTGCGATTGGCCGTCGAACATGCCGGTGCTCAACGGGGACTGCTGATTCTGCTTTACGACGATGGACCGTATATCGAGGCGGAGGCGAAATCCCGGCATGGAAACGTCGAGATATTGATTCGCCACGAACGGGCTAAATTAATGGATCTACCTCAATCGACGCTCCAGTTCGTGTTACGAACTCACGAGCGAGTATTACTCGATGATGCCTCCTCCCGTCAGAACCCGTCAGATGACGAATATATTCGGCAGAACACTTCCAGGTCTGTCCTTTGCCTCCCGATTCTCAAACAAACCAAGATCATCGGCGCGCTCTATCTGGAGAATAACCTGGCATCACACGCTTTCACCTCGGATCGGGTGGCAGTACTTGATGTTCTCGCTTCACAAGCCGCCATCTCATTGGAGAATGCCGCCCTTCTTACCAACCTGCAACTCCAGGTTGGGCTGCTGCAGCATCTTCCTGTATCCGCCTGGACACTTAAGCCCGATGGGACACCGGATTTCGTGAATCAAGTCTGGCTTCAATTCGCCGGTCAGACCCTGGACTTCGTTCGATCGCATCCCGAGGCGTGGATGACCGCAGTTCACCCTGACGATCGGGAGATGGCAGCCAAGATTTTTTGGGAGGGCGTGCATTCGGGACAGGGTTTCGCGTTCGAATGCCGGTCTCTGCGCGCTCAGGACTTGACCTATCGGTGGCATCTCCAGCAAGCGGTGGTTCTGCGCGATTCCGAAGGAAAGGTCCTCAAATTCGTTGGTACGACGACCGACATCGACGACCAGAAGCGTACCGAAGAGGCATTGCGCCAAGCGCAGGCCGAACTGGCCCACGTGACACGGGTGACGACGATGGGCGAGTTAGCCGCGTCGATCGCTCACGAGGTCAATCAACCCATCACCGGCGTCGTGATCAATGGCAACGCGTGCCTGCGCTGGCTGTCTGGCGTAAAAGACGACACTGTCAATCTGACGGAGACTCGCGAGGCGATCCAGAGGATTATTCGCGACGGCAACCGAGCCGGGGAAATCATAAGCCGAATCCGGGCGCTCTTCAAGAAAACAGAACTTACCAAGGGGCCACTAGATGTGAACGAAATGATCAGGGAAGTCATCGTTCTCACTCGCGGCGAATTGGGCAAACAGCGGGTCACGCTGCGGTTGGAATTGACGTCCGACCTCCCGTACGTTATCGGCGATCGGGTGCAACTGCAGCAGGTAATGCTCAACCTGATTGTGAACGCGATCGAGGCGATGACGACTGTGGAGGGACGGACACGTGTTCTCGCCATTCAGACGCAGAGCAGTGAAAAGCGGGAAGTGATTGTGACCGTTCAAGACTCCGGTATCGGGATTCGTCCAGACCACATCGAGCATGTTTTTACCGCGTTCCATACCACGAAGCCTGGCGGACTCGGGATGGGTTTGTCAATCAGCCGCTCCATTGTCGAGGATCATTCCGGGCGACTGTGGCTGACGACGCATGAAGGTCCCGGTGCCAGCTTTCACTTCACGCTTCCGTCGCATTCCTCCATAAACGAACCGGATGTTCAGCAATGAACGATCTGACATATCGTGAGATTGAACGACGTTGGCAGGATGGCGAGATTGTGGCTTGATCGGTGCGAACATCAAACGGTGTGCTTTGCCGGTCATGGGTGTTGCCATTTCTGGCGCTGACGGTACCTACGAGTCTCGCGACCTTGGAGCAGGCCATTACGTGGTGAACCCAATACCAAAGTACAATGCGGCCTTCTGTGTGCGCGGCATATAAGGCTCTCGATGAACCGCGACAATACGGAGCGGTCCATGAGGCGGAGGCCAGGCATCGCTTTCGCCGGTTCCCAGCGTCACTTGTTTACGTTTTTTGGAACTCGACCAATGACGAATCAAGCGAGTTCAGAGCAAAAACGAGGGTTTACGCTGATTGAACTCTTAGTCGTTACCGCAATTATCGCCGTCTTGATCGCACTGCTGTTGCCTGCAGTTCAGCAGGCGCGTGAGGCCGCCCGTCGAACACAATGAAAAAACAATCTGAAGCAGATTGGTGTGGGCATGTTCAACTACGAAAGCGCCTATTCTCGCTTTCCGGCCCCAGCCTTCAGTTCAGTCATGAATTTCTCTGGCGGAGGATCTTCCGGTTCACCCTTGGGGACTGCAGGGCTCTTGACGACCACAGTCTGGTCGTTGGCGATTCTTCCCCAGATTGATCAAGCCAATACATTCAATCTCTACAATTCCAATCTTTCAGACTACGATCCCGCCAACGCCAACGCCGTCAAGACGGTCATCAACGCCTACCTTTGCCCCTCAACTCCGCGCAGCGGAAATACCATTACCTTTACAAATCCTTATGTAGTTGGCACTTTGAGTACGTCACCCGTAACGCTGTCGAGTGCGGGTGCGAACGACTACATCAGCACCAACCAAGTAGACCCGAGTTTCGTGGCTTATATTAATTCCGTAAGCGGTACCTCCATTCCAAATGGCAATTTGCAAGGTTGGGCGACCGATGGCATCACTGTCGCCGGCTCACTGATAAATACTCCAACTGGCGGACGCATTGCTGACATTACAGATGGTCTGTCCAATACCACGATGATTGGAGAATTGGCTGGTCGCAACGTGCTCTATTACACCGGGAACAAAATTCAACCCGCAACCAACCCATTGCCGGCAACGCCAGACAGTGACGGCACGTGGCAGTTTGTGTGCGGCGGCGGAGCATGGGCCGATGGAACAAGCGGGATTTGGGATCTGAGCGGAAGGAACCCGGACGGAACCGGAGTCATTGGACCTTGCACAATTAACTGTTCGAATTCTCGTTCGGCTCTTGGAGGTGGAAATCCGCTCCTAAACTCTGCCGGTCTGTATTCGTTTCACACCGGCGGCGCGCACGTACTGTTCTGTGACGGCTCTGTCCGTTTCCTCAACTCGAACATCAACGTCATCACGATGATTGGTCTGATCACAAGACAGAATGGTGAAACACTCGGTGAGTTCTGATTGCATTGTTTTTCAGTGAAGCGCAGGGAAGTCGGTTGATCCGCTGTTAGCTGAAAATTCCGATAGTTTTCCTTACGGGGCATGCGTCTTGGCCGACGGAGCGGTAGATTGCAGGCCCGGGCGGCCTTCGCCTCCAGGAGACCTCTGGTTGGCGGCGCGTGAAGGTACTGGAACCGGCTTTCGCTTCTCGCCTCCATCGCAGCCGCCCCAAATCCAATCGGATGTTCAGCCGTGAACGATCTGACAGATTGTGAGATTGAAGCGCTTTGGGAAGATGGCGAGTTCGTGGTTTCACGGGTGCGAACATCAAGCAGCCTGCCTTCCCAGCTATTGGTGTCGCCATTTCTGGCTCGTCCAGCGCCGACCAGTCTCGCGAAGCTGGAACACGCCTTTACGTTGCGAAGCGAGTTGGACGCCGCCTGGGCGGCGCGACCCGTCGATCTGGTCAAGTTTCGTGGCCAGCCAGCGTTGGTCGTCGAGGATCCAGACGGACAGTTCCTCAGCCAGGCGGTCAGCGGACCATTGGCCATATCCGACTTTTTGCGGCTGGCCATTGGCATCGCACCCACGCTCGGTGAATTACACTCGCGCGGCCTCGTGTACAAGGATGTGAAACCGGCGAACGTCATCGTGAACATCGCCACTGGCAAAGCCTGGCTGACGGGCTTCGGATTGACTTCGCGGCTGCCGCGCCACCGTCAGGCTCCAGAGCCGCCTGAAGTCATCGCCGGTACGCTGGCCTACATGGCTCCGGAACAAACCGGGCGGATGAATCGCTCGATCGATTCGCGGAGCGATCTCTACTCCCTGGGGGTCACGTTCTACGAGATGCTCGTCGGAGCGCTGCCGTTTGCTGCCACCGACCCAATGGAGTGGGTCCACTGCCACATCGCGAGGCAGCCCGTGGCGCCTCACCTTCGACGGAGTGAAATACCCGGGCCACTTTCGGCGATCATTTTAAAGCTGCTCGCCAAGGCACCGGAGGAACGCTACCAGACTGCCGCAGGTGTAGAGGCCGACCTTCGGCGTTGCCTATCCGATTTGGAAGCACGCGGGCAAATTGAATCCTTTTCACTCGGCACTCGCGATGTGCCGGACCGCCTACTTGTTCCGGAGAAGCTTTATGGACGGGAAAAGGAGATCGAACTGCTGCTCGCGGCATTTGACCGCGTGGTCGGCCAGGGTACAACGGAACTCGTCCTCGTGTCCGGCTATTCCGGGGTTGGAAAGTCTTCGGTGGTCAACGAACTGCACAAGGTGCTGGTGCCGCCCCGTGGACTCTTTGCCTCGGGCAAATTCGACCAATACAAGCGTGACATTCCGTACGCCACGCTGGCTCAAGCCTTCGGGACTCTCGTCCGACAGATCCTGGGGAAAAGCGAAGCGGAGGTGACTCGTTGGCGGGATTGTTTGGGAGATGCGCTCGGCC
>Ga0181528_10002623_pt1 | contig 11112 bp, 3 predicted proteins | sample PEATcosm2014_Bin_47_FD_119742 | JGI IMG/M metagenome (GOLD analysis project Ga0181528, IMG submission 119742) | Peatland microbial communities from MTU Mesocosm Facility, Houghton, MI, USA - PEATcosm2014_Bin10_10_metaG | ecosystem: Environmental > Terrestrial > Soil > Wetlands > Peat | place... | reverse complement strand
TCCAGCCATTGGAAAAATACCGCGCCACCATGACCAAGGAGGAAGTCGCCGACGCGCTGGGGGTCGCCACGCACATCATCCCGCCACTGTCGCGGGCTGGCTTGATCAAGCCGCTGGGCCGTCCACAGCGTTATTGCGTGAAACATTATTCGCGTGATGTGCTCGCGCAACAGATTACCGATATAAGCTGGCTCGACAAGGTGGTGGCGGCTATTCACAGGCACTGGCGTATCAAGAACGCCAGGAAACTGGCGCGACTTGCGAAATCAGCGGGGACGAAAAAGTCCGACACGCAGTAGTAACAATGACATCCATTTTCGTTTATGAACGCGACCACTTCAAATTCATCACCGATCACCAGCTCCGTAATCAGTCTTTCAAAGTGGTTGGAGCGGGTCGGGGTGACACCAATTACGGCGTGGCGCTGGCGGAAAAAAGGCTGGCTTAAAACCGTCAACATCGCCGGTCGGCAATACCTCACCCAAGAAGCCATAGACGAATTTCATCGCCGCGTTGTCGCCGGGGAATTTGCGCAGGAGCACAAGACACCGTCTCGAAAAGATCGTTCGGCGTAAAACACCGTTAATGTTTGGGGAAAAGGGCACAACGAGAGATTTGTAAATTTCTTGACGAACGAGCGTTACGCGGCGGACGAGAATATTAAAGTGGCACATTTCAATGCAAAGACTTCATAGATGCAAAGTCCTGTGCGTCTCACCTCCAAAAATAAAAACCCAGAATACGAAGTCCTGTGCGTCTGTCCCTAAAAAATAGACTCTGCTGGGACCAAGTCCTGTGAGTCTGTCGATTTTTCTGTGCCACTTTTTGTGCCACTTTCGGGGTCGGAAAGCCACCCATTTTAGGGGTGCGTCGAAATCAGGCTAGAGTTGGAAATGTGCTTGTAAACATTGGTGAAAACACGTGTGAGAAGAAGTCGCGAGAAGCGGTCAGAAAGTGCGATTTTGAAAATTTTAAGTCCTGTGCGTCTGCCATTTCGCCACACCGGCAACTTTATATTTACAATCACTTACATGTTTTTGATGAAAAACAAAAAACGTCTGTGCTACCAGTTATGCTTCTGTAATCGCAAGTAGTAGCACAAACCGCCGCGTTGTTGCTTGTCATCAGTCGCATCGCTCCAACTTCGCAAAAGTTTTGGACGGGCGCAAGCAACCGATTCGGGGACTGTGGGTGCGAAACGGACGTTTCTATGCACAACTCAGAATCGAAAGGATTATGCGGCGCGGCTTTTGAAGTTCGCGCGGTCGTCGGTTTCCAGCCAGTCGGACGTTGTGCTCCTTTTCCGGATCCGATGAACGCCAAAGCCTTTAAATTATGCCTTGCGAGCTTGATAAGTTGCGCTAGTTTCATCCGCATGAAGGCTAATAGTTCAGTGGGGCATAATTCACGGTGCACGATTGGCATTCAAGGTTTGGATGATGTGCTTTGCGGGGGCGTTCCACGCAACCGCGTTTATCTCATTCAGGGCGATCCGGGTGTTGGCAAGACCACGCTCGCACTGCAATTTTTGCTGGAAGGAGCGCGCCTCCGTGAAACCGGTCTCTATATCACCCTGTCGGAAACGAAGGAGGAACTCGAGATGGTCGCCGAATCACACGGCTGGGATCTGGAAAAAATCCATCTCTTTGAACTGTCGTCGGTGGAAGAAAACCTGAAGGGCGAAACAGAAAACACTTTTTTCCATCCCTCGGAAGTGGAATTAAACCGCACTACCAAGGCATTGCTGGATGAGGTGCAACGGGTGAAGCCGGTGCGCGTCGTTTTTGATTCGCTCTCCGAAATGCGGATGCTGGCGGAAACACCGCTGCGTTATCGCCGTCAGATTTTACAATTGAAACAATTTTTTGCGGGGCGTAAATGCACGGTATTGCTGCTCGATGACCGTTCGGCGGGCGCGCGGGATTTGCAGATTGAAAGCATCGCACATGGCGTTTTGTGCCTGCAACGTTCCTCGCCGGATTACGGCATTTCGCGCCGCAATCTGCAGATCCAAAAAATTCGCGGCGTGAAATTCCGCGAAGGCAACCATGACCTGATCATTCAAAAGGGCGGGCTGAAAATTTTCCCGCGCCTCGTGGCGGCGGAGCACCACGTCAAATTCAAGCGCGAAAGTTTTTCCAGCGGCATCAAGGAACTGGATTTATTGCTCGGGGGAGGGTTGGATCGTGGCACGAGCAACATGTTCATGGGTCCACCGGGAACGGGCAAATCCACCATCGCCATCAAATTCGCCGCCGCCGCCGCCAAGCGCAGAGAAAAAGTGCTTTTCTTCATTTTTGATGAAACCATCGGCACGATGATGAACCGTGCGCGGCAAATGGGGATGGACATCGAGCCGCATATTAAAAACGGGATGTTTCAGGTGGAGCAGATTGATCCGGCGGAAATCTCCCCGGGTGAACTGGCGCACCGGATTCGCAATGCCGTCTGCAGGGACAAAACCCGCATGGTGATCATTGACAGCATAAACGGCTATCTCAACGCGATGCCCGAGGAACGATATTTGAACCTGCAACTGCATGAAATGCTTGCCTTCCTGAACCAGCAGGGTGTCATTACGCTCATGGTGCTGGCGCAACAGGGATTGGTGGGAGCCATGTCAACGACCGTGGATCTCACTTATCTGGCCGACACCGTGATCCTGCTGCGTTATTTCGAAGCCCGCGGCGAAGTGAAGCAAGCCTTGTCGGTCATCAAAAAACGGAGCGGACACCATGAGCGCACCATCCGTGAGATCAAAATGGGTAAAAATGGAATTGAAGTCGGCAAACCGCTGACGGGGATGCAAGGCGTGTTGACGGGCACGCCAACTTTTCTGGAAAATAAAAATGCCGCATAAGCAGAAGTCCGCTCAAAGAGTTGCCAAAAACCTCCAGGTGGCGGCTGAGCCTGCCAACCTGGAGCAACGCATTTTGATTCTGGCGCCCACCGGCAACGATGCGCCGCTGACGGCGGATTTTTTGACCAGATCAGGCCTGACCCCGCAGATATGCCGGGACGTATCTGAATTATGCGCGCACGCGATCGAAGGTTGCGGCGCAATTCTTTTGGCGGAAGAAACACTGGGGGCGGCTTCGATTTCACATTTGGTGGAGGCATTGGCGCGACAACCTGAATGGTCCGATATTCCCGTGACCATTATTACCAGCGGCGGTGAAGCGAGCCAGACCCGGTTGCGTCATCTGGCAGTATTCGGACCGGGCGGCAATGTTGCTTTGCTGGAACGGCCTTTTCGTCCGGGCACACTGACCAGCACGCTTGAATCCGCCTTGCGTTCGCGCCGGCGTCAATACGAGGTCCGCAAGCTGATGCAGACGATGAGAACCCTGATGCGCGAGCAGGAGGCCCAGGCGCGATTGTTTGATGTGACTTTGTCATCCATTGCCGATCTTGCCTACACTTTTGACCTCGAGGGAAATTGGATCTATGCCAACAAACCGCTGCTGAAACTCTGGGGGAAAACTCTGGTGGAGATCAGCGGCAAAAGTTCCTTGGAACTAGGGTATCCGACGGAACTGGCCCGTCGTTTGAAACGGCAGGTGAAGGAGGTGATCGCCACGCGAAAACCTTTAAAAGGAGAAACTTATTTCACGGATGCGGCGGGCATCGAAGATTATCACGAATACATTCTCAGCCCGGTGCTGGCTGCCGATGGCACGGTCACGGCCGTCTGCGGCACGACGCGCCTGACAACCGAGCGCAAACGCGCTGAAAGCCTGTTGCGCCAGAATGAGGCCTTGTTTTCCGCGCTGGTTGACCTCGCACCGACCGGCGTGTATGTCGTGGACGCGCAGTTCCGGCTGCAACAGATCAACTCGCTGGCGCTGCCGGCCTTCGCGCAAGTTGAGCCGAAGATCGGACGAGATTTTGGCGAGGTCATGAACATTCTTTGGGGGCCCAAACTCGGCGGCCAGATCGCAAAGATTTTCCGGCACACGCTGACGACGGGCGAGCGGTATGTTTCTCCGCGTTCTTCCGGATTTCGCCAGGATCTCGTCGAGGAAAAATCTTATGATTGGGAAATCCAGCGGGTGACTTTGCCGGATGGCCAGCACGGGGTGGTCTGCTATTTTAACGACATCACAAAGCAAAGACGCGAGGCGCAGGCTTTGCAACAGCTCGCGGCCATTGTAGAATCCTCCGAGGATGCGATCATCAGCAAGGACCTCAACGGCATCATCACCAGTTGGAATCGTGGGGCCGAACATCTCTTTGGTTATTCGGTGAAAGAAGCCGTGGGCCAGCCCATCATTATTTTGATGCCGCCTGACCGCCTGGACGAGGAATCGAACATTCTTGAACGCATCCATCGCAACGAACGGATCGAGCCTTACGAAACGATCCGCCAGCGCAAGGATGGGAAATTGATTGAAATTTCCCTGGCGGTCTCACCCATCAAGGACGCCGAGGGGATGGTAGTCGGCGCTTCAAAAATCGCCCGCGACATCACGAAACAAAAGCAGGCCGAGCGCGAGCTGGAGCAGGCCCACAAAGAGGCCGTGGCTGCCTCGCGCGCCAAGGATGATTTTCTGGCCGCACTGTCGCACGAACTGCGCACGCCATTGAATCCCGCGCTGCTGCTCGCCAGTGAATCCGCCGACAATCTTAAACTGCCTGAAGTGGTGCGTCTAAATTTTGAAATCATCCGCCAGAACATCGAACTGGAGGCGCGGTTAATTGATGATCTGCTGGATCTGACCCGCATCACCACCGGGAAAATGGTCTTGAACAAAAACCTGGTGGACGTTCATGACATTTTGACGGATGCCATCGCGACGACGCAAGCCGAGCAGCAGGAAAAAAAGCTTCATTTGGACATCAAGCTGGAGGCGCCGCAATCAATGGTCGAGGGTGATGCGGTGCGTTTGCAGCAGGTGTTCTGGAATGTTCTCAAGAACGCGGTGAAGTTCACGCCTGATAATGGAAAGGTCACCCTGGAAACTTCCATCAAAGAGGGCAGTCATCTGCTCATAAAAATCACGGACACGGGCATCGGCATGAGTGCCTCCGAGGTCGCGCGGGTTTTTTCGGCCTTCGCGCAGGGAGACCACGCTGGCAGCGGTGGCTCACACCGCTTCGGCGGCCTGGGCCTGGGACTGGCCATTTCCAAAAATCTGGTGGAACTGCATTCGGGAAAAATTACGGCACAAAGCGCCGGAAAAGACCAGGGCTCCAGTTTCACCATCGAGCTGCCCATGGTCAGGGAAACAAAGGCCACGAAAAAAGTCAAAAATAGCCAGGCGGACCAAAGTCCGACGGAAATGTTGAAGGCGTCCTCGGGTTCAATGTCAGTTTTGCTGGTCGAAGACCATGAGATCACCCGGACCGTATTGACGCAACTGCTGGCCCGCAGAAATTACCGGGTGATCCCGGTGGATTCCATGGCGAAGGCGAGAGAAGCCGCGAGCCAAAATAAATTCGACCTGTTGATTTCAGACATTGGGTTGCCCGACGGAAACGGCAACGACCTGATGAAAGAGTTTCGGGAAAAATATGGTCTGAACGGCATCGCGCTTACCGGCTATGGCATGGAAGAGGACATTGCGCGCGGGAAGGCCGCGGGCTTTGTCACCCATTTGACAAAGCCGGTGCGGATTGAATCCTTGGAAAATGCTCTGCGGCTTGTAAAAAATGCCGATTGACAAAAAAATCGGCGCATTGAAGCGAAATCGGGGAGAAGGTTGCAATTTGCAAAGTTAGTGAAGTTGAAAGTATTTCCGGGCTGTTGCAAAACGCCCTGTTTGACGGTTCGCCTGGTTTGTATCTCATAAATTCTTCTTGGCACGCTGAATGCAAAAGAAACCGGCGCTGGCGGGAATGGGAAGTCAATTTCAAGAAGCATTTCGCAAACCTGCCAACCCGAAATTCGCATGGCAACCTTTATACCGTGGATAAAAAGTCGGATAAAAAGAAAAAAATCGCCGGAGTTTTCGGCTGACGAGCTGCTTTTGCGCAGCGAACTGTTGAGCATTGATCTGCTTAAGCAATATGCACGCACCCTGGCGCAAAATCGCCGCGTGGAAAGCGGGCGCGGACCGAATATTCTGCTTCCACGACTTGCGTCCAATGAGAAAATCCTGCGTGATTACAACGAACGGACGTTGGAAGTGGAAAAAAAACGGCCCATTACGCCCGCGGCAGAATGGTTGCTGGATAATTTTCATCTAATCGAGGAGCAAATCCGCACAACTCAACGCCACTTGCCGCGCAGCTTCAACCGGCAACTGCCGCAATTGCTTAATGGGCCCTGGAAAAAATTTCCGCGTGTCTATGAAATCGCGCTGGAACTGATTTCGCACTTGGACGGGCGGGTTGATGCGTCGCATCTGACCAGCTTCATAGCTGGTTACCAGCAAGTCGTTGGTTTAAAGCTCGGCGAATTGTGGGCGATTCCGATCATGCTCCGGTTGGTTTTGATCGAAAATTTGCGGCGCGTGGTTGTCATGTTAAGTGCAGCGCGGCGGGATCGCGATCAGGCCGATGATTGGGCGAGGCGGATTTTAGAAATCGCGGAAACAAAACCTTCACGCCTGATTGTCATTGTCGGGGAAATGGCGAATTTGCACCCCTCGTTAAGTCGTGCATTTGCAATGGAATTTTTGCAGCGCATGCAGGAAAGTGCGCCGCCGGTGAAACTGGCGATAAGCTGGATGGAGGAACGTCTCGCAGAGGATGGCCTAACGATTGCACAACTGGTCCAAAGCGAAAGCCAGCATCAGGCGGAGACGCAGGTTTCGGTTGGCAACTGCATCGGCAGCCTCCGCTTTCTCGACACCATGGACTGGCGCGAGTTCGTAGAGGAACAAAGCGTGGTGGAACAGACTTTGCGCAAAGATCCGGCTGAAATTTATTTGAAGATGGATTTCACAACGCGCGATCTTTACCGGCACGCCGTGGAGCGCATCGCCCGCTTAAGTAAAAAGACCGAATTTGAAGTCGCAACCGTTGCCCTTGGATTGTCTCAAAAAAATGCCACTCATCCCGACGACCGTTTGGCGCACGTCGGATTTTTCCTGACCGGCAGAGGAGTGAAAATATTGGAACATGCTTCCGAAATAAAAATCCCAATCCGAACAATTCTCCCCCGAATTGCCCGCAAATTCCCGCTCACGTTTTATTTAGGAGGCATTATTGGCGTTGCCTTGCTTGTGACGCTTCTCCCTTTGAAATGGTTTATGGCCATGGGACTAGCAGGCTGGATGTTTACCTTGCTCACGTTGTTTGCATTGATTTGCACCAGCCAATTGGGCGTTTCGCTGGTGAATTGGTTCGTCACTAGCTTCGTCCGACCGTCGCAATTGCCACGGCTGGATTTTTCCGAAGGCATTCCCTCAGCGCACGCGACCCTCGTAGTTGTGCCGACGATGCTGGCCAGTGTGCCGGGCATTGAGAATTTATTGGAGGCGCTGGAAGTCCGGTATCTTGCCAATTCCGACCGGAATGCTTATTTCGCATTGCTGACTGATTTTTGTGACGCAACAGTGAAACATCAGGCTGGCGATGACGAATTGTTGCGGCGGGCGAGCGAAGGCATTCAAGCCTTGAATCAAAAATATCAGCGCGATCGCCCGTGCATCTTTTTTTTATTTCAACGCCCACGCCGATGGAATGCGCGGGAAAAAATCTGGATGGGCTACGAGCGCAAACGCGGAAAACTCGCGGAGCTGAACCACAGTTTGCGCGGCGGCAGTCTGGAGTGCTTTTCGCGAGTTATCGGAGACTTCACCACATTGCCGCATATTCAGTATGTCATCACGCTCGACACTGACACGCAGTTGCCGCGCGATGCCGCGCGCCAGCTGGCCGCCACGATGGCCCATCCATTGAACCGTCCGATTTATGACCCGGAAAAAGGTTTGATCGTCGAAGGTTACACGATTTTGCAGCCGCGGGTGTCCGTCAGTCTCCCAAGCGCCGGGCGTTCGCGATTCGTGAAATTATTTTCCGGCGACCCGGGAATTGATCCTTACACGCGGACGGTCTCGGATGTTTATCAGGATGTTTTTCACGAAGGCTCGTTCATTGGCAAAGGTATTTACGATGTGGATGCCTTTGAACGCACGGTTGGCGGGAAATTTCCTGAAAATAGGATTTTAAGTCACGATTTGTTGGAAGGCAGTTATGCCCGTTCCGCATTGATCAGCGACGTGCAACTCTTCGAAGAATTTCCATCGTGTTATAATGCCGACGCGCGACGGCGTCATCGCTGGATTCGGGGCGACTGGCAAATCGCGACTTGGCTGTTGCCACGTCTGCCCGGACCAGATGTTCGACGGCTGGAGAATCCGCTAAATGGACTATCGCGCTGGAAAATCTTCGATAACTTGCGACGAAGCCTCATTCCCTCCGCTTTGGTATTTCTGCTGGCCCTCGGCTGGATATTTTTTCCAGAGTTCGCAAACAGATGGGGACTTTTCATACTGTTCATCATCGTGTTGCCCTCGTTTCTGGCAGTCTTTACAGAATTCCTGCTAAAACCAAAAGATTCGCCTTGGGGACTTCATTTGAAAAGTGTCAGCCGGACTTCCGCCCGTCAGGCGGGGCAGGCAATTTTGACGGTGGCATTTCTTCCCTATGACGCCGTTATCAGTCTGGATGCCGTGAGCCGCACCCTCTGGCGTTTAATTTTCACACGCCGACATTTGCTGGAATGGCAGACCGCCAACGATGTTGAACGCCAGAGCAATGCCCGTCTGCGAAGCTTTTTCTCCGCGATGTGCTCTGCGCCGGCGCTGGCCGTGGGCTTGACCGGGTTGCTCTTTTTGCTGGGCAATCCAGCTTCATCGGTCACCTTCGGTTTTCTGGTGTTGTGGATGATTTCTCCGGCACTTGCGTGGTGGATCAGTCAACCGCTTGACGAGAAGCGCGAAAAATTGTCGATGAAAGAAATCCGTCAGCTCCGCAAACTGGCGCGCAAGACCTGGAATTTTTTTGAAACATTTGTCACCACTGAGGATCACTGGCTGCCACCGGATAATTTTCAAGAATATCCTCGCACGGCCATTGCGACCCGCACGTCGCCGACCAACATCGGCATGGGTTTGTTGAGCGCATTGTCGGCTTATGATTTTGGTTTTCTTGCGCTGCCAAGCATGACAGAACACATCGCGCGCACGCTGGATACGGTGGAAAAACTGGAGCGATACAGCGGGCATTTTTACAACTGGTATGACACGCGCACGCTCAAGCCGTTAACGCCGCTTTATATTTCCACCGTGGACAATGGCAACCTTGCGGGCCTGCTACTGACGCTTCATTCCGGATTGCTCGAACTGGCGGGTCAAAATTGGGACGCCGTCAGAATCTACGACGGTTTACGGGACACGCTCGGGGTTCTCAAGGATCAATCGCGCAGCGCGGAAATATCGGCAAAACTGGATGTGATGGAAAAGTCGCTGGATAAAATACCAAAATCCACCGCAGAGGTTGTTCAGTCACTCGACCTGCTAATTGATAGCGTGAAATTGGCCGACGAGAAGTATCAACCCGGCGGTGAGTTTGAGACTTGGCGGAAGATTTTTGAAGAAAGTTGCCGCGAACACCGCCAAGAAATTCTAGCTGGTTTTCCGTGGCTCAGCTTGCATGAGCGCATCCAAATCCATCTTAAGCCGGATACGCCAAATGGATTTATAAAATTCTGGAGAGAACTTAACGGGCCGATGAGCGTGCGCCGATGTGCCAATGAAGCGGAAAAATGGCTGGCGAGGCTGGATGAGCTGTTGGTCGGCGCGCGCAATTCTCCTGAAAACTTGGAACTGGCAAAACTATTTTCTGATTTGCGCCCATTTTTGGCCGCCGCTGGCAATACGGCGCAAAGTCAGATGAACGAGTTGGATAATCTGGCGCATCGCTGCGATGAACTCGCGCGGATGGATTTCACTTTGCTATATGATTCATCGCGCGAACTTTTTTCCATCGGTTACAATGTCAGCCAGCATCGGCTTGATTCCAGCCATTATGATTTGTTGGCTTCGGAGGCGCGGCTGGCAAGCTACGTCGCCATTGCCTTGGGGCAGGTGGATCAAACCCATTGGTTCAGGCTGGGGCGTTCTCTGACATCAGCGGGCGGCAAACCAACGCTAATTTCATGGAGCGGTTCAATGTTTGAATACCTCATGCCGATGCTTGTGATGCCAACTTACGAAAATACGCTGCTCGATCTTACCTGTAAATCCGCCGTTGCGCGACAAATCGGCTACGGAAAGCAGATTCACGTTCCGTGGGGAATTTCGGAGTCCGGCTATAATCTGCGTGACACCGACGCCAATTATCAATATCGCGCTTTTGGCGTGCCGGGTTTGGGATTCAAGCGTGGATTAGCTCAAGACGTTGTCATTGCGCCTTACGCTACGGTCATGGCGTTGATGGTAGCTCCCGAAAAATCCTATAAAAACCTAAATGAACTTCGTCATGAAAAAGCTGAAGGCAGGTTTGGTTTGTATGAAGCGCTGGATTACACCGCAACGCGCGTGCCGAAAGGCCAGACGCACGCAGTAGTCCGTTCATTCATGGCGCATCATCAAGGAATGAGCCTGCTTTCGCTTGCTTCTGTATTGCTGGATCATCCCATGCAACGACGATTCAATTCCAATCCATTTTTCAAATCCGCTGAAATGTTGCTGCATGAACGCGTCCCAAAGGAAACTTCCGTGCTTTATCCGAATGAGCTTGAAGCAGGCAAAGAGCGCGAACCAAACGCGCCATCAGAATCAACCCTGCGCGTCTTCACCAATCCCAATGCCGGGCCGCCGGAAGTGCATCTGCTTTCCAACGGCCACTTACACGTCATGGTCACAAATTCTGGCGGCGGCTACAGCCGCTGGAATGACACCATGATGACGCGCTGGCGTGAAGACGCGACACGCGATAATTGGGGAACATTTTTTTATGTGCGCGACGTGGACAGCGGCGCAGTCTGGTCGCCTACGCATCAGCCGACCTTGGAAAACAAGCCCGGCTATGAGGCCATCTTCAGCCAGGCGCGCGCGGAATTTCGTGCATTTGTAAATGAAATTGATTCGCATCTGGAAATCACCGTATCGCCGGAGAATGACGTGGAGGTTCGGCGGATCACCTTCATGAATCATTCGG
>Ga0181528_10002622_pt1 | contig 11112 bp, 7 predicted proteins | sample PEATcosm2014_Bin_47_FD_119742 | JGI IMG/M metagenome (GOLD analysis project Ga0181528, IMG submission 119742) | Peatland microbial communities from MTU Mesocosm Facility, Houghton, MI, USA - PEATcosm2014_Bin10_10_metaG | ecosystem: Environmental > Terrestrial > Soil > Wetlands > Peat | place... | reverse complement strand
GTGGGCACAGTACGTTCGTGTTCACGTCAACCCACACGGAGGATTCCATGACGCAAGCCACACCGAACCGCACGCCCGTCGCGCATGCCGCGGCCGCCCCCGCGGGCTTCCTGCGGACCCTGCCCTGGATTTTCGTCTGCCTGGGCGTGCTGGCGCCGCTGGCCCTGGTTGCATTTGCCGCCTGGGGCAGCGAGGTATCGGCGGTACGCGCGCAGATGATCGTCCAGGGCAGCGAACTGCTCGCCGGTGCGCTGCTGTGTACCGTGGTGCTCAGCCTGCTCTACGCGCTGGGCGCGCACGAAGCCGCGCTGGTGACCGCCCCGGAGCGCCGCGCATTGCCGCAAATTTCGGTCGTCTGACCGGCCGCGCGCCCGGGATCGGCCCGCCCGCCGCGCGGCGGCGGGCCCGATCCGCCCGCCGGAGCGGCGCGTGGACGGGGGGATTCCCCGGCAATTCCCGCGTTTCGTGACCCGCCCATCGCGTATTTTTACCTCTTGCAGACGGGGGTTCTGCCGGCGCCCGCAGGGCTTGCCGGACCCCGGGCCGCACCTGGCCGCCGGCGCTCTTGGTGCCGCACGTCTCCCCGGGAAGCGCGATTGGAAAAGTTCAAGGCCGCATTGCAGCGACTCCAGCTCTGGCACGCCGGCCTGGCCGGCGTCGTGCTGCTCACGCTCGCGGCGTCGCGGCTCGCCTGGGTGTACGAGGACAACCGGGTCGCCGATGTCTTCCAGACCGAGGCCGTCGAACGCATCGATCGCTTCGAGAGCAGCGTCACGCATGCGATGGACCGCCTGGTCGCCATCGGTGCCTACCTCGATGCCGCCGACGTGCTGGACCGCAACCACTTCACGCGCTTGAGCCAGGCCTTCCTCACCGAGGGCTCGCCGGTGCAGGCGCTCGAATGGGCGCCGCGCGTGCCCGAGGCCCGGCGCGGCAACCTCATTGCCAGCGCGCGCCGCGACGGGTTCGCCGGCTTCGACTTCACCGAGCGCGATTCGCACGGCGCGGTGATGCCGGCCAGCCGTCGCAGCGTGTACTTCCCGGTGTTCTTCGTCGAGCCCTACGCCGGCAACGAGATGGCCCTGGGTTACGACCTCGCATCCAACCCGGCGCGCCTGGCCGCGCTCGAACAGTCCTCCGACGCCGGGCGCACGAGCGCCACCGGCCGCATCACGCTGGTGCAGGGCGGCGGCGACCAGTACGGCGTGCTGGTCGTGCGGCCGGTGTACGCCGGCGGCGGCGTGCCGGTCGAGGTCGCGCAGCGGCGTTCCGGCCTGCTGGGCTTTGCCGTGGCCGTGTTCCGCATCGGCGACATCGTCGCCACGAGCGAGATCGACGACGGACCGCCGGTGCGCCTGGTGGTGCTGGACAACGACGCGCCCAAGGGCTCGCACCTGCTCCACCCGAAGATGCTGGGCATCGATACGGTCGACGCGCTGCCGGCCGGCCTGCGCTACGCCGAGGACCTGAAGTTCGGCGGCCGCTCGTGGACAGTGGTTGCGCTGCCGGGGCCGGGGGCGTTCACGCCCAATCGCGGCGCCAGCATGTCGATCCTGATCCTGGGCCTGCTGATAGCCGCGCTGTGCGCGGCGTACCTGCGGCAGATGCAGTTGCGCCAGGCGGCGATCGAGCTGGCGATCGAGACGAGCACGCGCGATCTCAAGCAGGAACGCAACTTCAGCAACGCGGTGTTCAGCTCGGCCGGCGCCATCATCCTCGTGATGGACCGCGAGGGCTGCGTCGTGCGCTTCAATACCGCCGCCGAGACCTTCACCGGCTACTCGTTCTCCGACATCCAGGGGCAGCCCTTCGCCTGGGAGCGCTTCCTGCCGCCCGAGCAGCGCGCCGCCGCCCGCGAGGTATTCGCGCAGTTCATCAGCGGCAATTCGCCCGACCGCTTCCAGAGCGCCTGGCTCAACAGCAGCGGCAAGCGCCGGGTGATGGACTGGTCCAATTCGGTGATGGTCGACGAGGACGGCGAGCCGCAGTACCTGGTGTCGATAGGCGTGGACATCACGCACCAGAAGTGGCTCGAGCAGGAAGCCCGCCAGCAGGAGGAGTGGCTGCGCACGATCATCGACCACCTGGGCGAGGGCGTCTACACGCTGGACGCGGGCGGCAACTGCACCTACATCAACAGCCAGGCCGAGCAGATGCTCGGCTGGACCTTCGAGGAGATGCGCGGGCGCAACGTCCATGAGCTCATCCATCACCATCGGCGCGACGGCACGCCGCTGCCGGCGGCCCAGTGCCCGATCTACTTGGCGATGCACGATTGCGAGATCTACCGCTCCAGCGACGAGGTGTTCTTCCACAAGGACGGCACGCCGCTGCCGGTCAAGGTGAGCGGAGCGCCGCTGCTGCGCAACGGCGCGCACAGCGGCTCGGTGGTGATGTTCTCGGACATCCGCAACCAGGTGCTGCTGCAGCAGCACCTGGTCGACGCCAAGGAGGCCGCCGAAGAGGCCGCGCGCCTCAAGGCCGATTTCCTCTCGACCATGAGCCACGAGATCCGTACGCCCCTCAACGGCGTCATGGGCATGGCCGACCTGCTGTTCGACACGCGCCTGGATCCGGAGCAGGTCGAGTTCGTCCGCATCATCAAGACCTCGGCCGACGCGCTGCGCGCGATCATCGACGACATACTGGATTTCTCGAAGATCGAGGCCGGCCGCCTGGAGCTCGAGTACACCGACTTCTCGCTGCGCAAGGTCGTGCAGAACAGCATCGACATCCTGACGGTGAAGGCGCGCGAGGCCGGCCTTACGCTGGCGAGCAACATCGATCCGCTGCTGCCCGACCAGCTCAACGGCGATCCGGTGCGCATCCGCCAGGTGCTGCTCAATTTCCTGTCCAACGCCATCAAGTTCACCAAGCGCGGCGAGATCCGCGTGCGCGCGGAGGCCGCGCCGGTCGAACCCGCGGGCGAGGCGCGCATCGGCCTGTACCTGAGCGTGCGCGACAACGGCATCGGCATAGCGCCGGAGGCGCAGGCGCGGCTGTTCCAGGCCTTCACGCAGGCCGACAGCTCCACCACGCGCAAGTACGGCGGCACGGGACTGGGCCTGGCGATCTGCCGCCGTCTCGTGGAGGCCATGGGCGGGGAAATCGGCGTGGAGAGCACGCCGGGCGCCGGATCGACGTTCTGGATCCGCGTGCCGATGCGGCCCGGCCGGCCGCACCAGGGCACGCACGGCGCCGCCGCGCCGGCCCTGCCGCCGGCGCCGGCCGCGATGCCGTTGCTGGCCGATGGCGTCGTGCGCCCGCTGCTGCTGGCAGAGGACAATGCCATCAACCAGCGCGTGGCCGTGCTGGTGCTCAACAAGCTGGGCTACGCGGTGGAGGTCGTGGAAAACGGCCTCGAGGCGGTGCGCGAAGCCGCCACCGGCCGCTACGCCCTGGTGCTGATGGACTGCCAGATGCCGGAGATGGACGGCTTCGAGGCGGCCGCGGCGATCCGCCGCGCCGAAGGCGAGAGCGGGCGCCACCTGCCGATCGTCGCGATGACCGCCAATGCGATCGAAGGCGACCGCGAGCGCTGCATCGCCGCCGGCATGGATGACTACCTGCCCAAGCCCATCAATGCGGACCGCCTGCGCGACGTGCTGGCGATCTGGGTCGCGCCTACCGGCGCCACCGTGCCGGCTGGCGCCGTGGTGGAGCCCGGCACTGGCGCCGGTCCGCAGCCGTCGCTGCCGGCCGTCGACCTGGCGCGACTCGTCGACCTGTTCGAGGGCGACCGTGCCGCCATCGTCGACCTGCTCGCGGTCTTTCGCGAATCGATGAAGGGCATCCAGGGCCGCATCGCCGGCGAGGTCTCGGTCCATGGCGACAAGGTCGTCGACCTGGCGCACGAGGCCCGCGGCATGGCCGGCAACATGGGCGCGCAGGCCCTGGCGGACCTGGCCACCCGCTTCGAGAACGCCGCGGCCGCGGGCGACTGGGACCAGGTCGATGCCATGAGCGCGTCGGTCGAGCGCGAGATCGTGCGCGTCCTGGACTTCGTCGAGGACTACATCAACGCCTGAGGCGGCGAGCGCCGCGCGAGCGGGCGCCGCGCATTGCGTGCGCCGCCCATCGCCGTGTGCCGGATCAGTGTGCCGCCACGCGCCGCGCGCGCGCCGCGTTCTGTTCGTCGAGCCAGGTCTTGAGCGGCGCGAAGTAATCGATGATGGCGCTGGCGTCCATGCGGTCCTCGCCGGTCATCGACTTGAGCGCCTCCTGCCACGGACGGCTTTCGCCCAGCGCCAGCATCGTGCGCAGCTTCTCGCCGGCCGCCTTGTTGGCGTAGATCGAGCAGCGATGCAGCGGTCCGGTGTAACCGGCGGCGCGGCACAGGGCCCGATGGAACTGGAACTGCAGCACGTCGGCGATGAAATAGCGCGCGTACGGCGTGTTGCCGGCGACGTGGTACTTGGCGCCGGCGTCGAAGCCGCCGGCTTCGGCCGGTTCGGGCCGGGCGATGCCCTGGTATTTCGCGCGCAGGTCCCACCACAGCTTGTCGTAGTCCTGCGGGCCGACCTCGCCCGCGAACACCTTCCAGCGCCACTGGTCGACCAGGTAGCCGAACGGGATGAAGGCGACCTTCTCCAGCGCCTTGCGCAGCAGCAGGTCGATGTCGCCCGCGCTGCCCGGCACGGTGTCTATCAGCCCCACGCGCTTGAGATATTCCGGCGTCACCGAGAGCGCGATGGTGTCGCCGATGGCCTCGTGGAAGCCGTCGTTGGCGCCGTTGCGGAACAGCGGCGACTGGTTGCGGTAGGAGAGGAAATAGAAGTCGTGGCCCAGCTCATGGTGCGCCGTGATGAAATCCTCCGCGTCGGTCTTGATGCACATCTTGATCCGCACATCGAGCTGGTCGTCCAGGTCCCAGGCGCTGGCATGGCAGACCACCTCGCGGTCGCGCGGGCGCTCGAACAGCGAGCGCTTCCAGAACGTCTCGGGCAGGGGTTCGAAGCCCAGCGACACGAAGAAGCCCTCGGCGTCCTTGACGATGTCCTTGGCGCCGAGGCGCTTGGCCTGCAGCGCCGCCGTCAGGTCGTAGCCCTGGCCCGCCCCGGCCGGCGCCAGCAGCGGATAGATGTTGTCCCAGGTCTGGCTCCACATATTGCCCAGCAGGTGCGCCGGTATGAGGCCGTCGGGCCGCGTCGCGGCCGCGCCGTACTTGTCCTGCAGGCGGCCGCGCACATAGGTGTGCAGCGAGTCGTAGAGCGGCTTGAGCTGCAGCCAGAGGCGCTCCATCTCGGGCGCGAAATCCTGGGCCGGCATGTCGTAGGACGAGCGCCACAGTGCGCCGGTATCGGCGTAGCCCAGTTCGCGCGCGCCCTGGTTGGCCAGCTCGACGAAGCGCGCGTAGTGCTCGCGGTACGGCGGCGACACCTTGTGCCAGCCAGCCCAGGCGCGGCGCAGCTCCTCGGGATCGCGGCTGTCGGCCATGATCTTTTCCAGGTCGTTGAGCGTCAGGCAGGGCTGGTCCTTGCCGGGACAGTACTTGCCCTTGCCGTAGTCGCCGTCCATCGACGCCATGAGGCGCGCCAGTTCCTCGCTCGCCTTCGGGTCCTTGGGCGCCGCGACCACCAGCGAGCGCTTGAGCAGGTCGAGCATGCGGCGCAGCTCCGCGCCCAGCGCCACGTGGTCGTAGCGCGCGGCCTCCATCGCCAGCCGCGTCGAGAGCTCGTTGGCAGCCTGGCCGGCATCGGCCGACAGCGCTTCGGTGTCGTCGGTGATGAAGTTCTCCATGATCCAGCCGGCGCGGTTGGTCAGGATGTTGGAACGTGCGACCTGCGTCTCCGCGTCCGCGACGAACTGCGCGGCGCCCTCGGCCGTGAGCGGCCAGGACGCGGTGGCGGTCTGGGCCGATGCGGGCGCCCCGAATGCAAGGGCCGCCCAGGCGGCGGCCGCTCCGATCACGCGACAGTGCATGTTTTCTCCTCCCGTGAGGCGCCCGGGCCGCCGGCGCGCCTTCGAATGCGTGCGGCGGACCCAGGTGCAAGCGGGGGATGATAGAACCGCGCCGGGCGGCGCGGGTTGCGTGGCGCGGTGCCACGCCGGCGGCCGGTTCAGCCGTTGCGGCGCTGCTTTTGCAGTATCTGCAGATAGCCGCGCTGCAGCGCGGCCAGGCGCTTGCCCGGATCGGGCAGGTGGGCGATGGCGTCGAGTGCGGCCAGGCCGCCATTGGGCGGAAAACCGTCGGCGAGCAGCTGCGAGAAACTGGTCGGCGTTACACCGTCCGTTTCGCTGTCCAGCAGGTCCTCGAAGCTTATGTCGTCATCATCCACATCAGCTATATCGTCCTTCCGGGCAAATGCCTGATCACGCATTTCTGGGGTCGACCGAAAATCGGCCGTAAGTTGTTGAAAAATATGACGATAAATTATTGCTGGCCGGCCGTCCGGAGGCGATTGGCGGACGCCGGCTCGTTTCCGGCTTGCCGGGGAAATGCGCGTGTAACAGCATTTATCATCCCTCCCGGGCACCGCGACGCAAGCCCGGTTCCGCTGACCGTCCTGCTCGATGGATGCAGGCGCAGGCAATTCACTTACCATCGTCCGGACCATTCGGTTCAGAGGAGCGGTGCACGTGTACGAGACGGACGGCAAGGATGACATCAGCGTGCTCAAGGGCGTGCTGCCGGTGATGTCGCGGTATGCCAGCGGCTACCACCCGATCAGCTACACGGTCTGGTACGAGTACGCCAAGGCCACCAACAAGGCCCTCAAGCAGGACGTCGACGCCGAACTGCAGCACGTCGAACGCCTGACGGCGGCGCAGACCTATGCTGTCTACGTAAAGCACGTCGTCGATCCGGCCGAACGCGCCGTGATGCACGCGCGCACCGGCCTGATGGGGCTGGTCGCCGAGGTCAAGGACAAGATGCGCGATGCCGAAGCCAAGACCACGGGCTTCGACCACCAGCTGACGCGCTTCCAGGACGGACTGTCCAAGGCCACCAGCCTGGCGGCGGTGCAGGGCGACGTCACGACGATGCTGGTGGCCACGAAGAAGGTCAGCGAATCGCTGGGTCGCATGACCAGCCAGCTCGAGGAAAGCCGCAAGGAGGCGCAACGCCTCGCCGACGAACTCAAGAGCGTGCGCGAGGAAGCGCTCACGGACGCGCTGTCGGGCCTGTTCAACCGGCGCGGTTTCGACGTCGAGCTCGAACGCCTGATGGGCAAGACCGGCAAGGACGCGTCGCTGGCCGTGATGATGCTCGACATCGACAATTTCAAGGTGGTCAACGACACCTACGGGCACCCGCTGGGCGATGCCGTCATCGCCGCCGTGGGCCAGTTCATCCGCGACAGCGTCGGCGCCATCGGTGTTGCCACGCGCTACGGCGGCGAGGAGTTCGCGGTGCTGCTGCCCAAGCAGACGCTGGCCGTGGCCGAGAAGCTCGCCGAGGCGATCCGCACCCGCGTCGAGAACGGCAAGATCAAGCGCCGCAACGACGACGAGGCGATCGGCGGCATCACGATCTCCGCGGGCGTGGCGCAGTGGCGCGATGGCGACGATGCTGCCAGCCTGGTGGAACGGGCCGATCGCGCGCTGTATGCGGCCAAGCATGCCGGCCGCAACCGGGTGATCGTCGAGCCCTGAGGCGCAACGCGCAAACCGGCAACCGGATCTGGAGAAGCACGCCCCCGTGCAGACCGCACTCACGCCCCGCGCCGATCCGGCATCCATGGCCGCGGTCCATGAAGCAGCGCGCCGCGAGATCGAGGCCGCGGTGCGGCGCCAGCAGTTCGTGCTGGACGCTATCCCGGGCATGGTCAGCTACTGGAGCCGCGAGCTGCGCATCGAGAGCTGCAACGCGCGCTATGCGCAGCGCTTCCACTCCACGCCCGAACGGATCCGCGGCAAGCTGCTGCGCGAGCTGCTCGGCGAGGAGCTGTTCGGCAGCGTGGTGCAGAACATCGAACTGGCGCTGGCCGGCGTCCCGCAGACCTTCGAGCGCACCATCACCGACCCGGGCTCGGTTCCCCGGCGCTACAGCATCTCGTATGTGCCCGAACTGCGCGACGGCGCCGTCGACGGACTGTGCGTCCTGATCACCGACGTCACCAGCCGCGACGTCGCCCTCACGGCGCTGGTCCAGAGCGAGGAGCGTTATCGCGCGCTGTTCGAGCACATGCAGACCGGTTTCGCGCTGCATGAGGTCATCACCGACGATTACGAGAAGCCCGTCGACTACGTCTTTCTCGCGTGCAACGCCGCCTATACCGCCATGACCGGCCTGCAACCGGCGCAGATCGTCGGCAAGCGCGTGACGCAGGTGCTGCCGGGCACCGAGTCCGACCCGGCCGACTGGATCGGCGTGTTCGGCAGGGTCGCGCTCACCGGCCAGAGCATCCACCTGGAGAACTATTCGGAGGCGATCGGACGCTGGTACGACGTGGTCGCCTACCGCCCCGCGCCGCGGATGTTCGCCGTGCTGATCCACGACGTCACCGAGCGGCGCAAGATCGTCGCCGAGCTGGCGGCGCAACACGAGCAGCTGAGCGTGACGCTACGCTCGATCGGCGACGGCGTGATCACCACCGACCGGCTGGGACGCATCGAGTATCTCAACCCGGTGGCCGAACGCCTCACCGGCTGGACCCTGCAGGCGGCCGCCGGGCGTGCGCTGATCGAGGTGTTCCACGTCATCGACGAGGTCACGCGCCTGCCGGTGGGCAGTCCGGCCGAGCTGTTCCTCGCCCAGGCGCCGACGGGCGCGGCGCACGAGCCGCGCTTCAACGAGCAGCGCGTGCTGATCGCCCGCGATGGCCGTGAATTCTGCCTGGCAGACTCGGCCGCGCCGATCCGCGACGATGCCGGCGCGGTCCGCGGCGTCGTCGTCGTCTTCCACGACATCTCGGAGCAGCGCGAACTGGCGCGCGAGATGTCGTATCGCGCCAGCCACGATGCGCTCACCGGCCTGCCCAACCGCCTGGAATTCGACGCCTGCCTGCAGCGCGAACTGGCCACGGCGCAGCAGGCCGGCGCGGTGCATACGCTGCTCTACATCGACCTGGACCAGTTCAAGATCGTCAACGACGCCTGCGGGCATACCGTCGGCGACGAGCTGCTGCGGCAGATCGCCGAGCTGCTGCGCGGCTGCGTGCGCGCCGGCGACACGCTGGCGCGCCTGGGCGGCGACGAGTTCGGCGTCATCCTGGCGCACTGCGATGCCGAGCCGGCGCAGGGCATCGCCCAGTCCATCTGCGAGCAGATCGACGCCTTCCGCTTCATCCACGAGGGCCGGCGCTACCGCATCGGCGCCAGCATAGGCGTGGTGCCGCTGGACCGGCGCTGGACCAGCGCCGCGGCCGTGCTGCAGGCCGCCGACGTCGCCTGCTACGCCGCCAAGGAGTCCGGTCGCAATCGCGTGCACGCCTACGCCGATCCCGGGGGCGTGGCGCAGGCCAGCCAGGGCCTGATGCGCTGGGCCACCCGCCTGCAGGAGGCCATCGAGGAAGACCGCTTCGTGCTGTACGGCCAGCGGATCGCGGCGCTGCAGCCGGGCGTCGACGGCGACCACTACGAGATCCTGGTGCGCATGATCGACGAACAGGGCGGCATCGTGCTGCCCGGCGCCTTCATGCCCTCGGCCGAGCGCTACCAGCTGGTCGGCCGCATCGACCGCTGGGTGCTGCAGAACGTGCTGCGCTGGATGCGCGACAACCGCGCCCGCATGGCCTCGGTCGGCATGCTGGCGATAAACCTGTCGGGCCATTCGGTCGGCGACCGCAGCTTCCATCGCCATGCCGAGGAGCTGATGCGCGAGCTCGACGCCGATGCCGGCAAGATCTGCTTCGAGATCACCGAGACGGCGGCCATCTCCAACCTGGGCGACGCAACGCGCTTCTTCAACACCATGCGCGTCAATGGCTGCCGCTTCGCCCTGGACGACTTCGGCAGCGGCCTGTCGTCCTTCGCCTACCTCAAGACCCTGCCCGTGGATTTTCTCAAGATCGACGGCCAGTTCGTGCGCAATGCCCACCGCGACGCGGTGGACCGTGCCACGGTGCGCTGCATCCAGGAAGTCGCCCGGGTTGTCGGCAAGCGGACCATCGCCGAATGCGTCGAAAGCCCCGAGGCGCTCGCCCTGATGCGCGAGATGGGCGTGGACTTCGCGCAGGGCTACGCCATCCACCGGCCCGAACCGCTGGACGCCGCCTTGCGCGGCGTGGCCGCCGCGGGTTGAGCCGACCCGCGCGACCATGGTCAAGCCGCTCCACGTCTCGGAAACGCCGGCCACGCAGTGGCTGCGCGGCCAGGCGGTGGCTTTCGAGGAGCATCCGTACACCTACGTGGAACACGGCGGCACGGCAGAATCGGCACGCGCGCTGGGCGTGGACGAACACACCGTCGTCAAGACACTGGTGATGGAGGACGAGGCGCGCCGGCCGCTGCTGGTGCTGATGCACGGCGACCGGCAGGTCTCGACCAAGAATCTGGCGCGCCAGACCGGGCGCAAGCGCATCGTGCCCTGCGACCCGGCCGTGGCCCAGCGCCACTCCGGCTACCAGGTGGGCGGAACCTCGCCCTTTGGCCTGCGCAAGCCGATGCCGATCTACGTCCAGCAGTCGGTGCTCGAACTCGAGCGCATCTACATCAACGGCGGGCGCCGCGGCTTTTTGGTGTCGCTGGCGCCGGCGGTGCTGACGGGGAAGCTGGGGGCCACCCCGGTCGATTGCGGGATCGGCACCGAGGCCGATTGAGGGACGTGTCCGCGCCTAGCGGACCAGCAGGGTCTGCGGATTGGTTCCGGCCGGGAAGGGACTGCCGGCGATTTCCGACAGGACACCGCTGTTCGGGTCGATGGCGAACACCGATATCGAACCGGGCCCCGCCGGGCTGGCACCGTGGCGCGTATTCACGACATAAGCGTACTGGCCTGTGGGGTCTATCGTCAGCGATTCCGGATTGATGCCGACGTCGAACGGGCTGCCCGGCATGGCCGACAGCGTGCCGCTGCCGGAGGCGATGGTGTACCCCGTAACGCTGTCGCTGCCGTAATTGGCGACGTAGAGGAATCGTGCGTTCGGGTGGATGGTGATGTTGCTGGGATTGGCGCCACCGGCAAAAGGGCTGCCGGCGATGGGTGACAGGGCGCCGCTCGTGTCGTCG